>Ga0315282_10008219_pt1 | contig 16923 bp, 18 predicted proteins | sample YL17G07_20_MG_FD_203693 | JGI IMG/M metagenome (GOLD analysis project Ga0315282, IMG submission 203693) | Sediment microbial communities from Yellowstone Lake, YNP, Wyoming, USA - YL17G07_20 | ecosystem: Environmental > Aquatic > Freshwater > Lake > Sediment | place: USA: Wyoming | collected...
GATATCTTTGAGAAGAAAAGATGAGCCATCGATCGAGGTAAGCGCCATATTAGCGATCTCTTCGACACTTTCGAATTCTCCCATAAACCGCACGCTCAAAGAATTGAATCCTTTTTCAAGATTGCCGGCCGGGATATTCTTATTTTTCAGAAGTATGGCTTGTATGACTTCGTTGATGCTGATGTAATGTTGCTTCATCAACAGAGGATCAAGCCGCACGTTGATTTGCCTTTCCTTGCCTCCATAGACATCTATTTTGGCAACCCCCCGCACTTGAGAAAGTTTTGTCTTGAGCACTTTATCTGCGTATTCATAGAGTTCCCGGCTATCAAGCGTGTCGCTTGAAAGAACAAGGTCCATAACCGGCTCTATCAAGGGGTCGTATTTTTCGATTACCGGCTTCTTTATGTCGCGAGGAAGATCATTAAGTATTGCTTCAACTTTATCTTTTACCTCAATCAGTTTTACATTGACATTTGCGGACATTAAGAATTCGATATATACAAAGCCCAGGCTTTCAAAAGACTGGCTTTTAACTTTCTTTATCTCGGATATTTCCGCAACAGAGTCTTCGATTTTTTTAACCACGAGCGTTTCGACCTCTAAGGGAGTTGCGCCGGGATAAATTACAGAAATCGTAACAATAGGAAAATCCACTTTAGGGGTTTTCTCAACAAGAATATTCGAATAGCTAAATATCCCCAGTACAACGAAAACTAAAACAAACATTATGGTTGTGACTGGCCGTCTTACAAAGAATTCAATCATTGTGTTTTGTACTCATTATCTAATACTACGATGTTTTCCGAATGAATAATATTGACCTTTTCGTTATCCTTAAGTTGGCTCTGTCCGCTGAATACTATCAAATCCCCAGATTGAATCCCTTCAGCGATGACTGCTCCGTAGCTGTCGCGTGAGCCAATTTTAACTTGAGTTCTTTTAGATCTACCATCATCTACTTTCCACAGATAATAATTATCTCCTGAGATATCAAGTATCTCGTTAGGCACTACCAATGCTTTCTGCAGGGTTGAGGTGCGCGCAAAAACCACTGATATCGAGCCCAACGCGGCAACCGGAGCGTTAAACTCCACTTCTACCGGAAACATTCCAGTGTTTATATCTAATTCCTGGCCTATGTTAGAAATTTTCCCGCAAGGAGTGCCACCGTTCTCTGTGGAATAAACCTCCTGCCCCTTTTTAAGCTTATCCTTAATATCTGCAGTTACAAAACCAGAAGCTGATCTTTCCGAATCACGCCTTACGGTAAATTTCGTATAAACTGGGATGTCTGATTTTTTAATCTCTCTGACTGCCACTGGCTTGCCAAATTTAGCCCATTCAGAGAAAAAACTCGTAATTGGACGGCTGCGCTCAAACTGCACTATCACTATCCTTATAAGTACGGCAATGATCCCAACAAGAATTAACGCCGCGTATATTTTTGTTCTAGGATTAAGATTTTTTATCAACATTTTGCTCATCGTATTGTCCTGCAATCAGTTTTTCTATTCTTGCCAGGGTTATATTAATATTAAACAAGGTCATCTCTTTATTAAGCCTTTGGTTGGTTAGGAGAAGCTCGGCATCGTTCAAATCGGTTAGGGTGACCTGGCCGGAAGCAAACATTTCCTGTGTCTGCTTAAACGCCTCCTCAGCCAGCCTCACAGCTTCAATATTTGCCTTAAGGTTATCCTTGTATTGCTGATATTCCAGGTAAGCCTTCTTGAGTTCCAAAAGAAAGCTCTTTTCAACTTGTTTTTTCCTAAGGATAGAAATTTCTTTATCAGCTCTGGCCTGGCTAAGCTGCGCCTCCTTCAGGCCTCCTTCCCAGATCGGTATGTCAATTTTTACTCCTGCAAAAACATAACGGTCCAACTCATCATTCCGCCGCAAGAGCGCCTGCATCGTTGACCCCCTAGAATAATCCAAAGAACTAAAAGCTGATAGTGTGGGGAAAAAACCGGCAATGCTGCTTTTTACTCTTGCATCAGCTGATTCTACAGTTTTATCAAGACTTTTTAAAGACGGCTCCTGTTCATACATTTTAGCCAGAAGCGTTTCATAATTAAACTCATTGTAGGTTTGCGAAAAATCTCCTTTAAGTTCAATCTTAGATGCAGGATCAGCGTCGATTAATTTTTTCAGTGTTTCTGTTGCTACATCAAACTGGGTTCTGGCTTCATTCACTGCAGGAACCCGGCCAGCTACTTCCGCATCCATCCTGATAATCTCATATCTAGGGCTGCGTCCGCCGTAAGAGCGTTGCCCAAGCAATTTTTTATTCTCCAGGGTATTTGCGTATGATTCTTCAGTTATAGATAATGCGTTTCTAGCAAGCAATGTGCTGTAATAGCTTAATTTTGCAGTGAAAATAACTTCCTGTCTTCCTACCTCGCGGTTAAAACGACTCGCCTCTACCAACCTCTTTGCCGAGGAAACCGCATACATAACCTTGCCAAAAGACCAAATAACCTGAGAGGCTCCTACTCCAAATGAATCCTCATAATCGCTTAAATTCATTACTGCAGGGGAATCAATATGATAAGTCCTTACGGACTGCGCATTTATATGGGGAAGCATATTGGAGCGCACTTCCCTGTATATCCCTTCAGTCTTATTGACCTCCTGCCTTTTTATTTTAAATTCCTCGTTAGTATCGACAGCTCGTTTTATAACTTCATCGAGGCTCAATTGCAGAACTGGATTTTCCTCTCTGTTTTCCGCAATAGCCATATTAACAATGAGCAAGAAAACAAGGTTTAAGTTAATGATTAAAAATAATAGCCTTTTCATTTTATCCTCACTATACCTTTACCTCTAAGCCTTTCCAGAGAAGCTTAAGTTGACGTATGTAATGATATGCGTGATCCTTAATATTCCCCAACTTAGCCGCTAATAAGGTGCCTCCTAGTATTGCCATCAAAGACACCAATACATCATCAATATTGGTTTTTTTGGGTAGCTCGCCATTTTTAAGCGCTGCCTTCAAACATTCTTCAAAGAAATGGTCAATAAAGGCTACAGGGATATCCTCTATTCCATCATAATCAGGAAAGGCTAAGCGCTTTTCAATATTAGAGATAGTAATTGCCTTAGGCCTCTCTCGTTGCATAATCAGGATAGAAATTATTTGATATATAATATTAATATTATCCAATTCTGCGGCCGCATTCTTAAATACGGCTTCAATCGAAGCAAGATATTTCCCTTGAGGAACTTCTTTTCGCGTCTTCCAGAGGACTTTTAGGAAAAGAAGGTGTAAATAGTAATTAATAATATCCAACTTTTCCGAAAAATAATTAAAGAAGGTGCCTTCTGAAATCTCAACGTCTTTGCATATCTGACGGATAGATATATTTTCAAATCGAGATTTCTTTAGACGTTTAATAAAAGCATTCATTATCGCAATCTTTGTCTTGGCATGTTTTTTCTCGCGCAATGAATATTCTTTTTCCCCCATCTTATTCCTCCTTATTTTTGTAGCTTACACTAAAAATATAGCATACTATAATTATTTTGTCAAGTAAATTCCCACTGGGTTCATCCTTCAAAATAATAACCGTCTGCTGGCGGTATGGTGTCCAGAGATGTTGAGAAAGATTTTACTTGACAAGTGTTATACACCTGATTTATAATTTAGCCAATGGCTGATGTGATAAACCAAACGCAAGATACGGAAACCGGAAAATCCGAGCTTTGGATTACTATTAAGGATGCCTCTGACCTTTTAGGAATCTCTGAACGCCATACTTGGAGAATTCTCTTAGAGAATGCCTGGAAAACCCAGAAGTTACTTAATGAGGACCGCAAAAAAACCTATGTTTTAAGGTCTGATGTAGAAAAATACTACAAGGCAGAGCAAGAAAGACAGAAACTTGAACAGCTGAGGCCCCCTCCTTCCTCTGACACCCCTGACATCGCTGACAAATCTGATAAAATAAGTGAATTTGACAAGTCGGACATCAAAAATAAGCCGAAGTCAGACATCAAAAACTTACCCATCCTTCTGTCTGATTATAGAAATATGATGACAGAGTTACAAAAGAAACAAGAGCAACTTATTAAAGATGCTACACTTTGGAGAACAACGGCGATTTGGCTTACAGTTTTAGCGGTCTTTATTGGCGGCTTTTTGGGGTTCTCTTTATACAACAGCAGGAAGATGATGTCGGACATCAAAAAGGAAATGACAGGCAGGATAAATGACTTGTCAGACAAGGCCGAGACGGCACAAAAGGAGCTTTTAACCGCTAAAGACGCGATTTTTCAGAAGGAAATCTGGATCAACAAGCTAGAACAGATCATGCCCAAAGAGAAAATAGAGCAACTCAAGGCAGAGGAAAAGAAAGAGGAATAAATGGCTACTGATAAAAAACAACCTAAGTGGGGCCTGAATATACAGAAAGAGATACGGGATCTAATGAGGAAGTATAAACTTTCCCGGGAAGATATGGCCAGTAAATTAGGGGTTACAATGATGACTATTTACAGATGGGAGAATGGCAGAAACTTCCCAAGGTCAAGGATTATGATAAGGGAGTTTGAGAGATTGAAACGGGAGTTAGAAAAGAAATGAGTCTCCAAAACCAACTGGCGAAGATAGGAAGAGAGGGGCTCCTTGATTTGGTGGTGCAAAAAAGATTTGACGAGGTCAAAGAAAAGATCGGGTTTTCTTCTAATATCTTTATGGTCTTTGGCTTGCCAACGCACAAATTAAACGGCAATCCGGCTTACTGGACCAAGGAAACTAGTTTATGCAAGCTTACAATTACCCGCGATGAAAAAAACGAGGTACCTTATGGTTGCTACGCACGGATAAATCAGATTTTTATTGATACAGAGGTCAGGACCAAAAACACAAATGTTATTGATGTGGGTAGGACCTTTAACGAATATGTGAGAAAACTCGGTTATAAAGAAGGCAAAGCTAACAAGGCGCTTCTAAGACAATTGATTAATTATGTCACCAGCGTGATTAAGGTGGAGCCTAAAGATCCCATACCGGGGCGGATTATGGGAATTCATTCTGTGGTTGCCCGGGCCTGGGATATCTATTTTGATGTTAAAAATCCAGAGCAGTTAACTTTTTCTAAAGGACAAATAATTCTTGATGAAGGATACGCTAGATATATTCACAAGCATTCTGTGCCGCTGGACATGAACGTGGTGCATTGTTTTAAGCGTAACCCTCTGGCCCTGGATTTTTATAGATTCCTGGCTTATAGAAATAACGGCTTAAACGAAACAATATCTTTCCCGGATAATCTGCTTTTTGAGCAACTTGGAACAGAGGAAGAAAACGACAGAAAAATAAGGATGAAGTTAAAAGGGATATTGCGGGGTATTCAAATGTACTGGCCGGTTAAAGCAAAGTTTGAGGATGGGTATTTTGAATTAAAGCCTTCGCCTCCAGCAGTGCAACGTAAGATCCCAAGCAGGCAGCCGATAGTGATTGTGGATAAGTCAGGGGTAAAGTAGAGTTATGCACTTCACTTTTGGAACGCTAAAGTTTTTAAGATTTAAACACGAAGTGGAAGTTATGCACTTCACTTTTGGAACGCAAAGGCTTCACTTTTGGAACGCTAATTGAGATTAACTTGTTTATTTGCAAGGAGATGGGTTTACCCTAATAGTATTTCTAATATATATCTCTAATAGTAGAGGCACTACTATTGTTTATATCTAAAAATCTTAAACAAAAGTAGCAAGAATGTTTAGTTTTTAAGGGGCTGGCAAGGAAATAAGGCAAAAACTACTCAAAAACAAAGCTGGAAATTAAACAAAAATGAGAAGTGTATAGGTTATGAATAACGCCCTGGTTCAGAGAAAGATGGCACTCAGCAGGGTAAACCTGCCTGTAAGCTATCTAACTGAGGAAGAGATAAGGCAGCTCGTAGAGGCTTGTAAGAAAGAAAGGGATAGACTCTTGATTACGCTTTTATTCCAGACCGGGGTAAGGATCTCAGAGGCGCTGGCACTTACGCCGGCATCAATAAGGAGTTTTGAGGGGAAGCCGGCCATGGAGATAATAGGGAAAGGGAAAAAACTAAGAATGGTGGCTTTGCCGGTAAACTTGAAGGAGAAGCTAGAATCTTACGCCTACAGGGCCAAGATTGAGCCTAGGATGAGGTTTTTTGAGATAAATAGGTCAAGGGCTTGGCAGATCCTAAACGAGGCCAGAGAGACCGCAGGAATTGAAAAGAGGGTATTCCCGCATTTACTTAGGCATAGTGATGCGATTATCCGGCTGCGCAAGACCGGAAACCCTAAGGCGTTGCAGTATCATTTAGGACATAATAGCCCGGCGATGACGCTGAGGTATTTATCTACACTGACGCAAGAGGATGCGTTGAGGGTGCAGCAGGAAGTGGAGTTCGGGGGGTAAGACGAGAGAGAATCCAAAATAAAGAGGTGGATTATGACTAAAAAGAAGGTTTTTGTAAGTTTTGATTACGATCACGATAGGAATTACAAATATTTACTTCAAGCATGGGATGCTAATCCAGACTTTGATTTTGTCTTTAAAGATCAAACGCCAGGGGAAATAAATACTGACGATATTGGACGCATCAAAGCTGCTTTAACGGCAAAAATTAATGATGCAACACACACATTGTTTATTATTGGAGCATACGCCAATCAACAGCACAAAGATCATAAGCTTATAGGGTTTATAAATTGGATGAATTTTGAAGCATATCAAAGTATACAAAGTGGCAATTATCTCGCGGTAGTTAAACTAGAAAAGTCATATTCTGTTCCACAAGAGCTGAAAGCAAAATATTGGTGGATAGCGGGTTTTTCAGAGAAGAATGTCATTCAAGTTTTAAATGATTCATCAAAGAAAACATGAGCCTAACCGAAACAAAATTACAAATTCTAGCCGAACACTATAAAAACACTTTTGATATTCTACAAGATAGCCTCAGAAAAAGAGACAGATTGTTTCTTGGCGTTCTATGTATTTTGATTGTTATGCTCTTTCAGATCTATACACCCCAAGAAGCTTCAAATCTAATAGTACAGTTTATATCCGACAAATTAAACATAAAGACACAAATAAATCTATTGTTTATTCAGAGCCTTATTTGGTTTAGTTTACTAGCCGTCACATTAAAATATTTTCAAGTAGTTATAACCATTGAGCGACAATATAGCTATATACATGGGTTAGAAAAACAGCTTAGCAACGAATATGGACAAGGAGCGTTTACACGAGAAGGCATTGCCTATTTAAAAGACTACCCAATCTTTCTTAATTGGGCCTCTTTTTTATATACGCTGTTTTTCCCTACGCTGTTGTTGATAATTAGTGTCGCCAAAATTTTTAGCGAGTGCAGAACCGTTGGGTTTAAGACAATACTAACATGGTTTAACATGACTATTTTTCTGTTTATTGTGATATCGGTGGTATTGTACCTTATTGTTTTATATCGTAAGAAGAAAGACGGCTAAGGTCCGTATCAAAAAAAGGCATGGCTAAGAAATCAGAAAAGATAAGATACGAAATAGACCCGCATAACAGGCTCGTCTATGAAAAAACGGATAAGGAGTCAGAGGTGCCCTGGTTTAGGACCGTTCTCGATGGGGTATTTGAAATAGATGAGAATAACGATGTTACCTACCACGTAAAAAAATCCCAGGCATCTGACATCCCGCAACAAGTTAAGCTCAGGGGCAATTGGGCCTTAGATAATGAGCATAATCTTGTGCTGACCTTAGACAAATGGGGTAACCAGATTGCCGGGAATAAACTAACGGTAGAGAGTGAACTTATAGACGCAAAGGATAATAAGTTATCTTTTGCAGTGACTTCAAAAGATAGCGAGAATAACACACACATTTATATCGTGAAACTTGGCGGTAGATGGCAGGCAGATGAATATAACCGGCTGACATTCAATATAGAAAAAGAAGCTGGCGCAACCGATAGAATAACCATGCGCGGCGCCTGGGAAGTAAATCAGCAAAATGAGCTTATGTATACTTACGAAAAATCTGTGTCCGGAAAAAAGGAAAAAATAACCAAGACCATCACCCTTAAAGGATATTGGGAGATAGCCGGAAAACATAGAATCATCTATGTCTTAAATAAAGAAATAGGATCAGAATTTGACTTTAAGGTAAGCGTGGGAAAACCTGCGGCGAGAGGGCTGGAGTACGAGATAGGCGTAGGCGCAGCGCCAAGCAAAAAAACAATTACGCTATTCGGCAGCTGGAAGATAAACAAAAAAATAGGGTTGTTATTTGAGATGCCCTATGAAGAAGGGAAGGTCCGCAGCGTTATCCTGGGGGGATGGGGAAAGATTGATAAAAACTACAAGCTAGAGCTCAGGTTACAAAATAAAATAGGTGAAGATTTAGGAATAGATGTTAAACTATCAAGAAGTCTCCTTGAGGGTCAAGGAGAAGCCTTTATCCGGACGCTCAGGTCGCAGAAAGAAGTGTCCATAGTCGCTGGAGTCGGGTTTAGGTGGTGAGGTAGGGGAGGAATCTTATGCCCTGGCTTAAATTTGATGAGAAACAATGGGAGGAGCTTAAACAGACACTTGAGCGCGTAATTAGCGTGACTAAAGAGATTCAAGTAGAGATGAAACGCGCCAACGATTTAAAAGAAAAAGAATTGAAGGAGAAAGGGGCCTGATGGCAGAACTTGTCTTAAAACTTTTAGGTATTTTATTCGGGGTCTTGGCCAGGACCCTAGTTCCCTATTTAAGAAAATTAAAACAGGGAAAGGTGAAAAAATTCTGGAACGGATACTGGATTCAGGCCTTGGCCTCGCTTGCCTTAGGGGTAATGACTACGCTTTTAATATTCCCTCAATTTAATGTTGCTAAACCCGGCGTGGGGCTGGAGGCTTCAGTAAAATTATTCTGCCTTGCCTTTGGCTTTGGTTTTGGCTGCAATAGTATAATCGCTGAAGCAGCCAAGTGGACAGAAAAAGGGAAAACAAAATGAGCAGATTCGGTTGTATTAGAGATAAATTTGACGAGAGAGATTATTTAATGCGGCCGTATCTGCCGGTAGTAAAGTTACCTAAGAAGGTTGATTATACTAAAAAGATGTCGCCAATCAGGGACCAAGGAGAAGAAGGGACCTGTGTGGGTTTTGCGGTAGCGGTGGGAATGAAGGAATATCAGGAAATTTTGGATTATGAAAAACTGGTGGAGCTTTCCCCGCGTTTTGTTTACGCGGAAGCTAAAGAAATTGACGGCGTGCCAGGATTAGAAGGCACTACTATTCGCGCGGCTATGCAAGTACTGAAAAATCTTGGCGTCTGCCAGGAAAAATTCTGGCCATATAAACCGCACCAGAATGATAAACCCAAAGAAGGCGCGACAGTCAACGCGAAAAAGTTTTGTGTTATGACTTACGCGCGCATACTTAATTTTAATGAACTGCGCATGAGCTTAGCGACAAAAGGTCCGGCGGTTTTGGGCGTCCAGGTTTTTAAAGGAATGCTTAAGACAAAGACGGGAATTGTGCCTATGCCTAAGAAAGGCGAAAGGACCTTAGGCGGGCATGCCATTGCTGCTTGTGGTTACGACGATGAAAAGGAATTAGTCAAGTTTAAAAATTCCTGGTCTGAAAAATGGGGAGATAAAGGATTCGGATATCTACCCTTTACTTACATTGAGCGTTACATGATGGATGCCTGGAGCTCGGTTGATATTGAGGATCCGAATCCGCTTACGCTGGCAAGCATAATGAATTACAGGAAGCGGGCGTTAGTGTAAAAAATTCGCGTTAGAATTTGGTAGTTTTTGCGTCTATTAGAGTAGAAGAGAAGACGTTGGGTTAATTGATAAATTTTACAAAAAGGAGCTTTAATGAAAACATTACTTGAACAGACAGAGCCTTTGAATATAAAAATAAAGCCAAACTGGTTAGAAGACTTGGTAATAAAGGGTGGAGATTATAACAAATTTAATGTCAGGGATATATTTAATAAGATTATCTCTGGTGAATGTTTAGAAACAATGAAAAAAATGCCTCCCGAAATAGCGGATTTGGTTTTTATCGATCCACCTTATTTTCTTCAGCTACCGCCTAAGAAATTGTTGCGTTGGACTGGAAGCCAGGTAAATGGAGTTAATGAAACGTGGGATATATTCAAGGATTTTGCTGACTACGATAATTTTACACTTAATTATCTAAAAGAAGCACAAAGAATTATGAAGCCCACAGCTACTATTTGGGTTATAGCCACTTATCATAGCATTCACCGAATTGGTAAGATTATGCAGGATTTAGGATTTTGGATACTTAATGATGTAATATGGTTTAAAACAAATCCGATGCCCAATTTCTTGGGAGTACGATTTACAAATGCAACCGAAACTTTGATTTGGGCAGTTAAAGATAAAAAGGTAAAAGGTCATACCTTCAATAAAGATATGGCGAAAAAAATAGCTAATGGAAAACTCGGCATAAATGTTTGGCAGATACCGCTGTGTACGGGATTTGAAAGGTTAAAAGATGAGAAGGGACAAAAAATTCATCCTACGCAGAAACCAGAAGCTCTTATGGAGAGAATAATTCTTTCTTCCAGTAAAGAAGGGGATATAATTTTTGACCCAATGGCCGGGACGGGAACCTCTGGTTTTATTGCTAAGAAATTGAAACGTAATTTCGTGATGATAGAAAGAGACGAAAGGTATCTTAAAACAATCAGAAAAAGATTCAATTATTTTAAACCACATGAATTAAATATTCGTAGCTAGTTTTATACCGGGAGGTCTTATGAATTATGGAGAATTTTCTTTAATCTTGAATAGACATATATTTGAAGAAGAAAAGAAAGAATTGCTTCAGAAACTTGCAGATAACCCAGAGCGTTTTGTCGGATTATTCCGACCGACAAAACCCGGCGCAAAGATTTTACAACATCTTCTACAGTCTCACGAAATAAGATTTGGCGACGCGATGGAGGAAATCATTTCTTTTTTGTTAAAAGAATTGGGCTTTGATGTCTTAGGTAAAATAATTATTCCAGACTCAGCTAATAAGCGAAAGACTTTAGATATAGATCAATATTTTAGAGATGGCAAGTTGTATAGCTTTATCGAACAAAAGGTAAGAGATGATCACGACTCTACCAAAAAGAAAGGACAAATCAGCAATTTTGAAGCAAAGTTAGAATTCCTGTATAGAAAACATAAGAAGGACCTCATTGGTATAATGTATTTTATTGACCCCGACTTAAGTAAAAATAAAAATTTCTATTTGGAAGAATTAAAAAAGATGAAAGGAATTTATGGTATCCAGTTGGAATTACTGTATGGCAAAGAACTTTTTGAGTATTTTAAGAGACCTGAATTGTGGGATGATATTATAGCATGGTTAAAAAAATGGAAGGATGAATTACCGGAATTACCGGAAATAAATTTTGATAATGACCCAGAGGGAAACTTTGACCGGATAAAAGAATTAGAAATTAGGTACTGGCGGAAGATTTTGGACAACGATAAATTGTGGGAAGAAGGAATAATGAAAGCGATGTCAAGGAATGGTGCGATTTTAAGATTAGTATTAGAATCGTTCAAATCCAATAAAGATACTCCTTATAAGAAGTTATCTGAGCAGCTCGAGCAAAAATTAAAAAGATACTATTGAAAAGGATTTTTGAGCATTAATTAATAATCCCACCTAAGAAAGACCTCGTAGAGACCCAAATCAGGGGCATTTCTGGGGTATTATAGAGGTGTATGTCAACCGCTTTGGGATCTAAAAAAGGCAAAAACCGCTTTCCCGACGATAAACCACTAAAAAAACGCCTCTAAAATCCCCACAGTTAAACGATCTTAAGCCTGCCCATATAAAACCATTACCCTTTTCCCGACGAGAGCTTTACCGCAGACCCCCCAAGAATGGGGGGTCTGCGGAATAGGGGGGTTGAAAAGTAAAAGCTCAAACCTTTTTTAAGGCAGTCCATCCTCCCACAAAAATTTGCTTTGAGGCTTTGGGGAAATTGGGGCCCCCAAAGACCAAAGCAAAAGAAGAATGCTTCCGTTTGGCAGGCAAAAATAAAGGCGGCAAAGCCATTAAATCACAAGCCCGCCTGCGTTGCAGGCGGGACGCAGTCATCGCCAAAGGCGATGTCTGCGGGTGAGTTAAAGGAAAATAAGAAACCGCTTCTTGAGGCAACCCGCAAAAAGCGGTTTGTTATTTTCTGGTGGCTTTGCCGCATACCACAATATCTTTTGCCTGACAAGTTTACATAACGATGTTATGTAAACAGGAAGCAAGCCCAAAAAAAGCCGACCCTTTCTTTTCCTACTTAAAAACAATTTAGGTTAAACTTATCGGGGGAAACTTCCGATAATTGCAATTATCGGAAGTTTAGGCTTTTTGAGGGCGGTTCTTCTGCCCTTGCTGTTTTTTAGCAAGGGCATATTTTGTGGGGGGATGGTGGCGTTCGCTTAGCCTGGCATAGAAAATCAGGGTTGCCTGCGGCACTGTTTTTTAAAGCAGGGCTATTTACTTGAAAGCCCGCCCAAGCGGGCTTGCGAGCCCGAGCCTGCCCACAGGCGAGGGCGAAGCAACTACCGTTGCCAGCGCCACTCAACACGCCCAAAACAACCACCAACCTTTGCAGGCGAGATGAGTTTTTATTGCTTAAAGAAATTTTTGGAGTCGTCAAACTTAGCGCGAAGTTTACCATGACTTTTACGCGCCCGGAAGGTTCCAAAGTTTCTTAAGCGGACAAGGCGTCCACTTTTTAATTCAGAAGCGATGGTCTGAAGGATATTCTGGAGGATAGAATTAGCCAGGCCCCGCGAAAGATGATGCTCTTTTGAGAGAGCCCGGGCAAGGTCTTTTAGATTCATTTCTGATGGTCTTCGATGTACTTGGTGATTCCCTTGGAGAGATTGCCTAAGTCAATGGGAGTTTGGAGAAGAATCTCTTGAAGGAGTTCTTCCCAAGCAAGATGCTTTTTGCCGACGGTTTTTTCTAATGCCTCCCTCATATCTTCGGCAAGGATGGTGGTGCGTTTTCGCTCCTTAGCCAGCGTTACCGCTCTTTCAATAACCGTCTCAATGAGAGAATTAAATCTTGAAGTCAAGCTGCTGACCGCGTCTACGGCCGAGCGCATCTTCTCTTTTTCTTTAAGGTAATCTTTGATGGTGTTAAATCTTACAAATTCTTGTTTTGTTTTCTTGGGCATTGTATTGCCTCCTACTCAAGTTACCTTATGTAGAATAAGCTCTCTGATGGCGTCATTGAGTTTTTTAAGCTGAAAATTCTTTAAGGCTTCTTCAGTCTTGCCGATTAAAGGCACCATGGAAACTTCCAGGCCGGCAGTTAGTCTTTTTGCCGAAACTGATTCTGCTTCTAATCCGTAAAGGACCTTCTGGCCAGCTTTAGTTTGTTCTTCCAAATACTTCTGGTTTTTGTAGTCTCTCTTGCGGATCTCTTTTAGCCAGGCCTGATTTTTAACGCGCATCCCTTCTGTTTCAGGAATCCGGTATCGGGAAAGCTTTACTTCATCCGGCCCGAGCATATCCGGATGAATCAAATCAATTACCTGGGTATTCTTTACGCCGTAGTGGTGAAGGTCGTCTATAAAGGCGTCTCGGATAATCCAGCCCGAAGGATCATAGTCAACAATGCTAAAAAGATAAAATGAGCGACGGATATCTATTTTTTGTTTTTTAAGTTCGTCCACAAAGTATTCTACATTAAGGACCGAGGGTTGACCGCCTAAAGCCAGGATACAGACCTGATACTGCTGATGGATTTCTTCCAAGTAGTCTTGATGCCCGGTCTTCTCGGAAAACAGAATGATGTTGGCGTTGTAACCGACCTTGCGGTTGGATTTCTTGTCGTCGCGAAAGCCAATGTCTTTATATTCCATCAACCGCCAGTCTTTAACCATAAAGACAAAACTGTCCACCAGCTGGGCGTATTGATCGGTTTCATGGGTGAGCGCGCCGGCGCGGGATAAAGTCGGCTTGATGTACATATACCAGAAAGTCCGGATGAGTTCTTTTAAGGGAGGCTTCTCCCCTTCCATAATGCGCTCTCTGGTCTGCCAAATAATGTTCCGGAAAAGTAATGCTACGTTGATGGGATAATCAGTGGCGCCTTTAGAAAAGTTTTTTACCAGCCACTCTTTGGGTTGGTCGTGGATGAGCTCGTCGAAATGACGGATGCCAAGCTTGCGTAGTTTTTCTCTTAAGGGAAGTTTTGGATCAAGTTTTATGCTGGGCTCTGGCCAAAATCTAAGCATGGCAAAATGATAGCATAAAGTTTGGGTTATGTAAAGAGAAAATGAGAATTTTAGATTTTACTTTCGTTAGAACTAAATATTTTTGAGATTTAGCGCTGAAATTGGCACATAAGATTTTTGGCGCTGAAAGTCTAGAAAAACCCCACTTTCAGACTGAATCTTACCGAGTGCTGCACACCCGTGGGTAAGAATCAGCTCATTCTTACTTAACAGCTCTACAATTGAAAATAACGAGTCAAAATTCTCCATACCTTTAATGTTTCATAAACCTTCTTTCAAAACGTTCCAAATACCAAAAAACCACCGGTACCAGAATGAATGTAAACACAATCGAGGCGAGCATGCCACTGATCATCACAACGCCCATAGATCTCTTAGCATCCATAACCGACCACAATTGCGGAAGGACTCCTAAGATAATCGCCACTGACGTCATAACAATGACCCGGAATTCCTCCGATGCGCCAATCCAAAGCGCTTCTTTGCAAGCAACGCCCTCTTTCATCTTTAGCATAGCGCCCTCAAGAAGAAGAATGGCATTATTGACCACGATACCAACGAGCATAACCATACAAAGCATTGAGCCCGCGTTCATAGTCATTCCGGTAAAGAACAAACCAAGAAATACTCCGATAAAAGAGGTTGCTACAGTGGTCATAACCGTAACTGGATACGCTATCATAGAGTTGGTAAGGGCGCAAAGAAGCATATAGGTAAGTATGACTGCAAGCAAAAATGCTTTTCCGATTTCCGCATTTGTTTCCTCCTGATATTCGGAAAGCTCAACATACCTATATCCATACCCCGGAGTGAATTTTATTCCCTTGAATTTGTTATCAAGAACTTTCTTCACCTGGCCAACAGAACTCTTCCCCAGAGCCGCTTCCAAGCGGATAGTGCGCTTCCTGTCTCTGTGCCAAATAGTAGGCGTGGCCTTACTTGCCTTCAACTCTCCCAGTTCGCTAATAGGGATAAGCCCTTTTCGGGAAAGTAGGGAAATCTCTTTTATATCATCAAAGGTTTGGGCGTATTTGTCATCCAGCTCAACATTGATTTTGTATTCCTCCCCCTTCTCTTTGTAAATATTAGAGTCATCTCCATAAATAGAGGCGCGCAAGACCGCGCCAGCAAGACTTGCTGGCAAAGCGTATTCTTTCAGTTTATCCTGATATGGGATTAACTGTATCTCATTCTTCGGCACTTTATAGGAGGATACAACGCTTTGAAAATACCCGGTTTTAAGCATGGTTTCACTGACTTGTTTCGAAAGATCTATCATTGTATCGTAATCGATGCCGTAGATATCTATGGAAACATCCGAATAGCCGGTAGCCATTCTTCCTCCTCGCTCCAAAGATATCTCTGCGTCAGGAATCGTAGCTAAAAAAGGAATAAGAGACTTTATAATCGCCGCGTCATTCCTCTTACGCTGGGCATACGGTATCAAATCAAAAGTAATCTTGGCGTTCTCAACACCGTTCTTGCCGATGTTGGTAAGATACAATTTTTTCTCGGGGACATTGTCCAGATGCTTTTCAACCAGTTTTACAACCTCCAGCGTGCGCTCAATAGTCGAACCCTGAGGCATAACGATATTTATTATGATTTTATTTTCATCAGATGAAGGGACAAAATCGCTTTCAATATAGGGAAAGATTAAAAATATTGCCAAGAACAACGTGGCTATAGTCAAGATAGTCGTTTTTGGGTAACGGAACGTCAATTCAAAGATATATTTATATTCTTTTTTCAAAAATTCCATCATTCTGTCAGTTCGGCCGGTTAACCACTTAAAAGGAGCAAAGATTTTATATTTTATCTTTGTTTGGCTATTGTTCTTATTTTTTTTAAGTATAAGGGCGCAAAGCATGGGTGTGAGGCTAAATGAAGCAAGCAAGGAAAAAACTGTGGCATACACCACGGTAAGGCCGAATGACTTCATAAACAAACCGGCAATTCCGCCCATCATGGCTATCGGCATAAACACTACCAAATTTGTCCCTGTTGTGGCGATAATAGGGATAACTACTTCTTTAGTGCCGTCGATTGCCGCTTGCACAGAATCCTCTTTATGCTCAAGGTGCACTAACACATTCTCAATGATGACTATCGCATTAGCAATAAGTGTTCCCAGCACCGTAGCAATCGCAACTAAAGTCAGGAAGTTAATCGTGAATCCTGACATCCACATCGGAAAAAATGTAGAAATAATCGAAGTCGGGATGATAATGGAGGCGATAAAGGCAAGCTTAAATTTGCCTGTGAATAAAGAAAGGATCGCTACTACAAGAATAATGCCAAGAAGAATATTTACCTTGGTATCAAAGGTTTCGTTGATAATAAAGGTTGCCGTATTCGTTGCGATATCAAGATTCATTCCCTTGGGTAGAATCTCTCTGAATTCATTAAGCCGCTTTTTTATTTCTTTGGAAATAGCCACGGCGTTGCCGTCAGATGCCTTATTGATGGAAAGCCCAACCACTTCTTTGCCGTTATAGCGCGCAATTGACTCTATCTTTTTGTAACTATCTTCAACGGCTGCGATATCTTTGAGAAGAAAAGATGAGCCATCGATCGAGGTAAGCGCCATATTAGCGATCTCTTCGACACTTTCGAATTCTCCCATAAACCGCACGCTCAAAGAATTGAATCCTTTTTCAAGATTGCCCGCGGGTATATTCCTG
>Ga0315282_10008220_pt1 | contig 16923 bp, 16 predicted proteins | sample YL17G07_20_MG_FD_203693 | JGI IMG/M metagenome (GOLD analysis project Ga0315282, IMG submission 203693) | Sediment microbial communities from Yellowstone Lake, YNP, Wyoming, USA - YL17G07_20 | ecosystem: Environmental > Aquatic > Freshwater > Lake > Sediment | place: USA: Wyoming | collected...
ACAATGGGAATGATTACGGGTACGATCGAAGTAGTCGACGCTCAGGGTTCATCGGCAACAGGCGTGAATACGGCAAATGCAGCCGAAATTCCCATTGCGCCCTCAAGCGCACAAGGATGCGGCTGTGGTGGTGGCACAACAAATACTTGTAGTGCATCAAATTAACGAATTATTATGGCGAAAACTATTTTAAATATATCGGGAATGCATTGCGCATCCTGTTCAGCTATAATCGAGAATGCCCTTAAGAAAGAAAAGGGCATTTTTTCGGTTAACGTGAATATTGCTTCGGAAAAAGCCTATCTGGAATACAGCCCATCGGAAATAACCCTTACCGGAGTGCAAAAAATTATCGAGAAACTGGGTTATAAGGCGCGCGAAGAAGCAATTGATGGCGGAAACATAAATAATTTTGAAAATGAAAATCATAAAGAAATCAAAAGGCTGAAAAAGGCTTTTGTTTTTTCTTTGCTTTTGGGCCTCCCGATTATTTACATGACTATGGGAGAAATATTCAAGCTTCCGGAGATAAATACTTCCTTAAAATTAAATGTGGTTTTCCAATTTGTGATTACCACGGCAATAATGGTCGTAAACTACCCGCTTTACATATCCGGCCTAAAAAAACTGATTCAGAGAAATCCGAATATGGATTCGCTTATCGAAACCGGAACATTGGCAGCGTATTTTTACAGCCTGGTTATATCGCTGATGGTGTGGTTTAAGCCAAATTTTTCCGGAGAGCATTTATATTACGAAAGCGCGGCATTAATTTTGGTTTTTATTTCCCTGGGAAAATATCTGGAAACCGCGACCAAGGGTAAAACCGGAGACGCAATAAAAAAACTGATCGGTCTCCAGCCCAAAGAAGCGACAATCATCAGAAATAACGAAGAAATAAAAATTCCGATTTCCGAAGTGAGTGTGGGGGACATTATTCTGGTGAAACCCGGAGAAAAAATCCCCGTAGACGGCATTGTAATCGACGGTTATTCCGGAGTGGACGAAAAAGCAATTACCGGAGAAAGCATACCCGTCGAAAAAAATACCGGAGACAAAGTAATCGGGGCTACGATCAATAAAACCGGTGCATTGAAATTTGAGGCAACCAAAGTGGGTAAAGACACGATGCTGGCGCAAATCATCAAAATCGTCGAAGAAGCAATGGGTTCTAAAGCACCGATCCAATTATTGGCCGATAAGGTTGCTTTCTATTTTGTACCCGCGGTTATGGTCATTGCCTTTACCGCTTTTGTTGTCTGGCTGATTGCTGGCCAATCTTTTGCTTTTGCTTTGACGATTTTTGTCGCGGTTTTAATTGTTGCCTGTCCCTGCACCATGGGCCTTGCGACTCCCACTGCGGTGATGATGGGAACGGGATTGGCGGCAAAAAACGGAGTTTTAATCAAAAACGGAAAAGCACTGGAAATTGCCCATGCAATAAATATGATAGTTTTCGATAAAACCGGAACCCTAACCAAAGGAGAGCCGGTTGTGACCGATATTGTAGAAATCAAGAGCAAAAATATTCTGCAAATTGCGGCATCGCTGGAAAAAAACTCGGAACATCCTTTGGCTCAGGCGATTCTAAATAAAGCAAAACAGGAAAATATAAAATTATTCGAAGTTAAAGATTTTATGGCTCTGCCCGGCCACGGCGTTACGGCAAAAACGGAAAACAAACAAATTCTTTTGGGTACGAGAAAACTGATGGCAGAAAATAAAATCAATTTCCAAGATTTTGAAGATAAAATAATCGAACTGGAAAATCAAGGCAAAACCGTAATGATACTGGCCCACGACGGGGTTTTAACGGGATTAATTGCCGTATCCGATACCTTGAAAGATTTTTCCAAACAAGCCGTTGCAATGCTTCACAAACTCGGAAAAAAAATTGCGATTATTACCGGCGATAATAAGCGCGTAGGCGAGGCGATTGCCAAAGAATTGAATATTGATAAGGTTTTGGCGGAGGTTTTACCCCAAGAAAAATCCGCAGAAATAAAAAAACTGCAAAAAGAAGGGAATGTCGTGGCAATGGTTGGCGACGGCATAAACGATGCGCCTGCATTGGCACAAGCTGATTTGGGAATCGCACTTGGTTCTGGCACCGATATTGCCATGGAAACCGGAGATATTGTTTTGATTAAAGATGATTTACGCGACGTTGTTACGGCAATCGATTTAAGTAAATATACTTTAAGAAAAATAAAGCAAAATCTTTTTTGGGCATTCTTTTACAATACTATTGGTATCCCTATTGCTGCAGGAATTCTCTATCCTTTAACTGGCTGGCTTTTAAATCCGATGATTGCGGCCGCAGCAATGGCATTTTCTTCGGTGAGCGTGGTGAGTAATTCTCTTTTAATGAGAAAACATGGCGTATAAACACTATTATTTCAATGAAAGAAAAACATCTACTTTTTGTAATATATTGAGCAATTAGTTCTTTAAGAAGGAGGAAATTATGAGCTTACCAAAAACCAATGCTATCTCTATTGAGAGGCTGCAAAAAGCAGAAGCATTTCTGGACAAGCTGATTATGGAGTACCAAATCAAAGGCGCCGTAGACGAACGCACACTTACCCAGTTAAAAGAAATGAGACAAAATTTCAGAACGCAATGCAGCATGACAAGATTGTGGGGTTGCTGAGGTAGGCAAAAACGGAGAAGGAAAAACCGGCTCCGTTTTTTTATTATTAAAAATCTGATAAAATATATTAGTATGTCAATTGATACTTCGCTGTTCGAAAAAATCAATAATTTGGCCGGAACTTCGAAAGTCTTGGATTCTCTGGGGATATTTTTCGCGGATTATTTCCAGTGGATTTTGGTCGCCGTTTTACTGCTGCTTTTTTTCTGGCCCAAGCGGAATATTATCAAAAACAGAATAATGGATTTATCCGTAATCATATCGGTTATTCTTTCCCGTTTGGTCATTACCGAACCATTGAAGCGTTTGCTTCATCACGGACGGCCATATGTTGTTTTGGATACAGCCAAAAAACTGATTGGGGAAAACGGCGATTATGTTTCTTTCCCTTCTGGGCACGCGGCGATATTTTTTGCCATGGCCATGGCAATTTGGTTTTTCAACAAGAAATTGGGAACCTGGTTTTTTATCGGCGCAATTTTAATCGGTATTGCCAGGATATTTTGCGGGGTTCATTGGCCAATGGATATTTTGGCGGGCGCAATAATCGGAATTTTATCCGCCTGGATTATCAATAAATTATTTTTCAAAAAATATGGACATAAAATCCAAAATCCGTGAGATTCCGGATTGGCCGGAAAAAGGAGTGAATTTCAAGGACATTACGCCCTTACTTCAGGATAAAGAGGCGTTTAAATTCACGATTGACGAAATGTGCAGGCCGTTTGAGCAGAACGCGCCGGATATTATTGTCGGCATTGATGCGCGGGGTTTTATCTTATCCGCGGCAATGGCGTATAGGTTGAATACTGGACTGGCGATTATCAGAAAGAAAGGGAAATTGCCGCACAAGACAATTTTCCGGGATTATAAATTGGAATACGCAACCAACACCATTGAAATGCACGAAGACGCGATTCGAAGAGGTCAGAAAGTTTTACTCGTTGACGATGTTTTGGCAACCGGCGGAACAATGGAGGCAACCGCGCAGATGGTGGAAAAACTCGGCGGTCAAATCATCGGCATTTCGTTTCTGATCGAACTGGACTCTTTGAATGGGAGGGAGAAGTTGAAGAATTATAAAATCGAATCGTTAATTCATTATTAGTATGAAAAATCAGGCGGAAATCGGAATCATCGGCGGGTCCGGGTTTTACGAGTTTCTGGATAAAGGAAAATGGATTGATATTAAAACTCCGTACGGCAAACCGAGTGATAAAATATTTTTAGGCGAATACAAAAACAAGAAAATCGCTTTTTTGCCGCGCCATGCAAGAGGACACAAAATCCCACCGCAGATGATAAATTATCGCGCGAATATTTGGGCGTTGAGGAATTTGGGCGTAAAAATAATCATTGCGCCCTCGGCGGTCGGCAGTTTGCAGCCGCACATTAAAAGAGGGGATTTTGTGATTTGCAATGATTTTATTGACCGCACCAAAGCGAGAAGAGATACGTTTTTCGACGGACCGAAAGTGGTGCATATTTCCTCCGCTGATTGCTATTGCGATAATCTGGGAAAAATCGCATATGAAGTTTGCAGAAAAAACAAAATCAACGTGCATAAAAACGGAACAGCGGTAGTAATCGAAGGGCCGAGATTTTCCACCAGAGCGGAAAGCAGATGGTTTACGCAGATGGGCTGGGATGTGATCAATATGACGCAGTATCCCGAGGCGGTTTTGGCGCGGGAAGCGGAAATTTGTTATCTGAATATTTCTTTGGTTACGGATTACGACGCAGGACTAATCGGAAAAGTCGATCCGGTGAGCATTGAGGAAGTTGTGAGGGTATTCGGAGAAAATATCGAAAAACTGAAAAAGGTTATTTTGGAAATAATCGCAAAAATTCCCAAAGGCTATAAATGCAAGCAGTGTCACGAAGCCTTGAAGAATGCAGCAATATAGTTTAATGAAATTAACGATAATTTTAATTGTATTAATCATAATCCTGGGAGTCAGTTCTTATTTTTTGTTTTTTACCAAAAAAGAACCCGTTCCCGAAAATAAAACGATCAATATGGCAAATCTAACCGGGGAAAAAATCGTGATGATAGTCGCTTTTAAGGATTTTAAGGATGAAGAATATTTTGTACCCAGAGGAATTTTTGATAAAGCAGGGGCAGAAGTTAAAGTTGCAAGTAATGAACTGGGAAAAGCACAGGGCATTGATGGCGGAGAGGTTAATGTGGACATAAAAACAAGCAACGTGAATGTTTCCGATTTCGATGTAATTGTTTTCATCGGTGGTTCGGGGGCACCGGATAATCTGGACAATCAGGATTCATATAAAATTGCCCAGGATGCAGTTGCGCAAAATAAACTTTTGACCGCAATCTGCATATCACCGGCAATTCTGGCCAAGGCAGGAGTGTTAAACAACAAAAAAGCAACGGTTTGGACCAGCGTCCTAAATAATGATGCCAAAAAAATTCTCGAAGAAAATGGCGCGATTTACCAAAAAGACGCAGTTGTTCAAGACGGAAATATTATTACCGGTAACGGACCGGAGGCTGCTCAAGAATTCGCCGAAAAAATTCTTGACGTATTAAAATAATTCAATTACAATGGGAAGGTTCTTTCATTACCGAAATTTTCGGTAGTGGGTAAAAAGGAGCGAATATTGTTTTTAAATGACGGATTATTTGTCCGCCGCTCTACTTCTTACGGACAAATTAGAGTGGTATATAGAAGAATTCGTCTACGGGCTTCTTTGATGTCCGTCTTAGGGGCCAAGCAATATCCGCTCCTTTTTGTTTACAACAACACGGCTAAAACTTAGCCTGTTTTTTATTTTTGTTTTATTTTTTGGTACAATTAAAGAGTAATAATTAAAATCAGATTTTTATGACTCAACAAAAAATTGAGGATTTTAAGAAGAAAATCGAAGGCGATGTTTTGACACAGAGATTTTGGCGCGAGATTTACTCAACCGACGCGAGCATTTATAAGTTCGTGCCGGAATTGATTGTTTTGCCGAAAACAAAACAGGATATCCAGAAAACCGTAAAATTCGCCAAAGAAAACAAACTGGGAATCACCTGCAGAACAGCGGGAACATCATTAGCCGGTACTGCGATTGGCAGAGGGATTATTCTTGATTTTACGCGTTATTTCGACCAGATACTGGAAATCGGTCCCGACTTTGTCAGGACTCAACCAGCAGTAATCTTTGATGAATTGAACGCGAAACTCGGAGAAAAAGGCCTATTTCTGCCTCCTGTGCCCGCATCTTCAAGGGCCTGTATGATTGGCGGGAATGTCGCCACTAAGGCTTGCGGAGGAGGAGCGGTGAAATACGGTACACTCGATGATTTTATGCTGGCAATCGAATTTATCGATGCTGACGGAAACCTGGTAAACACCGAAACCGGTGAAGGCACGGATAAATTCATCAAAAAACTTGAAGACCTGCGCAAGAAAATTCTAAACGACAAAAAAGCAATGGATGTTTTAAATAGAAGAATGGACATACAAGATGCTTCAACCTATAATATTTCCGCTTTCGATAAATACGCGGACTCCCATGAATTGATTGCGCACCTGATGATGGGAAGCATCGGAACCCTGGGAATATTTACGGAAATAAAACTGAAAGTTGTGCCGAAGCCGGCGGAAAAACCGGTTTCCTGGGCAGTATATTTGCAGGACTTATACCAGGTTGATAATTTTATCAAGGAAGTGAAAAGACTGGATTGCAGTAGCGTGGAACTGGTGGACAGGGTTTCTTTGGATCTGGCTTGCGGTTGTTTTCCTTTATTGGGAATTCCCAAAGAAGCGCAAGCGATGATGATCGTGCAGTTTGACGAAAAAATCGAACAAACACTTAAGGAATTCGAAAAATCTTTGAAGAATTTCAAGCTTGTGGGCGAAGCGGTTAAAGATCCGGTGAAGATGGAAAAATTCTGGGAAGTGAGAAAATGTCTGCTGCCGCTGACCGCTAAATTTTCTCCGACCACAAAACCCTTGGTTTCCGTTGATGATGTGGGGGTAAGGATAAAAGATATTCCCGATTTGTTGACCGATTTGAGAAAAATATTCAAAGACCTGAATATCAAGGTTGCCTTATACGGCCATGCCGGAACGGGAACAATACATATTGATCCGGTAATCGAAGCGACCAACAAAAAAGACGTGGCGGTAATCAAAAAAATCGCGGATAAGGTTTACGAAACAGTATTCAAGTACGACGGAACAATCGCCACGGAACACGGTGGAGGAAGATGCAGAAGCATGTATCTCGAAAAACAATGGGGAAAAGATATCGTGAAATACCTGATGGAAATCAAAAAGATTTTTGACCCCACGGATGTTTTGAATCCTTCGACAATGTTCAACACCGACAAGGCAAAGATTTACGATAACGTAAAAATTCCTTTGAAGCCGTTGGGGACCGAGGAATGGCCGTGCATGGAATGCGCGTATTGCCAGAATAAATGTCCTGCCTGGATGACCGCGAAAAAAGGGGAGACCGGACCAAGGCAATTCAAGAATCTGATCAGATACAGAGTTTTAAGCGTTAAAAAGGACGACGAAGAAATTCCGCAAATCGAAGAGCAAATCAAAAAATGTGTTCTGTGCGGGAACTGCACCAAGACCTGCGAAACAATTGTCGGGGCGAAACTGAAAGAGTTCAACGAGAATTGGCGGGCAGGAAAGGTGAAGGGGTAAAGAAACAAGAAATAAAAAATCGGCGCTGGGTTCAGCGCCGATTTTCATTAATCCGCCCTTGTAGGGAACCGTGTACCGAATTTTGCATTTGGAACAATGATAGTTGTTATGAAAAGAATTGTCTTTGCCGTTTTCCGGTTTAAGTGGTAACTTACAAATCGGGCAGATTTCTTGGACCATTTTTACCTCCTTCAATTAAATTATAGTGCCGCACGAAATAAAAACAAAACAAACACTTGTGGATAATTAAATTTAATGCTAGTCTTTTTTATGAAGGAGGTGCCATGAAAAAATTCATGGTCCCGCGCGTGGCACACTGCTGTCACGGCAGTCTACGTAGGGGTCCCGAGCAACAATCGGGGCCCCGTTCTTAATTAAAAACGGGCAAGAGATAAACTCGAGCCCTTTTTCTGTTTCTTTTAAATTAACTAAAACTCATTATCAAAAAACTCACAGCTCATTATATCTCTGTTTGATATAATGTTTTATCATTAGAGAAGTAAAGCGTATTAGTGTTCTCATTGTACTTGATTTGCGGATTTTCGGTGGTGATGAATTTAATCGAGTTGCGCGGTTCGCGGTTATCGAGTTCGGTAATCAGAATCGAGTCTTCGGTTGCGATAATTAATTGCTGTTCAGTTCTCGGATACCAGATAACATCAAGAATCTTTTGCTCGAAATCCATTTTATCCAAGCTTCCCTTTTTGAAATTACAGCCATTGGTTGTTTGGTCCAAATAAAGAACTTCGATAGATTTGTCTTTTTGGCAAAGCAGTTTTTTAAAATCGGGAGAGAATATCCACTTGCAATTATTGAAACTTGGATAAATCTGTTCGAAAAACTCCGCGGATTTTAAAGTGGTCAGATCCAGTTCGTAGATTTTTCCGGTAACTTTGTCCGCATACATGATTCCGTTCTTGTAAATCGCGTAATTGAGCACACCCGAGACCAAAACATCGGAAAGCGTCGATTCTTCGGGATTTGTCTCATTCCAGTCTGTATAATAGAGATTGTCGTTGGCCAGAAAATATATTTTTGAACTGTTTTTATCCGCAAGGATATTTTCGATTTTCGTAATTTTGTATTTGGACAGTTGTTTTATCGTTGTCGTAAGTTCGCTTAAAGAATAGGGTTCTTCGAAAAACGATTTGTATGCCTCGCTGATGTCGGCAACCATGAGAATTTTGGGATTCAATGGGACAAGCAATATATTATCCGCCTTGGTTACGATTCCCGGATCGACAATCAGATTTTTCCGCCAGACATAGTAATCTTCTTTGATGATTTTAACGTCATATATTTTCGGAGGAAGGGGCCTGATAAAATCGCTGGTTTTGCCCTCAAGTATGCCATCGACATAGATGTCGGCTTTCGCGGGAATAGAGCTCAGGTAAATACCTCCTGTATCGAAAAAATTTCTTTTAGTAAAATTAAAATTAATACCCCAAGCATAAAGAATGATTATGGGGACCAAAACAACGAACATTCCCAAAAAGATAAGAAAAATCAATCTGCGTATTCCTCGAGTCATAATCACAATTTAACACTTTTAAATGCCATTGCCAAGATAAAATATTTGATATAAAATAAAAGGACTATGTTCGTAAGGAAAATAGGAATAGATTTGGGCACGGCCAACACCGTGGTTTATGTCCCTAAAAAAGGGGTGATTATCAATGAACCGACAGTGGTTGCCGTATCCGTAGACGATAACCGGATTTTGGCGGTGGGAAACGATGCCAAAGAAATGATCGGCAAAACTCCGGATTCGATTGTCGCATATCGTCCTTTACGGGACGGGGTAATCGCGGATTACAAAGTGACGCAGGCAATGCTCACTTATTTTATTACCAAAGCAGAGGGAAAACTGAGAATATTCAGGCCCGAAGTGATGATTTCCGTTCCCGCAGGCATTACTTCCACCGAGCGAAGAGCGGTGATCGAAGCCGCGATTGCGTCCGGGGCAAAAGCCGCATACCTCGTAAAAGAACCGGTTTTGGCGGCGATCGGCGCGGGTATTCCCATTAATTCTCCTGCAGGAAACATGATTGTGGATATCGGCGGAGGAACATCGGAAGTGGCGGTGATTTCTTTGGGCGGAATCGTTGCCTGGTCATCGGTTCGGGTTGCCGGAGACAAAATCGACAGGGCGATTGCCGAATATATCAAGAAAAAACACAATCTGGCAATCGGCGAAAGAACCGCCGAAGAAATAAAGATTCAAATCGGCAGCGCGCTGCCCAATCCCGAACGGGGAAGCATGGAGGTTCGGGGAAGGGACCTGGTTGAAGGTTTGCCAAAGACAATCGAAATCACCAACAAAGAAGTCGTGGAAGCGATTTCGAGCGAACTTAAGGAAATCGTCAAAGCCATCAAAGCGGTACTTCAGGAAACTCCGCCCGAACTTTCCGCGGATATCATCAACAGGGGAATGATTTTGTCGGGAGGAGGCTCGCTGTTGAATAAAATCGACGAATTGGTGACCAAAGCAACAGGTGTTCCCGCATATGTTGCGGACGAGGCCTTGCTCTGCGTGGTAAAAGGAACCGGCGTTGCGCTCGAAAATTTGGAAGTTTACAAAAGAAGTATAATGTCGAAAAAATAAACCATGCGTATCGGAATCGCAAACAGTTTAAACCTTGAAAAAAGAACAGGGGTTGAAGAATATGTATACCAAATATTGAAGCATTTACCGTTAATTGATGATTACAGGAATCATCAATTTTTTTTGTATAACCATGAGAATCTGAAATGGCCGTATAAATTTTTCTGGACGCAAATCAGGTTAAGCTGGGAATTGCTGAAAAATCCCGTTGATGTTTTGTTTGTTCCGGCGCATACTTTCCCCTCGATACATCCCAGACTAGTGGTTACTATTCACGGATTGGAATACGAAAACGTGCCGAAAATGTATTCCTGGTTCGAAAAAATGAAATTAAGATTTTTTACCAAAAGAAACGCCAAATATGCGGAAAAAATCATTGTTCCATCGCAGTCGGTAAAGAATGATTTGATTAAATTCTACAAAATCAGTCCGGAAAAAATATTAGTGGTTCATCATGGAATAGAAAAAGCCTTGTCTATGCCAAAAACTCGACAGATGGATAAAAATTACATTCTTTATTTGGGCGGAACACACAAAAGAAAAAATATCGAAGGATTAAAAAAGGCATACGAGATTTTAAAAAATAAATACAAGATTAAACATGAATTGGTTTTGGTTGATAAATACATTTCCCAAGAGGAAAAATGGAAACTTTTGAAAAATGCGGACATAATGGTTTATCCGTCATTCTGTGAGGGATTCGGATTCCCGCCGCTCGAAGCGCAAAGCGTGGGAGTTCCGGTAATCAGTTCGAATGTTTCCGCTATGCCGGAAATTTTGGGAGATAGCGCCTTATTGGTTAATCCATATAATCCCGAAGAAATCAGCGAAGCGATTTATAAAGTTTTAAGTAATGAACAATTGAGGAATGCTTTAATAAAAAAAGGCCAAGAAAACGTAAAACGTTTTTCCTGGCCCAAGTGCGCAGAAGAAACATTAAAGGTAATTAGTTTATGAAAATTGCTTTGATTCACGATTATATTGTTTCATACGGCGGAGCGGAGAAAACTTTCAAGGCTCTGACCGAAATATTTCCCGAAGCGGAAATATATACTTTGTTTTACAATCAGGAGATCGTGAAAAAACTGAAAATAGGGGAGGGGAGAAAAATTCACACCTCGTTTCTGCAGAAATTTCCCAAATTATTGAGGAAAAAATATCAAATACTTCTGCCTTTTATGCCGATTGCCGCAGAAACTCTGGATTTTCGCGATTTCGATATCGTCATCTCCTCAAGCTTTTCGTTTTCCAAGGGAATCATTACGCGTCCGAAAACAACACACATCGGCTACTGCCATACGCCTACGCGCTATTTGTGGGACAAGTCGCGCAGAAAATTCATACTTCATTATTTCCGCGTCTGGGACAGGCAAGCATCCGAGCGCGTTGACGAATTTATCGCTTCCTCTAAAACGGTCCAGGAGAGGATTAAAAAATATTACAAGCGGGAATCAACGGTAATTTATCCGCCCGTGGAAATCAACCAGTTGCCGATTTCCAGCTTCCAATCGGCAAAAGAATATTATCTGATTGTCTCGCAACTGAGGAAATACAAGCGGATCGATTTGGCAGTTGATGCTTTCAATAAACTGGGGTTAAAGCTGATAATTATCGGCGAGGGGCCGGAAAAAGGAAAACTGAAAAGAATGGCCAAAAAAAATATCGAAATTCTGGGCTGGCAGCCGGAAGAAGTCGTTGCGGATTATTACAAGAACTCTTGGGCATTTGTTTTTCCCGGCGAGGACGATTTCGGCATTGCGCCGGTTGAAGCGATGAGTTACGGAAAGCCGGTTCTGGCATTGCGCAAGGGAGGGGCGATTGAAACCGTTATCGAAGGTAAAACCGGAGAATTTTTCGATTACGAAAACTGCGCCATATTGGCCGATTGCGTGAGAAGATTCAGAATGAAACCATTGAATCATTACGACCCGAAATTCATTTCCGAACATGCGCAGCAATTCTCCAAAGAACGCTTCAAAAAAGAAATTTTGGGGTTCGTGAATAATGTTGCGAAAACAAGGCAGATATGATATTCTAATCCTATATGCCGGAGGAAAAAAATAAACACATCCTGGATTTTTTCATAAAAGCCAAAGAATCGCAAAAGCTCGCACACGGTTATTTGTTTTGGGGTCCGGATTCACCCGTCGGTCAAGAAAGCGAGGAAAAAACAGAAACTGCCTTATGGCTGGCCAAGTATCTCAATGTCGGTCAGTTCGACATTCTGCGCGTTTTTGTGGGAGAAGACAAAAAAGAAATTTCCATCAGCCAGATCCGTGCGGTGAGAAAACACCTTAGCTTATCTTCTTATGGCGGCGGATACAAATTCGCGATTATCGACAAGGCGGAAAAAATGAATTCGGAAGCGGCAAATGCACTCCTGAAAACCCTTGAGGAGCCGCAGGGAAATACAATTTTGATTTTAATCACATCCGCACCCGAGCTTTTACCCAAAACAATCCTTTCCCGCCTGGAAATAATAAGATTCAAGCCGGTTTCCCTGAACCAGATTTACAAGAATTTTCTTAACAAGGACTATATCAATCTTTTGCAAAGGCCCTTAAACGATATTTTCAAAAAACTGGAAGAAGTGGCTAAAGACGAAACGGAGATATTTCCTTTGTTGGATTGCTGGCTGTTTTTTTTCAGGGATTTATTGATAAACGGGTCAACAACCGACGAGCAAAGAAATAAATTTTCTCAAGCCATTAAAGAAATTCAAACGACAAAAAATTTAATTTCCTCGACCAACGTCAATCAGCGCTTGGCCCTGGAAAATTTAATATTATGTATAAAAAATTAATCGACGATTTGAAGCCGGAGCTGGAGAAAACCCTGACGCATCTCAAAGCAGAGCTCTTAAAAATAAAAACCAGCCGTGCAACGCCGGCAATGGTAGAAGACGTGGAAGTCGAATGCTACAACCAAAAATTTCCCATAAAACAGGTGGCTTCGATCAATGTTCCTCAGCCGAGATTATTGATAATCCAGCCCTGGGACAAAGCGATTCTTCCGGATATCGAAAGAGCAATAAGAAACAAAACCGTATTCAGCCCGATTATCGACGGAGACGGAATAAGAATAAATATTCCCACCCTAAACGAAGAACAAAGAAAGGAATACTGCAAAATTATCGCCGACATAAGTGAAGAGGCGAAAATTTCCATCCGCCTGCACAGAGAAAAAATCTGGAAAGAAATTCAGGAAACGGAAAAAAGAGGAGAAATAAGGGAAGACGACAAGTTCCGCGGCAAAGACGATTTGCAAAAATTGGTCGATGATTTCAATAAAAAAATCGACGAGATGAAAAAGAACAAGGAAGAGGAAGTAATGACCGTTTAATTTTATGATAATTTTAACGATAATTGTGTTTATCCTGATTTTCGGCGCATTGGTTTTTTCCCACGAATTGGGGCATTTTATCGCCGCGAAAAAATCAGGAATCAAAGTGGAAGAATTCGGGTTCGGTTTTCCGCCCCGAATTTTCGGCGTTAAGAAAGGCGAAACGACCTATTCCATAAACGCGATACCTCTTGGCGGCTTCGTGAAAATATACGGTGAAGAACGGGGAGAAAAGGATACACGGAGTAAATTTGCCTTTTACAACAGACCCGCATGGAACAGGGCGATTATTCTCGCTGCCGGAGTATTTATGAATCTGCTCTTGGCGGCTGTTTTACTTTCCGTGGTTTATGCTATAGGCATTCCTACGATTGTCGAAAACGGGCAAAGCGGAAATTTCAGAAACATACAAGTTCAGATTGTCGAAGTGGCTGCGGGTTCTCCCGCACAAAATGCCGGAATTCAAATAGGGGACGCCATACAAAGCGTTGCTTTTAACGGACAAACGCAGCAAATAAATCAGGCCGATGAAGTGCAAGGTTTCATTGCCATGCATATCGGAGAACAGATAACTTTTACCATCAGACGCGGCAACGAAACACTGGTAAAAGATCTTACTCCCAGGCCAAATCCGCCGCAAGGAGAAGGCGCGGTCGGTATCGCCATGACGAAAACCGGACTGGTATCCTATCCCTGGTATTCGGCGATTGTCAAAGGATTCGCAACCACAGGAAGCCTGATTGTGACTTTTATCGGGGCTTTTTGGGCATTAATTCATACTCTGATTTTAAAAGGAACAGTGACAACGGACGTAACCGGACCCGTGGGTATCGCTGTACTGACCTCACAGGTGGTAAAACTGGGAGTCAGCTACGTACTGCAATTTGCGGCAATAATCTCGATTAATTTGGCGATTATCAATGTTTTACCTTTCCCCGCGCTCGACGGAGGTAGGTTGCTGTTTTTATTGATAGAGAAAGTGAAGGGCAAGCCAATAAACTTCAAGACCGAAAGAGCGGCCAATGCCATCGGTTTCGCGCTTTTGATTGTGCTGATGATTGTCGTTACGTTTCGGGACGTAATTAAATTATTTTAAATATATGAAACAATCGGAAATATTCGGAAAAACAACCAAATCAATACCGCTCGAGATAAAAAATCCCAGCTATAAATATTTATACCAAGGCGGATTTATCAGACAAATCGCCGCAGGCAGATACGCATATTTGCCTTTGGGATTTAAGGTTTGGAACAAGGTTTTAAATATCATCCAGAAAGAGATGGAGAAAATCGGCTCACAAAGGGTGATAACCCCGACGCTTCAACCGATTGAATTTTGGAAGACAACAAACAGAGATAAGGCATTCGGCGACTTAATGATGATTGTCGATGACCATCACGGCGCAACTTTTGCCATTGGCGCAACAGCAGAGGCGCAAATGGTGGAATTGATAAAAAAATTCAAACCAAGCTACAAAGATTTGCCGATAATCATTCACCAGATTTCCAACAAATTCAGAGACGAAAAAAGACCCCGAGGGGGCCTGTTAAGATTAAGGGAATTCACCATGAAGGATGCATATTCTTTTTGTAAATCGGAAAAAGAACAATTGGATGTTTATAATAAATTTTATAAGGCATACCAGGATATTTGCAAAAATCTGAACCTGGAAGCCATTCCGGTGGAAGCTGCCAGCGGCGCTCTCGGCGGCAAACTTTGCCACGAATTCATGGTTTTAACGGATTTCGGCGAGGATAAAATTTTTATTTGCGACAAATGTAAATATGCGGCGAGCTCCGAGCGGGTTGAATTCGTAAGAAACGACGTGAATTCGAAAGACAAGGAACTTCCGCTCAAAGACGCTTTTCAGCCCAAAGACGTGGATACGATCGAACAAATGTCCAAGTTTTTCAAAGTTCCCAAAAACAGAATACTCAAAGATGTTTTATACAGGGGAAGCGACAGTAAATATTACGTACTTATTATCAGAGGTGATCTTGATGTCAACGAAATAAAACTGGCCAGGGAACTGAATATTGATTTTGTTGAACCGGCATCGGAAGAGGATTTGAAAAAATTGGGCACAATTCACGGCTCCGTGCCCGTAAAAGGATTAAAGAATGTTTATTTTTACGGCGATTTGTCTTTAAAGACAGTTAAAAATTTTACCGGCGGCTATAAAAGGGGAAAGGAAGAATTGGAATGGCAAAATACCAACCTTGACAGGGATTTCAGGGTGGAAAAGTTAATCGATGTTGCGGAAGCAAAAAACGGAGACTTGTGCGCAAAATGTAAAAAGGGGAAACTTAACGAAAAAAGAGCCATCGAATTCGGGCACGTGTTCAATCAGGAGGTATTTTACACCAAACCCCATCAAGCTAATTTTATTGATAAAGACGGAAAAGACAAGATAATCTGGATGGGCGCATACGGCATAGGAATAGACAGGGCAATGGCCACGATAGTGGAAATCCATCACGATGAAAAAGGCATTATTTGGCCAAAGCAAGTGGCTCCTTTCGATGCTCACCTTATTTCTATCGAAGATACCAAAAAAGTGAAAGACCAAGCCGATAAAATATACGACAGTCTGATAAAAAACAATATTGATGTGTTATACGACGACAGAGATCTTACTCCTGGAGTAAAGTTTGCCGACGCCGATATAATCGGAATTCCCTTAAGGATTGTCGTCAGCGAGAAAACAGTAAAAAAGCAGAGCGTAGAATTTAAAAAGAGGGGCGAAAAAGAACTTAAAATCGTTAAAATAAAAGATATCCTGAAAAATGTTCAATAAAATTCTCGGAAAAATTTCAAAAGATATCGGAATCGACCTGGGAACTGCCACAACATTGGTTTATGTAAGGGGCAGAGGTATTGTGATTAACGAACCGTCCGTAGTGGCCGTCAACCAAAAAACAAAACAGATTTTGGCTATCGGAGAAGAAGCCAAAAAAATGGTCGGCAGAACACCGGCGCATATTTCGGCAACGCGGCCCTTGATTCAGGGTGTGATTTCCGATTTCGAGGTTACCGAACAAATGCTTAAATATTTTATCCATAAAGTTCATAAGGGAAGTTTCAGTTTTTTGCCGAGGCCCAGGGTAATTGTTGGAATTCCTTCGGGAATTACCGAGGTGGAAAAGAAAGCGGTAAGGGACGCGACGCTCAATGCCGGGGCAAGAGAAGTATATTTGGTCGAAGAAGCAATGGCAGCGGCAATCGGTGCGAGATTACCCGTACAGGAAGCCGTGGGTAATATGATTGTGGATATCGGCGGAGGAACCACGGATATTGCCGTGATTTCTTTAGGGGGAATCGTTGCTTCAAGAACATTAAAAATTGCCGGCGACCGGCTGAACCAGGATATCATCGATTATGCACACGAAGAACTTAAACTTGTTCTGGGGGAAAGGACCGCCGAAGACATTAAAATTTCTATTGGCTCGGCATATGCATTGGACGGATTATTGGAAGCGCCGATGCGCGGAAGAGATCTGGTTACGGGCCTGCCCAAAGAAATAATTGTCAACAGTGATCAAATTCGCGAAGCGCTTTCCGAATCCAATCGCATAATCGTAAATGCGGTCAAAGACACAATCGAAGAGACTCCTCCGGAACTGGTGGCGGATATTATGCACAGAGGAATTAT
>Ga0315282_10008221_pt1 | contig 16923 bp, 14 predicted proteins | sample YL17G07_20_MG_FD_203693 | JGI IMG/M metagenome (GOLD analysis project Ga0315282, IMG submission 203693) | Sediment microbial communities from Yellowstone Lake, YNP, Wyoming, USA - YL17G07_20 | ecosystem: Environmental > Aquatic > Freshwater > Lake > Sediment | place: USA: Wyoming | collected...
CCACCTCGGGGTTGTGGGTGATCATCAGGATCGTTTGTCCAAAGGTTTTGTTCAGGTTTCTCATCATGTTGAGAACGGCTTGGGAGTTTTCCGTGTCCAAATTCCCCGTCGGCTCATCCGCCAGGAGTATCTTGGGTTCACAAATGACGGCGCGAGCGATGGCCACGCGCTGTTGTTCGCCGCCCGACAGCGCATAGGGCCGATGCTCGAGTTTGTCCATGATACCAAGCATTTCGACTACCCCTTGGAAGCGGTGAGGATTGAACCCATTGCCCTGGATGTGCTGGGCGATGGCGATGTTGTTTCGCGCCGTCAGGGTGGGCAGTAGGTTGAAGCGCTGGAAGACGAACCCGATGGTGTGCCGCCGGAAGCGCGTGCGGTCAGCGTCCGTCATCTTGCTGAAATCATTGCCGTCGACCAACACGTAACCACTGGTGGGACCGGTCAGGCCCCCTAGAATGTGAAGCAGGGTGGACTTCCCGCAACCGGACGGCCCAACCACCGCCACAAGCTCACCCTCATGGACAATGCAGTCCACGCCACGCAGGGCTTGCACCTCGACTTTGCCGACGCGGTAGACTTTCTTCAGCTCGCGAGTGGCGATTATGGGTTCCATTTATTCATACGCCAAGGCGTCCACAGGATCGAGCTGAGCTGCCCGCAACGCAGGATAGAACGCCCCCACCAGGCTTCCTGCCATTGCGAGAAGGGCGGCGTATATGGCCCACTCCAAGGTCAACTCAATAGAAAGGGTCGGAAACTCTTCGAGGATGACCTTACGGGCTACCGCCGTGACTCCATACCCAGCAACAATCCCAACCGCGCTGAGAAGACCTGCTTCTCGCAAGACCAATGCAATGATATACCCTTTTGAAGCTCCAAGCGACTTCAAAATCCCAATCTCCCGGGTGCGCTCGGTCACGGTCGTGTACATCGCCAGAAAGATGACCAGGAAGCCGATTCCTACCGAGATGGCAATTATGACCGTAATAAAAGCATCCAAGCCCCGTAAATTGTTGGAGGTCATTAAGGACATGTATTCCTTCACGGGAAGAATTTGGTACTTGGGAAGCAGTTGGTGGATAGCGTTGGAAACGTCCTCCGTGTATCCGGGATCAGTGCACTTGACAAAGAAAATCGAGGCCTTGTCCTGGACTTGCAAGAGGTCCTCAGCCGTGGGCAGCGGGATAAAGAGCCGCGCTCCTTTGCCATGCTCGACGATTCCACACACGTGAAACTTGTGATTCAACAGAGAAACCGTTTGCCCCACCTTGACCTGGTTCGCCCGGGCATACAGATCGTCCACCAGCAGATCATAGGGGTTTACGAAGGGCCCCCCGTCGTGGTAAACGAAACCGCCGGAAACGCGCTTGAAAGTAGGCGCGTCAATCCCGTAGATGATGTTCAACCCTCCGACATTAAAAAGGATCAACGTCGGAGCCACTGCCAGCACATGGGGGACGTCTTTGAGCCGGTCGCCAATCTTGATGGGCATGGGAGCCTGAGAAAAAGCCAGCAGGAACGATGCTCCCGACGGTTGCACGAGGATATCCGCGCCCAAACCTTCCACTCGCCGGGCTGATTCATCCAGCAGTCCGTGAGCGAGGCCCACGAAGAGCATCACCATGGTCACTTCAATCGCCACCGCCAAGGCGCTCACCGCCGTACGGATGGGGCGGTGCAAGATGTTCGAGACAATCAGCTTATTGACCAAGCGGGTTCTCCTGCTGAACCTTTGCGGTCAGATCCACCAACTGCGTGCCCGGGGGTTGTTTGAGGACGAATTTTTCAGCTTCGATGGGCTGATTAAAAGTGGCCTTCAGGATGGTAATGGACAAGCGGTAGTCTTCAATCGGCCTCGTCACCCGGATGTGAGATGGGTACCTGATTCCTTGAAAATCCTGAAAGTCGGAATAATGGACGTCCTCGACATAAAGGCCACCTGATTCGAAGAATTGCATGCCTACCAACTCCAGATCAGTCCGGTCGAACCAAGCCTTGCGCTCGAGGCGTAATTCTCCCTCCGGGCCGAGTTCGACGATGTCCACCACGTAGAAGCGCCGCCCGCCTTCCTCAGCTTCCTCCAAGATGCACTTTTCATGCGAAGTATCGAGCGGCGGAACCAGCAAAGCCTCCAAAATGTGCTGAGGCCGCAGGTTCTCCAGGGAGTTTTTCGCGGGGCGGTGAAAAGTCGTCTTACCCACAATGAACTTTTGCTTGGGTGGGATATATAAGCGGAACTCCTCGCCGTTGGAGACCATGTCGAAGATATCCGTCCTGAGCACAGGGGCCTGCCCCAACACGCGAATCATGGCGGGCTTTTCGACCAGTATGAAACCTCTGACGTCGTGGTACTCCTTGATGACGCCAGAGTAAATCGATCCCGCGGTCGGTTCAAGGTCTACCGTCGCAGTCATAGTGCGGACGCTTTGGCTTCTGGCATTGAGGCGGGAGACCAGCTCAGCAAGCGAGGCTTCACGCGCCGGTGGGGGCAACTCCGAGGGCTGAATTCGTCTCTCCCGCCGCAGCATGCACCCAGGGGTCAATAAGAGTGCGGTGGCGGCCATCAGCCTGACCAAGAAGTCTCTGGTTCCGATCAGATGTAATCTCCCCCAAACCGCATCTGGAGAATCTAGCAAACGGCTTGAACCCTGTCAACCAAGGTCCGCGAAGGTCCAAAACTCATCGCTGCCAGCGCGATAGCCAGTGGGTATTTGCCCTGGCAGTCAAATGAGGAAGGAAGTCGCCGGAGTGGAACGGCCGCGAGGGGTCAGTTTTCGGCGTCTTTTGGGCTTGCGCGCTCGGGGATCTTCAGCGAGCCGATAATTTCAGAAAGATGAAGCCGTTTCCTCTGGCAATAGTCGCGCAAACCTTGCACTATACGAACCGAAGTTCCCGGGTCGTAGAAATTTGCAGTGCCCACCTGTACGGCCCTCGCCCCGGCGATGAAAAATTCCAGAGCGTCCTCCGGGCTGGATATGCCTCCCAATCCGACGACAGGGATTTTCACCGCCCGCGCAGTCTGATACACCATGCGCAGCGCTACCGGTTTGATAGACGGGCCCGATAATCCCCCGGTTACATTCCAGAGCCGAGGTCTGCGCGTCTCGATATCAATGGCCATGCCCACGAAGGTGTTCACGAGCGAGAGAGCGTCCGCTCCTGCGGATTCGGCGGCCCGCGCAAAAACCGTGATGTCGGTAACATTGGGAGAGAGCTTTACGAAAAGAGGGTGGCGCGCTGCCTTCTTGCACGCTGCCACCACTTCTTCGGTCAATTTGGGGTCGCTGCCATATACCATACCGCCGCAACGCGTATTGGGGCAGGAGATGTTGAGTTCGTAGGCCGAGATGCCTTCGCCTTGATTCAGCGTTTCGACACAGCGAACATAATCCTCCGTGGAATAGGCAAAGACGTTTACGATGCAGCGGGCCTTTAGGGTGCGCAGAAAGGGGAGCTTTTCAGTGAGGAAGCGCTTGGCGCCCACGTTCTGAAGGCCGATGGCATTGAGCATCCCGGCATCGGTTTCGTAGATGCGCGGTGACGGATTCCCCTCCATCGGCTCGGGGGATATCCCCTTGACCACGATGGCCCCCAATTCGTTCAGGTCGATCAGCGAGGAGAATTCCTTGCCGTATCCGAATGTGCCGCTCGCCGTCCACACCGGATTCTGGAAACGGATACCAGCTATTTCCGTTTCCATCTGTGGGATGAATTGTTCGCCTGGGGACGCTTCGCCGCGGTCAGAAGAAAGTCTGTCATTTCGAGCGGAGCGAGGAATCTGGCTGTGTTTGTGCATGGACGAATCAGAGCGAGATTCCTGGCTCCGCTCGGAATGACATTTGTTTCTAACCCTCAAGGACACCTCGACTTTCGACTTCTCTACTACTCAGATACTCCCTCCAATGTCCCAAATTACTTTTTCCGACCAGAACACCGGCCCCTCGGTGCAGACTCTCTGATAAGCCTCGTGACCGGAGCCCTGGACGCGGATGCAGCAGCCCAGGCAAACTCCGAGGCCACATCCCATGCGGTTCTCCATTGAAACCAGGCAGGGGTGGCCATATTTTCTCGCCAACTCTACGGAAGCGCGTAACATGGCCCAAGGCCCGCAAACCATCAGCAGGTATCTCTTGTTCGCGTGACGCGCCAGATATTCCTCGAGGGGCCTGGTGACGAAGCCCCGATATCCCGCTGAGCCATCCTCGGTGGCTAACAACATCCCGCGCACCAGGGGCTTGAAATCCTCGACGCCGGCCAGGTCCTCCTTACTTCGCGCACCAAAGAAGAGGCGTTGACGAAATCCCGCCTCTGCCAGGTGCTTCGCCGGCAGAAGCAGGGCAGCTATCCCGATGCCTCCTGCCACGTGGAGTATCTCATTCGCCTCGTGCGCGCGGGGCAGATATTCTTCCTCAAAAAAGCCGTGGCCGAGAGGCCCCAGCAAACCTACCCGGTCTCCCGGCTTGAGTTCGGCCATTAGCCGGGTGCCGTGCCCCACAACCTTGTAAAGGAATTGAATAATCCGCGGAGAACCCGCCTTGCGGGCGTTCTTGCCATGCGAATTCCCCGCCTTGAGGTCGTAGATGCTCATCGGCCGGCGCAATAGCACGTCCGACCGGCCCAGAATTCGCAACATGGCAAACTGGCCGGGACGCGCAGCCTGTGCCTGGCGGGGAGATTCAACACTCAATAGATAATGGCTGCCGCTGAGGGCGAGGTTTTCGGAGACTACCACAACTTCATCGAACATCATACGTATCTTAGCAAAACTTCACCGTTCGTAGTAGGGGCGACATTGTTGTGGGTCGGTTTGATGTAGAGGCGGCTTCACGCCGCCGCGTGAGGTGGGATAAACCCGCCGCTACAACTGAGAACTTTCGCGCTCTTTGCCGAACCATCCTGCGCTTCCACCGCTGTAGGCGGGAGGAAGGCCCTAGCCCTCCAACCTGGCCCTTTCGACTCCCAAAATCGAGTTCAATGCCGCACAAAAGGTGGATTCTGGGCCACTTTTGGGGGTTCGTTCGGCCTATTTTGCGCTCAAAAACCAGTTCGTTTTTGGTACCAAAAATACGCTAACTCCTGTGTTTGCAATAAATCCTTGAGTTCGTTCCCACTATTTTAGTATCTTTTTCTGTTTTCCACGCATTTTCCGCCACCGCCGAACCGCCTTCCGACCCCGTTCCCGCACTTGTAGGCCCTCTCATGTGACAAGTACCGTAGGCTATCACAACTCCTGTCCGGTGTCAAGAGGAAAGTGCGAGGAGGAAAGTGCGAGGACCTTCCCCATTTTTTTGTCTGTGTGATGCCATCCGCCTGATTCTGCGCTCTATTCTGAGTACCGCACTCGTTTTCGGACGATTAGAACTATCCCTGAAGGAGAGGCGTTTTTATTGAAAACAAACCTCTTTTGCGTAGCCTCGGTGACTTGTGAAGCCGCTCTCGCCCTTCGCAGAGCTGGCTACACCGCGCATTTGGGGTTGAAATTCAAGTGCGCACGATCATTCACTTTTTTGAGACCATATCTTCCTTGCTTTCACCAGTTACGCCAATACCTGGAAAGCGGATAACGCCCACCTACTTTTTGTGCCTTCGGCTTTTCCGATCCACGCATTCCCGCCCAAGCCTCATAAGTCAGATCAGCAGGCGCTTTGCGAAGCGGGAAGCTTTTGTCCTACAATGTTTCAATCGTAGGTATTCTCGACATGGTTTTGTTGCGTGGTTCACTCATTCTCGGCCTTATCGCGCTCAATGCGTTTTTCGCCGCCACCGAATATGCGCTCCTGAGCGTGCGCCGGACACGCATCGAGCAACTGGCGCGGGAAGGGAATCCTCGGGCGCGCTTTGTTCAGGCCCTGCTGGCGGATATCGGTTCTCTGATTTCCGGCACGCAACTTGGCGTGACCGTGGTCAGTTTGCTGATGGGTTGGCTTGGGGAGAGATCCATCGCTGCCGCCCTCCAGCCGCTGGTTGGTCTCGGACTCCAGCGGCATGCCTCGGCCGTGCTGGTCCACTCGATGGCGGCGGCCTGCGCCTTTGTACTCATCACCGTTTTTCTCATGGTGCTGGGAGAGCTGGTTCCGAAGGCGGTGGCGTATGACCATGCGGAGATGGTTTCCTTGGTTGTCGCCCGGCCCATGCTCATTTTCCTGAAGTTAAGCCGTTACGCGGTGGAAACTCTGGCGGGAATGGCGAACGGCATACTGGGGGCGCTTGGCCGTTCTCCCTTGCGGGGTTACAGGCCACTGCACACCCCGGAAGAAGTGAAACTTATTGTGTCGTCGATCCGCAAGCACGGGCTTCTTCGGGAAGAACAGGAGGATATCATCCACACGGTCTTCGACCTGGATCGTATCCTGGTGCGGGAGATCATGGTGCCCTGGACCAGAATCACTTGCCTGCCGCTTACCCAGGACCTCAGATCCCTGCTCGACCGAATCGTTAAAGACCAACACTCACGCCTGCCGATCTATGAAGGATCGCCGGACCACGTGGTGGGTATTCTCTACACCAAGGACCTGTTGAGGGTGGTGTCCGAGCGACTGAAGAGCGGCGTGCCTCTCCAGGCGCCCGTGGATTTACGCCCCATACTGCGCCAGCCCATGATCGTCCCTGAGGCCAAGCCTCTTAGCCAGGTCCTCGAGGATGCGCGGCAACACCACTCTCACCTGGCCCTGGTGGTGGACGAGTTTGGCACCTACGTTGGCCTAGTGACCGTCGAAGATGTTTTGGAACAACTCGTGGGAGAAATCCGGGATGAGTACGACCAGGACGAGCAAGCCATCCACCAGGTCAGTGGCAACGTGCTCCTGATGGACGCGTCAATCAGCCTCCGTGAGCTGGCAAACGACTACGAGATTGTGCTGCCGCGTGGGGCCGGGTATGAAACGCTGGCCGGATTTGTTCTTTCCCTTTTGGGCGTCATCCCCAAGGGCGGCGAGAGCCTTGTTTATGAAGGCCGTCGGTTTACAGTAGCGCAGATGGACGGCCGGCGCGTGGCGAAAGTCAGAATCGAGATGCTCCCGCTTACCTCTCCTCCAGTTAAACCAAGCCCTAGACAGTCGCAAGTTGAGACTTCGTAAACCCGAGCAAGCTTGTCATCCTGAGGAGTCCCGCTATTTGGGACGACGAAGGATCTCCGCAGTTTGGAGAGGCCGTAGCAACGGCAGAGATTCTTCGGTCTCCAAAGAACGGGGGCCTCAGAATGACAGCCGCACTAAGCTGCGCCGCCGATAAGTATACCCACTTCGACGCCTCGGGTGGCATTCAGAATCTTGGCGGCAGAGCCACGGTTGGTGGAGATTTCAATGAACCCGGAGCTCCCCACGATGGCAAAAAGCTCCGAAGGCCTGCCCATCGAGTAGGCCAAATTGAGGCGAGTAATTTCATGGTGGTTGATGATTATTTTGAAGGGGGGAGGATTCTCCGAAAACAGTTCCGGAACGTCTTCCGGACTGATGTTGGTGACCAGGTTTCCGAACCAGTCCACCTTCAAGGTCATGCCCTTGACCAGATTCTTGCTCACCCTCTTGGGTTTGGGAGAACTCAACTTGGCGTAGTCTGTAATCGGGTCTCCGAATTTTTCTTCTTGTACCCCCTTGCTCAACCAGCCAGCCACAGGCGCAAAGATATCGCGGCCATGAAACGTGTTGCTAACGGGATTCAGGAAAAAGTGATCGGCGGTGATGTGCCGGACCTGGACATTCTCCTCGCGTGTGAAAATCAGTGAGAGTACGCCATTGTCAGGCGCCACGAATCTGTATCGCCCGGCCCTGACCAGGATGGGCCGTCGCGAGGTTCCCACTCCGGGGTCCACGACCACCAGATGGATAGTATCGGGGGGGAAGAACCTGTAGCTCTGGAGCAGTGCGTAAGCGGCCTCAAAAATATCGTAGGGGGCGGTTTCGTGGCAGATGTCGACTATCTGGACCTCGGGGTTGATGTTCAGGATCACACCCTTCATCGTCCCCGCATAATGGTCCTGCCTCCCGAAGTCTGTGATCAGAGTGATGCAAGGCCTGCGAGACAAAACACCTCCTACTTCCTAACAATCTATCATGACCCCTGCAAAATGGCGCGCAATTGTTCGAGGGTCATAGGCGCAGTCGAGGCCGTGGCAAGATTCTCTTGCACGTGTTCAAGACTGCTCATGCCTACCAGAGCGCAGGTAATGCCGGGCGTTGATCGAACAAACTGGATGGCGCGTTGCGCGTCGGTTTGCAGGCGGGGAAACCAGCTTCGAAACTTGGGCGGCAATCCCTGGGTGAGTTGGCCTTGCAGGAGGCTGGCGCTCGCGAACACCATTAATCCGTGTGCCCTCGCCACTTGCAGGAGGGGGCACAGCTTGCGGCCCGCCGGCTGGGTGCTCGTCACGGCCGCTTCCGGCATGGCGAGGTTAAAAGGCAACTGGAGGGCGCGGAAGTGATGGTTCTTGCCCCCAACTCCTTCTGCCACGCGCAGGACGTCGGTCAAGGAAAGAGCTTCTGCCGAAGTGGGACTCGCTCGATAGGCGTTCCAGGTAGCCGTCCCATACATGCGTATTTTGCCTTCCGTCACGGCCTTCTCCAGGGCCGCAAAAGCTGCCTTTAACCTGCGGAAGAACTCCTCCCGGCCCACTTGGCTCAGTTGCGTCTCCGGATTATGAACGTAGTAAATATCCAGGGTCTCGAGACCAAGGTTGCGGCGGCTTGTGTCAATCTGGTTTTCGAGGTACTTGGGGGAGATGACGTGGCAACCCGCCACCACCTCCTCCATGCGGACTATGCCGGGGTCCAACAGCCTTTCCTGGAAATAGGCGGAAGGGTCCGGCGGTTCTCCCCCGTCGAAAGTCAGGAAGCCGCCCTTGGTGGCCAGAACGATCTCGTCGCGCTGGACTTCGCCGGAGGAAAACAACGCTGGCAGCGCCTGGGCGATGGCGCGTTCGCTTCGCTGGTGCCTGTAATTGATTGCCGAATCGAGGACGTTGACGCCCATCGACACCGCTCGCGTGACGGCCTCTCTGTAACGTGTGTCGTATTCGTCTGTGGGATCTCCAAGGTATGTGCCGATGCCGATGGAGGAAATCCAGAGTTCTTGCTCCGCACGAAAATGCCCGGGCAGGCGCGCCGCAAAGCGGTCGCGAAAGCGCGCCGTACCTTCTGCTGTGGCGAAACCTGGAATGAGCATTCAGCCCTCCCACTGTCCGAGCGCCCACTGTCATTCCGAGCGAAGCGAGGAATCTCGCTCTGGTTCTTTCTTCCGCCATCCCCCTGGTCCGCCTTGAGTTCCTGCCTCCGCAAAACAGAGCGAGATTCCTCGCTTCGCTCGGAATGACAGTGGCGCCGGCGCCGGAAAATCACTCAATCCGGTCTGGCCTTAACCAGGAAAATTGGGATCTCGCTTTCGTGGCGGACCTTGGTGATGGTCGTTCCGTGGATAAGGTCCGCGATCAATTTGTGTCCGTGGGCGGCCATCGCGATGAGGTCGCAGTGTTCTCCTCGAGCGGTCAGTAAAACCGCGCGCGCCGGGTCGCCCCTTTCGTGCCGCGCCGTGACCGGGAAACCTTCTTCCCGCAGCTTCCGCGCCACGCTTTCCAAGTACTCGCGGTCCTCCTTCATCTCCTTCGAGTCGGACAGATTCAGGTTGTCCTGCCACTGCGCCGCCCAGCCGGTTGAGACATGGAGCAGCAGAATCTCCGCCCGGGTGAGTTTCGCCAGTTCCTTCACCCGCGGCAAAAGCACGTCGTCTGCCTTGCTGTGATCAAGAGCCACGAGAATCTTCTTGAACATGAGGACCCCTGCCTAGCTGGCCCAGTTTGTCACTGTCAGGACCAGGAGATAAGCATTCAAGATGGCAATCATCCCCGCCACCAACCAGGCGAGGATTTTGAGCCAGAGCGGGTTAACAAATTCACCCATTCGAGCTCGGTTGCTTGTGAACTGAACCAAGGGAAAAACCGCAAAGGAGAGTTGCAGACTCAAGATGACCTGGCTGAAGATCAAGAGCCGGGCCGTCCCGCTTTGTCCGAAGAACGCCACAGCAATAATCGCGGGAATAATAGCCAGGAGGCGCGTAATCAGGCGCCGCAGCCAGGGCGCCAGACGGATATTCAAGAATCCTTCCATCACGATTTGGCCGGCCAGCGTGCCGGTCAGGGTGGAGTTCTGACCGGAACAGAGCAGGGCGATCGCAAACAGCACGCTGGCCATTTGCGTTCCCAGCAGCGGCGCCAAAGTGTGATAAGCATCCTGGATTTCTGCCACTTGGTTCAACCCGTGGCGGTAGAACGTGCCGGCCGCCATGATGAGAATCGCCACGTTAATGAAGAAAGCAAGATTAAGCGCCACCACGTAATCCAGCAGGTTAAATCGCAGCGCGGTTCGTACTCCCTCTTTGCTCCGGGCGATCGCCCGCGTCTGGACCAGCGAGGAATGGAGGTAAAGGTTGTGGGGCATCACCGTGGCGCCCAGCATGCCGATCGCAATGTAGAGCATCTCACGGTTGGTCAAAAGCTCCGGAGTTGGAATAACGCCTTTCCCGATTTGGACCAAATCGGGTTTTACCAGAAGTATCTCCACCAGGTAACAGACCCCGATCGTCCCAATGAGGCCCACCACCAGGGCTTCGAGATAGCGGAACCCCTTGTGCTGAAGGTAAAGAATGGCCAACACATCGAGGGCCGTCAAGCAGACGCCGATCAACAGCGGGATGTGGAAGAGCAAATTGAGGGCGATGGCTGACCCGATCACCTCCGCCAAATCGCAGGCGGCGATAGCGATTTCACACAGCACCCAAAGGAAAAGGCTGGTTCGGCGGGAATAATAGCTGCGGCAAGCCTGCGCCAGATCAAGTTGCGTAACGATGCCCAGCCGCGCCGCAAGCGCCTGGACCAGGATCGCCATCATGTTGGACATGAAGAGGACGAAGATGAGTTTGTAAGCAAACTGCGACCCCCCAGCGATGTCTGTGGCCCAGTTGCCGGGGTCCATGTACCCGACCGCCACCAGAAAGCCCGGTCCGGAAAAGGCCAGCGCTTTTTTCCAGAAGGATACTCCCACGGGAATGCCCACTGTCCTGTGGACCTCGGGCAGAGAGGGCATCGGGAGCGAGCGGTGATCTGAGGTGAGGTTCGGTTCGTCCATCGGTTAGGTTGCGAATTCCTCGTTGGCCCGTTTCAGAAGCGCCTTCATGTAAGCAATGCTGTAGGCGGTTCCGGCCCTGCCGCCCCCGATCATTTCCGGAATGTGATCCGGTATCATTACCCCATTGAACTTCACCTCCCGGAGCGCCCGCATCACCTTGTACATATCCATGTAGCCGTCATCCACAAAGGTCTCCACGAAGTGGGGCAGAGGCGCATTAATGTTACGAAAGTGAATTTTAAAGATCTTGCCCCGGCTGCCAAAGTATCGAATGGTCTCCGGCACGTCCTTCCCCATGAGTTTGCCGCCCTCGAGCCAGGTGCCACAGCAAAGGCACATGCCTATATTGGGGCTGTCGGCGATATCGAAGGCGCGCTTGTAGCCCTCAAAATTGCCGAAGATACAGCGCGGAACACCACCCAATATAGGAACCGGAGGGTCATCGGGATGAATGCCGATTCTCACTCCTGCCTCCTCCGCCACCGGGGCGACAGCCTTGATGAAATAGGTGTAGTTGTCCCAAATCTCCTTCTCCGAGTAGACGCGGCCGTGAGTAAGGGGACCTTTGAATACCTTCGTACCCCAGTAGCCAGCATCGGCCTTGGCCAAATCAAAACCTCGAGCTGGCGCGCCGCCGCGCGTATTCTCACGCTGGGTGCTCCAAATGCCATTTCCCATGTGTGCGTAGGTCGTATAATAGATCCCGGCTTTACCCAAGTTGCGCAGGTAGGTCTTGTATTCCTCGATCTTCCGGTCGCGCCCGGGAAGATTCAGGGTGACCTCTTCCATGTTATGAATGTTGAGATTGCCGATGTTCCAAACCTTTAATTCAGCCGCCTCGACCTTTTCGCGCAAGCGCACGAAATTCTCGTAGGTCGCCTCATTCCCATGCAGCCAGATAGTGACGTATTCGGCGCCTAGTTGCTTTACGAACCGGAGATCTTCGTCACTCGGATCGGGACCCAATTGCACCGCGATCTTTATGCCCGGCGGGAGGTTGTGGAGTTTCGCTTTGCTTTGCTGGCCCGGCGACATCCAAGCGGCCCCACCCAGGGCGCCGGCCAGAGCTAGTTTGGCAAACTCTCTTCTTCCAGGGTTGAAGTTTGCTTTTCCTTCTTTTCCCAAAGGCTGGTTCAGTTTCTCGGAAATTGACATGTGACGACTCCTTCCTCCTACGCTCAAGTGTATTCTTTGATTCTCACTCGCCACTCGTCAGTGCACCCTTCTCGATTGCCTCAAGCTTTCTTTCCACTCTGTCCAAGAAGACCTGGTCTCTAATCCAAGGCAGGTTGGCGCGGACGTTCTCAATTGCTGCGCGCTGGGCCGTGCTGGCAAGCTCTAGCCCGACCGCAAGGTCTGGAGCTGCCAGCGGGATGGTGATGTCACGCAAACTGGAAACGATCATCGCAACTTCCGCGCTCAGCTCTGCCGTTTCCAGTGGCACTGAGGTAGCATTCTTGCTCGCCGCTTCGATCGCTCGTGTGCGGTCGGCTTTCTCGCTGTCTGTGGATTTTGGAAGTTTGAAGGCCGCCAACACCGCCTGGTAGCTGAGCGCGTCACGGTCAGTGTTCTCGAGCAGCCGTTGCCGCAGAGAGGATAAGCGATTTTGTAACTCTTTCAATTTCGGGCCATGCGCCTCGAGCGATGGGCGGGTAAGCGTCAGCCCGCAAACCATCTCCCCAAGTGCGGCGGCCAGCGCCCCTGCGAGCGCCGCGACGCTTCCGCCGGCGGGCGTTGCCGTCGGCGCCGCCACGGCGGCTACGAATGCTTCAATCATCGAGCACAGCATCCGAGCCATCTCCGGCGCCCCTGATTTGGTCTGCTCTCGGATGATTTGCTCGAGCCGGTTTTCGAAAACAAGTTGGGGATGATAATTCTCCACCTTAAGGTATCGGACTGCGGTGTCTTCGAGCGCACGGCGGGGGACCAGCCCAATAATCTCGCTGGACAACACATCAACGCCCTGCGCTGTGGCTTCTCGCGTGACGGCATCGAACACAGTCGCGATGGAGGTGGTTTCAAAATCCGTCAAGTTCATTGTGACTTGTGCCAGGTGGCGGGATTTCAGCTCCACGCCCATCGCCTTCACGCAAGGGAATCCCCCGCCCGAAGTGCGGACCTTCTTGGCAATCGCCTTCGCCAGGGCGACTTCCGGCGTATTCAAATTGATGTTATAGGCGATCAGGAATTTCCTCGCGCCCACCACGGTCGCCCCGGCTGTGGGATGGAGCGCCGCGTTGCCGAAATCGGGACGCCGCTTGGGGTTGGTCTGTACCTCGACACGCAGGCCCTCGAATTGGCCTCGCCGGATATTCTCGAGACTGCGGCGTTCCGGCAGACGCGCCGCCGCTTCGTACAAGTAGGTGGGGATTTTGAAGCGACACCAGGCTTGCTCAGCCACCCACTCGGCAATGCGCACGCAGTCTTCGAGGTTGACGCCTGAGATGGGTATGAAAGGCACAACGTCGGTGGCGCCGAGGCGGGGGTGGGCGCCGCGCTGATGGTTGAGGTCGATCAGTTCCGCCGCCTTGCCGATGCCGCGCAGAGCCGCTTCCCCGATGCTGGCGCGCGTGCCCACCAGGGTGATGACGCAGCGGTTATGGTCGGCGTCCATTTCCTGGTCGAGCAGATACACGTCCGGCCCGTCCAGGAGCGCCCGAACGATGGCCTCTACCTTTTGGGGATCGCGTCCTTCACTAAAGTTCGGAACAGATTCCACGATGGTTTGCATGGTTTGTGAATCTAGCACGACTGGTGGGTTGAGTCCACTGTTCGCAGTCCGTTGTCAGTTGTCCGTGGTTCGTTGTCGTTTCAACTAACCCGGTCCGGTGTCATTCCGAGCGAAGCGAGGAATCTCGCTCTGAGGTGGGCAGAATAGGGGCAGAGCGAGATTCCTCGCTTCGCTCGGAATGACATTGCACTACTGACGACGGACCGCGGACCAACTGGCAACGGACGACGGACAACTGACCACAGACCGCGGACCAAGGAGGACGAACAACAGACTACAGTTTACTGCCAGCCTCCTCTATCCCAGACGATGCGCCCCGCTTTGACCGTCATTTGGCAATGATTGACGGCAAAAAGTAGGGAATCTCGCGGTAGTCGCTGACGTCCATCACAATAAGGTCGGCTTGCTTGCCGGGTTCAAGGGAGCCGAGGCGGTCCGCGCGACGCAGCCATAGGCCGCGTTAATGGTAGCGGCAGAGACTGCGCTGGAGAGCTTATCGAGGTGATCGGCGGAGGCTGCCTCGAATTCCACCGCCAGGCGGCTGGCCCCGGTGCGAGTAAGCTGCTCAGCATGGAGTCGCGGAATCAGGCCTTGCTGCCTTCCCGCCGCCAGCACCCGCCGGCAATCCGCCACCGAGAAAGCGCCCCGGTCGCAAAAGCATAGGTTTTTCCCCGTAACCACTCTTCATAATCTCCCACACGGCTCGCGGCAAATACCAGGTGGGTGTGCGAATCCACGAAGCCTGGCATCACCACGGACCCTCGGCAATCGACCGCCGCTGCCTTCAGCCGCTGCGCCTCCGCTTCGAGAGCACGTGTCTGGCCAACCCGCAGGACGCCGGCCCCTTGGGTCAGTACTCCCCCTTTGGGGACTATTCCGAGTTGAGAAAGGGCTTGTCCACGCCGGGTGTCACTTGTCACTCGTCACGCATCACTATTATGGCTCGGGATTCTCTGCTAGAATCATCATCAACAAAATCGGAGGGTGGCGGCTATGCCCCAATACGAATATGTCTGCAACAAATGTAAGAAGACCTTCAGCTTGGTTATGACCTTGGCGGAGTACGACAAGGGGAATGTGACCTGCCCGAAATGCAAAAGCAAGCAGGTCGAGCAAAAGGTCGCGAGCTTTTTCGCGGTCACCTCCAAGAAAAGCTGAGAGGGGCGGTGACGAGTGACAAGTGACGAGTGACGAGTTCGAGGCGGTGCATGCTTCCGTTTTCCCGCTCGTCACTCGTCACTCATCACTGTCTTTATTGCTGACTGCCGCGCGAAGGCGAGGGCTTCTTCATAGCCGGCATCCACGTGGCGGGCAACTCCGATGCCGGGATCGTTGGTCAGCACGCGGTTCAGGCGCTGGGCCATTTCGGGCGTGCCGTCCGCCACGGTGACCTGCCCGGCGTGCAGCGAGTAGCCCATGCCCAACCCTCCGCCGTGGTGGAACGAGACCCAGCTTGCTCCCGAAGCGGTATTTAAGAGTGCGTTCAACACCGGCCAGTCGGCGACGGCGTCGCTGCCGTCCTTCATGCCTTCGGTCTCGCGAAAAGGCGAGGCCACGGACCCGCAGTCGAGGTGGTCGCGGCCGATGACGATGGGGGCCTTCAGCTCACCCTTGGCCACCAAATCATTGATACGCTCCCCGAACAGCGCCCGTTCACCATACCCCAGCCAGCAGATTCGCGCCGGGAGGCCTTGAAACTTTACCTGTTTGCGCGCCAGCCCAATCCAGCGGTTGAGGATGGGATTGTCAGGGAAGAGTTCCAGCACCAGGTCGTCGGTCCGGTAGATATCCGCAGCTTCGCCGGAGAGCGCGGCCCAGCGGAACGGCCCGCGCCCCTCGCAGAACAGAGGCCGAATGTAAGCAGGGACAAATCCCGGGAAATTGTAAGCGTCTTTCACGCCGCCATGCTCGAAGGCCATGGTGCGAATGTTGTTCCCGTAGTCGAACGTAGCCGAGCCCAGCTTCTGGAGCTCGAGCATGCCCGTGACGTGACGCGCGATGGACTCGTAAGAACGCTTCAGATAATCGTCGGGGCTCCTCCGCCTGAGCTCGCCGGCTTCTTCGAGCGTCAGTCCCGAGGGGATGTAGCCGTTCAACGGGTCGTGGGCGCTGGTCTGGTCAGTGAGCAGATCGGGCACCACGCCACGCCGCGCCAGTTCAGGGATCGTCTCCGCACAGTTCCCCACCAGGCCCACGGAAGCGGCCTGTTTCTTGCGGACGGCGTTCTTCAGGATGCGGAGCGCCTCGTCCAGATCGTTCACGCAGATGTCGCAATAGCCGCCCCGGATGCGCCGGGTGATCTTTTCGGCGTCTACTTCCACCCCTAGGAAAGCTGCGCCGTTCATGGTGGCAGCCAACGGTTGGGCGCCTCCCATGCCGCCCATGCCACCGCTGACTACCAGCTTGCCCGAAAGGTCGCCCCCGAAGTGCTTGCGGGCGGCGGCAGCAAAAGTTTCGAAAGTTCCCTGGAGAATCCCTTGCGTGCCGATGTAGATCCAGCTTCCGGCAGTCATCTGGCCGTACATCATCAGGCCCAGGCGCTCGAGTTCGCGGAACTTCTCCCACGTGGCCCAGTGCCCCACGAGGTTGGCGTTGGCGATCAGTACGCGCGGCGCCCAGGCATGAGTTCGGAAAATGCCCACCGGTTTCCCTGACTGCACCAGAAGGGTTTCGTCGTTCTCGAGCTTTTTAAGAGCTTCAACGATAGCGTGATAGCATTTCCAATTCCGCGCCGCCTTGCCCGTGCCACCATAAATGATGAGTTCCTGCGGGCGTTCGGCCACCTCCTCGTCCAGGTTATTCATCAGCATCCGCAGGGCAGCTTCTTGTTGCCAGCCCTTGCAGGAAATCTGGTTTCCGCGAGGAGCGCGAATCCGCTGATATGCGGCCGCCGAGGACTTGCCTCTATCCAAAACACCGCCTTGCTCCATGCTTGTCCCTCTTGGCAAATCTTAGCCCAACGGCTGGTAAAGGGAAAATGATGCAGGGTCAAGGTTAAAGGAGCCGCGGAGCGGCGGCAGACGTCAACCCGCGGCGAGAACCGGGTAGCGCGTACCCACGGTTTTGGGGTCCGCG
>Ga0315282_10008222_pt1 | contig 16922 bp, 13 predicted proteins | sample YL17G07_20_MG_FD_203693 | JGI IMG/M metagenome (GOLD analysis project Ga0315282, IMG submission 203693) | Sediment microbial communities from Yellowstone Lake, YNP, Wyoming, USA - YL17G07_20 | ecosystem: Environmental > Aquatic > Freshwater > Lake > Sediment | place: USA: Wyoming | collected...
GGTGTCTCCTTTCTCGGGCTCAAACCCGATCTTCTAACTACAAAGAATCGTAGAAACCGCTCTCTCTTTTTCCACATCTTTTGATAGTACCTCAGCGGGGCAGAGAGCTTGCCAGATAGCTTGGCAGATAGCTCGGCAAGTAGCTTGGCAGATTGCTTGGCAGATAGCCTGGCAGAGAGCTTGCCAGGTAGCTTGGCAGATTGCTTGGCCGATAGCTCGGCAAGTAGCCTGGCAAATGGTCTGCCAAATGGTCTGCCAAGTAGCTCGGCAGATAGCTTGGCAGATTGCTTGGCCGATAGCTCGGCAAGTAGCCTGGCAAATAGTCTGCCAAATGGTCTGCCAAGTAGCTCGGCAGATAGCTTGCCAGATTGCTGGGCAGATAGTCTGGCAGATGGCTTGGCAGGTAGTTTGCCAGATAGCTTGGTAGATAGCTTGCCAGATAGCCTAGCCAGCGCAGGGGTCAATCAGGCAGGTTATGACACAATCATCGGGCAGACCGTCAGTTGCGTGATTATCGGGCTTGACGGCGAGCCTACGAAGTTGTAGGATTCATTCAAGATGAGACGACCCGAGGACACTTTCGTTTTCACTGCCGAATTGGGGGCAAGGCTGCGTGATTTGCGGCTCAAGGCAGGACTGACCCAGCTTGGGCTTGCGCAGGCCATGGGCAGGACCGGGAAGAAGGCCGGCAATCTTGTGGGCAGGCTTGAGCGTGGCGATGAGCGCTACCCGTCGTTCGGCATTATCGCCGACCTCCTGCGCGGGTGCCGGACCGGGTTCGGGGACATCGCTGACATCCTCGACCTGTACACGAATCTGCCGACCCTGCCGCAGAAGGTCTTCGGCCGGGCGTTGGCCAAGATTGCGGCCAGCCTGCCTGCCAAGTGGCAGGACCAGGTCACGGACTACGACCTGCGCTTTGAGCATCCGAAGACCAAGGCCAAGCCGAATGCGAAGCAAACGATGCCTGACCGGTTGAAGCGGCTGGAGCGGGCGCGGAAGATGACGGCGGCCGCGCGCCGTCGCTACCTGTACGGCCAGTTCCTGCTGCGAGAGGTGAGCAGGACCGGGACCCACCTTTCTCGTATCATGGAGACGATGCTGTTCGACCACGGGCTGGAGTGGTTCGGCATTCTCTATCGCACGCGCAAGAAGCGGCCCGAAGTCCGGGAGCGGCAACTCGCGGCTTCACAAGAGAGATTCACGAGGGGCAGCGGCGTGCCAGTGTCGGCAATCCGCTACATTCAGGACGCGGTGCGCAGGCAGTTTGCCGAGATGGAGAGGAGGGGAGACCTGGACTGGCTGCCGGACCTGAGCCTCGACGAATACGAGGCGAGTCTGCTCGCGCCGACGCGCAAGCGGGACCTCAAGCGGGAACAGCACGACGAGTTTCTTCGGAAGTTCGAAGAACACGAGACCGCTCGAAAGGCCGCAGTCGAGCAGGTCTGGGCCGAGGTGCAGGCCATGCTGGACGAAGCAGGCGTGCCGAAGGAGCGGCGGCCGGTCTATCGCGGCGCGGTGGGTGCGTGCTGCACTGCGGCGCTGACAACTGAGCCCGGCAGTCCAGAGGAGAAGCGACAGGTTGAGGAGTACATCCTCGAACCGCGCTGGATTCGGCTGGGACTCGATACTGCGCTCGCCCAGAAGCTCGCTGGAACAGTCCTTGCCCGCTTCCGCGAGCTGGCCAAGTCTTTCCCGCCCGACCCAAGGCCGAGGCGGTAAGCACGCCGAGCGCGGGAATTCACCACAAAGACACCAAGACACAAATGGGTTTCAGACGCCGAACATCTGCGTCATCTGCGTAATCTACGGTTGGTCCTCAAAGACCCTTCGACTCCGCTTCGCTCCGTGTCGCTTCGCGACCGTGGAAACGAGCAGGGCGACACTTGGCCTCAGCGGCCCCTGTCTGACAGTGCGCGTCGTCTGCGCAATCTGCGGTTCATTCCTTCCGAACCTTGACGTCTTTGGTGGCCAGCCAACGTCCGCGATTCCGGCTTGACAAGTCGGGGTTTGACACTAACATCCATGCGGCGAAGTAGTGAAGGACGCGACTCCCTGTTTCAGTCGTGATTACGACCTGTATTCCGACGCAAGGAGTACGGTAACAGGATGGGAGGAACCTGTGAGACTGTGCATTCTGATTTCGGTGGTCTGCGTTCTGACTGCATTCGGTTCAGTCCAGCCCAAGCCCGGATTTGACCCGAAGGGGGTGGTCCGGCAAGTCCACACGCGCAGGGACATGAACGACATGACCATGGGCGCGGCACACGCCAGATTGCGCCCGGGCCATTCGGATCGTGTCCCAGGCAGACGAAGGAACCACGTCCCGTCCCATCCGACAGCCGAACGCCGCGAGCGGTCCGCGGCTAGCGGTGAGCAGTTCGCGGACGACGGCGAGTTCCTGATTGACACGAGCATCACTCTCGTGCCCGCGGCGGATTACCAGGAAAACCCGGCCGTCGCATTTGACGGCGCGAACTTCCTCGTGGTCTGGGAGGACTGCCGCAACGGCAACGACTATGACATCTACGGTGCACGGGTGACGCCCGGGGGCACGGTGCTTGACCCTGCGGGCTTTGTCATCTCGCAGGCGACGGACGACCAGTACTCGCCTGCCCTTGGCTTTGACGGCGCGAACTTTCTTGTGGCTTGGGACGACTACCGCAGCGGCGGCTACCTTGACGTCTACGGTGCGCGGGTGACGCCCGCAGGCACGGTGCTTGACCCCGCGGGCTTTGTCATCTCGCAGGCGGCGGACGACCAGTGGTCTTCTGCCCTTGGCTTTGACGGCGCGAACTTCCTCGTGGTGTGGGATGACTACCGCAGCGGCAGCGACTTCGACATCTACGGTGCGCGGGTGACGCGACAAGGCACGGTGCTCGACCCCGCGGGCTTTGTCATCTCGCAGGCGGATTACGACCAGTACTCGCCTGCCGTTGGCTTTGACAGAGCGAACTTCCTTGTGGTCTGGGAAGACTACCGCAGCGGCAGCCGCTCTGACGTCTACGGTGCGCGGGTGACACCCGCAGGCACGGTGCTTGAGCCACAGGGCTTTGTCATCTCGCAGGCGGCGGACGACCAGGGGTCTCCGGCCGTTGCCTTTGACAGCATGAACTTCCTCGTAGTGTGGGAAGACTTTCGCAGCGGCAGCCGCTCTGACGTCTACGGTGCGCGGGTGACGCCCGCAGGCACGGTGCTTGACCCCGCGGGCTTTGTCATCTCGCAGGCGGCGGACGACCAGGGGTCTCCGGCCGTTGCCTTTGACAGCACGAACTTCCTCGTAGTGTGGGAAGACTTTCGCAGCGGCAGCGACTGCGACGTCTACGGTGCGCGGGTGACGCCCGGGGGCGCGGTGCTTGACCCACAGGGCTTTGTCATCTCGCAGGCGGCTAACGACCAGTACTCGCCTGCCCTTGGCTTTGACGGCGCGAACTTCCTCGGGGTGTGGGATGACTATCGCAACAACCCCGACGCGGCTGACATCTACGGTGCGCGGGTGAGCGAGAGCGGCACAGTGCTTGACCCATCTGGCATCGCCATCTCAACGGCAGCGAACGACCAGGGGTCTCCGGCTCTGGGCTTTGACGGTGCGAACTTCCTCGTGGTTTGGGATGACTATCGCAACGACCCCGTTTACCCTGACATCTACGGCGCGCGGGTGACGCCCGGGGGCACGGTGCTTGACCCCTCAGGCTTTGTCATCTCGCAGGCGGCTGGCGACCAGGGGTTTCCTGCTCTGGGCTTTGACGGCGCGAACTTTCTTGTGGTCTGGGAAGACTACCGCAGCGGCAGCGACTTCGACATCTACGGAGCGCGGGTGACGCCGGCAGGCACGGTGCTTGACCCACAGGGCTTTGTCATCTCGCAGGCGGCGGACGACCAGTGGTCTTCTGCCCTTGGCTTTGACGGCGCGAACTTTCTTGTGGTCTGGGATGACTACCGCAGCGGCGGCTACGCTGACATCTACGGTGCGCGGGTGACGCCGGCAGGCACGGTGCTTGACCCCTCGGGCTTTGTTATCTCGCAGGCGGACGACCAGGAGTCTCCGGCTCTGGGCTTTGACGGCGCGAACTTTCTTGTGGTCTGGGAAGACTACCGCAGCGGCCCGTGGGACATCTACGGTGCGCGGGTGACACCACAAGGTACGGTGCTTGACCCCGCGGGCTTTGTCATCTCGCGGGCGGCTGACTACCAGGAATCCCCTGCCCTAGGCTTTGACGGCGCGAACTTCCTCGTGGCTTGGACAGATGGGCGCGGTAGCGACTGCGACATCTACGGTGCGAGGGTGACGCCGGCAGGCGCGGTGCTCGACACCAGTGGTCTTGTCATCTCGCGGGCCGCGAACGACCAGGGGTCTCCTGCCCTAGGCTTTGACGGCGCGAACCTTCTCGTCGTCTGGGAAGACTACCGCAGCGGCAGCGGCCGTGACATCTACGGTGCGCGGGTGACGCCAGCGGGCGTGGTCTCCGACAGCGGGCCGGTCGTTAGACAGGAAGGGGACCAGTCGGCGCCGGCGCTTGCACGGGGAAACGGCAGCCAGTTGTTCCTTGTCTATCAGGGCTGGGCCGAAACGGTCGGGGGCAAGTCCTACAACACCTATCGCATCTGGGGCAAGCCGAACCCGAGTCCGGGCATCGAGGAAACGCCGAGCGCCGAAGCACCGACGACGAAGTGTCTGCCAACCATCGTACGCGGAGTGCTGCGCGTTCCGGTTTCTTCGTTCACCATTCACGCGTCGCTATTCGACGTGACCGGTCGTCAGGTCATGGCCCTGCGTCCCGGTCCGAACGACGTGAGCCGGCTAAGTCCGGGCGTGTACTTCGTCAGGGACGAGAGTCGGACGCGGAAGGTCGTCGTGCAGCGATAGCTGGCGCTTGCGCCAGACTGCGAGTCTGGTTCGGGCACCGGAATCTGCGTCATCTGTAGATGCGTCTTTCCGAGTCTCGGCGTCTCTGGTAGCCAGTCGCCCTCCGCGGTTCCAACTTGACTATTCGGGGTTTGGTTCTAGCATCAATGTGAGGAAGTGGTGAAGGCCGCGACTTCCTATTTCCTTTGTGAGTACGACCTGTAGTCCGACGTAAAGAGTATCAATGCCGGATCGGAGGAACCTGTGAGACTGTGCATTCTGATTTCGGTGGTCTGCGTTCTGACAGCATTCGGTTCTGCTCAGCCTGGGCCTGGATTTGACCCGAAGGAAGTGGTCCGGCAGGTCCACACGCGCGGGGACTTGGCGGGATTGCGCTCGGGCGATTCGGAGCGTGTCCCAGGCAGCCAAAGTAACCGCTTCCCGTTCCATCCGACAGCCGAAGGCCGGGGGCGGCCCGCGGTTGGGGGTGAGCAGTTTGGGGGGGGCGCCGAGTTCCTGCTTGACACAAACAGCACGCTCGTGCCCGCGCCCGGCCACCAGAATGACCCCGCCATCGCCTTTGACGGCACGAACTACCTCGTGGTGTGGGAAGACCTGCGCAGCGGCAACTATACCGACATCTGGGGCTCGCGGGTGACGCCGGAAGGCACGGTGCTTGATACCTCGGGCTTTGTCATCTCGCAGGGGGCAAACGACCAGTTGTATCCTGCCGTTGGCTTTGACGGCGCCAACTTCCTCGTGGTGTGGGAAGACTACCGCGGCATCTGGCACTCCGACATCTACGGTGCGCGGGTGACGCCCGGGGGTACGGTGCTTGACCCCTTGGGCTTTGCCATCTCGCAGGCGCTAAACGACCAGTCGTATCCTGCCCTTGCCTTTGACAGCGCGAACTTCCTCGTAGTCTGGGAGGACTACCGCAACAACGACACATCCGACATCTACGGAGCGCGGGTGACGCCCGGGGGCACGGTGCTTGACACTTCGGGCTTTGCCCTCGTGCAAGCGGCAAACGGGCAATCGTATCCTGCCCTTGGTTTTGGCGGCACGAACTTCTTCGTGGCGTGGCAGGACTGCCGCGACAGCGGCACCGCCTACGTCTACGCCACGCTGGTGACGCCGGGCGGCAAGGTGGTTGTCCCTAATGGCTTTCGCATCTCGGTGGCCCCAGGTTTGCAGGAGCTGCCTGCCGTTGGCTTTGACGGCACGAACTTCCTCGTGGCGTGGGAAGACGTCCAAGGCAGTTTTCCCCCTGACTTGACCATCTACGGAGCGCGGGTGACGCCCGGGGGCACGGTCCTTGACCCTAATGGCTTCGCCATCTCGGGGCCGGCCGGGAACCAGTTTTCGCCTGACGTTGGCTTTGACGGCGCGAACTTCCTCGTGGCGTGGCAGAACAACCCCGGGGGCTTCACATTCGACATCTACGGAGCGCGGGTGACGCCCGACGGCACGGTGCTTGACCGCGGCGGCTTTGTCATCTCGAATGCGGCAGACCTGCAGAGCTCTCCTGCCGTTGGCTTTGACGGTGCGAACCTGCTCGTGGTGTGGCAAGACTACCGCAACGGCAGCGGGTACACCGACGTCTACGGAGCGCGGGTGACGCCCGAGGGCACGGTGATTGATACCTCGGGCTTTGTCATCCCGCAGTCGGCAAGGAATCAGCTTACTCCTGCCGTTGCCTTTGACGGCGCGAACTTTCTCGTGGTATGGGAGGACCACCGCAGCGGTTCCCCTGACATCTATGGAGCGCGGGTGACGTCCGGAGGCACGGTGCTTGACCCCGATGGCATCGTCATCTCGGCGACGGCAGGCTGGCAGTTGTCGCCTGCCATCGGTTTTGATGGCGCGAACTTCCTCGTGGCTTGGCACGACGAACGCAGCGGCAACCCCGACATCTACGGAGCGCGGGTGACGCCCGAGGGCCTGGTGCTTGACCCCAATGGCATCGCCATCTCGCAAGTCGCAAGCTCGCAGAAGTCTCCTGCCCTTGACTTTGACGGCACGAACTTCCTCGTGGCGTGGCAGGACAGCCGCGCCGGCACCCACAACTCCGACATCTACGGAGCGCGAGTGACGCCCGGGGGCGTGGTGCTTGACCCTGACGGCTTCGTCATATCGTCGGCGGCAGGGGACCAGTTTAATCCTGCCCTTGGCTTTGATGGCACGAACTCCCTGGTGGCGTGGACCGACTATCGCAGCGGCGAATACTCTGACATCTACGCAGCAAGGGTGACGCCACAAGGCACGGTGCGTGACCCCCAGGGCTTCGTCATCTCACAGGCGCCATTGAACCAGTCTGCCCCTGTCATTGGTTTTGACGGCGCGAACTCCCTCCTGGCGTGGACCGACTACCGCACCGGCATCTACTCTGACGTCTTCGGAGCGCGGGTGACGCCACAAGGCACGGTGCTTGACCCTGCGGGCCTCGGCATCGCGCGGATGGCATACGGCCAGGTCGGTCCTGCCCTTGGTCTTGGCTTTGACGGCGCGAACTTCCTCGCAGTCTGGGAAGACTACCGCGTTGACCACCCCGACATTTACGGAGCGCTGGTGACGCCGGCCGGAAAGGTCGTCGACACCGGGGCGATTGTCGTGCAGGGAGGGAACCAGTTTCACCCGGCACTGGCACGCGGCACTGACAGCCTGTTGTTCCTTGTATATCAAGGCTGGGCTGGAACAGTCGGAGACAAGACCTACAACACTGACCGGATCTGGGGCAAGTTGAACCCGGCTCCGGGTAGTATCGAAGAGAGCCACGAGCCGATGGTCCACGGTTCACGGCCCAGAGCCACGGTCGTCCGCGGCGTGCTGTACCTGGACACACGTCCAAGCTCAAGCCCAAGCACAAGTTGTCTGTTGGACGTCAGTGGGCGCAAGATGCTGGACCTCAAGCCGGGCGCGAATGACGTGAGGGCGCTGGCGCCGGGAGTGTATTTCGTCTGGGACGAGCGGTGCGGGGCGGGGGACGAGGGCCGGACGCGGAAGGTCGTAGTTCAGCGGTAGCGGGCGAGCGCTAGACACCCAGCTCCGAAGCCCGATTCAGAAGCCGGAATCGGCGCAGGCTGCGTAGTCTGCACAGAGGCCGTTCCGGACCTCCGCGATTGCGCTTTGGGCTGTGGGCTCCGGGGCTGCTTTGACTTGGGTCGGTCGAGCCGTATAATATCCGTCCTCATGGACAAGCAATCTCGACCTGGCTGCATCGGCATCCGGCGCGAGGACAAGAACGTCTGGGAGCGCCGGTCGCCGCTCATACCCGAACAGGTCGGCCAGCTCATCGGCGAGCATGGCCTGCAGTTCGTGGTGCAGCGCTCGGAGTTACGGACGTTCAACGATGCGGAATTCCGCGAGGTCGGGGCAGACGTAAGCGATGACCTTTCAGGATGCCCGGTAGTGCTCGGCATCAAGGAGCTTCCGGAATCGGCGTTCCTGCCGCGGCATACCTACATCTTCTTCTCCCACGTCATCAAGGGCCAACGCCACAACATGCCGATGCTCAGGCGGATGATGGAGCTGGGCTGCTCGTTGATTGACTACGAGAAGATGACCGACGAAGCCGGGAGGCGGCTGGTGTTCTTCGGCCGGTTCGCCGGCATCGCCGGCATGGTAGATACTCTGGCCGGGCTGGGCGAGCGGCTGGAGACGCAGGGGATGCAGACTCCGTTCAGCCGCGTGCGGCTGGCGCACGAGTATGGCCGCGTGGATCTGGCCAGGGCGGCGCTGGCAGAAGTTGGCCGTGACATCGTAGAGCAGGGCCTGCCTGCCGAACTGTCGCCGTTCGTTGTTGGCGTCACCGGGTACGGGCACGTGGCCAAGGGCGCCTGGGAGATGCTGGACGCGCTGGGCGCGACCGAGGTCGAGCCGGTCGACCTGCCGACCCTCACCGTCAAGGGCGACCGGCACACAGTCTACCGCGTCATGTTCCGCGAGGAGCACATGGTCGAGCCGAAGGAGGTCGGACACCGGTTCGACCTGAAGGAGTACTTCGGTCAGCCGGAGCAGTATCGCTCGCGGTTCGAGGACCATCTGCCGCACCTCTCGGTTCTGGTCAATTGCATCTACTGGGACGCGCGCTACCCGCGGCTGGTGACGAGAGACTGGCTGAAGCAGGCATTTAGTGCCGGCCGCAATCCGAAGCTCGCTGCAATCGGCGACATTTCGTGTGACATCGACGGCTCGATTGAGGCGACGGTCAAGGCGACCGAGCCGGGCGAGCCGTTCTATGTCTACGAACCCGAGACCGGAGAGATCCGCGATGGGGTCGAGGGCGAGGGCATGCTGCTCATGACCGTGGACAACCTGCCGTGCGAACTGCCGTTCGACTCGTCGCGGGAGTTCGGGGTCGCCCTCGAGCCGTTCGTGCCGGCGATTGCACGCACCGATTTCAGCCTGCCGCTGGAGAAGCTGGACCTGCCCGGGCCGATACGCCGGGCCCTGATCCTACACCAGGGAAAACTGACTCCCGAATACCATTACATCGAGAAGTTCCTGAAGACCTAGGAGAGTGTTCCCATGAAGAAGATTCTTGTTCTGGGCGCCGGGCTGGTTTCGCGGCCGATGGTGCGATATCTGCTCGACGTGCCCGATTTCGAAGTGACTGTCGCAACCCGAACCGTGAGCAAGGCGCAGGAACTCGTGGCCGCGCACCCGCGCGGCAAGGCGATTCCGTTGCTCGTTGACGACGATGCGGCGCTCGGCCGACTGGTGGGCGAAAGCGACATGGCGGTGAGCCTGCTGCCGTATACCTATCACGTGAAGGTGGCGAACCACTGCCTGAAACATCGGAAGTCGCTGGTGACAACGTCCTATGTGAGCGACGCGATGCGCGCCCTCGACGCCCAGGCGAAGGCGGCCGGCGTCACGTTCCTGAACGAAATCGGATTGGACCCGGGCATCGACCACATGTCGGCGATGAAGATCATCCACGACGTGCAGAAGGCCGGCGGCAAGGTGGCGAGTTTCATGTCCTACTGTGGCGGCCTGCCCGCGCCCGAGGCGAATGACAACCCGCTGGGGTACAAGTTCTCGTGGAGCCCGAAGGGCGTCGTGATGGCCGGAAGGAACGACGCGCGCTATCTCAAAGACGGCAAAGAGGTGTTCGTGCCGGGTGCGGACCTGTTCGGGCATCGCTGGCCCTTGAAGGTGGCCGAAGGGTTCGAGTTCGAGGCGTACCCGAACCGCAACTCACTGCCCTACATCGAGCTCTACGGCCTGGCTGGAGTCAAGACGATGCTGCGCGGGACCCTGCGCAACTTCGGCTGGTGCGAGACGCTCAAGGCGATCGCCGACCTGGGGGTGCTCAAGGACGACTCGGTCAGAACCGATGTCAGCAAGCTGACCCCGGCCGCGTGGTTGCGGCAGTACGCGCCGGGAACCGGCGCGCTGCGGCAGGACGTGGCGGCGAAGCTCGGGCTGGCACCGGACCACGCGGTGCTCGAACGGTTCGCCTGGCTCGGGCTGTTCGACGAGAAGCCGATCGACCTGCAGCAAGGCTCAAACCTCGACATTCTCGCCAAGCAGATGCTGGATCGGATGACCCTCAAACCGCGCGAGCGGGACATGGTCGTGCTGCACCACGAATTCCTGGCCGAGTATCCGGCCAGGCCGGCTGAGCGCATTTTCTCGACCCTCATCGCGTTCGGGGAACCCGGCGGCGATTCAGCGATGGCACGCACGGTCAGCCTGCCGGCGGCCATCGGGGTTCGCATGATTCTGCACGGAGAGTTGAAACTGACCGGCGTACAGATTCCCGTCGTGCCGGAGGTCTATGAGCCGGTTCTGGCTGAGCTGACGCGGCTGGGCATCGAGTGCAAGGAACGAAAGGTCCCGGCTTCCTGATAGGTTTGCTCTGATAGTCACAGGGGCGGCCTGACGGCCGCCCTTTTCTACCGTTCCGATTCCAGGGTGAACTCGCGCAGGCCGAACCAGAACCCGGTTTCCTGGATTCCGTCAATCTCAGCCTGAATCAGTGCGTAGTGGGACGCCTCCATCTCGGCCAGCCGGTAGAACAGCGCGCGTGCGGGTTCTTCCCGAGCCAGGCGGCCTTGTTCCTCGTAGAACATCCGGGCTGACTTCTCAAGGTCGAGGGCGGCATTGAGGGCAGAGAGTTGGTCCTGCCCCTCGGCCCCGCGGATCTGAAGTGACTTGTCCGAGAGCTTCGGTACAAGGCGCTCGATGACCGAAGGCTCCATAGCACTCGGGGGACGCATGTCGGTCTGCCAGGTTTCGAGGAGTCGCATGTGCTCGAACTCGTCGGTTGCCAGCCGGACGAACATCTGCTTACCGGAACTGTCGCGGGTATTCCACGCGAACTCTAGGTAGTTGCGCAGGCTCTGCTTCTCAGCTTCAATCGCTGTAGCCAGCGCGGTAAGGGTCTGTGGGTCGGTCATTTCTGGCAGGTCTGCAGGAATCCGGTCAGCTTGCGCACATGGGCTCGCTCTTCTCGTATGAGGCTTTCCACCGCCGGTCGATTCAACGCCGGCACCATGTCGGCGGCTTCGAGGTAGAATACAAGTGTCTCCTTCTCGAACGCCAAAGCCAGCTTCACCGCCTGCGAAGGGCTCTTGGCGTCTTTGGCCAGGGCCAGCGCCTTATCCGGTCCGAGGAAGTACCGCGAGTCCGTCACGGCCTTCAGGTAGAGCGAGACTTCCTCCCAGTCAGCCGGTGTCTCATCGGCTGCGACCTTGATGGTCTTGGCGATGCTCTCGAACACGTAGATGTGTTTGTTCTCCTCGCCGGCCAGGTAGGAAAACAGATTCCTCAGGCTGTCATCCTTCGATTGCGCGGCAACGGTTTCGTAGAACGACTTGCCTCCCTTCTCGGTCTCGACGGCCATTTCCATTACTTCGGTCGCTGAGTATGTGATTGGCACACTTCCTCCATGTTATCTCGGGTCAATTTCTTGGACATTTCCAGACGGGCCGCAGGTTCGGCCTAGCCTGGAATCGTAGTCCACCGTTCAGCCCTGTCAAACGGAACGGAGCAGGGGCAGGCCCTGCTCCGTTCACAGAAGTGGAAGGAGCTACTCGCCGTAGACGATGATTTTGTATGTGGCGATTATGCCGAGGATATTCGTGACCTGCTGGTCAATGTGGTGGACCTTGGTGATGCCGCCACTCTCCATGGCTTCCTTCAGGCTTGCGTCGCCGGTAGAGACGAGGCCGAGGATCGACATGTACGAGGCCTCACCTTTCTTCGCCACTGAGTTGGTGGACGGTCCCCAGTAGCTGACAGCGCTCATCGGTGCCCTGGTGTCCTGGTACAGCGAGCCGCCCGCATTGAGTGCGGTGAACGTGGCGCAGCCAGTCATCATGGTCACGCAGAGAGCGGCCAAAACCGTCGTTACAACCAGACGCTTCATGGTACGTGCCTCCTGTGTATGGGTCGTTGCTTAGCTGCAGGCTTCGAGTCCCGCAATGTTTCACGGGACTGGAAGCACGGCAGGAATCTAGCGATACGTGTCAGGAAGTCAAGCGCGGATTGCCGAGGGCATTCGCGGCTCGACTCGATCGGCGCGGCCGTTTCGCGAAAGAGCTCGACGGCGGCAGTAGTCGCTATCCGGCCGTGTTCAGCTTGGGCGCTCAGGCAAAACGGTCCTGCCTCGGACCCGCGCGGCGCCTGCGGTTCCGGACAATTCGTATCGTTGACTGCGGGGGCTAGGCGAGGATAATTGGCCAAGTGTTAGAACAAATAACCAAGGAGACTAGATGAAGACACTCCGTCTGACACTGGCTGCGGTCGCCGTTCTCGTAGTCACGGCAACGGCCCAGCCGGCCGGCGCTGGGAAACTGGGCGTCGGCCTGATGGCCGGCCAACCCTCCGGCCTTTCCGCCAAGGCCTGGCTTAGCCCCAACACAGCAGTTGACGCGGGACTGGGCTGGGGCTCTTGGTGGTCAGAAGGCTGGCTCCACGTCCACGCCGATTTCCTCTACCATTTCAAGGACCTCGTCCCAGACCTGGAGTTCGCCACGCTGCCTCCCTATGTTGGCATCGGTGGCCGCATCAAACTCACCGACGAGGTCCACGTTGGCGCGCGAGTCCCGTTCGGCATCACTATGGTCTTCAAGGAGTACCCTATCGACCTGTTCCTTGAAGTCGTGCCGCTACTGAACCTGGTGCCCAGGCCCTATGGGGACTGGAACAGCGCAATCGGATTCCGCTTCTACTTCCGCTAGGTCGCAGACCCTTGTCCGGCCGCGGACCCGGTCCCGGGTTCGCGGCCGTCTCTTTGCGGGCCGGGCGTTTCTCACCGCGTCGCGCAGCCACTTCGGGCCTTGATGTCATGTGGTACTTGACCCCTCCCAAAGCTCCCTCGGAAGCTCCTCGGAAAGCTCGTCAGAAAGCTCTCTGCAAAGTTCCTTGGAAAGCTCCCTCAAGAGCTTACTTGAAGGCTCAGACCAAAGCTCTTCGGGTCGTTTGGGCCGAAGCTCAAGACATCGCTTCCCACATCGCTCCCGACGAAGCTCTCTCGAAAGCTCCGGACAAAGTTCTTCACAAGGTAGCGTTCAGAGTTCATCTCAGGACTTCCTCCGAGGCCTCTTCGAGGGCCAACTCGATGGCTCCTCCCTAGACCGTCCCCTGGAGGGGGTGTTGAGTTGCGGCTCCTGCGCCTAACCTATCGGAATGCAGGCGGATAGGCCTGGAAACCGCCCCGACGGCCTGTAACCTTTATTGGTTACAGACCAGAAATGAGGTCGTCACGAAGCGCAGCCGTCCCGCGGTCACAGACGTACTCCGCTGGAGACCCGCTATTGTCCGAGATACGGGCCGAAGTCGACCTTCTTCATCATGTCGGCAGCCAGGAGAACGAATGCCTGATTGAATGCCTCGTTTGTGTTCTCGCGCAGCGACGTCTCTCCGCCCCATACGCCCATCAGGCAACCGGCCCCCGAATGGCTGGAGCCGCTGGCCGGAATCGTGTTCTCATACAGGACCTTGCCATCCCGGTCAGTCAGCTTGCACTGGAGGTTGAGCTGAGCGGCCAGACTCTGGTCAACCGTGAAACGACTGATCCGCGGTGCTACGACCAACATCAATGCCTTGTCCCTGAACTCTGTCTTTGACCTAACGACGTCGACCTTGGTGAAGAGTGCTCGGAAGGTGTTCTCAGCACCGATCCTAAGCGCCATGCCGGTTTCGATGCGCCAGGTGTGCACCATGCCTACGGCGGCCAGGCCGCTCTGGCTGTGGACCTGACGGACTTGAGCATCGTCGATGAGCAGGCCCAAGGCAAGGTCGATCTTGTTCTGGTTCTGGATCAGTGGACAGGGCTGCGGCCGGACCGCAAAGGTGCAACTGGCGAATGCCAGCAAGGCAGCAAGACAGGTGCAGCAGCATTGGAGAAGCGTCTTGGACTTCACTCTTCCTCCTCTGTCATTGAGGTCACTTACGGAAAGCTCGGATCGCCACGCGGACACGGGTGGACTCGAGGCCGGCTGCCACAAGGCTTTCCCCGCTACTGGACGGCACGTTATTGCGCCGGTGCCGGGCACCGACATCCGGAGCCCGCGCCGGTCTGCGGCTCAGGGCTCATCGCTCGTCCATCTCCTTCCCGCGAGTGCCATCGGCATTCTGTCAAGCGCGCGGGGGCAGCGGCTGCCCAGCACGGGATTCGGGAACGTGCAAGCTAGAAAGCGCCCCAGGATCCCCGTGCAGGTCGGCGAATCATCGTGTAATGATAGGAGATGCCTCCGAGCCCTCTGTGAACCCGACCCGACCAGCCGAGCCAAAAACGTAGATGTCGATTTTGTACTCCATCGTTCCGAGAATCGGCTTGCCGGCAATCGTAAGCGTAGGCGACGTGAAACTAGTGCCCAAGCAGGTGGCCTTGGCATAGTAGTCACCTGGCGCAGCATTCGAGTACAGTTGTGACCGCCGACCAGTGTATGAGTCGTAGACGGAGCCGTCCTTGTACAGGTTGAGGCTGGTCTGTGAGACGTACGTCTCGTCGCCGCTCAAAGTAACTCTGAGGTCATTGTGTCCGCAGCCGCTCAATACCATCACAAGGACCAAGCCAAGGAACAAACGCATCATAATCCGTGTCCTCCATTGCAGCCAGGGCTTCGAGCAAAACGTCTTGGGCTTCATTCTCCCTGCTTTGTCATTCAGCCCATACAGCCTTCCGTCATTCTTCATCCCTTTCTTAGCACTCCCTTCCCCACGATTCGCTGTCGCCGTAGTTCGAGTTCACAGATGCTCATCTACCAGTTGGAGGTCTTGATTCGAGTACCGGGCGGCAGGGCAAACCGGGCGAGCGTGTAGAGGAAGTCAGTCGAAGTGTCAAGGCCCGTGTACGTCTGCGTTTCCAGCGTCCGTCTACCCTCGGTGTCGAACCGCTCGGTCACAGTTCTAGTAGGCAGCCTGAACGTGTCGACCTGGACGTGGCCGGACAGCCGGGCACGCATCATCGGTCTGCCATTCCTGCGCATGACTTCGACGAACACCGTGGCTCGACCGACCCGACCGAAGGTTACACGGCCGAAGGGTGTTCGTTTGTCTTTCGGGTTCCAGACCGCGTAGGCCGTGTCGCCGACCGTGCTGGTCTTGCCGAGCTTGAAGCCCATCTCGAACATCGCCTGCGCAGGGTCAGCTGTCCCGAGCGACTGCTGGGACATTGGCGACTCGACTTGCGACTTGCCTTTGATGACGTAGGCGAGGGCCTTGTCCGGGTAGTACACGGTCATGGTGTTCATCACTACAGACAGGAGCTGATTGAGGGGATAGTCCACTTGATAGTAGATGCGCCAGGGCGCAGCGAAGTAGATTGTGCCACGGACAGTATCCGCTTCACCCTGCGCGGCCGTGATCTGCTCAAACCGGGCACTGAAAGGAGGGACCTGGGCAAGGAGCGAGGTGAGTAGCAGGAAAGCCACTGGTGACACCGTCAACGCTTCCTTCTGCTGTATCCGGCAGCAGAGACGTTGGTGGACATTCCGGATTGGCCCTCGCGGCTGCTTCGGTCTCGTGCGGCCCGAGCCTCTCCAAACCGCGAGATCCGCAGCCGACTACTGCCAGCGGTCACGTTGGGAGTGAACGGGCCGTGGATCCCTGCCGTCTCGAAGAACGGGCTGTTTGCCCAGTGACGCGCCAGTTTAGTGCCTGTCTCCGACTATTGTTGGCGTACTACTTACAGTAGGCTGATCCCTTCAACTCACGCAGCGCGGCGCCAGCTAGTATGTGCTGGCGGCTGCCGCCGCGGCAAGAAGGTAAATGACCCCCGTTACCGCATAACCCGCTAGACACCCAATCAACGCGTTGTTGGTCTGCTCGTTCTTGCCCGCTCTCTCATAGGCGTCAGTATATGCCGCCACATACTCGCTTGATTGGCCGAGCAAACGCGTCGCCGGTGGGTTCGGTGTAATAAGGTAAGCTGCGCCGACTGCGAAAATACCGAACAGACACCCAGCACCCAACCACAAGGGGCCGCTGGTGTTGGCCCTTCCGTCCATCTGACCGGCGGCCGCGCCCTCCGCGGCTGTCCCCTCTTCTGTCGCAAACACCGTCGTCGGGTAAGCAAGCACCGCGACGGCCAGCGCCAGCGCAACTAGCGACCTTACGTTACTACGCATCAGTCCTCCTGTTTGGGCAGGTGCACTACGCATCAGCGCCGGGGAGCGCCCTGCGCTACCCTGCCTGGCTTGTGTAGCTCCGCAGACTTTCAGTCCTACGGCACCCCGAGACTGAAAGCACGACAGAAATCTAACAATGCTCTCGTCGATGTCAAGACATGAACCGCACAACGACAGAGAGCACACCTCCATGTCGTGTTTCGAACGGGACTCACGGCTGTGGACCGGGAGTTCGGTACCAGTGGGGCGTCAGCCTTGCAGCACGAAACCAGCTACTGCATTTGCGAGGTGGCTGCGGCTAGAAGGACAACGACAACGTACAATCCGCACCCAATCGCGTTTGCCAGTAGGCATCCCCACCACGCGTTGCTGGTTTGGACGTTCTTGGCCGACGCGGCATAGGCGTCGGAGTATGCTACCACGTACTCAACCGACCTACCAAGTAAACGAGTCGCAGGTGGGTTTGGCGTTATGAGATACGCCGCGCCGAC
>Ga0315282_10008223_pt1 | contig 16921 bp, 14 predicted proteins | sample YL17G07_20_MG_FD_203693 | JGI IMG/M metagenome (GOLD analysis project Ga0315282, IMG submission 203693) | Sediment microbial communities from Yellowstone Lake, YNP, Wyoming, USA - YL17G07_20 | ecosystem: Environmental > Aquatic > Freshwater > Lake > Sediment | place: USA: Wyoming | collected...
CCTGAAAGTTGATGGCGCAATGGTTTCTGGCGATATTCTTTCAGCTGGTTTGAATATCGGCACTCTTTCGGCAAATCAAACCAAAATTATTACTTTTGACGCGGTAGTCGCTTCGGCTAGCCATTTTAATTACGGCCAGACCAAACTTATCAATACAGCTATGGCTTACACCACTTCTGTTTCCAATTCCGATACCGCTGAAGTCGTGGTAACCAGGAGCCAGGTGGCGGGCGCCACCTCGCAGCCCACCGGCTTGACCAATAATCTTTTCTTGGATTCGTTTTTCCTGCCTTTGTTAATGACTTTATTGATAATTTGGCTTTTCAGGTCAAGGATCGTCGGATTTGAACAATGGGCCGATTTTAGAAAAAAGCAGTATCAAACCTACCGTTCCAATAAACTCCTACAAATGAAAATCAACCGGATTAAATTCCGCGATTGGCTACAAAAGAGGATTTCTTAAAACCATAAACCGATAGAGATTCCAATTTTTATAGTTTATCCCGCCGCAGGGCGGCGGGATTTTATTTTTTAGCGACAGATATAATGATATAATATATTAAAATGGTGAATTAAATTATGATCAATCAAAACACAAAACTTCCGCCCAAGACGGATCCGCCTCTGGCGGAAAAAATTATCTTCTTTCTTTTAACAATTTTGTTTTTTCTGTTTCTGGCAAATAATCAAGCTCACGCCGCCGCCACATATTATGTTGATGGGGATAATGGAGCAAATAACGGAACCTGTGGTAATGGTACTGGTTTTGATGCCTGTGCTACAATCAGCTACCTAACTGAGACTCGCGGTTTAGCCCAAAACGTAGGGGATATTATCTCGGTTGGCGCTGGCGCAATGACAGATAACGCTGCTGTTGTCCTTGAGCTTGGAGTAGACATAGTCGGTGCTGGATCAGGATCAGTAACCATTAATACGACAGCCAGTCCATATATCAGGGGTACAGTAACCCCACTGGTCCAACAGTAAACGGATCTAATGATATATCAGGAATTACATTCAATGGAGGAGGAACCAGCGGCAATGTCATTCGCAGTTACGGACGAAACAATCAAACGATTCATGATTGTGTTTTCAATAATTTCAGCGGACAAGGTGTTGAGATACATGGCAAGTATGGCAGGGATGGCACTGGAAATTACTATTATGGAGGATGCACTGGCGGATATACAGAACCTACAGGAACTTACTGCGGCGACATAGGCCATATGGAATATAGTGTTTATCCACTGAGCACTGACCTTGCTACAGGCGTTCAAATCTACAACAATACCTTTACTGACTGCAAACTATATCCGCATACCCTTGATGGCGCGTTGATTCATGATAACACATGGACCATGAGTGGTACTCGTAGCGCGGTTGGCCACACAGCCTTCTGGTTTAAAGGAGTAGAATTTTATAACAATACTGTGGCAGTAAGTGCAATAGAATATGGCACAATCGCCGTTGAATGGTGGATGATCTACGGCAATTCAAAATTCTATAATAATACTACGAATGGTTGGTTCTCATTAGGTGTTAATCCTGATATGGATGGAACGGGATCAGGCGTGCATACTCCATATGCCTACCAAGTTTACAATAATACATTCACCAGTACGCTGACAAGTAGTGGATTTCCTGCTCTAGAGGTGATGTCATGGTTGCAGGATATAAATATTTATGGTAATTATTTTACACATTCTGGTTCCGCCTACTCTAGTTACATTGCCATATGGGGTAGAGGACAACTGCAGAATTTCTATATCCATAACAATATTTTCTATCGAGATCCAGTTGGTCCATATATAGAATTAAGTGGCAACTCTGCTAATTCTGACCTTGATTACGCCTACATTTATAACAATGTATTCGATCCAGGTGCTGATTCTGGAAGGTGGGCTATTTTAGTTACACCAAGTCCTGGATCTGTCAATAATGTAATCGCAAAGAATGATGTTTTTAATGGCAATAATGGCGGAATGATGGCCTATGCAGGTTCAACAGGCAATGTATTACAATACAACGATTGCTATGCTCCTGATTCTGGTGCCTGCTCTGGCGGAGCTGGTTCAATTACCTCAAGCAATAATATCACTGGCGTACCTCAATGGGTAGCATCCGGAAATAGGCCATCGCCTTACTATACTATTACAACTGGAAGTAATCTTTATAATGCAGGTGTAGATGTGGGTTTGCCGTACAGTGGCGCGGCTTCTGATATCGGCGCCTACGAATATGTTAGCGCCGCTCAACCTGACACCACGCCGCCTGCGGCACCGACGGGGCTGACGGTGAGTTAAAAAATTAAGAATCAAAATGCGGAATTATATTACAATATTGAAAATGTTGAACAAAAGAGCGTTAATTCTCATCGGCTTGGCGGTATTTTTGTTCATTTTTCTACCGGGAATTTCTCAGGCAGAAACTAATAATGACTGGCTGCATACTGATGGGCGATTAATAAAAGATGCTTCTGGAAATGTGGTTAATTTGAGGGGTGTTCATATGTATGTCTGTTTACAAAACGAGCAGGCAAAATTTATTCAAGCAGCGGCAATGGGAGCAAATGTTATTAGATTGGCACTCTGGAAAAATGCCATAGAAGGTAATCCATCCGGCCCTTGCGTCGGAATGGATGGATTGGTAGAGATTGATAAGGCCGTTCAATATGCCAAAAATGCCGGATTAAAAGTTATTTTAGATGAACATTTTTGGAGCTTGAATGTTGAAGATGCGCCCTTGGAGTTTTTTACCGATCCAGCCTTACAAGCGTCTTGGTTGAACATGTGGCAGACCCTGATTAACCGATATAAAAACGACCCAACTGTTGTAGGTATTGATTTGATGAACGAACCTTGGGCAATTGTCGGCAGAACGATAGCTAACAAGCCTCAATGGGAAGCTATTGCAGAAAACGCAGTGGCAGTCTTACATCCGCTCAATCCAAATCTGATTATCTTTGTTGAAGGCTGGGGACCGCAAACTCAGCCCATGTGGAGCGATATACCCTTCCTCCAGCAGCCCAACGTGGCGATAAGCGACCACGTTTATGGACAAAAAACCTTTCAATATTTGAGCGACCGTTATGAAATTTACACCAGTCAAGAAATACCTGTCTGGTTAGGTGAGATAGGATTCACCTCAAGCGAAGAATCATTTATGATAAGCCAATTGAACAGTTTTGATTCACTAGGCCTACATTACACTTTGTTTGTGTATGGTGTTGCATCGTGGAATTTGTCTTATGACATTGTTGATAGTTCATATAACTTGACATCCATCGGATTGATATATAGCAATCATTTGAACTCCATGAGTCCGCCCGCCGATACTATTCCGCCGGTCGCGCCAACGGGGCTGACGGTGAATTAAATTCAAAGCTACAAACAAAAAGACCTTGTTTTTATTAGATATTGACAGGTAGCTTTCTTTCGATTAAAATAGAAATGAAGCTATAACTTATCATTATAAATCGAAAGTTATGTCTAAAAAAGAACTTATTTTCAGGGAAATTCTGCAAAAAGCCATAAAATCGCGGCAGTTTGAATTTACGCAGAAAGATCTCGCGGAGGAGCTTAAAGTATCTTTAAGCACTGTTTTTAATGCGCTCAAAATTCCCCGCCAGGCCGGAGCGATAAAAGTAACCGGCAGGAATTTTTCTTTAATTGATATGGAAAAACTTTTGTATATCTGGTCCACGCAAAGAAATCTGGAGAAAGAGATAATTTACAAAACTTTTGTTCCAGCCAGCGCCCGAGAGATTGAAGGCCGGGTGCCGGAGAAAATTATTTTTGCCGCCTACAGCGCCTACAGCAAAAAATACCCGGACGCGCCGGCGGATTACGATAAAGTTTATATCTACGCCGATTCTTCGGCGCTCGACGAGATTAAAAAGAGATTCCCGGGCCGAAAAGGGAGCCCCAATCTTTTTGTCTTGAAAAGCGACGAGCGGCTTAAAAACTTCGGACAGGTTGCTCCCGAATCCCAAATTTTCTGCGACCTTTGGAATTTAAAAGACTGGTACGCTAAAGATTTTCTAAAAAGCCTGAAAGAAAAAATAATTCCGGAATAAATATATGGAGTTTTACCATAATATTATTACCCAGCAGAGCTTCCAATATCTCCAAGACTTAAAAAAAAGATACGATTTTATTCTGATTGGCGGCTGGGCGGTCTTTTTATACACCCACGCGCTTAAATCCAAGGATATCGATATCATCGCGGATTATTCGGAGCTGGCCAAAATGAAGGAAGATTACGATGTTTTCAAAAATGAACGGCTGCAAAAATACGAAATCAAAATCGGCGAATTTGATATTGATATTTATCTCAACCATTATTCCGATTTAGGAATTGATATATCAGAAGTTGAAAAAAGCGCCAGGAGCAAAGAGGGTTTTCTGGTTCCGTCGTTGGAAATATTGTTTCTCCTTAAGCTTTTTGCCTGGGAAAACCGGCGCGGGTCGGCCAAGGGGCAGAAAGACGAATTGGATATTTTTAGTTTAATAACACTGCCGGAATTTAATTGGGAAAAATACCAAAAACTAATAAAAGATTTCCGTTTTGAAAAATACCAGGAATTATTCGTCGCGCTTTTGAAGAGAACAAAGAGTGTAAGGGAGCTGGCGATAAACGAGCAAAAAATGGCGAAAATAAAGAAAGAGATTTTAGGGAAAATTGAGAAATGATAAAATGCTAATGAATTTATAATGGTTCAATTCTCAAAAATAAAAATAGCGATTATTTTACTGATTTTTATTCTCGGAATTTTTGGTTTAGCGAAAATTTCCCACGCTGCTACTATTTATTATGTTGATGCCACAGGTGGTAATAATGCTAATGATGGTATCTCGGAATCCTCTCCCTGGAAAACAATTGCAAAGGTTAATTCTATGAGTTTTAATCCTGGTGACACTATTCTCTTCAAGCGAGGCGAAACATGGCGTGAGACACTCATTATTCCATCTTCGGGAACTTCCGGTCATCCCATTACCTTTGGGTCTTATGGAATCGGAGCAAAGCCATTAATCTTAGGGTCAACTCAAATTACGAACTGGGAGCAGAGCGGCACTAATATTTGGAGGGCAACATTAGCCGTACAACCAGCTCAAATTTGGTTTGTTAATACAAATGGAACTGTAAAGTGGAATTGGGAGAAAGCTACGTCAGCGGAGTGTATATCTGAATATGATTGGACCTGGAGCAGTGGTTACCTTATAGTTAATGCCCCTGATGATCCAGATACTCGCTATAAATCTATTGAGGCCGATGCTCGCAAATGGTGCGTGAAAGGAAAAGGTTCCTGGGGAGATTATAATAACGATTGGATAATAGTACAAGATTTAGAGTGTAGATATGCGTCCGATATTTCTGTGCCGACCGCTTTGCCGATCGGAATAGGATTTTATACTGGTTCAAATAATATTATTCAACGCTGCAGTGTTAGCTACATAGGAAAGTTAAATGGCTATACTCCAGTAAATGAAAACAAGGGTATGTGCATATCGTTTAGGGGCAACAATAATATTGCTCAAAATAATGTCGTTCATGACTGTGGAGGCCATGGCATTGAGGTTATGGGTAGCCGGAGCAATAATATCATACAGAACAATGAAGTATATAATTGTTATCATGGAAGTATAGAAAGTTTTGCAGTTAATGGAGGGACGCAAACCGGCACGATTATCCGATACAACAAGATATACCGTACGGCGGATTTTGATACTCGTTATTCCTCAAATAATATCTATGTAACTTCTGAGAGCGGGGGTACAAACACTGGAGCGCAGATTTACTATAATGTTGTCTACAACCTAAATACGAATGGAATTCAGGTTCGGAGTCAGAACAAAGATACTGATATTGTTACAAATGTAAAGATTTGGAATAACACATTTTATGATATGTTCCCAGGTAGTATAGTTGCAGCGTTGCCTAATTGGGGGGGGACCGGTGCCGGAATTAGATTAGAAAATGGAGCTGGAAGTGTGGACGCACAAAACAATATAATCGTTTACACACAAGCAAATGGGTGGGCAAATACCGCGCTAATAATATCCAACTCAGCCAACAAGACGATAGATTACAACTGTTACTATCTTGGAGGCATTAACGTTCAAGGGTACATCAACCAGTCGCAAAGTTATTCTACCTTAGCTGCTCAAAGGATAGGACACCCAGAATGGGACGCCCATTCTATAAGCGCTAATCCTTTAGTGGTTGATCCTGCAACTTTTGATTTCCATCTTCAAACTACTTCCCCTTGCATTGATAAAGGAGTAAATGTTGAGTTGGTCTCTGATTATGAGGGAAAACTTGTACCTCAAGAAGCAGGATATGATATTGGCGCATATGAGTATGTTGGAGGCGACACCACCCCGCCCGCGGCGCCGAGCGGGGTGACAGTTAATTAATAGAAAATATCGAAATTTTATGGTAAAATAAATATATGGAAACGCTTCAAAAAGCTTCTCTTTTTTGGGATGTTAGAGATATTGACCCTCAAAAACACGCCCGATTTATTATTGAAAGGATTTTGGCCTATGGGGACGAGGCCGATTTTAATTGGGCAATAAATTTCTATGGTAAAGAAAAGATAAAAGAATATTTTTTAAAAAGCAAAACGCTGGACAAAAAATCTTTGTCGTTTTGGTGTCAGTATTTTAATTTGAATAAAGAAAAATGTATCCGGAATCAATCAACTCAAAAACAAAGCGCATTTTGGAAAAGATAAGAAGCGGTCCCTTAGCCAGAGATTTCTATTTGGCTGGTGGCACCGGTTTGGCGCTTCAGCTTGGTCACAGACAATCAATTGACCTTGATTGGTTCTCCGAGCATGATTTTTCAAATGAAAAAATAAAAAGAAATCTTGCCTTGCTCGGCAATTTTAAACTGCTTAGCGAACAGAAGGGCACAATTCACGGCACCTTAGATGAAATTCGGGTGAGCTTTTTTTATTATGGCTACAAATTGCTTTTTCCGCTGGTAAAATTTGAAGATATTAATTTAGTTGATGAGCGCGATATCGCGGCGATGAAAATTGACGCTGTATCCTCGCGAGGCAGCAAAAAAGATTTTATCGACCTTTATTTTCTTTTAGAAAAATATTCCTTAGTAGAACTTATAGGTTTTTTTGAGAAAAAATATAAAGGCATTGAATACAATAAACTTCATATTTTAAAAAGTCTTAGTTATTTTGACGACGCTGAAAATGAGCCAATGTCAATAATGATAAAAGAAGTTGAATGGGAAAAGATAAAAGACAGAATTAGAGCCGAAGTAAAAAAATTGATTCCGTTATAGGTCTTCCCGACACCACGCCGCCGGCCGCGCCGACAGGGCTGACGGTAAACTAAATTAAAAATGTAAAAATTAGAATGAAGAATGACAAAGCAAAATTAAAAATTACTCTGATTAACTTTATTTTACTTTTTGGAATTTTTGGATTAGCAGGAATCTCCCACGCCGCCACATACTATGTTTCGACCAGTGGTAATGATGCTAACTCTGGAGCAGAGGCGACGCCTTGGCTAACAATTCAAAAAGCTGCCGACACAATGGTGGCAGGGGACACAGTGATGGTTAATGCCGGAAACTATGGCGGAAACGCTAACGTATACCGGAAAGTTCGGATAACCAAATCAGGAAGTTCCGGACAGCAGATTACCTATCAAGCACTAGGAACTGTTTTGACTCAAGGCTTTATTGTTTCTGCGGATTACATCACCATTAAAGGTTTTGATGTTGAAGATCCTCATGATGACAGAGTTAAAAATAGTACCGAGCCCGATTATAGAGGGGGAACCGGAATCTTTATAGAAGGAAGCTATAATATTATTGAAGATAATTATATTCATGGTTGTGTATGGAGCGGAATAATATTAAGCAAAAACGGTAACTTTCTGTTGCCAAGTAACAGCATAGTAAGAAACAACAGGATCTTCAGGAATGGCATGTCCGGAATATCGGTATCAGGCAGAAATAATTTGATTGAAGGAAATGAAATCTGGGCCACTATCCAGCATCATCCCGGAAATATATTGAGCGCAACAGTAACGTGGTTGGATGCCGATGGGATGAGATTTTTTGGCCAGGGCCACATTATCCGGAAAAATTATATTCATGATATTAAATATGGTTTGCCAGGAGTGAATCTGGACCCTAATGATCCGAATAATATTTATAACATGTCGAACGACTATAATGATAACCCGCATATAGATTGTTTCCAGACATGGTATGACGCCGCTTACAATGAGGCGGGCAGTAATATAATTTTCGAGCAAAACCTTTGCGAGAATCTTCAAAGTCAGGCCGCCAATGAAAGTGGCAATGGTTTTATGCTGGCCGGCGGCTCTAATAATTTAACTATCAAAAACAATATAATCAAAGCTTATGGAGGGATTAATACCGGGGGAACGGGAAACGCTCATCATCTGTTCGTCTATAACAATGTCTGGATAAATGATTTATCTTTTAAACAATTTTATCCCAATGCAATAGTATTAGGAAATGCTCCCTACTCGGTTGTTAAAAACAACATATTCTATAACCAGCCCTACAAAACAATTAGCATTTCAAATGACGCAACAGGCATTGAAGTAGATTATAATTTGGCCTATAACTCCGATGGATCAACACCGCCTTGTTTTCAGACAGTAGGTTGGGTTTGCCAAAATCCTGTGCCTGCCCATGACCTTTGGAAAGTAGATCCACAATTTGTTAATCTCAATGCTGGTGATTATCATTTGCAAAGCAGTTCTCCGTGCATTGACGCCGGAATCGATGTCGGACTTACTTCTGATTATGATGGCAATTCTCGTCCCCGAGGGACTGGTTATGATATTGGTGCCTATGAATATTCCGGCGCTGCTCCGCCCGACACCACTCCGCCGGCCGCGCCAACCGGATTAACAGTAAATTAGGTTATGATTATTCAAAACACAAAACTAAAATTTATTTTCTATTTTTTAGTGGTTTTGTTTTTTTTGTTCGTCACGAGCCTTCAACTAGCTTTGGCTAGTTCGGAGATCAATATAAATTACGCAAATGTCATCCAGCCTGTCAATAAATTGATTTTTGGCACTAATTTAGGGTGGACTGACTTTTCTTTATTTGAAGGTGGCAATATTATAGCTTCTGGTAATTTTGAATATTTGGATGACCAGTCTCCTAACTGGTGCGATCAGCAAGGACTTTCCCGAAATTGGCACAAATTCGGCAACGATATCGGCAACTGCGGCCCAGATACTACCGGCAAAGGCGTTTGGGAGCTGGATAGTTCCATAAAATATAAAGGCAGTTATTCTCAGAAAATTGTTGTCTCTGATTGCAACGGCTGCCAGCGGGGGATAAAGCAAGTGATTGGGATTAGGCCTCATACTTACGAAGTGAGTTTCTATGTGAAAAATGAGGGTATTTCTAAAATAAATGTCCAGATCGGCTCTTGGTATCCTTCTTGGGTGGATCTGGCGAAAAAAACTATATCTTTAACCAACGAAAAAGACAGCAATGGTTGGGCCAGATATTCTTTTCAATTCACGTCCAACATGAGATCAGATCACGTCAATTTTATCGTTTATGCCGAAGAGTCTGGCACGATTTGGCTGGATGAATTAACCATGAAAGATTTAACCGAGCCAACTGTGCATTTTGATGAAAACATCCTCCCTTATTGGCAGCAGCTTAATCCGACCATTCTCAGGTTCCCAAGCGGATCTTGGGCTAATGTTTATCATTGGAAAGCTGGCATCGGGCAGTCTGACGCTTTAAACTTTGATAATTTTATGAAGATCGCTGAGCAAAGGGGTAACGAGGTGTTGATTCAGGTGAATTACGGTTGCGGCACGGCCGAAGAAGCAGCTGATTGGGTTGAATATACCAATGGTAATACCAACACTGTCTATGGCGCCTTGCGCGCCGCCAATGGCCATCCGGCACCCTATAACATCAAGTATTGGGAGGTAGGCAATGAAAATCATGGCGATTGGGAATGTGGTTACGACCCGACTTTGACCGATGAACAGCGGGCGGAGAAATACGCGTTCGGCTTTGCCGCCTTTGCCAGCGCCATGAAAGCCAAAGACCCGACTATTAAAGTCGGCGGAGTGGCTGACGATTGGAATTTTAACATTCAATTAATCGACAAGGCCGGCAGTTTGATAGATTTTTTATGCTTGCACCAGTATATTCCCGGTTGGTATGAAAATCCCGAAAGTTTTACCAATGAAGAGATATATAACGCCGCGGTGGCTGGCGTGGACAATTTTTATTACGGACTTTATTTGCGTCGTAGCTATATTATCACGCCAAAATTAGGCCAAGAAGCAGGGGATAAAATAAAGTTTGCCAACACTGAATGGAACATCGAGCATAAAAATAATATGGCCCGAACCGCTAATCTCGAAGGAGGGATTGTGGTGGCAGAAAGTTATATCTATATGCTTAAAAGCAAGGATATGGCTCTTTCCAATATTTTTTATCCCATCGGTTTTTCCAGCCAAAGCAACTATTGCCTTATCAGCAATATGGTCAATCCTTTTCTTCGGCCCACCGGCTTGGCGATGAAGCTTTTCAGGGAGCACTTTGGCGATTATGTTCTTAACACTACCTCTGTTTCTCCGACCTTCGATGTGACCAAAAAAGTCGGTTATGTGGATACTCGCCAGGGCGTTCCTGATCTTGTTGCCCTTGCTTCCAAGAGCAGCGATAACAGCAAACTTTATTTAATCGTGGTCAACCGCCATATCAGAGACAGCCTCAATACCACTATTAACATTGTCAACTTTAACCCTGATTATTCTGCTAGCGTCTATACTCTTAATGGGCCCGACGTCACCTCAAATAACGAAAACGGAACCAATGTGTTCATTACCCCAGGGACAATCAATAACGCTTCCCGCAGCTTCACTTATAATTTTCCGGCCCATTCAGTGACCACTTTTGAATTTTCCGGCGCCGCTCTGCCTGATACCACTCCGCCCGCGGCTCCCACTGGCTTAACCGTAAATTAGGTTATGATTATCCATAAAACAAAACCAAAATTTATTCTCTATCTTTTAGCGATTTTGTTTTTTCTGTTTCTGGCAGATAAGCCCAACACTGCCATTGGGGCAACAAACTATTATGTCAATGGCTTAACCGGAAGTGATAGTTATAATGGTCTATCTGCAACGGTAGAGGGTGGTGGTGTGGGTCCTTGGAAAACTATTGGAAAAGCAAAAACAACAGTTCCTAATGGCAATCATACTATCTACGTAGCAGCAGGAATCTATGATTTAGGCGGTACTCTCTATTGGACAGGAAGCGAGGGAGGAGAAAGTCCAGGTTATCAGACCTGGAAAGCGGAAGGCGTTGTTAATTTTGCCAGTGGTTCTTATCTCTACTTTGGCGAGAATACAAAATGGATGAAATGGGAAGGATTTACATTTACTGGCGGAACATGGGCTTGGGGAGGAATAATTCAAATAAGGGGGGATAATTTCTGGGTTTATAATAATACATTTACAGATATTGGGCGGGGTGGGATTTCTACTTATAGCACAGTAGACGGATGTATTATAGAAAGTAATACCATCGCCAGATATAAGGGTGGAGGAATAACACTGGAAGGAAATAATCAAACAGTAATAAATAATGACATCTCAAGGGCAGCATTGAGTGCTACTCAATATGCTTCCGATGCAAATGGTATAACTATAAGTGGTTCCGGTCATATTATAAGAGGAAATTATATCCATGATTTTAGGTTTGCAGATTCTCCTGTTGGTTCTAACCCTCATATAGACGGTATGCAAGCAAACTATTTTGGAACTACTCATAGTAATATTCTCGTGGAGAAGAATCACATATATTTTACAGATACTCTATCTAACACCTCTCAATCACTTGCGGGAATGATGCTTGCAGGATGTGATAATTGGACTGTTAGAAATAATGTAATATATTCATTTGGTGGAATTGCTCAAGGTGGGACTGGAACAAATTCTAATATGAAGTTTTATAATAATACAATTGTAAGCTATCCAGACGCTACAACTTATTGGAGGGCTGGAATAGATATTACGGGAGGGTCGGGGAACGTAGCTAAAAATAATATCATCTCCAATTTTTGGTATACCAGTCCAGGAGGCTCTCACAGCATAGTGAGTGACGATAGCAGTCTCACAGGAAGCAACAATTTAATCTGGAATAGTAATGGTGCTCCTGCGACTGTTTACCGCTACGACTCAACAAATGATATAAAGGATGTTAATCCTCAATTCACCACAAACTACGCCAATCTCATCCCTCTTTCCACTTCTCCCGCTATCAATGCAGGAGCTACTATTGCAGATGTTACAGATGACTTTTTTGGCACTTCCCGCCCACAAGGTTCTGCTTGGGACATCGGCGCTTATGAATATTCAACAATTCCATCTGGAAATGTTTATTATGTCTCTACCGCAGGTAATGATGCAAACCCTGGAACTGAAGCCCAACCTTGGAAAACAATCCAGAAAGCGGCGGATACAATGGTCGCCGGGGATACAGTAATCGTAGCTGCAGGAACCTATGATGAGAGAGTAACTAAAATTAGCGGTTCCGGGACTGTTGGTTTCCCTATTACCTTCAGGGCATCGGGTGAAGTTTTTATGAAGGGTTTTACGATAGGGATAGCTGACTGGGGAAATAATCATCCGGTTGATTATGTCACGATTGATGGATTTCACATAACCGCCGTTGATGACAATCTCAAAACTGGATATGGAATCTGGTATCACGGGGCTTATGGGATAATTGAGAATAATCATGTCACCTATTGTCCCTGGGGCGGAATAACACTGGCGGTATATACAGGACTTATTGATTTTACAAGTACTCATGATTGTATTGTTAGGAACAATCTGCTGGAACGCAATGGAATAGTAGGAGTGGAAGTTAATGGCAGAAATAACCTCATAGAAAATAATGAGGTATGGGGGACTATCCAGTATCATCCTTTAAAAGTCCACATAAGTTGGGACGATGCCGATGCCTTCAGATTTTTTGGTTCCGGTCATGTTTTTAGAGGGAATTATGCCCATGATATTGTTTATGGTGCAGATGGAATTTATACTGAAGCGCATCCACAGTATGTCACGATAAATGGAGTTCAGTATCCTGACTGGAACATGAACCCCCATATTGACGGTTTTCAAACTTTCCACGATGTAGGGAGTTGGCACGAGTTAGCATCAAACTGTCTTTTTGAGAAGAATATTGTCAACCTTCCAGATGCGGATATCACAGATGGTCTTGCACCTAAAGGTTTTGAAGTGGGTGGGACAAAGGAGAATGGTGTTTTCGTTGACCCACCAGCCGATAATCTAGTGTTTAAAAATAATGTTGTCATAGCAGTTAGGCCGGGCCAGTTTAAAAATATGTCGAATACAAAGATTTTTAACAATACTTTTATTGGCTCGCCCTGGTATCCTACTTCTTCTGCCGGTGCTTATTTACAAAGGGACGTGAATACCACTATTCAGAATAATATTTTTGCTTATCAGACCAACGGTGAGAAATATATTTCTTGGAATACCGGTGACATATCTGGAGATACTCTGACTGCTGGTTATAATCTTGTTTATCGTGGTGGAGGGTTACATCCTAATAAGGGCACCGGAGGAGTAAATCCTCCTTGGCCGAATGATGTGTGGGACAAAGAACCACAATTTACAACCAACTTTACTAACCTCATGCCTCTTTTGACCTCTCCTGTTATTGATGCCGGATTGACTATTGCTTCTGTTACAGATGACTTTTCTGGTACAGCCCGTCCACAAGGAACCGGTTATGATATCGGTGCTTATGAATATGTTGGCGCCGCTCCGCCTGATACCACGCCGCCGGCCGCGCCCACGGGGCTGACGGTAAATTGACGTGTGGCTTTCCCCATTTTTATTTTATATAATAATATAAAGGTCTTAGTTTATAACGTTATTAATAATTAATTAAACAAGCATATGAGCAAAAAAATTAAAACAATATCTTTAACCGCTACTATTATTTTATCTTGTATTATTAGTGGCCAGGTATTAGCCGGTTCAGCCACGCTGAACTGGAACGCCAACACCGAGTCGGATTTGGCCGGCTATAATGTTTATTACGGCACTTCGCCTCGAACAGGCACGAATCCCAAAACCTGCACCATGTGTGGCTATACCACTAAAGTTAACGTGGGCAAAGTTACAACTTATACTTTTAGTAATTTAACCAACGGTGCCACTTACTATTTTTCAGTTTCCGCTTATGACACTTCCGGCAATGAAAGCGCTTTTTCGGGCGAGGTAAGCAAATTGGTCTGTGCTTCAGGCGATCTGGACTGCTCCGGTTCTGTTGGCGCCGTTGACATTCAATTAGCCATCAATGTCTTTTTGGGAACAGAGACGAGACAAGAAATCATTTCCAGGTGTGATTTAAACTCAGATGGTAAAACTAATGTAGTAGATATCCAGAGAGTGATTAATATTAGTTTGGGGAAATAAAATAAGCAGGCGATGTAAAATATATTTTTAAAAACTATTAATTAATAGATAATATAAAAAATATGACTAATATAAATGCCGGCACCAAGACCGAGGCAAGCAATAAAAAAAATAATAAGAACCTAATTTTAGTAATCATCTTAGGCATGGTGGCGATTATTCTTGTCGGCGGCGCTTATGTAATATTTAATAGGGAACCTGCTGAAATTGGGCAACCGGCGCCGCCAATTGAAGTTGAGAAAAAATCAGCCATTTTTAGCGTAGTAGGGGAAAAAGGCAAAGCCGGAGAATCTATTGAGGTAGGAATAAACTTAGAAAATCAAACAGAAGGTAATATCTCGACTATAGAATTTGTTGTAAGTTACGATAAGAATGTTTTTACCAATCCAACGGTAAAGGGAACAGAAATTTTAGATAAATCAAGCAAGCAGGTGTCTTATAATGTTATTGAAGAAGGAAAAATAAAAGTAGTTATTTTTGGATTAAACCAAAACAATATTGAAAACGGGAATTTAATGGAAATTAACTTTAAAATAAAAAGTGCTGCCCAGGCAGGCACATCATTAATTTCTATTGAGCAATTGCTGGCGGTTAATGGTCAGGCAATAGAGGTACAAACAAAAGCTGAAAATAAAGATATAGAAATTATTAAATAAAGATAATGAGTACTGCGCAAAGTAAAAAAAACAAACCCGCGCTTATTATTTTCGCCGCTTTCATTGTTTGTTTTTTGGTTTTAGGGTTTCTATTTAATCCCAAAATTGCTAAAGCCCAGTTAGTTAATTTAACATTGGGTTCGGGGCAGGGTAATCCCGGGAATACGGTAACTTTAAGCCTTACTTTATCGGGCACGGGCTCAATTACCGGTTTTAATGCAGACATTAATTACAATACTGCCATTTTACAAAATCCAAATGCTGTAAAATCAACATTTCTTATATCTGCCAATAAGGATTTGGCTACCTCTACACCATCAGCGGGAGTTTTAAGGTTGGTGGCTGTTGGTGCAAACCAAAATATTATAGCTAATGGCCAAGTGGCAACGATAAGTTTTGGGATAAAATCTACGGTTTCTCTCGGCTCTACCCAGATTACCCTTTCAAATTTAGCTGCCACCGATGCCAATGCGAATTCCGTTTCAATCGGCGGGGTCAATGGCTCAATAAACATAGTAAGCGCGGCTGACACGACTGCGCCTTCGGCTGTTAGCAATCTTTCTACTTCCAACATAACTCAAAATTCAATCACCTTAACCTGGACAGCGCCGGGTGATGATGGCAATACCGGCACGGCTTCTTCATACGATATTAGATATTCCTTTTCTAATATTACAACCACCAACTGGAGCAGCGCCACTCAAGTTGTCGGCGAACCAGCGCCAAATTCAGCGGGCACGCAACAATCATACACTATTACCGGTCTTTCCGCCGGCACCACTTATTATTTTGCCATTAGAACTTCCGATGAAGTACCAAATGTATCTGGTCTCTCTAATGTTCCTTCAGCTACTACCTTTATCGCTCCGCCAGCAGGCGCTATCGAAGCTGAATCCGGCACCTTGGCTTCCCCAATGCAAACAGTAAACGACTCTGCTGCTTCTAACGGCAAATATATCCAGACCATAACCGCTGAATCGGGAACAGCAACACATACATTCAATATTGCCACAGCCGGGGTTTACAAAATAATCGGTCGGGTTTATGCCGCCAATGACGGTCAGGATTCTCTATATTTCAAGATTGATAGCGGATCAGAAGATATTTGGGATTTCAATCCTTCAGCTAGTCCCAGCGAATTCAATGTCTGGAGAGAAGATGCAGTGACTAAACGAGGGACAGGAACTTACGATAATCCTCAATATGATCCCTATGCCATTGCCTTAAGCCAAGGCAGTCACACTCTTGTTTTTAGAGGGAGAGAATCATACGCCAGACTAGATTACTTCTATTTTGTGAAATTGGATGACACCCAGCCTCCTATCACCCCCACCAATCTTACTGCCATTGCTATTTCCTCTTCCCAAATCAATCTTTCCTGGGCAACTTCAACAGATAATGTCGGAGTCACTGGCTACCGAATCTACCGTTGCCAGGGTGCAGACTGTACTCCTACCACACAAATCGCTACTTCAGCCACCAATTCATATTCTGACATAGGACTGGCCACCTCAATCGTTTATATCTATCGTATTTCTGCCTATGATGCGGCTGGAAATATTTCTGGAATGTCATCTTCTGTTTCGGCTACTACTCAATCATCCACCCTCTCTGTCATCATAACTGCTTCTCCCAACTCAGGCACCGCGCCCTTGTCGGGCGTGGATTTGGCCGCCACGGTTTCGGGCACGGCCAGTGGCAACATCAACTACACCTTCTACTGCAACCGGGCTGGTACCGGCACCAATATCACAACTC
>Ga0315282_10008224_pt1 | contig 16920 bp, 16 predicted proteins | sample YL17G07_20_MG_FD_203693 | JGI IMG/M metagenome (GOLD analysis project Ga0315282, IMG submission 203693) | Sediment microbial communities from Yellowstone Lake, YNP, Wyoming, USA - YL17G07_20 | ecosystem: Environmental > Aquatic > Freshwater > Lake > Sediment | place: USA: Wyoming | collected...
AGCGGGGACGACCCCGCTCAGCCGCCGGCGCGGCGACGCACCCCGCGGGCGACCCCCTGCCGACCGCCTGCTACCATGGACGCATGACCACGCCCGAGCTGCCCCCCAAGATCCTCGCCTGCGAGACGCTGCGCGACGAGATCGGACGTGTGGCCGGCGACATCGAGGTCGAGTACTGCGAAGGCCTGCTGCACGACCGCCCGGACCGCCTGCGCGAGACCCTCAACCAGCGTATCGCGGCCACCCCGGGCAGCCGCACGATCCTGCTCGGCTACGGCCGCTGCTGCAACGGCACCGCGGGTCTGGAGGCGGGGCCGCACCGCCTGGTGCTGCCGGCCGTCGACGACTGCATCGCCCTGCTGCTCGGGTCGCGCGAGGAGTACGCGCGGCAGTTCTCGTCCTGTCCGGGCACCTACTACTACACGCGCGGCTGGATCGAGTACATCGAGGACCCGTACCACGAGTATCTCGACATGGTGCCCAAGTACGGCGAGGAGAAAGCACGTCGCATCGCTCATCTGATCCTTGAGAACTACCGTCGCGTGGCGGTCATCGACACGGGCACCTATGACCTCGACGACTACCGCGACTACCTGCACACGGTGAGCGAGTTCTACGACCTGCCGCTCGAGATGCTGCCCGGGTCGCTACGCCTTCTGGAGCGTCTGGCGCAGGGCCCGCACGACGGCGAGTTCATCGTCGTCGAGCCCGGCGACAGGCTCGATGAGAGCCGCTTCTGGTAGGCGCGCTCGCCTGCTCGGCCGGAGTCGGGGGAGACTGCGCGGCGTCTGGCGCCTACCCCTCGCCTCGTCCCCTGCCGCCACCGGTCCGCGGCTTGCGCGCCGCGCCCTTCGCCGCCGGCTTCTTCACTGCCTTCCTGGCGCCTGACTTCTGCGCCGGCTTCTTCGTGCCGGGCTTCTTGGCGCTCGCTCTCGCCGCCGGCCGCGCTGCATGCTCCTCGGTGTCGGTCTTCGCTCTCTTACCCGTCGTGCCTTCCGGCCTCGCGCCTTCCGTGACTTCGTCTCCGACCCCCCGCTCGCCGGTCTCACTCTTACCTTGAGGCTTAGTCTCTTCCCCGCCCACGGTAGGCCGAGCTAGCGCGCCCTCATCGGCAGCCACACGCGCGTAGGCGAGCTGCAGCGTCGCCAGCGTCGACCTGAACGTCCGGACGTCGTCGACCAGGCCTTCCCCCTCGAGCACCTCGATCAGGCGGCGGAGGCTCTCGATGGCGACACGGACGTCGTCGAGGTTGCGCAGCGTGCGCGTCTCGTCGGTCAGACCGAGCTTCTCGTAGCCGATCGCCATGAGGTCGACCATCACGCCGCGCACGACGTCGACGACGCGGAGCCGCTTCAGCTCCTCCTTCGCCTGCCGCAGACGTTCGTCGTCGCTCGCCTGCCGGCTCGTTTCGTCTGACGACCGGCCGCCACTGCGCGTGCCGTCCTCATCACTCTCAGGTTGAGGTCTAGTCTTTTCGCCGTCATCGGCCATGGTCGCTCTCCCGTCTGTCATGGCGGCTCGCCTGCCTGCCTGCCTGCCTGACGCGGGCGCGGGCGGGGCGTACGCCCCGCCCGCGCCCGCGTCACCGTCTCCGCATAGACCTCCTCGATCGTCCCGCCGTCGCGGTGCGCCTGCGCCTGGCGCTGCGCCCCGTTTCCCTCGCGTAGCAGACGGTCGACGTCGTCGAGGTAGGGCCGCAGACCCAACGGCTCGCCGACCTCGAGGACCTGCTCGACGAGACCGGCGATCGCGGCCGGCGCCGCGACCTCGGCGCGCGCCTCGAAGTCGACGAGGCGGCCGTCGAGGCCGAAACGGATCGCCCGCCAGAGGTTCTCCTCGATGAGACGCGTGGCCAGCACCGGCAGCGGCCGGCCTTCGTCGTGGCGCCGCGCCGCCAGGGCGACGAGCCCTACGGTGAGCGCTGCGATGGCGAGCGACTGCCACACCTCGGTCTGCACGTCGGCGATGCGGACCTCGACGGTCCCGTACCTGTGGTGGGGACGCACGCTCCACCACACCTCGGTGAACTCCTGGACGCAGTCGGTGTCGAGGAGCAGCTCGTAGAAGGCACGGTGCTCGCCCCAGGTGGCGAACACATCGGGCACCCCGCAGCGCGGGAACATGCGCACAAACGTCTGCGTGCGCGCCGAGTGGAGCTGTGTCCAGACGCCTTCGATGAACGGCGAGTTCGCCGACAGCGCCAGGAGGTGCGGCAGATAGCCGCGCAGCGCGTCACAGATGGCCACCGCGCGGTCGGCGCCGCGGATCCCGACGTGCACGTGGCCGCTCCAGGTGTTGTTGCGCCAGGCGACGTACTTGAGCCTCTCTTCGACCATCCGGTAGTGCGGCGTGTCGATGATCTCCTGGTCCTTCCAGGAGGAGAACGGATGGGTCGCCGTGGCGCCCAGCGCGCAGCCCTCATCGTACGCGTGAGCGAAGAGGATGTCGCGCAGGCGTTCGATCTCGCCGGCCGCCTCGACGAAGTCGTGGCAGCGCGGCGTGGCGATCTCGATCTCGGACTTGATGAGCTCGCCGAGGATCGCTTCTCGCAGGCCCTCGGGGGCGCTGTCGCGCAGCGCCTCGAACCGCGGCGCCAGGGCCAGCGTGGCGGGGTCGAGGATCTGGAACTCCTCCTCGACTCCGACGGTGAAGTCGACACCGTCGGCGAAGCGTGCCTCGACCTCGGCGAAGTAGCGGTCGTGCGGCGAGCGGGTCATCGCCGGCAGTATACGCGACGGTGTGGAACGGGAGGGGGGGGGCCCCCCGGGGCGCCCCGCCCCCCGATCGCCGTTCTTGTCAGACGCCGCGCCAGCGACCGTCAGGCCACGCCCTGCAGCTGCTTGGCGACCGCGACCGCTTCGATGGCGTCTTCGGCGTAGCCGTCGGCGCCGATCTCGTCGGCCCAGGCGCGAGTGGTCGGCGCGCCGCCGATCATGACCTTGATGCCCTCGCGCAGCCCGGCGGCCTTGAGGGCCTCGATGGTCTTCTGCTGGTTGGGCATGGTCGTGGTGAGCAGGGCCGAGAGGAGCAGCAGGTCGGGCTTGGTCTCCTTGACCTTCTCGACGAAAGTCTCGGGCGGAACGTCGCAACCGCAGTCGGAGACCTCGAACCCGGCCGCCGAGAGCATGCTGCAGACGATCGTCTTGCCGATCTCGTGGATGTCGCCGGCCACCGTCCCGGCCAGGGCGACGCCCATGACCCGCCGGCCCTCCTTGACCTTGTCGAGCTCAGGCTGCAACACGGCCACGGCGCTCTTCATGGCCTCGGCGCCCTGGACCAGCTCGGGCAAGAAGAACTCGCCCTTGCCGAACAGGTCGCCGACCTCCTCGATGCCCTTGACGAAGCCCTTGTCGAGGATGTCGGCCGGCGGCAGGCCCGCGTCCAATCCCTTCTGGGCGAGCTCGGCGGCTATCTCGTCCTCACCGTCGATCACCGCCTGCGCCATCTGCGCGTACAGTTCCTCGCTCACATGCTCCTCCTTCACGCACGACTTCCCGTCAGCGAGACCTGCTCGAGCCGCGCGCGGCACGGGTGGCGCGGACGTGCAGCCGCGGGCCTTGAGGCCCGCGCGGTGCCCGCGGCCGCGAATGGGCCGAGGGCGTCGCTCAGGCTACCCGATGCCCGGCGACTTGTGCAACCGATGCAGGCCGCCGCGAGAGGCTGCCGCGGGCGCCCCTGAACGAGTCGAGGGGCCCCTTCCGGGACCCCTCGACGGATGCTCGTCGCATGTCGTGACGGCGCGCCTCGCGCTCTAGAGGATGTCCTCCGAGATGTGCGCCTTGAGTTCGAGGAAGATGACGATGCACGCGCTGAACGCCATCATGAAGGTCGAGATGGCGTTGATCTCCGGCGTGATGCCCATGCGCACCCGCGACCAGATGATGATCGGCAGCGTGTCGTAGTTGACCTGCGTGAAGAACGTCGTCACGAAGTCGTCGAACGACAGCGTGAACGCCAGCAGTGAGGCGGCCAGGATGCCGGGCGCGATCACCGGCAAGGTGATGCGCATGAAGACCCCCGGCGGCGTCGAGCCGAGGTCGGCGCCCGCCTCTTCGAGCGCCTTGTCGAACCCCTTGATGCGGGCGCGGACGATGACGACCACGAACGGGATGTTCCAGGCGACCTGGGCGATGACCACTGTTGAGAAGCCCAGATTGAAGATGGGCAGCTTGAAGCCCACGGAGTTGTAGAGGATGCTGTTGAACTGGACGAAGAACAGCAGCGAGGAGACGCCTGCCACGACCTCGGCAATGATGATCTTCGTGTAGTTGAGGCCGTCCCACACGGTCTTGCTGCGGAACTCGAAGCGCTCGAGAGCGAACGCACCGAGGGTCCCGATGATCACCGGGAGCACCGTCGCGAAGACCGCCACGTTGATGCTGCGCGCCAAGGCGCCGTGGATCCAGTATTTGAAGCAGATGACGAGGAGGAGGACACCCAGGCCGATCATGACCGTCGCGCCGACGACCATGACCCACTTGCGCGTGGCGCTGCCGCCGCTGGCGCGGCGAGCGAACAGTATTCCCACGACGATCGCCACGACCGCAATGATGAGGGATGCGAGCGTGGTGTAGCCGTTGTCGACCTGGATGATCTCGGTGTCGTGCAACAGCACGTTGAACCAGTGCAGCGTGAAGCCCTCCCACGTCACGTTGAGCTTCTGACTGTTGAACGAGAAGATGATGAGCACCACGATCGGAAGGTACAGGAACACGAACATCAGCATCGCCCAGACGGCGATGCCGACGTCGCCGAACTTCATCAGGCTGTCCCACCAGGACAGCTTGATCTTCTCTTCGCGGACCGGGGCAATGGTCGGTGTGGCAAGCTCGGCCATCAGAAGTCCTCCGTGCCCCAGAGCTTCACGTACAGGACGATCACGATCATCATGACGAGGAGCAGGATGTTCGAGAGCGCCGAGCCGAGAGCCCAGTCGCGGTACTTCATGAAGGCCTGGTAGATGAGGGCGCCCCAGACGACGACCTTGTCGCCGCCGAGGATGGCCGGGATGACGAACTCACCGGTGGTCGGGATCGCCGTGAGCATGCAGCCGGCGACGATGCCGGGTACACTCAGGGGCAGGGTGACCTTCATGAAGGTCGTCCACTTGCCGGCGCCGAGGTCTTTCGAGGCCTCGAACAGCGCCCCGTCGATCTTCTCGATCGAGACGAACAGCGGCAGGACCATGAACGGCAGGTAGTCGTAGATGAGGCCCGCATAGACGGCCTTCTGCGTGTACATGATGTGCAGTGGCGCGTTGATGACATTGATCCGCATCAGGAAGTTGTTGAGCAGCCCCTGGTCGCCGAGGATCGTCATCCACGCGTACGTGCGAATCAGGAAGCTGGTCCAGAACGGCAGCATGACCAGCAGCAGGAAGAGCGTCTTGCGCTTGCCCGACTTGCGCGAGACGAAGTAGGCCAGCGGATAGCCGAGCAGCAGACAGCCGACCGTGTTCCCCACGACCATGATCGCCGTGCGGATGAAAGCATCGATGTAGATCCTGTCTGTGATGACCTTGGTGTAGTTGTGGAACGTCTGGACCGCGTACTGTCCGTTGATCTTCGCGTCGGGACTGGTGTGGAACGTCAGACTGACGCTCTTGGCGTACACGCCCTGGTACCCGAAGCTGTACACGAAGATCAGGATCAGCGGCACCACGAAGAAGGCGATCATCCAGAACGCCATCGGTGTCACCAGCAGCGGGCCGCCCAAGCCCCGTAGGTTCAGCCTCCTCGTCTTCTGGGCTTTCGCCCGTGCTACGGCAACCTCAGCCAAAACGTCACACCTCCGTCGTCGATCCCGGGGCTTGCTGACCGGGCTCCTGGGTCACGAGGGCCGACGCCTCGTCGACCCTGGCCCAGTCGTCTGTGTTGTCGCGGGCCGGTCGACCCGTGTTGTCGGTCAAGACACGCAGATGGTCGGAATAGCCGGCTGCTGCGGGGATGCGCGGGTCGTCGCGAAGGACAGCATATCGCTCTCTCGGCCCGCGCCGGTCGGCGCGCCCCCGCGCCGCCCCTGGCGCGAGGTGGTTCTGGTCGTGCAAAGACCGCTCCTTTCGCACAGAAGGGACGGTCGCAGACAACCACAGCCGCCCCCAGCCCCCGCCCCCACAGCGGACTCTTTATAGACTGCGCAGGAGACGATGTAAAGCCGAGCCCCCCGGAACATCGTCCGTCGGGCCCGGATGGACAAAGCGTGCGCGCCGGCGCGCCGTCATGGAGAGTCCGTCCCGCCACCGCGGGAGGAGCGCGGCGGGTCGCTTGCGCCGCCCCCCCCTTGCGTTAGCATATGCGGCGGCATGCGACGCCACGTCAGGAGGGACGCTCGTGAGACTCAGTCTGGTACCCAAAGAGCGCGAGTACTACCACCTCTTCTCCGAATACGCGGCGCACATCGAAGAGGCGGCCACCGCTCTCGTCGAGCTCACCGGCGACTACAGCAGCGAGCGCGCCCGCAACAAGGGGCGCGAGATCCTTGAGCTCGAGCACGTCGGTGACAAGTTCGTGCACGATATCATCCGGCGCCTCAACAAGACGTTCGTCACGCCGATCGATCGCGAGGACATCTACGACCTGGCCACGACCATGGACGAGATCCTCGACAACATCGAAGCGGCCGCCGACGCCATGATCATCTACAAGATCGACGTCCTGGCTCCCCACTGCGCCGAGCAGGCCGTCGTGCTGGCCAAGGCCACCGCCTCGCTGCGCGGCGCCATCGACAAGCTCGAGGGCCGCAAGGGCGTGCGCGAGGACTGCATCGAGGTGAACCGACTCGAGAACGACGGCGACCGGCTCTTCCGCGACGCCACCGCCGAGCTCTTCGACGGCGACATGACGTGCACCGACATCATCAAGTGGAAGGATATCTACGGCCACCTCGAGAAGGCCATCGACGAGTGTGAGCACGTGGCCAACATCCTCGAGAGCATCGTGCTGAAGAACACCTGATGGCGTGGCTCATCGTGATCGTGGTCGTCGCGCTGGCGTTCGACTACACCAACGGGTTCCACGACACCGCCAACGCCATCGCCACCTCCGTGTCGACGCGTGCCCTGTCGCCGCGCATCGCGGTGATCATGGCCGCCATCATGAACATGCTGGGTGCGTTCGCCGGCGAGAACGTGGCCAAGACGGTGGGCAAGGGCATCATCCAGACCGTCGATGTCACCCAGCAGCTCGTTCTCGCGGCCCTGGTCGGCGCCATCGCCTGGAACCTCATCACCTGGAAGTTCAGCATCCCCTCCAGCTCATCACACGCCCTCTTCGGCGGGATGATCGGCGCGGCCATCGCGTCGGCCGGCGTAAGCGCTGTCGAGTGGCAAGGCGTGGTCGACAAGATCATCGTCCCGATGGTGACCTCGCCGGTCATCGGCTTCGTGGCCGCGTTCGTGATCATGAACGTCCTGCTGCTGATGGTGTTTCGCCACCCGCCTGCGGGAGTCAACCGCGTCTTCCGCTTGCTGCAGCCTGTGTCGGCGGCGGCTGTCGCGTTCGCCCACGGGTCGAACGACGCCCAGAAGACCATGGGCATCATCACCATGTCGTTGGTCGCCGCCGGGTACCAGAGCGCGACCAACTTCACCATCCCGACGTGGGTGATCGTGGCCTCGGCTTCGGCTATGGCCCTGGGCACGTACTCCGGCGGCTGGCGCATCATCAAGACGCTGGGTACCAAGGTCATCAAGATCGACCCCATCCACGGGTTCGCTGCTGAGACGGCGGCCGCCGGCGTCATCTACGGCACCGCCCATCTCGGCTTCCCCATCTCCACCACTCAGACGATCACCGCCTCCATCATGGGGTCGGGCGCCACCGACCGGCTCTCGGCGGTGCGCTGGGGCGTGGCCGGCAACATCGTCACGGCCTGGGTGCTCACCCTTCCCGCCGCCGGCCTCATGGCGGCGGCCGTCTATCTCCTCCTCAATCTGGTGGCGTAGACGGGCCTCCGGCGTCCGAGAGCGGGCTGGCAGCGCGCGGTTTACTTCGGGAAGTGGCGAGGGTACGGTATCGAGACGTCGCTTCGGCACGACCGGGGCGACACCAGACCCGAGTGACCTTTGTCGCCGTCCGTACGAGTGCGCGGCAGAGAGGAGTCGCATGAGAATCCGCCTGCTCGAACCCGAACCGCCGGGCATGAACGTGTACAGCATGGTCCTGCTGCCGCGGCTCGGGCTGCCGATAATCGGCTCCGTGCTGCGCGACCAGGGGCACGACGTCAAGATCTACGAGCCCAACATCGCGCCGATCGACTGGGACGACGTCCTCTCCGCCGAACTTATCGGCATCTCGACCACGACCTCCACGGCGACCGCCGGCTTCGACTTCGCCGACCGCGCGCGGGCACGCGGCATCCCGGTGATCATGGGCGGATCGCACGTCACCTTCCTGTACGAGGAGGCGCTCGAGCACGCCGACTTCGTCGCCCGCGGCGAGGGCGGCGAGCAACTCATGCCCGAACTCATCGAGGCGCTCGACGGTCGCCGCGAGCTGGACGACGTCGGCGGGCTCGTCTTCAAGCGCAACGGCGAAGTAGTGGTGAACCCGCTGCGGCAACGCTGCGCCGACCTCGACGACCTGCCCTTTCCCGATCTCACTCTCATCCACGAACACAAGCGCATCAAGACGACGCCGATGATGACCAGCTGGGGCTGCCCGTTCGACTGCAACTTCTGCTCGGTCACCGCCATGTTCGGCCGCAAGTACCGCTTCCGCAGCGCCGACAGCGTCCTGGCCGAGATCCGCCAGAAGCAGCCGCGCAAGATCTTCTTCTACGACGACAACATCGCCGCCGACAAGCGGCGCTTCAAGGAGCTCCTGCGGCGCATGCTCGACGAAGACCTGGTCGTGCCCTGGTCGGCGCAAATGCGCATCGACGTGACCCGCGACGAAGAGCTCCTCGACCTCATGCGACGCACTTCATGCCAGATCGTGTACCTGGGGCTCGAATCGATCAGCCAGGACACGCTCGACAGCTACGACAAGCGCCAGACGGTCGACGAGATCGTCGAGGCGCTCAAGAAGTTCCGCGAGTACGACGTGAAGACCCACGGCATGTTCGTGCTGGGCGCCGACAGCGACGGCAAGAACGTCGTCCGCGACACCGTGAAGTTCGCGCTGAAGAACCACATCGACACGGTGCAGCTGAACATCCTCACCCCCCTGCCGGGCACGCCGGTGTTCGACGAGCTCGACGCCGCGGGGCGCATCTTCGAGAAGCGCTGGCACCTCTACGACGCCCACCACGTCGTCTACACGCCAGCGAAGATGACGCCCTACGAGCTGCAGCTCGAGACCCTGCACGGGTTCATGAGGTTCTACTCGAAGCGCCAGTGGCTCAAGTACTTCCTCACGTTCAGGTTCACCAAGCTCCTCTTCCAGAGCTGGGGCTGGTGGATCGTGCGCACGTGGCGCAAGGACGCCGCCAACCGCGCCTTCATGAAGTACCTGGAGTCGCTGGGACGGCCGCGTCGGGTCGAAGCGGCCAGCGCCGGCAGCCGAGGGCGCTAGCGGACCACCGTCTGCCGTCGGCGGGCGACCGTCGTCGCACGGCGCCTGTCTACCTCCAGGCGAGGGCGTGCGACACGTGATAGAGCACGATCGCCCCGTAGACGACGGCGACGCCCACGCTGGCGATCGGCACGAGGTCGCGGCGCCGGTACCTCCAGAGCAGAAGCGCGCCGACGGTGACGATGCCGATCTTGAAGACGAGGGTCGGCACCAGCCCGAGGCCGAAGAAGTAGCCCATCACGGCGTTCGATTCGCCGGCTCCCCGCGACAGAGCCGCCAGGGTGAGCACCAGGTCTTCGGCGTTGAAGAGGCAGAGGAAGATGAGCGCCCACTTGACGATCTGCTCGCGGGCGGAGCGCGGCGGGCCGACCACCGTTCCGCCCGGGGTCGTGGCCGCCGCGGTCTGCGGCGAGGCGTTCGCCGCAGGCGGGTTCGTCGGCCCGTGTCGGTCCATGCTCACTCCGCTCCTCCTGGGACGGACGGGGCGCGCCCGGGCGGTTGCCGCAGGTCACGCCGCCATGGTAGGTTACCCCGGACTTGGGACCGACGACGAGACAGTCGTCGACGGGCGTCGCAGGCATCCGTCGGCAGCGCTCACCTCGTGGGTGCGATGTCGGCGGGGACGCACCCCGAAAGGAGGCGATGTGATGACACGTAGGCAGATCGCAGTCCTCGCTCTCCTCCCCTCCCTGCTCCTCCTCTTCCTCGCCGTCACCACCCCCGCCACCGCCAGCCCTGTCGCCGACAAGCGCGCCCAGGCGCAGCGCATCATGGCCGAGCTCCAGGCGCTCAACGCCAAGATGGAGGTGGCCGTCGAGCGCTACAACGCCGCCAACGAGAACCTGGCGGCCGTCGATGCGAAGATCCGCGACAACGAGCGCAACCTCGTGATCGCGCGCTACAACCTCGGCGTCGCCCGCGAGACGCTCGAGCAGCGGGCCGAGGCCATGTACAAGCAGCGCCCCGTCGACGTGCTCGACGTCCTCCTCGCCACCAAGAGCTTCGACGACTTCATCACCCAGCTCGACCTCTTCGACCGTCTCGGACGCAGCGATGTCCGCGTCATGACATCCATCGACGACTACAAGGCCAACATCGCCGAGTGGCAGACCTCGCTCAAGGCCGACCGCGAGGCGGCCGCGCGACTGGTCGCCCAGCGCAGCGCCGAGAAGCAGAGCATCGAGCGCTCCCTGGCCCAGCGTCAGTCGATGCTCAAGGGTGTCAAGGATGAGATCGCCACGCTCGAAAGGCAAAAGGCCGCCGCCGGCCGGCAGCAAGCCGACCGCCAGGGTCTGCTGCCGGCGCCGGGCGGCAACATCGATCCCGGCGCCGGCCATGGGAACGTCGTCGCCATCGCGATGCAGTACATCGGCGTGCCGTACCTGTACGGCGGCTCGTCACCGCAGACCGGCTTCGACTGCTCAGGCTTCACGATGTTCTGCTACGCGCAGGTCGGCGTAAGCCTGCCGCACAACGCCGCCGCCCAGTACTCGGTGTGCACACCCGTCGACCGCTCGCAGATGCAGCCGGGCGATCTCGTCTTCTTCGGCAGCCCCATCCACCACGTCGGCATGTTCGTGGGCGGCAACATGATGATCCACTCGCCGTACACCGGCGTGAGCGTGCGCGTCGAGGCCATCTACAGCGACTTCGTCGGCGCTGGCCGGCCCTGAACGGCGACACCCTATGTGCTCGTCGTCCGCTCCGCGAGAGGGTACGCCGGCGCCACGCATCTGTGGTGTCCGCGCTGCACATGGTAAGTTTTCGCGGGCAGCGGCCGATTATTGAACCGGACCCGTGTCCGCGCCGCACAGACGAAGCCCGGCGAACGGAGATGACGTGACGTGAAGACGGTCGACGAGCTGCTGAACATCATGGTCTCGCGCAACGCGTCCGACCTGCACATCAAAGCGGGCAGCCCGCCGGTCGTGCGGGTCGACGGCGAGCTCGAGCTTCTCGACGAGCCGGCCCTCAGCCCTGAGGACACCAAGGACGCCGCGGCCTCGATCATGACCGACAAGCAGATCCGCCGCTTCTCCGAACACAACGAGATCGACTTCGCCTACTCGGCGCCGAACATCGGCCGCTTCCGCGTGAACATCTACCGCCAGCGCGGCAGCATCAGCATCGCCATGCGCCAGGTGGCGACCCAGATCCCCTCGTTCGAAGAGCTCCACCTCCCCGAGATCATCAAGCGCCTGGCGCTCGAGCCGCGCGGCCTGGTGCTCGTGACCGGCACCACCGGCTCGGGCAAGACCACCACGCTGGCGGCGATGATCGATCACATCAACAACACGCTGCGGCGTCACATCGTCACCATCGAGGACCCGATCGAGGTCCTGCACAAGGACCGCAAGGCGATCATCAACCAGCGCGAGATCGGCCTCGACACCGAGTCGTACGCGTCAGGCCTCAAGTACGTGCTGCGCCAGGACCCCGACGACATCCTCATCGGCGAGATGCGCGACCTCGAGACGGTCTCGGCCGCCCTCACCGCGGCCCAGACCGGCCACTTCGTGATGAGCACCCTGCACACCATCGACGCGCAGGAGACCATCAACCGCATCATCGACTTCTTCCCCCTGCACCAGCAGAAGCAGATACGCATCATGCTGGCCGGAACCCTGCGGGGCATCATCTCGCAGCGCCTCCTGCCGCGCGCCGACGGGCAGGGCCGAGTGCCCGCCGTCGAGGTCATGGTGATGACCAACCGGATCCGCGATTTCATCCTCGACTCCGACCAGACGCACCAGATCAGCCAGGCCATCAAGGAGGGCGAGTTCTACGGCATGATGACCTTCGATCAGGCGCTCTTGAAGCTGTACGAGGACGGCATGATCACGCTCCACGACGCCGCCCAGGTCGCCACCAACCCGCACGACTTCAAGTTGATGGTGCAGCAGTCGGGCCACGACGTCAGCCTCATGACCTTCTGATCTCCGCCGCACAGGTTGAGAAGACGAGGGGGGCGGCCCGCAGGGCCGCCCCCCTCGTTCTCGTCTGTGGCAGACGACCGGAGGCTACAGCAGGACTTTGCGGCCCTCGAGGTGCAGGTCGACCTTGCGCTTGATGCGCTGCAGGGCGTTGTCGACGGTCTTGCAGTCGCAGTCGAGCTCGCGGGCGATCTTCTCGTAGGAGAGACCCTGCAGGTAGAGGCGAAGGACACGGCTCTCAAGGGTGGACAGCAGCCGCGTGAGGCAATGCTTGAGGCTCTCGAGCTCCTCGGAGGAGATCACCTGGTTCACGGGGTCGTGGACCGACGAGCCGGGCAGGACGTCGGCCAGCGAACACTCGCTGTCCTCGCCGGCGTCGCCCGGCGTGTGACTGAAGGACAGGTATCCGTTGAGGGGGACGTGCTTCTGGCGCGTCGCGGTCTTGATCGCCGTGATGATCTGGCGCGTGATGCACAGCTCGGCGAAGCTGCGGAACGACGCCTGGCGGTCTTCACGGTAGTCTCGCACGGCCTTGTAGAGGCCGAGCATGCCCTCCTGGATCAGGTCCTCGGCGTCACCGCCGGCGAGGAAGTACGAACTCGCCTTGAGGCGCACGAACTGGTGATAGCGCAGCATGAGGGCGTCGAGGGCCGACTTGTCGCCGCGACGGAAGGCATTGACGAGGGCGAGATCGGAACTCTCGGAGTGGACTTGAGGGTTAAGGGAGGTGCGGGCTCTTCGGCTGGGCTCGGCCTGCTGCCGCTGCTTCATGCCGGGAGACCCCCCTTTTTGCCTGCAAGCGAGGGTTACGATCCCTCCGTCCTGAGACGCTCGAGACTGAGCCAAGTCTCAATGTCTACTTTATCCTCAAGCGTCGTGCGGATTCTACTTGAGTTCTCATCATTTGCAAGCCCTTTTTCCAGCGCGCCGATCTCGAGGCCCAGTTCGCGCGGCGTCATGCGCCGGACGCCGGCGCGTGACGCGGTGCGCTGGACCTCGTGGTCGGCCGACACCACCACGACGCCCGTCTCGGGCGACTGCTCGGCGACGCGGCGGGCGATCAGCGTGTCGGCCGAGAACGTACCGCCCGCGTAGCAGACCTCGACCGCCGTGCCGCTGACGGCTTCGCAGGTGATGGTGCGCTGACCGTGAGCGTCGAACACCAGGCAGATGCGGGCGCCGCGCACCGCGGCGAAGCCGGCGAGCTGGTCGACCAGCCAGCGACGTTTGTCGGCCAGCTCAGCGGCCCGCAGCGACGGGAACAGGGCGTGCAGCACGTTGTAGCCGTCGACGACGTAGAGGGTCGGCGCGGCGGGGGCGCTCACAAGCGCCCCCGCCGCGCCTCGTACAGGAACACGGCCGCCGCCACGCTCACGTTCAGGCTGCCGACCGCTGGTGCGACGGGCAGCGACGCGCACGCGTCGCAGGCCCGTCGCACCAGCGGTCGCAGGCCGCGACCCTCGGAACCGAAGACGAGCGCCACTTTGCCGCCGTAGTCGAGCTCGAGGTACGACGTCGTCGCATCGCCGGCGGCGCCGTACACCCAGAAGCCCGCCTCCTTCAACTGCTTCAGGTACGCGACCACGTTCACGACCCGTGCGATGTCAAGGTGTTCCGTCGCACCGGCCGACGCCTTGACCACCGCCGGCGTGACGGCCGCCGACCGGTGCCTTAGCAGTACCAGCCCGTCGACCCCCACGGCCAGCGCCGTGCGCGCCACGGCGCCCACGTTGTGTGGATCGGTGACCTCGTCGAGGACGACGACCAGCTCGCGCGCCGCCAGGCGGTCGCCGTCGACGTACGGATAGCCGGCCACCTGCAACGCCACGCCCTGATGCTCGCGCGCCCCCGTCAGCCGCTCGATCTCGCGGCCGTCGCACAGTTCCTGCGGGATGCCGGCGACGGCCACGTCGTGGCGGTCGAGGGCGGCCAGGGCGGCGGCGGTCGCAGCGAGACGGCGCGGCCGGCGCTTCGCGCCGGCCGCCAGGGCGAGCCGCGCGACGTGGCGTCCGTAGATCCACTCCACGCGGACCTACCCCCTGCGCACGACCTGCGTGCCCTGCGTGGTGTCGCGGACCTCGAAGCCGGCCGCCTGCAGCTCGTCGCGCACACGGTCGGCGCTCGCCCAGTCCTTCTCGGCGCGGTAACGGTCGCGCAGCCGGCAGGCGTAGCTGGCGTCCCCGCACGCCAGACGCTCGCCGTATAGAAGAGCGAGATCGTCCCAGCGCCCCTCGTCGGCGAGACTCCCGGCCGCCGGCAGGGCGACATGTTCGGTGGTGCAGACCTCGCCCTCGGGCTCGACGGCGCCACCGAACACGTCGCCGGGCACGCCGATGCACAGGACCTCGAGGGAGTCGACGAGGAGGTCCTCGACCGCTTCGAGCGCGTCGGCGTCGACCGCCTGGTGGGCGGCGTCGGCCGCCGCGACGTACCGGAAGAGCTCGCGGCTCAGACCGAAGAGCTCGCCTAGGGCCGCAGCGCTGTTCAGGTCGTCGTCCATGTGCTCGTCGAAGGCCGTCTGAGCCCGCTCGACCGCCGCCCGCAACGGACCGGCGTCGCGTACGGCCCCTTCGCCGGGGTGGTCGGCACGGAAGCTGGCGCTGCGCACAGCCTCGACCAGTCGATCGTAGGCCGCCGCGGCCTCGTCGAGTTTCTCGAGCGAGAACTCGAGCGGACTCCGATAGTGGGTCGTGAGGAAGTACGCAAGGACGACCGCCGCCGGGTAGCGGTCGAGGGTCTCGCGCAACAGGAAGATGTTGCCGACCGATTTGGCCATCTTCGTGCCGGCGCTACGGATCATGCCGTTGTGCATCCAGACGCGCGCGAACGGCAGCCCGGCGGCCTCGGCCTGGGCGATCTCGTTCTCGTGGTGGGGGAAGATGAGGTCGCGTCCGCCGCCGTGGATGTCGAAGCCGGGCCCGAGGAAGCGCAGTCCCATGGCCGAGCACTCGATGTGCCAGCCCGGGCGGCCCATCCCCCAGGGGCTCTCCCAGGCCGGCTCGTCGGTCTTGGCGGCCTTCCAGACGGCGAAGTCGAGCGGGTCTTCCTTGCCCGGCTCGCCCTCGACGCGGGCGCCCTCTTCCAGTTCCTCGATGTCCTGGCGCGACAGCTTGCCGTACTGGGGGAAGCTGCGGACGCGGAAGTAGACGCTGCCCTGGGCCTCGTAGGCGTGGCCGGCGGAGATCAGCTGACGCACGAGATCGACGATCTCGGGGATCGTCTCGGTCGCCTTGGGCTCGAGGTCGGGCCTGAGCGCCTCTCCCAGACGGCCCATGTCGGCGTGGTAGGCGTCGGTGAACTCGGCCGCGACCTCGGACGCGTCGCGCCGCTCGAGGTTGGCCTTGGTGATGATCTTGTCGTCCACGTCGGTGATGTTCTCGACCAGGGTGACCTCGTAGCCGCGGCGACGCAGCCAGCTGCGCAGCACGGCGAAGGTGACGTAGGGACGGGCGTTGCCGACGTGCACGAGGTTATAGACCGTCGGACCGCAGGCGTAGATGCCGACCTTGCCCTCGTCGCGGGGGACCAGCTCTTCCTTGGACTGCGTGAGCGAGTTGAAGAGGCGGATCACGGTGTGTCTCCCTGGTCGGCGGTCAGCGCGAGTCTATCCCGGTGGCGGTGAGACGCGTGAGCGTCTCGCCGCGCTCGAGTGCCGCGACCACGAAGTGCAGCTCGGGACCGTGCTCGCGGCCGGTCAGCGCCAGACGCAGCGGCATGAGCGCGTCGCGCGCCGACAAGCCGAGCTCCGCGGCGGCCGCGCGGTAACCGGCCAGCAGTTCGCGCGCCGCGTCGGGATCGAGATACGCGGGGGCGGCGGCGCGCAGCGACCGGAAGGTCGCAAGCGCCGCCGCCCCCGCCGCGACCGTCGCTCGCTGCCCATCGTCGAGATCGGGGCGCGCCAGCACCGGCGCCGCGAACTCCGCCACGTCGCCGTAGCGCACCAGCGACGGCCGGCAGGCGGCCGCCAGGGCAGCGGACGCCTCGGGCGCCGTGCCCGGCGGCAGCCGCTCGGCCACGCGCCGTGCGTGGTCGCCCTCGGCCGAGGCCATGATCCAGCGGTGGTCGAGCCAGTCCAGCTTGCCGGCGTCGAAGACGGCGGGACTCGAAGCCAGCTTCGCCAGGTCGAACTCGGCCACCAGGCGGTCGAGCGGCAGCACCTCGTCGCCGCCGTGCGACCACGAGAGCAGGGCGAGGTAGTTGACCAGCGCCTCAGGCAGGTAGCCCAGGTCGCGGAACTCGGAGACCGCCGTCGCCCCGTGGCGCTTGGAGAGCTTCCTGCCGTCGGCGGCGAGGATCATGGCGTGGTGGCCGTAGCGCGGCGGCGAGGCTCCCAGGGCGGCCATCACGGCGATCTGACGCACCGTGTTCGTGGCGTGGTCGTCGCCGCGGATCACGTGCGTGATGCCCATCTCGAGGTCGTCGACGGCAGCGGCGAAGTTGTAGCCCGCAGCGCCATCGGAGCGCACGACGATGAA
>Ga0315282_10008226_pt1 | contig 16919 bp, 18 predicted proteins | sample YL17G07_20_MG_FD_203693 | JGI IMG/M metagenome (GOLD analysis project Ga0315282, IMG submission 203693) | Sediment microbial communities from Yellowstone Lake, YNP, Wyoming, USA - YL17G07_20 | ecosystem: Environmental > Aquatic > Freshwater > Lake > Sediment | place: USA: Wyoming | collected...
AGGCGGGAATTAGGTTGGCAACCGGAAACAACTTTTGATAAAGGACTTGCCCAAACCATAGATTGGTATAAGAATAACCAAAAATGGTGGAAAAGAATCAAAAGCGGGGAATATTCAGAGTATTATAAAAAAAATTATTTAGAACGCTAAAAAAATGAAGAAAAAAATTTTACTTGGACTAACGACTATAGCTAAAGGACAATGGAAAGAAAAAATAAAGGAGATAGATCAATTAGGTATAAAAGAGATAGCTCTTTTCCCAACTTGTCTTGATCTTAAAGAAAGAAAAGCACTTTATCTATTACTTAAGAAAACCGGGCTTAAATCAATTCCCCACGTGCATTTAAGAGAACAAGATATGGAAAAATGGGAGTTGAATTGGCTAGTCAAAAAATATAAAACTAAAGTTTTTAATGTTCATCCGGTAAAAGGAGCGTTAAAGTTAATAAAAAATAATAAAGTATATAGAAATAAAATCTTTGTAGAAAATTTAAAATTACCGGATAAAATGTTTAGGAAAGTTCTAAAAAACTGCGGCGGGATTTGTCTTGACCTGACACATTGGCAAGATTATAAAGTACGCCAGCAGCCTCGGGTCGATCAGTTTAAAAAATTATTTGATAAAAATAAAATAGGTTGTAATCATGTCTCCGCCTTTAATAAAATAAATAGACACAGTACACATTATTTTAAGAATTTAAAAGAATTTGATTATTTAAGAAACGATTTAGAATATTTCTCAAATATAATAAGTTTGGAATTAGAAAATTCTTTTAAAGAACAACTCGTGGTTAAACGATTTTTAGAAAAAATAATATTTTAATTATGAAAATATTGATTTTAGGTGCAAAAGGAAATTTAGGGCAACAATTGGTTAAAGTTTTTACCGAATCGGAAAGCGAGGTAATCGCCTGGGATAGGGAAGAAATCGATATCACCGACCGCGAATTGATTTTGAAAAAAGTTCACGATATTAGACCGAACGTCATCGTTAATGCTGCCGCTTATAATTCAGTGGACAAATGCGAAGCCAGCGACGAGGAGTATGATTTTGCTAAAAAAATTAATATTGATGGACCAAAACATCTAGCTGAAGCTGCTTTTGCGGTTGATGCCGTCTTAATACATTATTCGACTAATTATGTTTTTGACGGCCTAAAGAAAAGAGGTTATAAAGAAACCGATGAGCCCAAACCGATTAACCGTTACGGTAAGACTAAATTTCATGGAGAAAAGCGCATTTTAGAGTTAAGCGGCCAAGGTTTAAAGTGGTATTTAATTCGCACTTCAAAATTATTTGGAACTAAAGGTAATAGTGCGGGAGCTAAGCCTAATTTTTTTGATTTGATGCTTGACTTAAGCAAAAAAAAGACTGAACTGGAAGTGGTGGACGAAGAAGTAAGTTGTTTTACTTACACACCTGATTTAGCCCGAGCAACCAAAAAACTTTTAGAAAGCGACAGAGGTCATGGTATTTATCATTTGACTAATAGTGGAGCTGGCACTTGGTACGAAGCAGCGAGCGAACTGTTTAATTTGGCAGGAATGGATATTAAACTTAAGCCAATAAGCAGTGATAAATTACTGCGATCGGCCAGAAGACCGAAGTATTCGATTTTGCTGAATACCAAGCTGGAACCCTTGAGAGATTATAAGGAAGCGTTGAGAGAATACTTGAAAATTTAAGATTTGCGATTTAAGATTTAAGAATTGAAAAAAGCGAATATAAAAATTTTAAATCATAAATCTTAAATCAAAAATTATGAAAGGTATAATTTTATCGGGTGGTGCCGCTACTAGACTTAGGCCTTGCACCAAAGTGACCTCAAAACAATTACTGCCGGTTTATAACCGACCGATGATTTATTATCCACTTAATACCTTAATTAGAGCCGGTATAAAAGAAATTTTAATCATTGTGGCACCGGAATGTGCTGGCGATTACTTAAAATTACTAGGGTCAGGCAAAGAATTCGGAATAAAATTAATTTATGAAGTTCAAGATAAGCCAAGAGGATTGGCCGATGCTTTTATTATCGGTGAAAATTTTATTGACCAAGATAACGTTACTATGATTTTAGGCGACAATATCTTTGAAGATGATTTGAGCGAAGAAATTAAGAATTTTAAAAAAGGCGCTAAGGTTTTTGCTAAAAAGGTTCCCGATCCGGAACGTTTCGGCGTGGTACAATTCGATGAACAAATGAAGGCAGTGAGAATCGAAGAAAAGCCTAGCGAGTGGCTTAGTGACTTTGCTATTACAGGTTTTTATATTTATGACTCAAGAGTGGTGGAAGTAGCCAAAGGAGTTAAGCCAAGCGAACGGGGCGAGCTGGAAATTACCGACATCCATAATTGGTACTTAAAGCGGGGTGAATTAGAAGTGGCTATAGTCAAGGGAGAGTGGATTGATGCTGGTACTTTTGATAGTTTATTGGCGGCGCAGATATTGGCCAAGGAGAAGTTACAGGATAAACTGGTTATCTAGATAATTTTAATATATGAGTTATGAGTAAATTAATTATCGGCTTTATAACCTATGGCAAATTAACGGCAAAATATTTGCCATATTTTTTATCTAGTTTAAGAGAGCAGACATTTAAAGATTTTAATATTTTGGCCGTTGACGATAGCGAAGAAGAAGATAATGAAAATAGTCAATATATCAAAAGTAATTTTCCTGAAATTGAATTGAGCTGGGCGGGGAAAAACATCGGCTTCGCCGCTGCTTATAATAGAATGATGAATTTGGCGACCGGTCAGGCGGCGGAATATTTTTTGATGTTGAATCCGGATATGATTTTGGAAAGCGAAGCCATAACTAAGATGATACAGGCGATGGATGGCGACGATAGACTGGCATCAGTCGGACCCAAGGTTTTAAAGTGGAACTTTAAAGAAAATAAAAAGACCAATTTTATTGATACCTATGGCATCGTCATGCGGCCGGGATTAAGATTTGTTGATTTAGGTCAAAATCAACTTGACCATAAACAATACGACAATGTTAATATACTCGGTCCATCTGGTTGTGCGGCTATGTATCGTTTAAGCGCTTTAGAAAAAATAAAAACTAACGGGCAATATTTCGATGAGTTATTTTTTATGTATAAAGAGGATTGCGATCTGGCTTTGAGACTTAAGCTAGCCGGGTTTAAAGCGAAATTAGTTCCCGATGCCATAATATATCATAATAGGAGCGCTAGCGGCCAAGGAGAGAGCGATTTAGCCGCTGCATTAAATCGAAAGAATAAAAGCCGGCAAATCAAACAATGGTCATTTTTTGGCCAGCAGATTATATTTTTAAAATATTGGCGCAGGCAAAATTGGAGCAATAAATTGATGATTATATGGTATGAATTTAAAATGATTATTTTCACTTTATTATTTGAAAGATATTTATTAAAAGAGTTATATAGAGCTTGGATTTTACGACGGGATATTAAAAATTTATAATTAAATCTGTTTAAATCTGTTTTAATCCTATGCAAAAAAGCATTGATTTAGACAGATTTAAACGGAATTTTATGGACTTAAGCATTATCATCGTTTCCTGGAATGTTAGAGAAAAATTAAGGGAAAATTTAGCTGCGCTTTACCGAAGTCAAGGCGACTTTAGCTTCGAAGTTTTTGTGGTGGATAATAATTCGCGGGATAAAACCGCAGAAATGGTATTAAGGGAATTTCCTAAGGTAAAATTGATTACTAATCATGAAAATTTAGGTTTTGCCAAAGCCAATAATCAGGCCATAAGATATACTAGCAGCAGATATGTTTTGTTACTCAATCCTGATATGAGGGTTTTTCCAGATACCTTGGAGAATATGATCGGTTGGCTGGATAATCACAGCAAGGTCTGGGTGGCCGGTTGTAAATTAGTTGATGAGCGCGGTCGAGTAATTAGGCAGGTTCGCCGCTTGCCTACGGTTTGGGATCAGCTGCTTATCATCTTAAAATTACCGCATCTATTTCCGGGGTTGTTAAATAAATATTTGTGCTCCAATTTCGATTATAATCAAGCGGCCAAAGTCGATTCTATTCGCGGCGGATTTTTTATGATTAACGTAGGGGTGATGCGCGCATCACCCCTACTTGATGAACAATTTTTTCTTTGGTTTGAAGAAGTAGATTATTGCCGGCGGGTTAAAGAGGCGGGCGGGGAAGTTTGGTATACGCCGGCGGCAGAATGTATCGATTTAGTGGGGCAAAGCTTTAAACAACTACCTCGCGGGTTGACGCAAAAATATTTTCGCGATAGCCAACTAAAATATTTTAAAAAGTGGCAGCCGACATGGCAATATAATTTATTAAAATTTGTTTGGCCGATCGGTATGGTAATTGCCACGATTGGTGAAGTGTTTAAAATAAAAAGTAGAGTAAAAACTTAAAATTATACGGATGAGTGAAGGAATATGAAAAAAGACGAGATTTGCGAATCTCGCCTTCTTTTATTTTCCGCGTATAATCCGCGTAAATATCCGCGTTAAATCAGCGTTAAAGAGATTAAAATTTACTTTGACATGAATTAAGGATAAAGTCGAAACTTAGTTCGTCTCGAAAGTCAATTTAATAATCGGCAAAAATTTTACGGAAGTGAAAGCCGTAGATAGCTAAAGTTACGGCTAAGGGCAATAGTTTCGGCCGTCTGAATAATGACCAAAAAAATAACTTCCAATAATAAGACCTTCCTTTATGTATAATTCCTAATAAAAAAATAGACTTAATGAAGGCTCGCAGATGATAAAAATGAAATTGTGAAATATTCTTTTTTGTACGAGCCTTATAATTTTTTAAAAGTTGTATAATCCGGTTGTAATATTCTTTTGGTGAATAAATAGTTTTTAAAATTTTTTTGTAACCGGCGAGAAGCGATTCGCGATCCATCTTGGGGATGAAATTAAGCGATAAATCGGTATTATTACCCGTCATATCCTTAAGCAGGCGATGTTCATTAATTAGGCGCTGATAAAGCCTGGTACCTCTGGGCGCATTGAGTAAGCCGACCATGGCGGTTACGATACCGCTGGTTTGGATGAAGCAGATCATTCTTTCGAAAATTGAGGCTTGATCGCTATCAAAGCCGACGATAAAACCGGCTTGCACCTGTAAGCCGAAGTTTTGAATTTTTTTGATACAGGCGATCAAATCGCGGTTTTTATTTTGCAATTTATTACACTCGGCCAGGCTGTTTTCATCCGGAGTTTCCACGCCGATAAAAACCGAATCGAAGCCAGCTTCGATCAAAAGTCTCATCAGCTCCTCGTCATCGGCTAAATTTATGGAAGCTTGGGTATTGAACGAAAATGGGTATTTCTTTTTTCCCATCCAATCAATCATGGCGGGCAGAATCTCTTTTTTTAAAGCTAGTTTATTGCCGATGAAATTATCATCCACCATGAAGACGTTAGCCCGCCAGCCCAATTTATAGATTTCTTCCAATTCGGTCAGCACCTGCTCTTTGGTTTTTGTCCTGATACTTCTGCCGAAGAGCGAGGTAACGTTGCAAAACTCGCAATTATATGGGCAGCCGCGCGAATATTGAATTGACATTGAAGCGTACTTATTCGGTCTGATGAGCGACCATTGCGGTATGGGCGTTTTGGTTATGTCCGCCAGCTGGGTGGAAGTATAAAGCCGTTTGGCTTGATTTTTTTCTAAATCTTTAAGAAACAGCGGTAAGGTGATTTCCGCTTCGTTTAAAATAAAATGATCGACCAGATTGAATTTTTCATAATCCGTAGTAAAGAGCGGACCGCCGGCCACGACTTTGACTCCTAGTTTATAACAGCGCTCGATAACTTGTTCGGCCGATTGCCGCTGGATGGTCATGGCGCTAATAAAAACGTAATCCGCCCAGGCTATGTCTTTATCGGATAATTTTTTCGTGGACATATCCACCAGCTTTTTTTCCCAGTCTTTAGGCAATAAACTGGCCACGGTTAGCAGTCCCAGCGGAGGGAAACTGGCTTTTCGGGAAATAAATTTTAAAGCATGCTTAAAACTCCAAAAAGTATCCGGATATTCAGGATAAACCAATAAAATTTTCATAATTACATTATAACAAAAAAAAGTTAAAAAGTCAGCTTTATTTAATAAATATTATTTTACTACTAACTAATTAATTCGTTATTAAGTTATACCATAGTCATTACTTTCGATGGCTACTTTCGAATTTACTTATTTTATTAATTCGTCTCAAATGTCTTTCTTCGTTAGTGAAGTCGGTGGTAAGCCACAATTTTATTATTTCTATGGCTTGTTGTTTATCAATGAATTTCGCTCCCAGTGAAAGAATATTAGCCTTATTGTGGATTTTGGATAAGGTAATTATTTCTTCCGGATCGCCATAATAAACCGTAGCTCTTATGCCTGTAACTTTATTGGCGGCCATGGCTTCGCCTTGTCCTGAAGCGCCTAAGATTATCGCCTTGTTTATTTCAGGATTGGCCGCGACTTTTAAAGCTGCCGGAAAGATAAAGTCCGGATAATCGTCTAAGGCATCATAAGTAAAAGGACCCATATCAGTAAATTCAATATCAGCTTGTTTTAAAAAAGCGATGACGTCTAGTTTAAGTTTAAAGCCAGCATGATCTGAAGCGAGGTAAAGCATATTTATAATAAATAATTATTATATAATAAATTTTAACGTTCAAGTGTATGCGAAGTTGAAAAACTCCGCTCCTTTATTCAATTTTACAAAAAGAGCGGGGTTTTTCAATTTAGGTGTTGGTTTTCGGAGATAACCCAAACCGGATACATTTTGTTCTTTGATGTATATTTTACTTTTTATTTTCTGTTAACTAAACTGCTTTTCTATAATGAATAAATTTTATTTTTACCAAACTGGCGAAGCACATAAATAGTTGTAATATAAGTAGCGCACCGCCGAACAACAACTATATTTATTCTTCTTTAAAAGCAGCAATGATTTCTTTTGCGCCATCTACTCCACTTTCCAATGATTCAACTACAGTGTCAAAAACATCTTTTCCAATATCTTTAGCAGTTTTTAATGCCGTAATTACAGCTGTTTTTGTTGCTTTCACTGTGTCACCACCTATTTGCTTTACGCCATTAACAGCACCCGTGACAGATTCCACCGCTGTCTCTCCAATATCTATTCCTAGCTCTTTAGCGCTGTGTAATGATTGAGAAACAGCACCCTTTACAGCAACTTCTTGATCCACGCCTTTTTCTAAAAGACCTTCTACCACACCACGAACAACGCCCTGCATGGCTTTTATAACAGAAGCGCCAACTTCACCAACTCCCAATAAAGCGCCTTTTACTAGAGATGCTGGAACATCAAGAGCTTCTTTACTAAATTCACCGAATTCCTTTAAGGTGTTAATCGTTACATCTTTAGTAGCTTTTACAATACTACTGCTTATATCTGCTACCCCTTTAAGACTGGCAGTTATACCCCCTTTAATGCCATTGACAAGTCGAGAAATAATAGAAAAAACCATAAGATTATATATTATTAATAATTAATAAAAATTAAGACAACACCTGGTATATTCGACCTTTATTTTATATAATTGTTGAATTAACTGTTATATATAGTATAATATATCAAATTTGTTTATCATAGAAAGCTACGACACTAGGAGCAAAAGGAAAAGTATATTTCGTTTAACGTTTAGGAATATCCGAAGTTTGCCGTAGTATAACGAAGCAAATTTGGGTGAGTAAATAAAAATTATTTTTTAATCTTAAAAGGAGACATTAACATATTTCCTAAAGTTTCGAGAACGGGCAAAACTTTCAAAACAAATTTGATTACGAAAATTAAAACCGCATATTTCCAATTTAAAAGAACAATTGAAAGAAAAACAGCCCAGTGCGCCCATACTACAAGTCCAACCCAATTTGGCAACATTGGCTCATCTGGTGGCAGGCTGCCATTACGTTTTGCCTGTGTCATCCTAATGTCAAAAGTGGTGATAGCTGACGTGATGACATAGACAATTGTAAGAATAATAATAACTGGGGAATTAATAGCAGTGTTAAATAGTGTGATCATATGTTAAAAAATAATTTTTATTTGCGAACCGGATATTCCTTGTTAGGCGATGTCATTTTTTTCTTTTATTAATTCTTTCGTGTTTATAAGTATTAAGCCAAGTATTTGAAGGAATATAGACCAGCCAAGTATATTTGCCTTGTTATTCCTTTGGTTTTCTGCTTCTTTTATTTTATCGTTATAAAATGTGGGCTCTATGTTTAATTTATCTATCTCATTTAAGAGATAATTTACATCATCATCGTCGGGTATTTTTTTAGTTGGATATAATTCATTAATTTTTTGTTCATTTATTATTTGTCCGTACTTTAATCGGTAAGCACTAATCATAGATTCTTTTGTCTCACTTATTACATCTGAAATGAGGTCAAGTTTTTGTTTAGTCATGTATGGGTTTGATTCTTTGAGAGATTTTCCTAAATTATAGTCGAGGTGAGCTATTATTTGTTGTTGATTAAATATATTTCTTTCAAAATTTAATTTATCCAACTCTGATTCGACTTCACTTATTTTCGTATCAATTTTAGGGATCCAAAAGGAAAAAAGGAAAGTGGATATAATTATAAGTATAGTTCCTAAAATGAACAAAAAATTAATGAATTTGTTGTGCCAAATCATAAAAGAAAAAAAATATTTCGTCTAACGTTCACCGATATACGAAGTCCCGAGGCCTAAAAGGCGAGGGATTTGGGCGAGCCCCGCAAGCTGCGGGGCGAGCCGTATATCGTGTTGTTAGGCGTCCTGAGTGGAGCTTTCCTTATTATTTTAATTTATAAAAGGCGGAGCGAAAGCGCAGCGGGGTCGTAGCGAAGCGGAGAAGTAATATAAAATCTTTTTATTTTTGTTCCTGTATTTGCGTCGGAGCTGATAGTTCTTTTACATTTTTAATTAAATACAAAGTAATTACAACACTGATAATTAGTGAAACAATATTTACTGCTACAAATGACCCCTTTATTATATTATAGAGTCCGCTAATAACAAGAAATGCTAGTTCGATTAGTAGGAAGTTGATGATAAATTTTTGTGATCTATTAAGTAGTTCGTTAAGCTTAACTCCTATATAGAGAAAAATACCACCAAAAATAGCGGAGATTAATAAAAAAATTCCCAACACAACATCTCCGTTGATAATGCCAATTTTGCTGAGGTTCCATAACCACAGTACACCAATCACGATAAAATACCATTTTAAAGATTTTTTTGATTCTTTCATCATATTTTTGTTGGAGTTAAGCTTAAAATATAAAAAATAAAAAGATTTTATATTATTACGCCTAACGTATCGGGATATCTGAAGTTCGGTTTGAAATTTCTGCTATAATTGCGCGGATGCGCTAGCAGAAATTGAATATCGAATTTGCGTGAGCGAGCTAAAAAATTATTAAAACAATTGTTTGCTAAGAAAAATATTCATTTTTTTATTTACACTATCGCTTTCTCCGATAACTCTGATTTCAACTACTGGTCTATTGTATGATGTATTGGGTTGTTCCCCGATTATTTCAAGCTCTTTGTTAAGAATTAATTTTTCTAGAGCCCTGCAACATTTATAAAAACCAGGCTGGTTAGTCTCAGGTGCGCGAACGCTCCTAAGGCGATAATTTACACCATCTTCACCTTCGAAATCATCACCATCTATTATTCTTTTAACTTTAATTGTTTTTAATAATTTTTTACTCGCGAACCAGATATCCCGTGTTATCGGATGTATTGCTCTTTATAGGCTTTAAAACAATTTTAGAAAGGGGCGGGATGATACGATGTTCATCCCGCATGAGTACATCGCAACATGCTTGCTATTCGGTTATTTGTATTGGCCCTGTTTCCTCGAATCTACCCTGTATGATGGGCCCGATTTTCCCAGTATCCAGCTTGGCTCGCTCGCTTTTCATTTTCAAGCCAACCACGGCTTGCTGATAATCTGTTCGCACCATCTCAAGCGGACCTTGTAGAAGCTGGTTGATCTCCTTCATGGCAGCCCCGAGGGTCTTCGCATTCAAAACTAACATCCTCTTACCAAGCACTAAACCATACTTTTTCATTTTAAAGCCCTCCTTTGCAAGTAGTTGTGATCAAGAAACACATTATTGAGCCCCTTTCTAAAATTGTTTTTTCGAATTTAAAAGAGCAATATTTCCGATAACGTATCTGCAATATCTGACGTTTCGTTAGAAATGTGGCTTTAGCCCTTGCAGATATTACATGTTAGGCGATGTTTAATTATTTTTTAAATTTTCTGCTAACAAAAATACCAAAAATTAATCCTGTAGAAACAAGCAATGGAAGCAGAACAAGAAATAATATCAAGTCTCCAATATCTTCTGCTAGACCATTAGAAAACAAATATAATATTAAAAAATCCGCCATAACTCCAAGAATGATGCCAATCAAAGCAAAACCGAATGTAATAAATAGGTTTATGACCGTATCCTTAATTGGTATACTCTTTGGTATACTCTGCGGTAATGCTGCAGATTGGTAAATTTTTCTGCGAATATAATTAGCTGCAATTATACCAACAATAATAAACACCGGAGTACAAAATAATTGAACCACAAAAGCATTTAAAGAATCTTTAATAAAAAAGCGCACGACACCAATTGCAATATATCCCAAAACAGCTCCAATTAAAGCAAAAACAATAGTTATTTTATAGTTTTTCATAAGAATTTAAAAAATAATTAAATTTCGCCTAACGTATCAGCGATAGGCGATGTTTTAATGTCGCTTATCGCGTGTTAAGTGATGTAATCAAAAATATTTCTACCTTATTATAAATTTGGCGATTTATTTTTCTATTTTCAATGTTTTTAATATGTTTACTACATTCTGATAATCTTCTTTGTCGCTTTGTATGGAGTCTGTTTCTATGTGATAATTTCTGATCTTGCCGGGCACTTCAAAAAATAATTTATATGTTGGATATGCTCCCCCTTCTTCCCATACTACCGCATCGAAGTCATTGATTCTTTTAACCTCTCTGAATTTAAGCCAACCTGGCTCATCTATGTCTCCATACTCATTTTTTTTAACATCTTTTACAATTTCTTCCTTTAACCTTTTTTCTGTAAATGTTAAGTTATAAAGCTGGCTATTTTCATAAGCGCAAGGGCCGCCGACTATTATCCACGGTCCAAATCCAATTTCTCCGTTATCAATAACTTTAAAGCCATATTTCCCAAAATCTATACTACTGACACCCAGGGTTGAATTTGAGTATTTTGTTTCAACGGCTACTTGCTTATTATGCGAATCTCTTTCATTTTGCATTTTTTCTATTTCTTCAGGAGATGTACATTCGTCGTTTTTAAGAGGACTTTTTGAGATATTAGTTTCGACTGGAGGCTGTTTTTGAGCTACATTTTGAGGCAAATTAACATCTTTCTGCTGTTGTTCTAGATTAACCTGCTGACTTCCGCATCCCGAAAGAAGAAAAACTGCTCCTACGAGTACTATAATTTTTTTCATAGTTTTGTTTGAGTTAGGAAAAATAAATCGCCAAATATTCTAAAAAGGAAAAGAAATATTTTTGATTATTTCACTTAACTAGTTATATACGAACTTATTGAAAAAATATTTAAAATTAGTTAAAATTATATTATTAGAATGTAATCATGTTGCGTTATGATAACATCAACCTGGCAGAGAACAACAAGCCAATCCCGAGACCCAATGTTTTATTTGGAGCAAGAAATGAGAATTCGTAATTTTAGCCATAAAACTATTAAAGCTTATCTTTATTATAACAAAGAAACTCTAAGATTTGCAAATAAATCGGCCAGAGAAATAAATAAACAAGATGTGCGCGATTATATTGATTGTTTATTTAATTTAGGCAAGTCATCAGCAACAGTCAATCTGGCAATAAATGCCTTAAAGTTTTATTATGAAGGAATATTAAAGAGAAAGTTTTTTGTGCCGAAAACCGGAATTAGACGGCCTAAAAGCGAGAAGAAATTGCCGGTGGTGTTAAGTAAAGATGAAGTGATAATGATGATTAATTCTTTAAGTAATATTAAGCACAAGCTGATGATCCAAATTTTATTCGGTTCTGGATTAAGAGTAAGTGAGTTGGTTGATTTGAAAATTAATGATATTGATTTCTTCCGTAAAATTATTATAATTAGGCAAGGAAAAGGCGCTAAAGACAGGATTACCATCGTGTCTAATCAGACATTATATAATATTGAGAGATATTTATCAGAATATCAGCCTTTGGTTTATCTCTTCGAAAGCTATGAACCGGGTAATAAATTGAATGTCAGATCTGCGCAAAAAGTAGTAGAGGAGGCGGCGAAATTGGCTGGGGTAAATTCTCTAGTGTCGGCGCATAGCCTTAGGCACAGCTTTGCCACTCATTTACTTGAAAGCGGAACGGATATAAGATACATTCAGGAACTTTTGGGGCATGCCAGATTGGAAACTACACAGATTTATACCAAGGTTGCGAGAGATCATTTGCAAAAAATACCAAGCCCGCTTTAACTTTGTCATGCTGAACTTGTTTGCCCCGCATTTGCGGAGGTTTCAGCATCTAGTCTAGTTTGAATCGAGCGAGATCCTGAAATAAATTCAGGACAACAAAAAGATCCTGAAATAAATTCAGGATGACAGAACATATGTCTAAAAAAGTCGCAATAGTTTTAGTAAATTATAAAGATTACGCGGAAAAATATTTAGCTGATTGTATTGATAGTATTAGACAGCAAGATTTTTCTGGCGAAATAAAAGTTTTTATCGTGGATAATGAAACTAGTGAAGAAAGTTATGAGTATTTAAAAAATGTGCTTACTACGCACAATAAAGAAATCCCCCAAACCCCCTTTATCAAGGGGGCAGAATGGGAAATAATTAGGAATAAAACCAATGATGGCTTTGCCAAAGGCAATAATGATGCCATGAAGCAGGCGCTGGAGCAAGGATTTGATTATATTGTTTTGTTTAACATAGATACAGTAGTAGAGAAAAATTGTGTCAGTGAAATGGTTAAGGTGGCGGAAAATAAAATTCTGGATTCCCCACCCGCATTCGCGGGTGCTAAAGGCCGCGGGAATGACGAATTGGAAATAGGGGCGGTGCAGGCGAGAATAATGCTTTGGCCAGATAAAGATAAAATAAACAGCTTAGGTAATGTGACGCATTTTTTGGGGTTTGGGTATTCCGAAGGCTATGGCAGGGAACTAAGTTCCGAATACTCGGAACTTAGTTCCCTAAAAGAAATTTGCTACCCGTCAGGCGCAGCAGTGTTATTTAAAGCGGAAGTATTAAAGCAGGTCGGCTTGTTTGATGAAGAAATGTGGATGTATAATGAAGACCAGGATTTGGGCTGGCGGATTTGGTTAGCCGGCTTTAGGTGTGTCTTAGCTCCGCAAGCCGTGGTGTATCATAAATACGAATTCAATCGCAGTATTAAAAAATATTATTGGATGGACAGAAATAGAATTATTACCATGTTAAAAAATTATCATTGGGCAACAATAGCCTTAATTGTGCCTGCTTGTTTGCTTATGGAGATCGGCTTATTATTTTTTTCCACTCAAAACGGCTGGTTTAAAGAAAAAATGAATGTCTATAAATATTTTTTAAGCATAAAAAATTGGCAATATATTTTACGAGTGCGAAAACAAGTACAAACAACAAGAAAAGTAAAAGATAAAGACATAGTAAGGTTATTTAGCGGCAAAATCTGGTATCAGGAAATAGGGGACAATAGTCTAAAAATCGCCAATCTGTTTTTTAATGCCTATTTGCATATTGTAAAAGTTTTGATAAGATGGTAGGTTTAATTTTAGATTTTAGATTTTTGATTTATGATTTAAATCTAAAATCGTAAATCTTAAATCTGAAATTTTATGGTGGATATTAGCATTGTCATCTTAAATTACAAATCTAAAGGTTTGACTTTAAACTGTATTAAATCAATTAAAGAAGCTGATTGGACAGGTTTAAAATATGAAATAATTGTAGTGGATAATAATTCCGAGGATTATCTCAGAGAGATTTTAGCCTGGCAATATCCGGAGATTAAGTTTATTCAGAATCAAAAAAATTTAGGTATGGGCGCGGGCAATAATGTTGGCATTAAACATGCTCAAGGCAAATATATTGCGATAATGAATCCGGATACTTTGGCTTTTAAAGATACTTTTAAAATTCTCTATGATTTTATGGAAGCGAATCCGGAAGTTGGAGTGGTCGGTCCAAAGCAATTTAATCCTGATAAAACCATTCAAGATTCTTGTTTCCGCTGGTATAACGTTTTAACCCCGCTTTACCGTCGAACACCTTTGGGTAATTTTAACTTTGCCAAAAAAGATTTGGACAGATTCTTAATGAAAGATTATAATAAAGATAGCGACAGGGAAGTGGATTGGCTACTGGGATCATTCTTGTTTTGTCGAGCTGGAGCGCTCGATCAGGTTGGCCTGTTTGATCAAAGATTTTTTCTCTATTTTGAAGATACTGATCTTTGCCGTCGCCTTTGGCAAAAAAATTGGAAGGTAGTATACAATCCTCGAGCGAAAATAATTCATAATCATTTGCGCCAAAGCGCTCAAGAGCCCTGGTATAAATTTTTTACCAGTCAAGTTTACAGAACCCATATTATTTCTTGGTTAGAATATTTGAGAAAATGGGGAATAAAAAATGAAGTAAGAAGTAAAAATTAAAAATTTTATTAACAATTGTATAACTATTGCTTTACTATGAATAACTGGATACCAGGTGATTTAATAGTTATACAATAGTTAAACAATAGTAAGGCAATGTAATAAATTTATGAAAAAAATTAAAAAAGCAGTGGTAGCGGTAGCGGGGTCAGGTACAAGATTGCTGCCAGCCACCAAAACCATGCCTAAAGAGATGCTGCCGATCGTTGATAAACCCATTATTCAATTGGTAGTGGAAGAATTAGTTCAGGGCGGGATTGAAGATATTATTTTAGTGACCAAATGGGATAAAAAACCTTTGGAAGATCATTTTGATTATAACTGGGCGTTGGGCGATGATTTAAAAAAAGCCGGCAAAGTTAAGCTTTGGGAAGAAATTAAAAAAATTTCCGAATTGGCGAATTTTATTTATATAAGGCAAAAAGGTCCTTATGGCAATGGCACGCCGGTGTTGTCAGCGGCGAATTTAGTTAAAGACGAGCCGTTTGTTTTTGTTTGGGGAGATGATTTGGTAAAAGCCAAAGTTTCTTTCACTAAGCAGATGATTATTGATTATGAAAAAAATCAAAAGTTGATGATCGGAGTCCAGGAAGTGCCACTTAATCAAGTGCATCGTTACGGCATTGTTAAATTAAGAAAAAACACTATGGAAATTGAAGATATTATTGAAAAACCTTCGGCCAAGGAGGCGCCATCATGTTTAGCCGATTTTGGCAGGATGATACTAGATCAGGAAATAATTGATATATTGAAAACCACGGCTTTGGGCAAAGACAATGAACTTTGGATAGTGGACGCGATTAAAACTTACGTTAAGCGAGGAGGAATTTTTCTGGCTAAAACTATTAAAGACGGTGAGTGGTTAACTACCGGTGATCCGTTGAATTATTTAAAAACACTTCTAAAGTATGCTTTTGACCGAGAAGATATTGGCGATGATTTGAAACAGTACATTAAAGACTTACTTAAATAATTTTAATTTTTCAGATAAAAAAACACCTAACTTAGGTGTTTTTAATAATGGTTAGTCGTTATTATTGCAGTGCTAATTTGTATAAACCTTTTTGGCTACCTATTTTACCATAAAAATAAAGTACGTTGCCTTGGGAATTAATCACTGGGGAAGAAATTTCGTCCAATTTAATTAATTGAGTAAAATTCCTGCTACCCCTTTCATCCAATTCTATTGAATTTATTGTTTGTTTAGTACTGTAAATAATATAATTGTTACTGGGATGCCAAATAATTCTATCAATTTTATCGCTAATCCTGGTAATTAATATTTTTTCATTCGAATCGGAATTATATAACCAAATCTCAAAGTCATTAGCAAACAATAATTTATTATTATCAATCCAGTAAGTTTGTTTTATGTTGTTAATAATTTCTTTTAGCGGGAAAAATGTTGCTTGGGGCTCAACTAAATAAAGGATTTGATGATTTTGGTCATAAATATTTAATAATTGGTGTTCGGGGTTAATAAAATAATAACTTTTTGAACTGGGTAGATTAATACTTCCGATTAATTCTCCGGAATTAATTATAAAGGTATTTAAATCTACGGATTGATTTAAGTCACTTAAGACATAGAGATTATCACCTTTAATTAAATAATCGTTAAACTTTTGGTCGTTGATTATTTTTTTAGCGGTGTCAGTAGATAAATCAAAATAATTTAGGCTATTTTTCTCCTGATAATATAATTTATCATTAAACCACTTAAAGTTTTTTGCCTCTTTGCTTAAAAAATCATTTAAATTTAATTTTTTAATTAAATTATCAACATCATAGATAACTTTATCAATCATTATTTTTTTATTATCATTAGACCAGACGATCTCATTTTTGGAGCTGGTTGTTGATGCAACCAATTTTTGTTCGTCATTGGTTAAATTTATTAAGATTAAATTATTTTTTGTTAAAATTGCTAGATTTTCTTTGTTCGGCGATAAGGCTGACGCCATAACTTCACCTTGAGTCAATATCATCGGTAAATCCTTTTTAAATAAATAGATATCTTCGGCATAAGTAGAAGCTCCGGGATAAATAATAAGTTTCTTTTGCCAGCCCCAAAAACCGTCTAATTCTAAGCTTACCGTATATTCACCCGGGGATAAATTTTTTATTTTGGCCGGTGTTGTTATGAAATTATTTTGATCCAATAATAATTTTTTTAAAAAGTTTTTTTGAACTTTGCCGTTGATGAAAATTTTAGCACCTTT
>Ga0315282_10008227_pt1 | contig 16918 bp, 16 predicted proteins | sample YL17G07_20_MG_FD_203693 | JGI IMG/M metagenome (GOLD analysis project Ga0315282, IMG submission 203693) | Sediment microbial communities from Yellowstone Lake, YNP, Wyoming, USA - YL17G07_20 | ecosystem: Environmental > Aquatic > Freshwater > Lake > Sediment | place: USA: Wyoming | collected...
ATACAATTACTCATAGCCAGTCCTCCTTTCTAAGGGTTCAGGAACGGTTTACCACCGATTCCTGTTGGAGGCAACTGGCTTTTCCTTTTTCTACATGGTAACTCTGCGGTGAAAAATTCGGGCTAACGTCAATTAGTCAACTCGGTGGTAAAACAAAACTTGTGAACGAACAGAAAAGGCGCGCATCAGGCGCCTTTTTTCCTGCACAGGCAAGTATCTGGGAGTTGAGATTGAAAGGCGGATATACCCGGTATCTCAAGGCAACCATCGTGTAAATAGGCAACAATTGTCCCAGCGCAGTTCACACCACTTCTATCTGGAAGGAAATCAATAGTGGTAAAGATAGGCTGGACATTCACACTCTCTGGTGTCTCCCAGCAATACCTCGACTTTTCCGTGCAAAGAACGACAGCACCTCGTTCCACACAGGCTTGGACAAAGGACGGATTTGGCAAACCATAGTTATTATCCATACCAAAGGACATTAGCACATAACCATGACCATCGGGAAAAACTCTTTCTATAATAGAAGAATGTAAACTGGGATCTCCCTGTGGCCCGCCATGGTGGGGCGCAAGGAGAATATCCGCCGAGATTGTTGGACCTCGAGCAAGGAGATATTGCCACCCAGCAATATCCAAATCCCCACAAAAAAGGACCCGGACCCTTGGGACCTTCTTCAGCCCTCTGACTCCGCGGACGCTGACTAATAACACCGCGCTTGTTAGATTGGGGTTAGGGATTGATTGTGCAGTGAGATTTGAAGCAAAGTCAGGATAGCAGCAGAACACGTCAAACGGGCATTTCTCGATGTTTAATTTTCTTCCTTCGCTGACGTCTTCCGTCTCAAGCCGTTTCAGATGCACTCGATACTTCTTCTTTAAAAATCGAAGCGCACTATAAAAAGGATCTTTTATGTCTTTGTCCTGCAAGAAGTAAATAGTGCCCACTCTGTTCTCGTATTGCCCAACAATGTTTACCACAGCCGAATTATGGTCCTGATGATTGTGGGTTACTATGATTGCCGGTATTCTTGATATTTGGAAATGATTGAGGAAGTACAATATCTCGTTAGCTGGCCCACCCGCATCAACCAGAATCGCCCTAACAGGGCGTCCGTAAAGGAATGCGCTGCAAGACGCTTGTCCCACGTCCAAACAATAGAATCCTACTCGGTTTTCTCCCGTGGCCATAACTCACTTGTCTTAGCCTTCTGGAGTTTGCTCCTGTCAAATTGCTCATGCGGGATAGGATAGGGGTACTCAATCCATTCCAATCTGTTAGGATATGCCCTCACTTTCGCACCAAAATAAGACCCGACCGAAACATCCGTCCCCAAATTTGCGTATATAATCGTTCCTCTTATCTCATCATCAAATTCATTCTTACCCGCGTACCCACAATGCCAATGCACAATAACTGTCTTTTTCTTCAATTCGATAATTTCCCCTAAGACAAACTCTTGTGGGGGATTATCTTCCCTGAATCTCCTCCAATCAACCAACTGTCCAATCAAGCGAGCGCGGTCCTCTTCAGCAACCGTTCTCTCGTGGGGTAGGGTCCACCAACTCTTTCTAACGAATTCATGGAATTTCAGCGCTGCATCATCCCGCGCCTGTTTCTCCGTCTCACCAAAGCCGGGCGGAACTAATCCTGTGAGTAAACCACCGAATTCAACTTTGTGCTCTTGCAGAACCAGAGAACCTATATCAGGAGGGATTCTTCCAGACAACATGTAATACCCCCCGAATGCGTACAATATCTCCTGCGTGGATTTGTCACTACTTGTCCGATACACAGATACGGAGACCGCCTTCACAAATGTGTATTTGGGACCATCCGGCACGCTTATAGACAGGATTTCGTCGAGCAACTGTAATTGAACATCATAGGGCTCTGAAACCCTAATACCCCTCCATTCACACAGCCTCACACGCGGTCGGAAGTCCTTTTTAGCCCGAGAACCTCTGGACAAACCCTCCTCCCATGCCAAAATCACCTGCGTATTTTCCATGCAATCTCCCATACCTAACAGCAACTCAGAAACTGCTTGTGGTCTCAAGGAAATGCTTCTTGAGGTCTGCTACTTTTCCCCCTTTCCTTCGAAGATTGTCAGAGAGATTCTCCGAATCGCTATCCTTCAATGGAAGGAAGAAGTCTCCATAAATTACGACAACGTTACTGCTCTGGCCTCGTTCTGGAACTTCAATGCGGAGCAACCAGGAAATATCGCCAAATTTCATATCGGCAGTAATCCCCAGTTTTTTTTCTGGTGTAAGACAAGGATGCTTAACCAACTTGTTCGCAAAACCCGCTATCTGTTGCAAGCTACTAAAAAGCTGACTGGACTTGAACCCAACGTCGAAGGAATTGTATTGGACATGCGGAAGCAAATCTACATACTTGAGCAGGAAGTCCTTAGCCTTTTCGGCATACTTCTCGCACGCTTCTTTCCCATTGAGCCATACTTGAAGCCGCATCCAGTCGGCTGTCCACAAAATGCCATTTTTGAATTGCACTTGCGATATAACCGCGCCAGTTTGTGAGGCGCCTTCGTCTATTTCCCAATCGTCTTCTCGGAGTTTATAAGTCGTCAAAAACCGCGGCGTAAGTATGCTCGGATTGTGGTAATTCGCCTGAATGCAAAACCTCATCGCAACAAGTTCAAACGTTTTCTCTTCCGCCATGCTCCCCTCCTCAAGACTCAACAGGCAGAAATACTATAGTGGGCGCATCAGTATGTCAAGCCCCTAAAGGGAAACCTTCGTATGGTGAAGCAAGGTGCGCCAAGAAAATGGGGACGCCTATTTTCATATCCTTCTCGTTACCGTCACTGTCGTCGCGATTTCAACGGCGTAACTTATTCAGTTTATCTGATTATCAGTATTATATACGCAATCCGTTTGCATTCCACCACAGATTTTTGTTTCTTGAGATTACCAGCGAGCGGGGGGCTTCAGTAACTGTCTTCCATAGAATATCAACAAGATTATCCTTCTGCATACTGCACCTCTGCGGAATTGAGAACTTCTTTCCGGAAGTAGCGGCTCAGGTCTTGCGGGGTTCTCAAATCCACCTTGCGTCCGAGGAGTTCCGAGAGTTCTATTTCCATTCCTGCCAGCCTGATAAGCCCCGGTATGTGCTTCGGGTCAAACTCAACAAGAAAATCTATATCACTACTGAGTCTAAAATCGCCCCGCAAAATTGAGCCGAAAAGTGACAATTTGCGAATATGATTTCGCTTGCAGAATTGGGCAATCTTCTGTCTTGGCAGGGCAATGCGCCGCTTATCCATCGTTTTACCCTCTTATGACGAGTGTGCGGATTCCAGACATTTCGGAGATTGCGTATTTGACTCCTTCGCGTCCAATTATCTTCTCCGTGGGGTTTACGCAGAATTATAGGCACGGCATCGGCGTGTGTCAACGCAATTCAGTGCCTTAGAGCCTGTAACAGAATGACCCGTGAGCCGCGCTGGGCACAGAGCCGAGCAGTGCAAGGAGTGAGGAGGAGCAATATTGACGGAGAAATATTACGACGATGAGCGACGCCGCAATGCGACTGCTATCTGCCCAGCCCTTCGGGTTGCGGCGGCGGGGCGTGCCTGCTGTGTCGCTCCTCCTCGGCGTATCTCTCCGTTGATACGACTCGTCGTCGCTCCTTGCATCCACTGCCCCGGCGCTCGCAACGCGGCCGCGGCTCATTCTGTTACAGGCTCTTAGGAACGTGCATTGCTCTGGCGCAGCGGAATGCGCCAAAACAAGCAAAATATCTCTGAGCAGGTCATTTCCTCCGCACAGCCGATAGCACAAGAAAAAGGGCAAGGATGGTTCTGGGATACGACAGGAGGTATTTTTTATATTTTTTCCTTGACAGGTTTCAGGCGGTCTATAGAATCACTTCAAAATAATCTGGCTTCAAATGCGTTCGGGGCATCTTATTGAAGTTCTCCGCTGTGATTGTCGGCGCTGGTCAGGGGAGAAGGGCTGGCTGCGTCGTAAACAAGATTTTTCTGAAGGTTGGCGGAACGCCTTTAGTAGATTACGTATTAGAGGTTTTTGCTCGCATTCCGGGGCGAATAGAGACAGTGTTAGTTGTCAACTCTGCGGATTATGGCAGCAGAGTACTGGGCGAGGAGAGGCTGAGGCGTTTTGGTGTCAGTAAGGTTGTGACAGGCGGGAGGCGCAGAAGCGATTCTGTTGCGGCAGGTGTGCGTGCGGCAAGCGAGGGTGCGGAATTGATACTGATTCACGATGCTGCGCGCCCGTTTGTCAGTAGAAAAAAGGTGCTGGAGGTTTTGAAGGCGGCGCAGAGATTCGGTGCTGCGATTCTCGCTGTTCCTGTTTGCGACACTTTGAAGAGCGGAAAGAAGACTGTTTCGGCAACTGTTACGAGAGAGGGTCTCTGGCAGGCGCAGACTCCGCAGGTTTTCAGGCGCGAGTTGATACTTGAGGCGATAGAGAGGTTTGGCCGAGAAGGCGGTTCAGACGATTCCGAGATGGTTGAGCGTCTCGGCGTTAGAGTGGTGATAGTGGAAGGGGAATCCACTAACATAAAAGTCACTACGCCTGAAGATGTAACTCTGGCGAAGAAACTTCTTCCTGTGTGGAGATGGTAGAATCAGGGAACTAATTGTGGTTTTTTCTGGTCGTCTTTTGTGAGGAGGGAGCGATGAAGAGGTTATTTGTTTTGGCAGTTCTGGCAGTGTCTGTCCTGCTTCTGTGCTCTTTTGCCCGGGCAGGCGATGTGGTGACAAAGAAATCTAAAGATATAACTATATCGGGAGAGATTCGCCTTGACGCGATATTCCAGGACAGGGATTCTGTCGGAGTAATTTACCCGAACTGGCCTCTGCCTCCCGAAGGGGAGTTTGAGCCAGGCCCCCACTCTGTGACTTTTGTGGACCCGAGAATAACGCTCAATCTTGACGCGACCTTTGCGGAGAAGATTAGGGCTTTTCTGCAACTTCGGACGCCTCCGTACTTGCAAGATGATTTTGGGGCTCCTCCTCTGCGGCTGCTTGACTCGGGAGGAAACACGATTGAGTATCCCGTTCGCGTTCTTGAGGTGAAACAGGCTTATTTGCTAATGAATGAATTTGCCTGGGAGAACTTCTCTGTCTGTCTCGGTGTTCAGAGTCTGCGGTATGAGTTGAGGGAAGACGGCAACGCGTTCTTTCTCGGAATTGGTGAAAGCGAAAGTCCGTTTCCGCCTGCTGGTGGACGGTTTTTTGACACCAGACCTAGTGCGACTCCGGCGCGTGATTTTGAACTCTGGGCTCCCGGTCGCGTCGGAACGACAGAGGCTGGCGGAATAAAAACCACCTACCGTCTCAAGCGAGAACTTATGAAGTGCGAACTATCTATTGACACCTTCTTCGCGGTCATAGAGGAGACCAGACAGTTATCTGAAGACCAGGACATTCTCGGCGTAATCGTCAACCTCTGGATGCCTGAGGCAAAAGAGGCGCTGGGGAAGGTTTCGCTTGGCATAACATCGCTAACGTATGGCAACCACGGAAGAATATGGACATACGGCGGCGGCGGAACTTTCAAGTGCTCAAAAGATTTTGAAGTCTTCGCAGAAGCCTACGGTCAGGGCGGAAAATTTTACGACAGTTTTGACCCCACGGCTCACGGCACTCCACCAACCGAAGATGAACTTTACTGGCTCAGCAGAAAGCCCGGCGTCGGAGATATAAAGCAACTCGCATTTGCAGGATATGGCGGCGCAAGATGCACGTTCAAAGATAATCCCTGGCAGCCCTTTGTGGAAGCCTCTTACTGGTGGATTTCCGGAGACAAAGACAATACAGACAGAAGACAGCAAAATTTCATCTCCTATGAGGATGTGAACGACACGCTGATAATTGAAGACGGGCAGTATGGCTTTGATATTGACACAAACTACGAGGCATTAAAGTGCAAGGCTGGATTCAAGCCGAACAAGGAGACTGAACTCTCGGTTCTCTTCGGGACATTTCAACGCGCGCGCGACAGGCGAGCCCACGACAAACTTGGAGACGAAATTGACTTCGGTTTCAAGTGGGACTATACAGAAGATGCAACTTTCAAAGCGCGCCTGGGACTGCTCTCAGATTCTGATTACATCAGCGAGGCTACAGGACACGCGCGAGTCTTTACTGTCGGACAATTTGAGGCTATCTTGAGGTTCTAACCTCAGATTGCTCAACGACGCAGAAAGAAGCGGAGGGGTTACACTCTCCGCTTCTTCTATTTTTGTCTCTTTCTTTTTGGGTAGTTGGAATACGCGCGATATAATTAGCGTTCGTTTGAAAATTCAGTGCGGTGCAATTCAATGAGAGCAGTTTCTGTTAGATTCTGGATTTTTTGCGCTTTTCCGGGATGCGTAATCGCTTTCACAATAGCAGACCAAATGGCTGTGATCCCCTCAAAGCATTCGCATATCAATTTTGCGGGTGCAGCCGCACAGGCGCAAAATGCCATCGCCAACTTCAGGAAAAAAGGTCAGTCACTCTCCTTCCCGGAGGCGAACAAGTAATGGAATACATAATCCAGAGCCTGCGCGAGGCGGTTTCGCTTCTTTTCTCACTTGACACAGAGGTGATAAGCGCTATCTGGATTTCGCTAAAGGTCTCAATCGCAGCGACGGCGCTCGCCTGCGCAGTCGGCATACCTCTGGGACTATTCCTATCCAGAGGCAGTTCCACTTTCAAGAGCGTGCTTATCACTCTTTCAAACACACTTCACGCTTTCCCAACTGTCCTCATCGGTCTTCTGGTCTATTCTTTTATTTGCAGAAGAGGTCCTCTCGGGCAGTTTGATATTCTATTTACTCCGACCGCGATGATAATTGGCGAAGCGATTCTCGGACTTCCAATCGCGATTTCATTTGCGCTTACAGCCGCCAAAACGCTTGACCCCGCAGTCCTTGAAACCGCGCTCACGCTCGGCGCAGGAAGATTTGACTGCGCCCTCGCCATAATAAACGAGGCGAGATTCGGACTGACAGCCGCGGTAGTAGCAACCTTTGGACGCCTCATCGGCGAAGTGGGTGTCGCTATGATTCTTGGAGGAAATATTGCAGGATATACCAGAAACATCACAACAGCGATCGCGCTCCAGACAAGCAAAGGTGAGTTTTCTCGCGCCATCGCGCTCGGACTTATTCTCATTCTCGTCGCCCTCGCAGTAAACATCGCACTCAGATTCGTTCAGTCAAGGTATGAAGTAGAGCGGAGCGCTCACTTCATACCAAGGGGAGAGTGATGCAGCCGCCATTCTTCAGATTGCGAGAAATCAAAAAATCATACGGGAATCAGTTTACTCTCTCAGTAGAGAGCCTTGACTTTGGTCATGGCGAAATCGCAGCGCTCGTCGGTCCAAACGGCGCAGGCAAAACCACGCTCCTGCGCATTCTTGCCACTCTACTTGCGCCAGATTCAGGCACACTCCTTATTGACAAGACCGAGGCGAGACAGCGGCTGCGTTATTCCCAACTTCTCTCCACAAGACGCAGAATAACGTTTGTCCTCCAGAAGCCGTTTTTGTTCAGCGGTTCTGTTCTCTCAAACATCCTCTACGGACTCAAGGTGAGAGGGCTGCCGCGCAGAGTGGCTCTCCAGAAAGCGCAGTCCGCACTTCGCTCTGCTGGCGTTCTCCACCTTTCACACAGAAACGCTAAATCACTCTCCGCAGGCGAGGGTCAGAAGGTCGCGCTCGCGCGCTCGCTCGCGTTAGAGACTGAGGCGCTCCTTCTTGATGAACCATTCGCAAACGTTTCGCCAGAAGATATTCCACCACTTGAAAATATTCTGCTTGAACGCGCCAGAAGTGGCTGCTGTATTGTGATTGCCAGCCATATTCCTGCAAGCGTACACAGACTGACTGACAGAGTGATTTATCTGAGAAGCGGTTCAATCTGCGAGGAGCCTGCAGAAAATATACTCCGCGGAAAAATAGTAATCAGAGACGGCGAGAAGTATCTTTGCGTGGCAGATGCGCCGCCGATTCAGGTGGTCACAGATAAGACAGGAGATGTAACCGTATCAATAAATCCTCGCGACATTCTCATATCAACTGTGCCTCTCCTCTCCAGCGCGAGAAACACCTTGAAAGGCGTAATTACCCAGGCGAGTTCTGAAGGAGAGACAGTCAGGCTGACAGTTGACGCAGGCTTGAGGCTGACCTCTCTGGTGACAAAATCTTCTTATTCTGAACTCGCGCTAAATATTGGAAAAGAAGTCTATCTCACCTTCAAAGCGACTGCAGTGGAAATCCTGTGACAAGCCCCGCCGTTCGTCGGCGGGGATGATTCAACCGCCCCGGTGAACGGGGCGGCTTTGGAAATCGCACCCCATGCTACTTCCAAATTAGCGGTTGACAATGCACTGGCTTATTATTTTCCCCGCCGATAAACGGCGGGGCTTGTTGCGTGGTGGAGAATGTGGCCGAGTTCTGGCAGAATTATCTTCTCCATTGCGAGTCGGCACGCGGCGGGACTTCCCGGAATAGAAAAGACGACTTTTCCTGAAATTATACCCGCGCACGCGCGCGAGGTAACGCACGGCGAACCAATCTCGGCAAACGAAAGGTTGAGAAAAAGCGAAGCAAAACCCGGTATCTCCTTCTCAAAAAGCGGACGAACCGCCTCAATAGTAATATCGGTCGGCGAAATCCCTGTTCCGCCGTTTATTATGATAGCGTTTGAATCTGTTTTGAGAGCGCGTTTTACTGCTGCATCTATCTGCTTTTTTTCATCTTTGACCACAGTGTGCGTGGTGATCGAATGACCTGCTCTTTTTGCCAGTTCGGCGATAATTTTGCCGCTTTCATCTGTCTTGAGTGTCCTTGTAGTTGAGACGGTTATAATTGCGATTCGCGCTGATTTAGGCGCTTCTTCTTTGTGCTTTTCGTAGGTCGCCTTTTCAGGGCGACATTCTGCGCACAACTTACCCTTATGCTTCCAGAGAACTTTCAAACCTTCAATTCGCGTATGCGGATACTGTCCATTCTGGTCTTTCTCAAGATATTTCACCATATCCCAGATAACTGCGAGCGCTGTGAGAGCGCCCACAAGCGATTCCATCTCCACGCCGGTCTTGGCGGTAGCGGTCACTTCTACTTCAACCGTAACTGAATCTCCGCCAATTGAAAAAGAGACCTGAACATCTTCAATCGGAATCTGATGGCAGTGCGGGATGATTTCCGGTGTCTTTTTTACAGCGCTGATTGCTGCGACACGCGCTGTTTCTAACGCATCACCCTTTTTCACACTGTGGTCTCTTATCGCCTGAAGCGATTCTCTTTTGAGGATGATTTTACCTTGTGCGCGTGCAGTCCGCAGCACAGGCGTTTTTGAGGAGATGTCTATCATACCGCCCATCATAAATTCTCCTGTATGAAATCGCTCTTAGAAGAGATGAAACACCGCGAAACTCTACAAGATTATCGTTGCGCATAAGGCAGGGCTTTATCATACCTGAACTCGTTACTCTGATCTTCGTGCACTTCTCGCAGAACATCTCGTGAAACGGTCTGACAATCTCAACAGTGACGCCGTCTAAGTCATACTGTCTGCGTCCTTGCAGTTCGCGGATTCGCGAGCGCTCTGCCACAGCCTTCAGCCGCTCCTCAACAGGCGCGAGACTGATGTAGTATTTACGATAGTAGTCGTCAGATGTCGGAATGAGTTCAATCAGTTGAAGGATAACCTTATGCTCGCGGGCAAACTCTATCATTTTATCTATCTCTGACTCGTTCACGCCACGCAGCACAACCATATTCACCTTCACGTTCTCAAAGCCCGCCTCGCGCGCTGCGATAAGACCGGGAAGAATCGCATTACGGTTCTTTCCTGAGACGCTTGAAGAGAGTGAATCGCAGCCAATATTGAGCCGCGACAGACCCGCACAGCGAAGTTCCTGCGCCTTCCCCGCAAGAAGAATCCCGTTTGTGGTGAGTGAAATGTCGCTAATCCCCAGACTCCTCGCAAACGCAACTATCTCGCAAAGGTCATCTCGCAAAAGAGGCTCGCCGCCAGTGATTTTCAGGTGCGATATACCAATAAGAGATGCAGCGCGCAGAATCCGCTTCACAGTTGATAGCGGCATCTCGGCGGCGGCTGGACTCTCCTCATCTCCCTCGCGGTGGCAGTACGGGCAAGCGAGATTGCACCGCGAAGTGATGCTCATCCGCAGGTGAGTTATGCGCCGACCCTCGCAATCTATAAGTTCTGCGCTCATAGTGAAGCCATCATAAGTGAAATATTCTTGCTGACGCTTGCCAAATTTACCACAGTTCGCCTCCTGCGTCAATTTCAATTCTCTGCCCGTTGACAACTACCAATCGCGCCTGTAACATTATCTTATAGTCACAGTGAAGGAAGTTGCAATGCGAGAGCGAAAATACCCGGTAATGAGTCCGCGCAGAAGAATGCTTCTTTCAGCAATCGGGAAGAGGAAAAGAGAACAGGCAGTTGCGGAGGCTGAACTGAGCAGAGCGACAAAGATACAGTTCAATCTTCTGCCTGAACGCATTCCAAACATCCGCGGATTTGATATGAAGGTCTATTACCAGTCCGCGCGGGAAGTGGGCGGCGACTACTACGACTTCATACCGATTGACCGCGAAAACCTCGGCATCGTGGTTGCAGACGCCTCCGGAAAAGGCGTTCCTGCGGGTATGATAATGACTATGGCGAGGACAGCACTGCACCTTCTTGCCCGCGGCAATCCGTCCGCCAGAGATGTCCTGGTAAGGGTGAACAGATTCATCGCCAAAGACATAAAGAACGTGATGTTTCTAACCATACTCTATATAGTTCTCGATGTCAGGAGAATGACGCTTCAGGTTGCGAACGCAGGTCACAACCCGCTTATTCTCTGGCGCCAGGGGTCACACAGATTGCTCAGTTCCCACGGAATTGCTGTCGGACTTGACAGCGGACCTCTATTTGAAAAATCAATAAAGGAGGAACTTATCCAGATTCGGGAAGGCGACCGGATTATCGCCTACACAGACGGAGTTGTTGAGTGTATGAATGAGAGGGACCAAGAGTTCGGCGAGGAGAGGTTTCTTGACCTCATAGCCAGGGAGGCGGACAAAACCTCAACCGGGTTTCTCAACTCTCTTGTCAGCGAACTTCAAATGCACCGGGGGCGAGCGGCGCAGCACGACGATATGACAGTCGTGACATTCAGATATGGATAACACGCCAGTCCCGATAGATTCAAGGAGAGCGAGACAGTCCCGCCGCGCTAACCTGCAACCTGACGTATGAAACTCTGTAGTTATTGACTTTACCGACAGGTGCAGATATTATCTTTTTTGCAGGGTCAACAGGAAGGAGACAGGTTTGCTTTCAGGAATGATAAGGCAGTCGTTTCTTCAGTTTTTCCAGCGACGCGGGCATACTATAGTTGCGAGTTCCTCTCTCGTTCCCGCTGGCGACCCAACTCTCCTCTTCACAAACGCGGGAATGAACCAGTTCAAGGGAACGTTTCTCGGAACTGAGCGGCGCGATTACACGAAGGCGGCGTCCTCTCAGAAGTGTCTTCGTGTAAGCGGCAAGCATAACGACCTTGAATCTGTCGGGATGACTAACCGCCACCATACTTTCTTTGAGATGTTGGGAAACTTCTCGTTTGGCGACTACTTCAAACTCGGTGCTATTGAATACGCGTGGGAATACGTCACCCAGGTTCTCGGCATTCTGCCTGACGATTTATGGGCGACAGTTTACAGGGAAGATGCCGAGGCGGAGGAGATATGGCTTGAGAAGGTGGGGATTGATAAGCGCCACTTGTGGCGCGGAGGCGAAAAAGATAATTACTGGTCTATGGGCGATACTGGACCTTGCGGCCCCTGCTCTGAAATACATTATGATTGGGGCGATAAGTATATATGTTCGGCAGGTTGCCCCGACCCCAAGAAGTGCGAAAAATTCTCGTCTCAGGAGTGCCCGAGATTTATAGAACTGTGGAACCTCGTATTTATGCAGTTTGACAGGGATGAGAAAGGCGAACTTCACCCGCTTCCAAAACCCAGCGTTGACACGGGTGCGGGTCTGGAAAGAATCGCTGCTGTTATGCAGGGCGTCTATTCAAACTTTGATACAGACCTCTTCAAACCGATAATATCCTGCGCAGAGGAGGTGCTCAGTGTGAGATACTCTGACAGCGCTTTGAAGCCTTCCTTCTGCGTTATTGCCGACCACATTCGCGCCCTCGTCTTTGCAATAGCGGACGGGGTCGCGTTCAGCAATGAGGGGCGCGGCTATGTTCTGCGGCGAATCCTTCGCAGAGCGCTTCGCCACGGACATCAGAAACTGAGATATCATAGACCATTTCTCCATAGACTTGTCTCCCCGGTAGTAAACATTATGGAAGACGCCTACTCTGAACTGCGCGAGAGAGAGGACTATATAAAGAAGATTATAGAGCAGGAAGAAGAGTCTTTCCTGACAACTCTTGACAGAGGACTCTCTCTTTTTGAAGAGATTCTCGCGCGTGCGCGCGCGAAAAAAGAGGCACAGATTTCAGGCAAAGACGCTTTTGAACTATACTCCACTTACGGCTTCCCAGTAGATATGACGGAAGTTATGGCGAGAGAATCCGGTCTAACTGTTGATATGGCGTCTTTTGAGAAAGAGATGGAGACTCACCGCGAGAAGTCGCGCAGGATGAGCAAATTTGCCGTTGCGCCTGCTCTAACAGGGGAAGAGCCGGAAGAGGCGCAGACAGAGTTTTCAGGTTACAAAAAGTTGCGTGTGAAAGCCTCTGTCCACTCAGCAGACCAGGAGAAAATCATCCTGGATAAGACACCGTTCTACGCTGAAGCGGGCGGACAGGTGGGCGATGTCGGCAAGATAACTGGATGGGACTTTGAGTTTCTCGTTTCCGCGACCAGACGAATTGGCTCAACAATAGTTCATGTGGGAGAGTACTCCAGAGGCAAACTTCCTGAGAAAGGGGAGAGCGTAACAGCAGAGGTTGATAAAGAAGCGAGGAGCGCGACCGCGCGAAACCATACAGCCACACATCTTCTTCAGGCTGCGCTCAAGGAGGTTCTCGGTCCTCACGTTCGGCAGAGCGGCTCATACGTCGGACCTGACAAACTGAGATTTGATTTCACCCATCACGAAGCGCTTTCGGACGAACAGGTACAAAAAGTTGAAGAACTGGTCAACCGAAAGATTCTTGAGAATCTTTCTGTGAAGGCGCTGGAAAAAAGTTTCAGGGAGGCGAAAGAGGAAGGCGCTATCGCAATCTTTGAAGAGAAATACGGCGAAAAAGTGCGGGTCATCGATGTGGCGGGTTTTTCCAAAGAACTCTGTGGCGGCACTCACGTCTCCCATACAGGCGAAATAGGACTTTTCAAAATCATCTCTGAGGGTGCTGTTCAGGCTGGAATCCGCAGAATAGAAGCGCTGACAGGGCTGGGCGCATTCCAGTATGCGAGGCGCGCGAGTGAGAAACTCTCAGAAATCGCGCGCACTATCGGAGCGCCGGATGAAGAAGACCGCCTCGTAACAAGAATATCTGAACTGACTGAAAAGGAGAAAGAACTCTCAAGCATAAAAGAGGCTCAGCAGGCAAAAGAAGAAGGCAAGAGAATAGAAAATATTGTGGCGGAACTTGAGAAAGAAGCCGAAAAAGTGATAAAGGGTCTGCGAATACTTCATTATGCCCTGAAAGACTCGGGCGAGATAAATGTCGCTCGCGGAACCTGGGACAGGATGAGAGGTAAATTTCAGCAGACCGCGGTATTCTTTGAACTCCCGGGCAAGGACTCAGCGCAGATAGTCTTAGCGTTTTCAAAAGACCTTGTTCAGCAAGGATTTGACGCTGGAAAACTGGCTAAGGAGTTAGGTTCTATTATCGGCGGCAGTGGAGGCGGACGCGCGGAACTCGGGCAGGCAGGCGGCAACAAACCGCAGGAACTCGCGCGCGCCCGCGAAAAGTTTGAAACCTACTGCAGAGAGGCTCCAAAGTGAGGTATCACACTATAACTGAGACTGCGGTGGTTGTGGCGGAAGAGGCGTCGAATAGCGGCAAATATCTTCTGGAACTCGCGCATCAGGAGATAGATAGCGAGCGTTGCGCTACCTGCAGAATGTGCTCTGATAGGGCGGGTAGAAAAGTCGTGACAGCGGTGTTAGGCAAAGACATTCAGAAATCCCTGGTTGTGCCGGGGGCAAAGGTTCTGGTGGAGATAAAAATGCCTGTGATTTATGCCCACGTGCTCTCGGTCTTTGTTCTTCCCATTGCCGGATTGATAGTCGGCGCAGGTATAGGTTACGCGTTAGTGGGCGGCGAGGGCATCAGGTCACTTCTTTCGGTCGGACTGGGCGTGGTCGGCGCAGTATCACTTTTCCTCGCGGGCAGAGCATTATTGCGCGAGAAGATAACCCGCAGAGAAGACCCTATTATAGTCGCAGTCACAGGTTCGCCGGGGGAGCGGTAAAATTTTTGGGAGCCCGGTTTTTATTATTGACTTTCGTCACAAAGCGGATAAAATAGAGTTTTTTAGAAACTAATAGAGGAGAAATACTATTGCCTAATCCCAAGAGGAGACATTCCAACGCGCGCACGCGCAAGCACAGGGCACATCACGCGCTTAAATCTCCGCTACTTGTCCGCTGCCCGAGGTGCAACTACCTTATGATGCCCCACCGAATCTGCCTCAACTGCGAATACTACGCAGGCAAAGAGTATATGATAAGAAGGCCTGAGAGGGCGAAGAAGTGAGAATAGTTGTCGACGCGATGGGCGGAGACAGGGGACCAGAAGAGATAGCAAAAGGGGTGTTTCGTGCTGTCTCCAACGGGGTTGGCGGAGAACTGATTCTCGTCGGAGACAAGAATGCTATTGCGAAGTCAGTCGCGTCTTTAGGTCCTGTTCCTGAGAGGCTGTCTATTCAGCATTCGTCCCAGGTTATAGGGATGGGCGAGCCGCCTATCGTCGCTATAAGAAAAAAGAGGAACTCATCGCTTACGTTAGGAGTCGAACTTGTTGGGAGAGGCACAGCGGATGCGCTGATAAGTTCTGGCAACACAGGCGCGATGGTCGCTGCCAGCACAGTCTTTCTCAAACTGATTGAGGGGGTGAAGAGACCCGGCATCGCGGCGCCGCTGCCGACTGATACTGAAAAAGGAATCTGCATACTGATAGATGCTGGCGCCAATCTGAAGTGTAAGCCCATCCACTTAGCCCAGTATGCTCTGATGGGCTCGGTTTACAGCAAGTACGTAATTGGCGTCAGTAACCCGCGTGTGGGTTTGCTCAACGTCGGGGCAGAACGAGTGAAAGGAACAACGATAATAAAAGAATCTTACGAAGTGCTTTCGGAGGCTTCTGGAATAAATTTTATCGGAAACGTTGAGGGAAGCGACCTTTTCAGAGGCGCCTGCGATGTCGCGGTCTGTGAGGGATTTGTTGGAAACGCGGTCCTCAAAGTCGCAGAAGGGATGGGCGAGGGGATGCTTCGCTGGTTCAGGAAAGGGCTTGAGTCATTCGTCAGTTCAGGCGGGGACAAGAATCTGTCAAAGACGCTCTTTTCGCTTGTGAACAAACTCGGTAACTATTCAGAATATGGTGGCGCGCCGCTATTAGGAATAGACGGCATCTGCATAAAGTGTCACGGCAGGTCAGATTCAAACGCGATTTATAACGCTATCAAAGTTTCAGAAAAACTGATTGTGAATAATGTGAATCGCCACATTGAGGAAGGTATAAAGTCGCTTGGCATCTCCTGGTGGAGGTGGGGGCGGCGCGGCGAAGAGAAAGAGGAGACCAGATAAAGTCTATGCTGAAAAGAGCAAAATTTCTCGGAACAGGTTCCTATGTTCCCGAACGCGTGCTTACCAACTTTGACCTTGAGAAGTTGGTTGACACATCCGATGAATGGATTACGACACGCTCGGGAATCAAAGAACGCAGAGTTGCATCTAAAGACGAGACCACAAGCACTCTTGCCACAATAGCCTCGCAAAGGGCTCTTGAGGCTGCCCGTCTTTCGCCAGAAGAGATTGATATGATAATAGTTGCCACAATCACTCCCGATACTTTATTCCCTTCAACAGCCTGCTACCTTCAGAAAAACCTTGGCTGCCGCGAGATTCCTGCATTTGATGTGCTTGCCGCCTGCTCCGGATTCATATACGCCTGCGCAATCGGAAAAGCGATGATTGAATCCAATAGCGCGGGTAAAGTTCTGGTCGTGGGCGCCGAGTGTCTCACAAGAATCACAGACTATCAGGATAGAGGCTCCTGCATCCTCTTCGGCGATGGCGCGGGTGCCGCTGTCCTCGGTGAGAGCGATGACGAAAGCGGAATCATCACCTGTAACCTTTACTCCGAATATGATGAAGAAGGAATGATGGTTCTCCCCGCAGGCGGGTCAAAATATCCCGCTACTCAGGAGACCGTGAAAAACAGAATGCACTATATGAAACTCAAAGGGAGAGATATTTTCAGATTTGCTGTGATAGAGATGAACAATATGCTTGAGAGAGAACTGTCAACCAACGGCATCGGGATGGACGATGTGAAATACATTATCCCGCATCAGGTCAATATGCGCATTCTGGAGGCGGCAGCAGAAAGATTCAATATAAGTATGGACAAGATTTACACAAATCTGGACAGATACGGTAACACATCGTCAGCATCTGTGCCGCTTGCGCTTGATGAGGCTGTAAGAAAAGGATTGATAAATAGGGGAGACCTGATTCTTATGGTCGCTTTCGGCGGCGGAAAGACCTGGGCTTCCAGCCTGGTCAGATACTGAGTTTCGCCAAGCGAAAAAGTTTTGTCTGGAGTTTCTATGAAGAACGCTTTTCTCTTTCCCGGTCAGGGTGCACAGTTCGTCGGTATGGGTAAAGACCTGTACCAAAAGTTTGACTACGTGCGCCAAATTTATGACGCTGCGGACCA
>Ga0315282_10008228_pt1 | contig 16917 bp, 11 predicted proteins | sample YL17G07_20_MG_FD_203693 | JGI IMG/M metagenome (GOLD analysis project Ga0315282, IMG submission 203693) | Sediment microbial communities from Yellowstone Lake, YNP, Wyoming, USA - YL17G07_20 | ecosystem: Environmental > Aquatic > Freshwater > Lake > Sediment | place: USA: Wyoming | collected...
GCCCGGCGATCCGCCACGCCGCGCCGAACGGGGAACGCCCCCAGGGCGCGGATGGCCGGCCCGAGTACGGGGATCCTGAAGAGGCCGGCCTTGGCCATGAAGTTCACGTGACGCCGTCTGGCGATAACCGACCCCGCGATCGGCGGGTCCGCGTAGCTGACATGGTTCGGGGCGTAGATGAACGAGCCCGTCAGGGGGACATTCTCGCGGCCGATCACGCGGAGGCGATCGGGCCAGAAGAGGTTCCGAACGATGAAGCTCGCGAGGCAGTAGAAGGCCCATCGGAAGCGACCGTAGCGATCCACCCCCGGCCCCAGCTCCTCCCCGGCCATCTAGCGCCTCCGCTCCGCCTCGCGGGCAAGGTCCGCGATCGTGGCGACGACCTCGTCGATGGTCAGCCCATCGGTCTCGACCACGGTCGCATCGGGAGCCGCCGCGAGCGGGGCCGTGTCGCGCGTCGAATCGCGCGCGTCGCGCTGCCTGATGGCCGCGATGAGTTCATCGATGGATGGGACCTCGAGGCCGCGGTCCGCAAGGTCGGTTGCCCTGCGACGAGCGCGCTCTTCCTCGGAGGCTGTCAGGAAGACCTTGACCTCGGCGTCCGGGAACACGACCGTCTGGATGTCCCGACCCTCCATTACTACTCCTCCGGCCCGGCCCATCTCGCGCTGACGACGCACGAGCACCTTGCGCACACCTGGGATGGCACTGACGCGGCTCGCGACCTCGCCCATCTCAGCGGTGCGGATTGCCAGGCTGACGTCCCTGCCGTCGGCAAGCACGCACTGCCCACCGTCCACCCCGGGCGCGAAGTCGATGTGGAGCGCCTCCGCGACCGCCGCCGCGCCGGCCCTATCGTCCAGTGACACGCCGCGCCGGAGGCAGATGAGACCCACGGTTCTGTACATCGCCCCTGTGTCGATGTAGCGGTAGCCTAGTCGTTGCGCAGCCGCGCGCGCGACGGTCGACTTGCCCGCACCGGCGGGACCGTCTATCGCGACCACCGGTCTCCGCTCGCGAGCGCGCGTCACCCCCCCACCTCCGCTACGTCGGCCCCCAGCTCGCGCAGCCCGTCGACGAACCCCGGGAACGACGTGTTGACGCACTCGGTGTCGCGTACCCTCGTCGTGCCCTTGAGCGCGAGCCCGGCGACTACGGCGGCCATCGCGATGCGATGATCGCCGCCGCTGTTCACCGTGCCCGAGCGCGGCTCAGAAGCGAACACGGTCATCCCGTCCTCGCTCGGCTCGACTCGGCCGCCGAGTGCCACGATCATCGCCACCGTCGACGCGACCCGGTCGCTTTCCTTGACCCGCAGCTCGGCCGCGTCGCGGATCGTGGTCTCGCCATCCGCGAAACACGCGCACACGGCCGCCAGCGGCAGCTCGTCGATTGCGCGCGGGACGAGATCGCCCCCGATCTCGCTGCCCGTGAGGACGGAGGGCTCAGCCATAAGGTCCCCTGCCGGCTCGTCCTCCTCGTCGGAGTCACAGTCCAAGGGCGCGCCCATCGAGCGCCAGATATCGAGGATCCCCGTGCGCGTTGGGTTCACTCCGACGCCTCGGACCGTCACGCACGAGCCGGGCACCAGCAGGCCCGCGGCCAGGTAGAAGGCCGCCGAGCTTATGTCGCCCGGCACGCTCACGGATCGGCCGTTGAGCTCGGCGGGCCCCGTGAGCTTCACGGTCTTGCCCTCGGACTCGACTAGCGCGCCGAAGGCGCGGAGCATTCTCTCGGTGTGATCCCGCGAGGGGGCCGGCTCGATAACCTCCGTCACGCCATCTGTCTTGCACCCGGCGAGGAGCACGCACGACTTCACCTGGGCACTCGCCACCGGACTGTGATAGGTGATGGGCCGCAGGTCGCCTCCGCGAATCGTGATCGGCGGGACGCAGCGCTCGCCCTGCCCGGTCACGGTGCAGCCCATCATCTCGAGCGGCCGCGCGATGCGGTCCATCGGCCGGCTCCTGATCGACTCATCGCCGTCGAGCACGCACGTGATAGGGTGTGCGGCGACAACGCCGGCAAGAAGCCTGAGCAGCGTGCCCGCGTTGCCGACATTGAGCGGCTCCGGCGGCTCGCGGAGACCCCAAGCCGCCGCGCCGTGGACAGTGATGCTGTCGCCGTCGTCCTCGATATCCACCCCTAGCGCCCGGAGGCAGACGAGAGTCGCGAGGCAGTCCTCGCCCCGCAGGAAGCCGGAGATGACTGTATCGCCCCGGGCCATGGCGCCGATCATCGCGGCCCTGTGCGAGATCGACTTGTCACCCGGTACCCGAACAGCTCCGCGGAGCGGCCTTACGCCTCGCACAACGATCGACTTCATACGCCACCACCGTCCGGGTCTAGGCCGAGGCGAAGCTGTGCCGCTCGGCGCAGCCACTCCTCGACGGCGTCGGCATCGCGCTTTGCGAGCGCCCCACTGACTGTCGCTATCTCATCGGCAAGCGCGCGCAGCGGATTCTCGATCGCACCGGCGTTCGCGAGCAGAATCTGCCGCCACATGACGGGATCGCCGGCGGCCACGCGCGTGGTGTCGCTGAGCCCGGCGCCGTGGACCTCGCGCGCGCCCCGGGCCTCGGCCACCGCTCGGACCAGCGCGGCGGCGGCCAGGTGGGGGACATGACTGGCCGCCGCCACCGCCTGGTCATGCTCGTCGGGCGACATGACGAGGACGCGCGCACCGAGTGCCTCGGCGAGGCCGCGGACCGTGCTCAGCGCCTCAGGCGCAGTGCGCTCGACGGGCGTGAGCAGATAGGTCGCGCCGCGGAACAGGTCGGCCGACGCATGCTCGACCCCGACACGCTCGGACCCGGCCATCGGGTGCCCGCCCACGAACCGCTCCGGGCACCTGAGCCGCTCCTGGGCGGCGTCGACGATGATCCGCTTGACGGAGCCGGCGTCGGTGACGACGGCCTCCGCCGGGGCCGCCTCACTCACCCGCGCAAGGTGCTCAACGATCGCCTCAACGGGAGCGGCCAAGATCACAAGGTCCGCCTCACGGCAGGCCTCAGACACGCTGGACGTCACAGCATCGGCCGCTCCGAGTTCGAGCGCCGCGTTGAGGGTCGCCTGCCGGCGCGCGCAGCCGACCACGCGGCGGGCCAGGCCCAGGGCGCGGATCGCGAGGCCGTAGGAGCCTCCGATCAGTCCGATGCCGATGATGGCTACGGTTCCCACGATGCTCCCGGTAGGTCCAGTCGCGACCCCTGCTCTATGGGCCGACCGACAGCCTCCGCCACCGGCCTGAGCCCGGCCATCAGCCGCGAGAATCCCTCAGGCGTAAGGGACTGCGCGCCGTCCGACAGGGCACGGTCGGGATGGGGGTGCACCTCGATCAGAAGTCCGTCCGCTCCCGCGGCAACCGCCGCCAGCGACAGCGCCGGCACTAGGTCCCTCCTGCCCCCGGCATGGCTGGGGTCGACGATGACCGGTAGGTGTGTCAGTTGCTTCGCCACCGGCACCGCGGAAATGTCGAGCGTGTTGCGCGTGGAGGTCTCGAACGTTCTAATACCGCGCTCGCACAGAATGATGCTCATGTTGCCGTTGGCCGCGATGTACTCAGCCGCCTTGAGCCACTCGTCGATGGTGGCCGACAGGCCCCGCTTCAGGACCACCGGCACCCGCGTCTCGCCTACGGCCTGCAGCAGGTCGTAGTTCTGCATGTTCCGGGCGCCGACTTGGATGATGTCCGCTTGCTCGGCGACCAGCTCGACGTCCTTCACGGCGCGGGCTTCGGTGACGATCGGCAGGCCGGTCTCCGCGCGCGCCTCGGCAAGCAAGTCGAGGCCCTCGGGGCCTAGCCCCTGGAAGTCGTACGGCGACGTCCGCGGCTTGAAGGCCCCGCCCCGGAGCACGTGCGCGCCCGAGGCCTTGACGGCCCGCGCGGACTCGATGATCTGCTCCCTACTCTCAACCGAGCACGGTCCCGCGCCGACGACAATCCCGGTGCCACCGAAGCACGCGTTGCCCACGCGCACGACTGTCCGGTCGGTTCGGCTTTCGGACGACACCAGCTTGTACGGCTTCAGAACGAAGATGACGCGCTCGACGCCGGGCATGCTCTCGAGCTGGTCGGCGAGGGTCTGCTTCTCGGCGTCCCCGAGCCCAATCACCCCGATGATGGTCCTCTGCTCGCCGCGCGAGACGTGCTGGCCGTAGCCCGCCTCATCCAGTCGCCCTCCGACGGCACTGACATCCTCGTCGGTGCAGTCGGGTCGCATGACGACTATCATGACTCAGGCACCTCCCGCAGCACTTCCTCAAGAGCGCCGACCAGGGCCCGGTTCTCCTCCGACGACCCGATGCTGATGCGCACGTGAGTCGGCAAGTCGAAGATGTCGCCCGTACGGACGATCACCCCGCGCCGCAGCAGCGCGTCGAAGCACGCCCGGCAGTCGCGTCCGAGGTCCACGAACACGAAGTTCGCGTCAGTGGGAGGGAACGTCAGCGCGAGTCGCGTCAACTCCCGCGCGAGGTAGGTCTTGCCCGCGCGGTTCACCTCCAGGCCGCGGGGCACCTGGTCGGGGTCGCGCAGGCTCTCTATCGCGGCGACCTGCCCGACGCTCGACACGTTGAAGGGCGGCCTCACCCGCGCCAGCGCGGGCGCCAGGTGGTCGGGCGCGATTGCGTAGCCCACTCGCAAGCCGGCCAGCGCGTAGATCTTGCTGAACGTCCTGTAGATGATGACGTTCCGACCCGCATCCACCCAGTCCAGAGCGCGCTCATAGTCGGCTCGCTCGACGTACTCGTAGTACGCCTCGTCGATGGCGACTACGACGTGGGGCGGCATTCGGTCCAGGAAGGCCTCCACCTCGGCGCCCGGCACCATTGTCCCGGTCGGATTGTGCGGGTTCGCGATGAAGACGAGCTTTGTCTTCGGCGTCACCGCGGCCGCCATCGCGTCAAGGTCGTGCACGTAGTCCCGCAAGGGCACCGGGATCTCGCTGGCGTCCATCACGCGAGCCGTGTGCGGGTAGAGCGCGAACGGCGGATCGGCGTAGATGACCTCGTCGCCGGGGTTGACGAACGCCAGCCCCGTCATGTGGATCACCTCGTCTGACCCGCGCCCGACGATGATGCGGCGCGCCGGCTGGCCCCAGTGTTCGGCCAGCCGCTCGGTCAGCTCCCGCGACGTGTTGTCCGGATATAGGCGCGTGTCCTCTATGGCGGCTCGCATCGCGGCCAGCGCTCTGGGCGAGGGCCCGAGCGGCGACTCGTTCGAGGCGAGCTTGATGACATCGGCGAGCCCGAGCTCGCGCCGGACCTCCTCGATCGGCTTGCCCGGCGAGTAGGGGACGATTCGGTCGATGGTGGGCCTGGTCAGTCTTGTTTCGGGCAATAGCGCTGCTCCTCGTCCACGGCTGTGCGCGGCCCCTAGGATTCCGTCGACATTAAGCGCACCTGCACGGTCCAGTCCGTGATGTCGATGACGCCCGGCTGGAAATCCTGGCTGGAGAGGGCCCCAATGTGCACGTCGTTTGGCCCCTCGGGCAGCACCGCCTCCGAGTTCGTGAGCGTTCGGTTCGTGTCGAGCGGGATCGTGACGTAGGTCGTCCCGTCCGGCCCCAGCCCGTCGTAGCTCTTGTCGAGCGTGATCTGCGGATCCAGTGGGAGCCGGTCCGTCGAGATCACGTTGAACTGGAAGGGAACGGTCGGGTTCCCGATCTGCGCCAGATCGATCACCACGTGAAGCGTCAGGTCGCCGACGGCCGGCAGATCCGAGTCGAACGGAGGTCCCAGGTCCTCGGGTGTTGGGTCGTACTGGGTCACTATCTCAACGGTCGGGCCGGCGGTGAGCGCGGCCGTGGTGAAGGTCACGCCCGGGATCACAGGCGTGGGTCCCGGCGACTCGTCGTTCGCGTAGAGGACGCCGTGGGTGGTCGTGTCGTTGAGCCCGAAATACGACTGGAAGCGGTCGGTCACATCGGCCGTCGTCGGCGCGATCGTGAGCGTCTGCGTGCCCGCTTGCGCGGACCCGAGCTGCAGCGTGATGCCGAGAGCGTTCAGGCTGGCGGCGGTCAGGGTCACGCCGCCGGCGTTGAGGGTGTCCACGGCCTGCTGCTCGGAGGCGGTGAGCGCCCTCCCGCCGTCGCTCGCGGGGGTGAAGGCGACCGAGGACGCGACTGTCTCTCCGGCGGCATCGGACTCGATAGTGAGCGTGCCCGCGTTCTGGCTCCCGGAGTTCGTGGCCGCCGCGATGGTACCGGTGCCCGTGATCGTGATGGCGCCCAGCGTCACCCGGTCGATCGTAACCTTGTGATCGCCGGCTATCGAGAGCGTCGGGTTGCCGCTTACGGCAGTGATCCCGCCTGCCGGGGTCACCAGCGCGGTGAGCACGAGCGACCTGTAGACGCGATATCCGGCAGAGGAGTACTCCACGAAACACGCGATGGTGCCCGTGCCCCAGCCGTTGCCCCAAAACGGGCCCTGCGTTATCGGCAGAGGGCCTGTGTCGGTGTCGCCGTCCGTGTCGAAACAGATGAAGTAGAACATCGCCGGATCGACCGCGTCGGCGAACTCGACCGAGATGTCCATCAGACGATTGGGCTGGTTCCCATTGCCGGGCCCCTCGGGCCAACGGGCGCACCCGAGCAGGGCTATGACCAGGCTGGTGACGAGCAGGTAAGCAAACCGTTGCACGAGCGCAGCCCCTCCGCTCCGGCGTCCCCGCATTATAGCAGACGCTCGGGGCCGGCAGGCCTTCGCGGGCCGGCGAGCCACAGTGCCCGGCGTGGCCTCAGGCCGCCGCGCTCGACACAGCCAGCTCGACCCGAACGATGGCGCCGCCGGGCCGAATGGCCTCGATGACCGTCTCCGCGTCCGTGAGCGCTTCCGCGGGCACCACGTAGATCAGTGCGCACCTGCCTTGCCGCTCCGGACCGGGGCACGCGACACCGTTCACCCGGAGCTCCGGGGCCGCGGGCTCGCCATCTTCGGTGGCCTCCAGCTCAAGGAGAACCCGCACCCGGCGCCCGGCCGGCTTAGGCCCTGTCTGCAGCCGGAATGTGCCGACAGCGCCCCCTGCCGGCAGCAAGCTCTCGCCCGGCTCGCCGGGGGCCACGATGTCCCGGAACGTGACCGCGTGCCGCCGGGGCAGCCCGTCCAGCGCTTCCAGGCTGCTCATGGCGCGGAGCGTGCGCTCGAATGCTTCGCTGGTCCACAGGCTGTCGAGGTGCCCCTTCGCGAAGTAGTTAAACAGGTACACATGGTCCGATCCGGCCGCAAGGACCGCCATCGCGGCTCCCGCAGCCAGCTCGGGGGTCATCATGGTCGCGGCCGCGCCGCGGAAGGGTTGGTAGCGGATCTCCAGGCCCCCCGCCAGCGCGCAGGCCGTGCCGTCCAGCAGCCGCGCCCAGGTCGGGATCGGCATGTTGAACTCGCAGGTCTCCCAGAAGGGCGTGGGCACGAGCAGGTCGACCAGGCCCTTCCTCGCCCACAGGATGCCGTCGAGACCCAGCATCCGCGCGGTGGTCGGGTCGGAGGGCACGCGACAGCCCAACCGAACGGGGTGCCCCTCCCGTTCGGCGGCCTCATCGCACAGGTTCCGCACGCGTCCGATCCAGTCGGTCAGTACCTCGCCGCCCTCGAGCTCGCGACCGATCCGGAAGTGGAACCCGAAGCGCATCCAGTCGAGCTCGAGGCCCTCGATGCCACGGAAGGAGAGCACCTCACGGACGAGCCGCATGTAGTGGTCGCGCACCTCGGCTCGACCCCAGTCGAGCGCCAGCTCCGGCCATCCGCCCGGGCGGTACTGGGCACGCAACAGGCCGCGATCTCGCTGGCTCTTGTAGAAGCCGCTCAGCAGCGGGCTGTCGGGCAGGTGGCAGTCGTGCAGGTCGTTCATGCGGATGCTCGCCCACGCGCCGATGCCATGGTGCCTGCAGCGAGCGAAGGCTCGTTCGTGGAAGTTGATGCCCAGCTCCGCGAGCCTCATCTCCGACTCCAGCCACGTGCGGACGCCGGGCACACTCTCTCTCGGCAGGTGGGCGAGGACGGGCTGGTCATCGGGTCCCTGCGGGTCGTAGCCCGTCCAGCGTGGCTCCCAGGCTCTGCTCGCGTAGTTGGTCCGCATCGCGCAGACACACGACACGAGAGTGCCGACCCCGGCTGCCGCTAGGCCGTCCACCCACGCGTCGACCGCCTCGCCGGTGACTTCCGACGGGTCTCGGGTGCTGAAGAACTCGCTGTCGTCCTGGTTGAAGATGGGCCCTCTCAGCGCGTTCCCTCCTCTTGCCATCGCGGTCCTCGGCGCGCCGCTCAAGGCGGCCACGGCGAGCAATGCGGACTTGAGCGATTCGCGACGGGTCATGGCGGGTCCCCTCCTTGTTGGGATCGTGGGCCACGGTTCATCGACCGATTCGGCGAGCACGTCAGGCGCGCCTGCGCCAGGTCGTCCCCGGGCGGGGGCCGATGGCGCCTCCGATGGACACGCTTGAGGGTAGGCGGGCTCACGAGTCCCGCCCGGGCTACAGGGGCTGGCAGGTGGGGCAGATGTAGGACGAGGTGCCGCCGGTCTTGATCTTCTCGATCGTCGCCCCACACGCCGGGCAGTCCTCACCGTCGCGGTAGCCTACACGGAAACGCCAGAAGCGCCCTGGCTTGCCGTACAGGTTCCTCTCGCCCTTGAATCCGCCGAGCCTCGCGGCGTGTGAGAGATGCTCCACTATGGCAGCGTGCAGCCTGCGCTTCTCCTCCTCGGATAGGCTGGGGATGGTGCGCTTGGGGTGCAGGCCGGCGAGCCAGAGCATGTCCTGGATGTAGACATTGCCGATGCCGGCGATGCTGGACTGGTTGAGCAGGAACGGCTTGACGGCCCCGCGTCGCCCATCGAGGAGCGCGCGGAAGCGTTCCCAAGTGAACTCGCGTTTGTCCAGCGGATCCACGCCGAGCGAGGCGGTCAGCTTGTGGTTCGGGAGGTCGGCCTCGCGCACGGCGTGGACGCAGCCGAACCACCAGAAGCGGAACGTGAGCGCCGCTCCGTCCTCGAAGTAGAGCGCAACCTGGTACTTCTCAGGCAGCTCCCAGCCCGGTGCGTGGTACAGTAGGTCGCCCCCCATCCCGAGGTTGGCGAGCAGACGAGAGCCGGGCGCAAGCTCGGCGAAGATCCACTTGCCGCGCTTCGTGGTGCGCCCGACCGCACGGCCCACGGTGAGCTTCCCGAACTGCTTGACGGACACGTTCAGGCACTTCGGCTGAGTCACCTCAACAGACTCGATCACGAGGCCGCGCATCGTCCGGTCCATCTGCTTTGCGAGGTTGTGTATCTCAGGCAGTTCAGGCACGGTGAATCTCCTCGCCACGTGGCACCCCAGGTGAGCCTCGCGACTCATTGTTCAGTTCGCTGGGCGAGGCGGCCCCTCCTCGGGCGCGGCAGGCTCGTGCGACGGTGCGCGCGAACTGGCTGTTGGTTCGTCAGCGCGCACCGCGTGGAGAGAGGTGCACCCATGCGCAGCACACTTTGGCTTCCTCTCGGCGCGCTGATGTTGGCGATGGGCCCCTCGGCCGCCCAGGACGCGCCTCGGCTGGAGGTCCTCACGCCAACCGTCGGACAGTACGACAAGGCCGAGTTCGAGATCCACGTCGCCCAGCAATACGAGCGCCCGTTCGACCCGGCCGCGGTCGAAGTGTGCCTCGACATCACCTCACCATCCGGCGCGCGGCTGTCGGTGCCGGCCTTCTACTACCAGGGCTACGAGCGGCGCCGGATCATGCGGGAGGGCCGGGCCGCTGACTGGCTCTACCCGGAGCGGGGGTCGAGATGGCTGGCGCGCTGTGCCCCCTCGGAGGTGGGGACCTACACGGCCACCGCGCACGTCGTCGACGCCGACGGTGAGGCCGTCTCCGAGCCCGTTCGGTTCGAGTGCACCCCGTCCGACCGCAAGGGTTTCCTCCGCGCTAGTAAGGCAGACCCTCGGTTCCTGGAGTTCTCGACCGGGGAGCCGTTCTTCGCGATAGGGCAGGACCTCGCGTTCATCGGCGAGGGGCAGTATGCCGACCTGTCGCGGGCTGAGGCGATCTTCGCGAAGCTCCACGCGAGCGGCGCCAACTTCCTCCGAGTCTGGACGTGCTGCGACGACTGGGCGATGGCTATCGAGTCGCCGAAGAGCGCGTGGGATCGCTCGTGGGACCGCAACGCGGCCATCGTCCCCCGGCCGGGCGCCCCGGACCGCAAGTGCGTCGAGCTCTCGGGTGATTCCGGCAAGTTGCTCAGGGTTGACCCGAGCCACCCCGTCGCGCTGAAGCCGAACACGCTCTACCGGATGACGGGGAGCGTTCGCACCGACGACGGGGCGAGGGTGAGCCTCCGCGTTGGACCAGACGAGTCGGTCGCCTTGGGCGAGGGAGACGGCGACTGGCACGGCTTCGCGGTCGACTTACGGTCGGCGGACCAGCAGTACTGGCTCGGCACGCCTGCTTTCGTACTGACCAAGGCAGGCAAGGCATGGCTGGGCGACCTGCAACTGGCCGAAGCGGACGGTGGCCCCAACCTGCTGTGGGAGGCCGACGTGGACCGCCCGCCCCGCGGGTACTACAACCCGGTCGACTGCTTCGTGCTCGATGAGCTGGTGGGCTCTGCACGGGACAACGGCATCTACCTCATGCTCTGCCTCATCACGCGCGACCTCTACATGAGCGCCCTCAGCGACGACGCGAGCCCGGAGTACGCCCAGGCGACCAGCGACGCGAAGAACCTCCTGCGCTACGCGGTCGCACGGTGGGGGTACTCGACAAGCGTGGCAGCCTGGGAGTACTGGAACGAGATGGACCCCGGCAAGCCGACGGGGCGCTTCTACCAGGACCTGGGCGACTACCTCCCGGAGATCGACCCGTATCATCGCCTCAAGACAACGAGCGATTGGGCGTCCTGTCCTCGCGACTGGGAGCACCCGGCAATCGACGTGGCTCAGGAGCACTTCTACCTCCGCCCATCGGACCGCGAGCGAGTGCCCGACGAGGTATCCGCCATCCTCGAGCGGTCGGCGCTCCTCCGCGAGCACGCGACCGCCAAGCCCGCGCTGCTCGGGGAGTTCGGGCTCGCGACCGAGCAGTGGGGCCTCAGCGACTCGATGAAGGCGGACTCCGACCTCGTCCACTTCCACAACGCGCTGTGGGCGTCGGCGCTTTCGGGCCTCTCCGGCACTGCCATGTTCTGGTGGTGGGAGCAGCTTGACCAGATGGACGCCTACCGCCACTACCGACCATTGGCGGACTTCGTCGCCGACATCCCGTTCACGACGGCGGGCCTCGCGGCGGCCGCCGCGAGGGTCTCGGACCCGCGCGTGCAGCTCGTGGGCTTGCAGCGCGAGGGGTGCTTCTACGGCTGGCTGCTGAACACGGCGGCGACCTGGACGAGCATCGAGGCGGGCAGGGGGCCGACGGAGGACATCAGTGGCGCGACGCTTACCGTCCGCGGGCTGGCGCCTGGCGCCTGCCGAGTTGAGTGGTGGGACACCCACACTGGCAAGGTCACCTCGTCCGCCGATGTGACGGTCGGCGCTGACCCCTGCGAGCTGCTTGTGCCGCCCTTCCGTGCCGACATCGCGTGCAAGATGGTGCGCCGATAGTGGGCTCGCGAAGCCGTGTGCCCTACTCCGTGGCCGCCGGGCCTAGTACCCGCACCTCCGACATCTCGCAGCCGCCGGGCCCGCCGAAGTCCGTGTACTCGGTATGGGATCCGTCGTAGGGGATCTTGCCGACCGCAACGGACTTGGGTCCGTCGAGGGCGCCGACGTACTCGAGCTGCAGGCAGCGCCACGTCGTGCCATCCTCGGAGGTCTCGTATAGCGCGCAGCCGTCCACGAACCGGAGGCGCAGCCGAAACCACTTGCCCACCGGGTAGCCGGCGTACAACATCTGCGATCCGCCGCGGTCGACCTGGGCCCTGGCGTCCGAACGAAGCCCAACCCGGAACGTCCGCGCTCCCGTGCGCAGCAGAAGCCCCGGCCCCCACGACATCCCGCACTCGGCCGTCCCCCGAACCCTACACTCGACAGCCACGGTGTCGTCCGGTACCGGTCGCTCCAGGTAGGCGACCGTGTTGCCGAGGGCCGCGATGCGGAGCACGCCTGCCTCCGAGGAGATAGACCCTTGACTGTGCGGGCTCAGGTAGGCGTGCCAGCCGTCGGGCAGCGCGACGTCCTCGGCCTTGGTGGGATCCACCTCGGCGCGGAAGCCGGCGTCCGCGAAGCCGGTCTCGTAGATCGGCCGAAGCGTGCTTGCATCGCTCGATGCGGCACGACGGAGCGCCTCACCGATCCCTGTGCCCGCGGCCCCGCGCTCGGCCGCGGCACGCTCGACACGCGCGCGCAAGCCTCCGTTCAGCGCCGGCCAGTAGTAGCGCGTCATCCCTTGCGTGCGCTGGTCCTCGGGTCCCCCCAGCAGGTAGTGGAGGCGGATGTTGTCATCGAGCAGCTTGTCGATGAAGCCCTTGTCCAGCGGGTAGTCGTTGTTGTTGCAGAGCACCCCGATGGAGTTGCTGATGTTGTAGGTCGAGACGAAGTAGCGCAGGTAGTCCGGGTCCGTGTACTGTGCCTGACAGCCCTCGCCGCGCAGGATGAAGTTGAAGTAGGTGTCGATCTGCGGCAGGTAGACGCCCCCGCCGGGCGGGCTTCCGGTCGCGTGGTACTCAAGCAGCCCGCGCTCGCCCACGATCTCCCTGGCCTTCCGTGCGGCAATGTAGGTCCTGACCACGTTGTCGTAGATTCCGTCGAAGTAGAGCCCGTCGGGCCGGTACTCCCGCATGACCTTCGCTATCTCCGAGATGAAGATAGGCCAGTTGAGCCCCCGCCCGTCGCCCGGCGAGAAGCCGGTGACCGAGAAGTTGTCAAAGCTGTTCATCGCGCGTGACTCAAGGCCGGTTCCGGTCAGGAAGTACAGCGGCGAGGTGTAGACAATGTTGCGCATCCCGAGGCGCTCGCAGGTGCGGTTGACGCGCTCGAACTCCTCCACGCCGTTCCTCGGGATGAAGCGGAGGCTCCAGTCCTTCCAGAGCATGACCTCTGACTGCTGAAGCAGGATGTTCCCGTGCCGGCTCCACGTCTCAATATCGGAGTCGGGCGGATAGCCGGTCTGCATCGACCAGTGCCAGCACACGCGGTCGCGCAGGGATTCCTCCCAGGGGTACTCGCGCGGAGGGGCAACGGAGAGCCATAGGATCTGATCCGGTTGTAGGCGGCGGCTCACCGCCGCCCCGGTGTACGGCTCGGCCGACGCGGCGAAGCCGGTCGCGAGGTAGCTCCCCACTCCACCGTACTCGTCGAGGAAGAGGTAGTTGCCTCCGGCCTGCCGTACGGTGAGTGGCGGGAAGCCGAGGCGGTAGCTCACTTCGCGCTCGGCGGCGTCACGCAGCATCAGCAGCGAGTCGCCGTTGATGCGGATGCGAAGCTCGCCTTCGCGTGCCGACAGCAGCACCGCGCCTTCGCTCCGGCGCTCTATCTTGAGCCCGGCCAGGGTCCCCTCCCCCAGTGACACCACGGCCGCCTCGCGCGCCGTGCCGAGCCGCTGCAGCAACCTTAGCGTACCCGTCGCCGGCTCAAAGACGAACTCCGCGCCGGTCGTGCGTACGGTGATCCGGCCGCCGTCCTCGCTGACACCCTCGACCGCCATGCCGAACTGCGCGTCGGAGAAGTCGTCCGTCGTCAGCAGGTACTCCGCGTCGTGCTCGATGGATGGCGAGACGGCCGGGAGGGCCTGCTCGTCCGCGCCGACGGACTGCAGTGCGATGGCAAGGCAGAACGCTGTCATGCGGTTCCCCTGTCCGGAGACAATGGGCTTCAGCCCATTGGAGGCAAAGCTTCGGGCAATGGGCTGAAGCCCATTGTCTCACAAGGCCACTCACCCGCCCCCAAGGGGATTCCCCCGACCAGCGGCGAACCCTCCGGCCGGGCCGGGGATGGCGCGGACAAGGAGAGTGGTCGCGCGATGATGTCCCATCGCGAGAACTGGTTGCGAGCGATCGAGTTCCGGGGCCCGGAGTGGATCCCGTGCGGTGTCGGCTTCGCACCGATCACCTGGAAGAAGCACGGGCCGAGGCTCGAGGAGGTCATGCTCGCGCATCCCAAGCTGTTCCCGGGGCACCGAGCCGGCACCGCCTGCTTCTACGACGAGATGCCGGTCGTCTACCGCCAGGGGGAGGACTTCCGCGACAACTGGGGCTGCGTCTGGCGCAACATCCAGGAGGGGCTCGAGGGGATGGTCGTCGAGCACCCGCTGGCCGACTGGGACGCGCTCGACACCTACAGCCCGCCCGACGTGGCCACCAAGACCGAGCGCGGCGACATGGACTGGGAGCAGGCGCGCAAGAACACGGAGGCGGCGCGCGCGGCAGGTCACCTCACGGGCGGCAACGGAGAGCGCCTCTTCGACCGCCTCTACTTCCTCCGCGGCTTCGAGAACCTGATGATGGACTTCGCCACCGACGACCCGCGCCTACCCAAGCTCATCGACATGCTCACCGAGTACGAGCTCTCCCTCGTCGGCCGCTGGCTCGACATCGGGGTCGACGTGATGGGCTTCCACACCGACATCGGGACGCAGAACGCGCTGATGATCAGCCCCGAGAAGTTCCGCCGCTACGTCAAGCCCATGTTCATGACGCTCTTTCAGCGGTGCCGTCAGGCAGGGACGCACGTCGCACTGTCGTCGGACGGCCACCTGCTGGAGATCGTGGACGACCTCATCGAGTGCGGCGTCTCGATGCACGATCCTCAGCTCCGCGCTAACACGCTCGAGGGGATCGCGAAGCACTACAAGGGCCGCATGTGCGTCACCGTCGACCTCGATCGCCAGAGCTTCCCGTTCGCGACGCCCGCCGAGCTGAGAGACCAGATCGCGCGCGTGGTGGACGCGATGTGGAGCCCCGAGGGTGGGCTGATGCTCAGCGCCGGGGTCTGGGGCGCCGACGTGCCGCTCGCGAACATCGAGGCGATCTGCGCCGCGGTGGAGGAGTTCTGCTTCCCATAGGGGCGCGGTGTGCGGGATCGCCACAGCCGTCACGAGGGCCTGCAGGTCAGACGCTGCGGCACCAACTGCAGCGCCCCGAGCGACCAAGCGACGGGCCCGGGATGATCTCGGTCGGCTCGACGTCGCGTTGATCGGGAGGGCCGTACACGTTTGCAGGGCCGGGCTCACTACTCCACGCCGAAGGTGCATCTCCCCCAGAACGCCAACACCCGCGCCGCTCGGTACTGCCGCGCAAGCCCGTCAGGGTGCTGGAACCAGCAAAGCAACCAAGGCGATGCCACTGATAAGAACCGTCCGCAAAACACTCACTCCCCTTCTCGTCCGATCCGGACCAAGGGCCCTAGTACCCGCGGAGGACCGCGGTGACCGCCGAGTAGATAGGTCTGTCGCGGGACGCACCGAGGACCGTGTAGTACGTCTCCGGGGGATCGGCCGCAACATACTCGAGCTTGACCGGGTCGGCCTTCCGGAACGGAACGCACGCGCCGACGGTCACGTGGTACACTAGCGTGGTGCGCACGGTGATGGGTTCTACCCCGATCAACCACCCCTGGTCGCGCGCCGGGGTGCCTGCGTTCGCCATCTTGCGTTGGCAGCTCTGCACGACCTCGGTCACCCACTTGGCCTCCTGTTCGGGCAGTTCGGACACAGGCCCGTCATACCCGTCGACGAACAGCGACAGAGGGACAGGGAGATCCGCGAGGTAGGGCCTCCTCAGCGCGCCATCCAGTAGGGACCGCAGCTCCTCCGTGACCTCGGGAACAGCGCGATCCCTCGCTACGCGGTCGAGCTCGAAGGACGCGCCGTGGCCCCCCGCCGGGTTCGCCACCACTGTAAGCGAGTCGTCATCACCGAGACGGAAGATGCCAAGGCGCCCTGCCGCAAAAACGGCCTCGACCATCGCGCGGGTGCTCACCTTGCCGCCCTTGGCATACACGACGCACGAGGACCACGTGTCCCCGACGCTCAGATGGATCCCGGTCAGCTTCGTCAGGTCCTCTACGAGCCGCTCCAACCTGGTCCCGTTCACATCCGACATGGAGACGGAAGCGCCGGGCGTGTCGAGGGCCCTCAGCAGGTCGGGCAACACAGCATCGGTGCGGTCCCGTGACAGACCGCTGAGGTGGAACGGCTGCGCGGCCCGCCACTCCCTCGGAGCCCGCTCGCGTCTGGCGCCGGCGGCTGAGAGAGAGGACCAGAACGTGGCCCCGTCAGGTCGGAGCTGCACGTGCTTGACGCCTCCGTACTCCCAGGTGTGGTGGAGCGAAGCGTCACAGACCCCGCCCATCGTGCGCCGGAGGGTGCTTAGCCGTAGCGTTGGCACGACCTCGAGCGCGGCAGCGAGGAGCGGGGAGTCGGCCACGAGGGACTCGTTGAGTCCATACCGCCCTTGGGGCCCGAAGCGCCGGTGACGCAGTAGCCGAGCGACTGTGTCGCTGGCGCTCGTGACATTGACGACCTCGCCGCGGCACAGCAGATCGCGCTGCTCGTTCGACAGAGCTCGCAGGAACTGAAGGAGGGGTTCGGATTGCTCGCGCTGGGTCAGGCCCGAGAGCCCGGGATCGGGCTGCACGAGCGGCGCGTCCGGGGGGCGGAGCACATTGACGCCGGACGCAGTCGTGAACGGCTCAAGGCGCGACTCACCCGCCTCCTGCGTCAGCGCCCAACGTGCGTACGCCTCCGGGTTACTGGTGGCTTGTGGGTCGCTGGGAAGCAGCAGTACGAACGGCTCCGCCAGCCGACCATCGGCCTCGGCATCTGCCGCGGTGCCCTGGTCACCGGGCTTCCCACCACCATCAGGGGGGTCGGCTCGAGCGGGGCTGACGAACACGAGCACCGAGAGGGAGCACGCAAGGACCCACAGCAGGGAGGAAGCAGCACGCCTGATGCCAACCAGCATCATAGGAACATCACTACCCAACGTGCTCAATGTTAGCCCCCCCCCCCGCGGGC
>Ga0315282_10008229_pt1 | contig 16917 bp, 17 predicted proteins | sample YL17G07_20_MG_FD_203693 | JGI IMG/M metagenome (GOLD analysis project Ga0315282, IMG submission 203693) | Sediment microbial communities from Yellowstone Lake, YNP, Wyoming, USA - YL17G07_20 | ecosystem: Environmental > Aquatic > Freshwater > Lake > Sediment | place: USA: Wyoming | collected...
GCCGATGGGTGAGGGTGTGCGCGCAAATGGGAGTAACCAGGAAGGCTTCGACCGAAGGCGTCACAATGGGGCCTCCCGCCGCCAGCGAATAAGCCGTCGACCCCGTGGGCGTGGACACGATCAACCCATCCGACTTGTAGGTTGAAACCAGCTCGCCGTTCACCCGCAACTCAAAGTCCAGAATTCGCGCGATGGCGCCTTTGTTCAGCACCACGTCGTTCAAGGCCAAAAACGAGGTGAGGATTTCATCGGCCCGAATCAGCTCGCCTTCAATCTGCACGCGCCGATCGGTCTGGTGGGCGGCGGCTACCACCATTTCCAGGGTGGGATAAAGTTCTTCGCGGGTGATTTCGGTGAGGAATCCCAGTCCGCCCAGATTCACCGCCAGAATGGGAACCGGTTTGCGATTCAGGGCGCGCGCCGTGGCCAGCAGCGTGCCGTCTCCACCCAGCACGATCAGCAAATCCGCCTGGGCCGGCATTTGGTTGCGGGTCAGGCAGTGCTCCTTCGTCTCCATGATGGCCCCGGTTTCCTTGTCCATGAACGCCTCGATGCGGCGTGCCCGGAGCCATTCCAGCAAAGCCGGCACAATCTCGCGCACTTCCGCCTTCTTCGGTTTGGAGATGATGCCGACGCGTTTAATGGGCATAACTATTCATATCCTACAGTGGCGCGTGGCGCGTGGCTAGAGATACAGGGGGAGACTCAAACTGAGCATTCTTCTTCCCTCGCCCCCTGGGGGAAGAGGGTAGAAATCTTCAGCTAGCCACTTTTTTTCCAAACCGCATGCAAGAAAAACTCGCGGTTTCCCTCCGCCCCCAACAGCGGGCTTTCCATTGACGCCAACTTGCTGAATCCGAGTTCCAGCAATTTGCGCGATACTCGGGCGACGGCCTCCTGGTGCTGGGCCGGGTGGCGCACAATGCCACCCTTTCCCACCTGCCCTTTGCCCACTTCGAATTGTGGTTTGACCAAAACGATCAGATCGGCGGGGGACGCGAGCAAGGGGACGAGCGCCGGCAGGATCAGCGTGACAGAGATAAAGGAAACATCCACGGTCACCAGTTCCGCGAGCGTTCCGATCCGATCAAAGGTCAGGTAACGCGCATTGGTTTTTTCCAGCACGACCACCCGCGTGTCGCGCCGCAATTTCCAATCGAGCTGATTGCTCCCCACGTCCACGGCGAAGACTTTGCCCGCCCCATGCTGAAGCAGGCAATCGGTAAAGCCTCCGGTAGAAGCGCCGATGTCGAAGCACACCTTCGTGTCGGGATTAAGGCGAAAGTGTTCGAGCGCCCCCGCCAGCTTCAGCCCGCCCCGGCTCACGTATTTGCGGGCCTCGCCCAGCAGGCGCAAGGCGGCTTGCGCGTCGACGAGGGCGCCGCACTTCTCCTTTTTCTGCTCGTCCACCAGAATTTGCCCCGCCAGGATAAGACCCTGCGCCTGTTCGCGGGACTCCACCAGCCCTCGCTCCACCAGGAGCCGGTCCAGACGGATTTTCCCCGGTCGGCCACTTGCCATAGACCGTTACACTACCGCCGTTGCGGGAAGAAAGGAAGGATGGAGAATTGAGGAGCTAGGATTTGGGACTCAGGAGCCAGGACTCAGGATACCACTTCCTGTAACCGACCGAGTCCATATCCCAACGCTTCGATCCTATACAGAGCGACATAACTTGTAGCGGCGCTCTATGCGCGCCGACCGGCGGTCATAGACCGCCGCAGTGAACTACCGTCGCCGCTCCCCCCAGGGCCACCGCCCTGGGCGGCGGATTCTCCCTCCCGTTGCCCACGCCGCGGTCAAACGCCCAGGCAGCATCTTCGCCATCCTCTATCGCCGCGATGATGGCATTGGCCCCTCGAACCCTCCAGAACATACCCGAGCGCTTCAGACGACGACCGATGAGGGTTTTGCAGCCGGCTTCGACGACTACGGAACCTACGAACAGATGCTGACGCCGGAAGGCGGGATAGCGCATCCGTGGAGTGTTAACGGTAAAATAACCCGCCTCGTGAGGCAGGAGTTCGGCGGCCTCGGGCGTGACTGGGGACAGCGACCGCAAATCGCGCACCAGAGATTCGATCCGCCCGCCATCCAACTTTTTCCCCGTCTCAAGACGATGGGGCCGGATGAGCTGTTGCTGGTTCTCGGACACGAAACCGGCCACTACGCCCTTTATCACATTCCCAAGGAATTCGCTCTCGACGAAGCCGTGGCCTTGCTCTTCTTCTTTTTGGGATTCTTCGCCGTAAGTTGGCTGGTGGAGAGGGCCGGCCCGCGCGCCGGCGTGGAGGGGATAGGAGATTTGGCATCACTTCCCGTCGTCCTCGTCGTCCTCGCTCTGCTGGTGTTCCTGTCAGCCCCCATTGTGAACGGCATCTCGCGCTACTTTGAACATCAAGCTGACCAGTTCGGCCTGGAAGTGGCTTACGGCATCGTTCCCGACCCGAACGCAGCCGAGATCCATTCCCTGCAAATCATGGGGGAAGAAGATTTAGCTGACCCTGATCCCAATCCCTTCATCAAGTTTTGGCTTTACACCCACCCGCCGCTCGACGACCGCATCCGCTTCGCGGCCACGTATAAGCCGTGGGCGGAAGGGAAACCCCTGGAACTGCTGCGCGACATTAGATGAAACATCTTCTTTCCTTGGCCTCCAGGTGTCTGATGCCACCCTTGGGCATGATAGACTAAGGCCGCTATCCGCAAGGCCACGGCGGCACGCAATCGACCTTGGCTGTTATAAATGAGATTGAGACAATGGCAATTGGAAGAAGGATCGGATTAGACTTCCCGCAGCGATCAAGCGATTGGTTAAAATACGCTCGGGCTGTCGCAGCCTTTTGTGTTCTGGCATTTGGAGCCGGCGCTGCTTACCCCCAATGCCCTGGCCGACGAATCCAATTCAGGATCACCAACGAACAAATTGCGAAAATGGAGCAGAGTGAAGCGGAGGGCCACCAACCTTGGCGTAGCAACCCCAAGCTCGTTGCCGACTCCGGATTACTGCAAGCGGAATCGGGTCTCGAACCCAAAGACGTCGACTCAATTCCCTTCAAGCTTAAGAGGCCATCAGCAATGCGAGAAGTGTACACCTACAGTCTGGACACGGCTGGCCAGAGCGCGCGCGTCACGGTGCGACGCTTTCGTTGGAGGGAGCCGGGGACAAGCAAAACTCGCCCATCGGTCTGGTGGGTCACTGAGGTCGTGATTGAGGACTGTGGCAATCATGAAAGGAAGTAGTGGCCAGCCTCCCTGTCAGTAGCCGTGCGCACCTTGCAGCTTTTCTCACCTCTGTGCTAACGTCGTAAATTTGAGGTTTCCGAAGGAATTTTGGCTGAGCAGAGGAAAGGATGATTCTCACCCTGGCGGGGCGGACTCCCCGCATTGCCGGGTCGGCCTACATTGCCCCCAGCGCCGACGTCATTGGCAGCGTCGATGTTGGCGAGAACTCGAGCGTGTGGTTCCAATGTGTGCTGCGGGGAGACATCGAACCCATCCGCGTCGGAGCGAATAGCAACATCCAGGATGGGACCATCATCCACACCATGACGGGTGCTCCCGTATCCGTGGGGGATTGGGTCACGGTGGGCCATCGCGTGGTGCTGCACGGCTGCACGGTGGAGAACCATTGTTTGATTGGAATGGGCGCGGTGCTGCTCAATCACGTACATGTGGGTGAAGGATCGATTGTCGCCGCCGGCGCCGTGGTGGCGGAAAACACCGTGATTCCGCCGCGGAGCCTTTACATGGGCGTTCCCGCTCAGCTCCGGCGGGAGGTCACGGAGGACGAACGGGCATTCATCAGAATGCATGCCACGCATTATTTGCAGTATAAGGATAGCTACTTGGCGGAGGCCACCAAGGAACCCTCTCGCTAGCGCCCCAGGTCAGGCGTTCGTTGATGAATCCAGCCCGCGGGGCGGGCGAAAGAAGGTAGCCCACGGCGTGAGAAGCTGTGAAAAAGTGCTTCAGAGATACAACAACCTCACGCAAAGGCGCAGAGCCGCAAAGGCGCGCAAAGCGAATAAAGGAGTGGCCCTTTGTATTTCTTTGCGCCTTAGCGTCTTTGCGTGAGATTGTTCATTTTTTCACAGCTTCGTGAGCCGTGGGTTAGCTCGCAATAGCAGAGTGAACCCCGAAAGGGGCGAAACACACTTCATGTCGAATCGAGCCGAACCAATTCGTTCTGTGAAGGGAACACGCGACCTGTTGCCGCCCGACACAAGTCTGTGGCAACGCGTCGAGGCCGAGGCCCATCGCGTCTTTGCCGCTTATCACTACGGCGAGGTTCGCACGCCCATTTTGGAAGAGACCGCGCTCTTTGCACGCGGCGTGGGAGCCGAAACCGATATCGTGATGAAGGAAATGTATACCTTCCGCGATCGCGACGAAGAATCGTTGACGTTGCGCCCGGAAGCAACGGCCTCCGTCGTGCGGGCTTACATCGAGCACAGCCTTTACAACCTGGGCGGCATCCAGAAGCTTTACTACATCGGGCCGATGTTCCGTCGCGAGCGCCCGCAGAAAGGGCGCTACCGCCAGTTTTATCAAATCGGCGCGGAAGTCCTCGGGTCACAGAACCCTCTGGTTGACGTGGAAGTCATCGAGATGCTCGTGCTGTTCCTCGAGCGCGTCGGAATCCGTGAGTATCAACTCCTTTTGAACTCGGTGGGTTGCCCCAAGTGCCGCGCGGCTTATCTGGAAGTTCTGCGGCTGGCGCTTCAGGACGTCAAGGCCACCATGTGCGCGGATTGCCAACGGCGGGCCGACACGAACCCGCTGCGCGTGCTCGATTGCAAAGTGGAAGCTGACCAGCCGATCATCGAGAAGCTGCCCAAGATCATCCAGCACCTCGACCCCGAGTGCCAGCAGCATTTCGAGCGCGTCACGAGCGGGCTTCAGGCGCGCGGCCTTGTCTATCAGATCACGCCGCGCTTGGTGCGCGGGCTCGACTACTACACGCGGACGACGTTTGAGATCACGAGCGGCGCGCTCGGCGCCCAGAATGCGGTGGTCGGCGGCGGGCGCTACGACGGACTTTCCGAGATCCTGGGCGGCCCGCCCACTCCCGGCATCGGCTTCTCGATCGGTCAGGACCGCTTGATCCTGGCGGCGCGGGCCGCGGCGGTGCTTCAACCAGGGAATCCTTTGGCGGCTTACGTCGTCTGGATGGGGGAGGCGACGCTTGCTCCCGCATCACGTCTGGTGCGTGAGCTGCGCGCGCAGGGCTTGAGCGTCGAGATCGATTACGACCCCATGAAAATCAAGAAAGCGATGGGCATCGCCAACAAGCTCCAGGCGCGCTTTGCCATTATCATCGGCGAAGGCGAGCTTGCCAGCGGCAAATACCAAGTCAAGGATATGGCGAGCGGGGAACAGCAGCAATTAGAGCATGAGGCAATTGCGTCATATGTGAAAGAGAAATTATGAATTATGAATCATAAATTATGAAACTCACCCCGGAGGCTCCGCGCCATCCTGTAAGGCCTTTTCTTCCTTCATAATTCATAATTTATAATTCATAATTCTGTTTGCGGCGGTGAATGTGAAATTAGACCTTCTTGGTGATCGGCAACGAACGCACTATTGCGGCGAGCTGCGCAAAGAGCACGCGAGGCAGACCGTTTTTCTGGCCGGCTGGGTGGATGTCCGGCGCGACCTCGGCAATTTGATCTTCCTCGATTTGCGCGACCACACGGGCAGAACGCAAATCGTTTGTAATCCCGCGATCAGCGCGGAAGTGCATGACAAGGCAGAGGAGATTCGCGCCGAATACGTGGTGGGAGTGGAGGGTGAAGTTGTGGTGCGCGCGCCGGGAACGGTGAATCCACAGCTTGCGACCGGCGAAGTGGAAGTGATGGCGCGCACGCTGTTGGTGCTGAATGAGGCGAAGACCCCACCCTTTCCCATCGAGGATGAGACGAAGACCAGTGAAGAGACCCGCCTGCGCTACCGCTACCTCGACCTGCGGCGCGGACGCATGCAGCGCAACCTGCGCCTGCGCCATCGCGCCAGCGAAGTAGTGCGCGCGCACCTGGGCGAGCACGGCTTCCAGGAAATCGAGACGCCCTTCATGACCCGCTCCACGCCGGAGGGCGCGCGCGACTACCTGGTTCCCAGCCGCCTGCACCACGGCCGCTTCTACGCGCTCCCGCAGTCGCCGCAACTCTTCAAACAGCTCCTGATGATCGGCGGCTTCGACCGTTATTACCAAATCGTCCGCTGCTTCCGCGACGAAGACCTGCGCGCTGACCGTCAGCCGGAATTCACCCAGATCGATATCGAGATGGCTTTCCCACAGCGCGACGTGTTGTTCGACATCATCGAGCGCTTGATGGAAAAGCTCTTTGCGCTTGTGGACGTCACAGTGGAGCGGCCGTTCCCCCGCATGGCGTACGACGAGGGGATGGAGAAGTATGGCTCCGACAAGCCCCACACCGGATTCAGCCTCGAATGGAAACGCGTGAGCCTTGCCGCCGACGCCCTAGAGAAGGTGCGCGTGGCTCAGCCCATCAAAGCGATGCGCGTGCCGGGGTGGAGCGGCGCTTCGCGCAGCCAGCTCGACAAGCTGCAAGAAACCACGAAATCACTGGGCGCGGATTGGTTCTCCTATATCAAGGTGACCGGGCCCGCGCCGCAATCGCCACTCACGAAGGCGCTGGGCGAACCTGCTGTTGCCGCCCTCGCTACCTCCGTTGAAGCTCAGCCCGGCGATTTGGTTCTGCTGCTGGGGATCAAATCCGCGTCCAGCCGGGATGCCTTCCGAATGCTGGATAACGCGTCGGGCGAACTGCGGCTGGATATCGCGCGCAAGCTCGAACTGCTCGAGCCTGGCACATGGAATTTCATCTGGGTCGTGGACTTCCCCATGTTCGAATACGACGAAAAGGAAAAGCGCTTCGCCGCCATGCACCACCCTTTCACCTCGCCGCGGGAAGAGGATTTGGAGAAACTGGAAACTGACCCCAGGGCCGTCAAAGCCCGCGCCTACGATCTGGTATTGAATGGCTCGGAGATTGGCGGTGGCTCAATTCGTATCCATCGCCAGGACATTCAGCGCCGGGTGTTTAAGGTTTTGGGCCTCAGCGAAGAACAAGCGCGGGAGCGTTTTGGGTTTTTCCTCAACGCCCTGGAATATGGCACTCCTCCGCACGGCGGCATCGCGCTCGGCCACGATCGCATCAACGCGCTGATGGCAGGCGAGTCGAGCATCCGGGAAGTCATCGCCTTTCCTAAAACGGCCAGCGCCATCGATATGATGTGCGACGCGCCCGCCGGGGTTGAGCGCGAACAATTATTTGAGCTAGGACTCGTACACGAGTACGAGGGTGGCTCCTGCGAGGAGTGTGGCGGTCAGTGGGTTTTTGAGTACGAGACTATCGCCAGAGGTGGCAGTTTCAGTTTCGCGCCGCCAGAGGTGACTTGCCCGGTCGGTGGGCAGAGACGGGTTGTCCTCCGTTACAGCGGTCGATGGGGAGCAAAGCACATGCATCCCACGACGCGTCAGTGGGAAGTTCTTAGACAGTTCTCTTAGGGGGTCGGAGCTTTAGCTCCGACATAGGAATACCGCCAGGAGAGGGGAGCTTTAGCTCCTATACTGTTCACGTAAGGGGTCTATCCAAATTGCTTCTCGATTCGCCCCTAGGTGACCCCCTCACCCACCGCCTTGCGGTTCCCCCTCTCCCCCAAGGGGGTGAGGGTAAGAAATACAGATTACTGCTCCCCTCGCCCCCTTGGGGGAGAGGGGCCGGGGGCATAGGCGCTAGGATAACGCCATAAGAATGCCTTGAGCCACAGTAGTGGCGAAGTCATGTGGCCCACGGCGACAGCCGTGGGGAAAGCGGGAGCAAGAACGGGCTTTTCGAGCCCCGTCAGGGGCGACATCCGCTTCGGGTGAGCATCGGGTAGCGCCCGACGCCCCACGGATGCCGCCCCTGGCGGGGCTCTTTTGGTAAAATCATTAATGCCGTCTCTTTCCCACGGCTTCGCCATGGGCTAAATGACGTCGCCCGCTACGCGGGCTGGCAGCCGACGGTGCTTATCCTAGCGCCTATGGGGGTTGGGGGTGAGGGGTGTTTAGCTGATAGCCTAAAGTTTACAGCCGACCACTCACTGTTGCGTCACCTGCATCGTTTCGTCGATGGAAAGGATTGGCCAACTGGCTTTGGCGGGGTCCGAGGGCTTGGCCGTAATCTTGAAATGTTGGCCATCGTCCACCTCCGCCGTGTAACTGTAGCCCCGCCGGTTCGTGCCGGAAAAGCTAATCGAGCCGTCCTGCTGAAGCTCGTCAACCGAGACATAGGACCCGTGGCTTGCCAGGTACATCCTCTCGGCCTGCGCGATGGCCAGCAGGTCGCTCCTTACGCCCACCACGTCAATCACTTCCTTGGGAGGCTGCCCGCCCGTCGGCCCCTGGGTGTACTGAGACTTCACCACGAACCAGATAATCGCCACTACAATCACCAATCCCAGAATGGTTCCTGCTGATTTCATAAGCTCTCCTTGTCAGTGGTCCGTAGTCCGTTGTCAGTCGTCAGTTCTCAGTTCTCAGTAAATACAAAAGCGGACTGCCGCCGGCTTCCTGCTTGGTTCTGATCATTAACTCCTGAGAACTGACGACTGAAGGCCGACTGCTGACAACGGACAACAGACCACGGACAACACCCGGCGGCCCTATTCTGACGCGATGTGCGCGCGGATGCAACAACGGACGTAGCCCGGGTAGGCCGGTGTTTCGCCCGCTGGAGGTGGCTCTCTAACCCGGGGGTGAGCTGCCTTGCCCTGTCTGCGTAATCTGCGTAATCTGTGGATGGAGAGATCTTTGCAGGGGGAGGCGGCGCCCGTGGCGGAAACAGCCGAGGTGGTGATTGTAGGCGGAGGGATTGTGGGGGCGAGCATTGCCTATCACCTTGCCGAGGCCGGATGCGCGAACGTCCTGGTGCTAGAGCGCGAGCCTTACCTGGGCCGCGGCTCCACGGGCAAGAGCATGGGAGGTGTGCGCGCGCAGTTCTCCACCGAGATCAACATTCGCCTGTCGCTCTATGCTCTCGATTTTTTTGCCCGCTTCGAGGAGGCCACGGGCTGCCCGAGCGGCTATCGTCCGCAAGGCTACCTGTTCGTGGGGACGAGCGAGAAGCACTTGGCCTACTTGCGAACCAACTGCCAACTCCAAGTGGCGTGCGGGGTGAAGACGGTGGAATTGCTCTCGCCCGCCGAGGTTCTGCGCCGCATGCCGCATTTGCGCCCGGACGACATCGTGGGCGGCAGTTTCAGTTCCACCGACGGATTTGTGGACCCGCACAGCGTCATGAGCGGGTTCATGCAGCGCGCCATCGAAAAAGGCGTGCGTCTGTGGAAGGGTGCAGAAGCCACGTTGATTTGGCAAGACGCCCAGGGCATCGCGGGCGTCCGGACGACGCGCGGCCGAGTGGCCACACGCACGGTGGTGAATGCCGCCGGACCGTGGGCGGCACAAGTCGCAGCATTGACCGGGGTGGAATTGCCCGTCGAACCCCTGCGCCGCATGTTAGTCCCCAGCGAACCTTTCCCGCTCATTGCGCGCGAGGCGCCGATGACGATCGATATGGCCACGGGATTTCACTTCCGCCCCGAGGGTTTGGGAATCCTGCTCGCCTGGAATGATCCGGAGGAGACGCCGGGATTCAAAACCAATTTCGATCCGGCGTTCATCGAGAAAATCCTGCTGCGCGCCGTGGACCGTGTCCCTTGCTTCGAGGCGCTGGAAGTGAATCCCAAGCGCGCCTGGGCCGGCCTCTACGAAATGACCCCCGACCATTACCCCATCCTCGGACCCGTGCCGCAGGTCCCTGGCTTGTATCTCGCCAACGGCTTCAGCGGCCACGGCGTAATGCACTCACCGGCCACCGGCAAGGTTATGGCAGATTTGATCCTGCACGGCCACTCCGACCTGATCGACGCGCGCGCCCTCGACCTCGCCCGCTTCGCCGAGGGCCGCCTCATCCACGAAACGGCGGTCCTGTGAAGGCGAGTTGTGGTTCTAGGGGAGAATCGGGCGAACGGCGATGCTTGGCGGGTTCTCGACAAATCAGATAAGGCTATGTGTTTTCAATAACATCTCTAGAAGCCGCGCACTCTCCGCTGGCTTCCCTTTGAGCACTTGGTGGGGCTTGCGCCGATGTCGTGCGCTATCTTGCCGGCCAACCGAATGGCCGAACCGGCGCCTGTCCTCACGCACCTACTGTAGCCTACCGTTATGGCGTTGTCAAGACGAATTAATGACCGATTTTGACGCGGTTTTCAAAACCTTAACTAAGAGTCAAGGTTTTCATCCACCACGATTTTCAACGCGCGAAGGAATTGTGTGTCTTGCGTGGTCAGGCGGAATTCGGGATCGGGCCGGGCGTCGGCGTTGAGTTTCTGGCGATGTACCAAGTTTATCTCGCCGCGCTTGTTGAAGCCGATCGTGACTTCCAGAACGAGAAAGAGGTCGTAGCCGGCGCTGCGGATGCGCGACATGACATCGGCGATCCGCTCGGAATCGGAGAGAGATTCGTTGATGGCGTCGCCCAATTCTCTGATCAGGCGTTTGAAATTATCGTCCAGCTCCAAGGTTCACCTGGCAGGTCGACGCTGTCTTACGAACTCAATTCTAGGATTGCCGCCGATAGACGTCAAGGCAAAAGGCCGTTCCAGGGCATAACTGCCTGAAATCAAAGGGAAAATTCCAAGCCTCAGTCCGTCCCAGATTTGTATGCGCACACCGAGCGCGCCACTGGAAGCGATACCGGCATTTGACTGCACCGCGGTTTGTCCTTACGATAACGTACCGGGAATGGGAAGAACCCGCGCAGGGGAGGAGAGAAAGGCTTTGAGCCGACTCGGAAGTCTGTTCCATTACTGGTTTCTCAACGCGAAGCGGTTGTTTCACATGCTCATCGGGCTGGCCTTTATGGTCTTGACGCTTGCCGCCGCGTGGCTGACCTTTGCAGAGTGGGAGGGTTACCGGAAATCTCCCGGTGCAGGCTTGGTCTATTTCGAGTTGTATGGGGGGCTCACCGTACTCCTGGCGATTCTTTGCCTTTACTCTTTTGTAAAGGCACGAAACGTGCGTTGACTTCGCGGTGCATGTTACCGCGCGGGTAGCGCGGCGCGCTTTTCGGTCATCCTTTTATGGCTGCACAACACGGTAAGGAACTCAAAGCAAAATTCGAAACGGGCTCGGGGTTGGAGCTCAAGCGGTTCTATACGCCTGGGGACCTTGCCGGCTGGGACTACGAGAATGAGGTGGGCTATCCGGGTGAATACCCCTACACGCGGGGCGTTTACCCGTCGCTTTACCGCGGCCGCCTCTGGACCATGCGCCAGTATGCGGGTTTCGGCTCGGCGCGCGAATCGAATGCGCGCTACCGTTATCTGCTTTCGCAAGGACAAACGGGCCTTTCCGTGGCATTCGACCTTCCCACACAGATTGGCCTTGATTCCGACCATCCCCTGGCGCGCGGAGAAGTGGGCCGCGTGGGTGTGGCCATTGACTCGCTCGAGGACATGGAAATGCTCTTTGCAGGAATCCCTCTCGAGCGCGTCTCCGCGTCGATGACTATCAACGCTACGGCCGCGATTTTGCTGGCGCTCTATTTCGCCGTGGCCGAAAAGCAAGGCGCTGATCTCACCCGTTTGTCGGGAACGGTGCAGAACGATATTTTGAAAGAATACATCGCGCGTGGCACCTACATTTATCCGCTCGCTCCCGCGCTGCGCATCGTGACGGATATCTTTGCCTTCTGCCGCCACCGCGCACCCGAGTGGAACACCATATCCATCAGCGGCTATCACATTCGCGAAGCGGGCTCGACCGCCGTGCAGGAAGTGGCTTTCACATTGGCCAACGCCATTTCTTACGTGGAAGCTGCGCTGGCGCGAGGGTTGGCGGTGGATGAATTTGCACCGCGCCTGTCGTTCTTTCTGAATGCGCACAACGATCTGCTGGAAGAAATCAGCAAGTTCCGGGCTGCGCGGCGGCTGTGGGCGCGGATCATGCGTGAGCGCTTTAAAGCCCAGGACCCGCGCTCCTGGATGTTTCGCTTCCACACGCAAACCGCCGGCTCCACGCTCACCGCGCAGCAGCCCAATGTGAATATCGTGCGCGTGACGCTCCAGGCGCTGGCGGCGGTGCTGGGTGGGACGCAATCGCTGCACACCAATGCTCGCGATGAAGCGCTGGCCTTGCCCACGGAAGCTTCCGCGCTGTTGGCCTTGCGCACGCAACAGATTTTGGCCACGGAAAGCGGCGTGCCCAACACCGTCGATCCGCTGGGGGGCTCCTACGTTATCGAAAAACTCACCGATGAAGTCGAGGCCCAGGCCCGGGAATACTTGCGCAAGATCGAAGCCCTGGGCGGCATGGTGTGTGCCATCGAATCGGGCTACGTGCAGCGCGAGATCCAGCAGGCAGCCTACGAATATCAGAGAGCCATCGAGAGGGGCGACCGTGTAATGGTGGGCGTAAACCAGTACGTGGACGAGACTCGCAACTCTCCGCCCCTCCTGCGCATCGATCCCGAAATCGAGCGCACCCAAGTTGAGCGTCTGGCCAAGCTGCGGGCCCGCCGCGACGCCGCGCGCGTGGAAACAACGCTCCGCGCCGTGGAGGAGACCGCGCGCACTGACCGCAACTTGCTGCCGGCCATCCTCGACGCCGTCAAGGCCTACGCCACCGTGGGCGAGATCTCCGATGCCCTGCGGCGAGTCTTCGGCGAGTATCATCAGGCGGTGGTGATTTGATACCACACGCCTTATTTGGTATGGTTCGCATATGGCGAAATGCAAGGTGCTGGCGTTCCTGCTGTGCGAGAATGCGACCAGAGGCGGCGATGGGAAGGTCATCCTGCATAATCTCTTCGACCGGATCATCGCTCCGCGGACTCCAAGGAATGTTAAGCTCTTCTTCGTGTACTACAAAATCGTTGTGAAGGAGCCGTGCACCATTTCGTTAAGAGTCATACATTCCTCCGGCCAGGAAATCCCTGGGAATTGGCGCGATTCATTCTCGCAGCTTGGTCCTGTCCAATCGATTTGGGCTCTGACTACAAATCTTTTTAAGCGGCCTGGAAACTATGCGCTCGAATTACGGCAGGAGATAGAGGGTTCCAAACCACTCTCGTTGGTGAGCACTCTGTTGGTTGTCGATGAGGAGGGCGATTGATCCGATGGGTACTGAATTTGTGATCGTCGAAACTCACTGGCGTACGACTCCAGAGGAGGCGATTGCCGCGGTGCTGCGACTCAACCCCCGGCTGCGGACTGGCGAGCTTTTGCAGGGGAACCGCGTTCTCTCTGCAGGCGAGTCGCTTGCCGGATCGGGACAGGAGCAAGACAAATTCACAGTCCAAGCTCGACTCGCCGACGTTGCCCGACAAGAAGAGAAGCGCCGCCGTCTTCAGGCGTTTCTCGAAAGGGAGACTCCCGCATGGAATCCTGACGACCATCCGGAAATCGACGCGGCGGGCGGGGCCGCGGCCTGGGTGAAGAAAATGCGACGCGAAGCTGACCGAGCTTCCCTGCGACGCAGCCGCCGCGCCCGGCCATGACTATCCTCCTTGACACTTCTGTGATCATTGATACCTTGCGCCGCCGACGCGGGCGCCGGGAGTTGCTGAGAACTTTGATGGGTGAGGGCCATGCTCTTGCCTGTTGCGCTATCAGCATCGCCGAAGTGTACTCAGGTATACGACCGGGGGAGGCCCGGGTGACCAGCGAGTTATTCGACAATCTGCTGTATGTGGAGACTGGCCGCGAAACCGCTCGGAATGCCGGCGAGTTGAGGGCCAAGTGGCGGCAACGAGGCAAGACTCTAAGCTTGCCTGACGCGATGATCGCCGCTGTGGCTTTGGCTGAAAACCTGACCTTAGCTACAGACAATGTGAAGGATTTCCCCATGCCTGAGTTGAGATTCCTGACGCTCCCCAAGGAATAACACATTATGCCCACCCTAACTTTTCTCGGAGCGACTGGCACGGTGACCGGCTCAAAGTATCTCCTGGAAGCCGGCGGTGAGCGCCTGATGGTCGATTGCGGACTCTTCCAAGGCGACAAGGAACTGCGGCTGCGTAACTGGAATCCGCTGCCCGTGCCGCCCGCCAGCATCCAATGGCTGCTTCTGACGCACGCGCATCTCGACCACGTCGGTTACATTCCGCGCCTGGTGAAGGACGGCTTTCGCGGTCAGATCCTGGCTTCTTCGGCCACCATGGATCTCGCCAAGATTGTGTTGCCGGATTCCGGGCATCTACAGGAAGAAGATGCGGACTTCGCCAACAAGAAAGGGTTCAGCAAACACGCCCCGGCCCTGCCCCTCTACACCTATGAGGAAGCCCTCAAGTCGCTCGAATACATTCGCGCGGTGAACGCACTGGAGCCGCTGGAGATTTCCCCGCACTTCACGATACGCGGCTTCTTCGCGGGGCACATCCTGGGCGCGCGCATGATCGAAGTGACGGTCCGGGAAAACGGCACCACCAAAACACTGCTCTTCTCCGGAGACCTGGGCCGCTTCCCGCAGTTGATCATTCCTGAACCAGTGGTGCCTGAAGACGGGTTCGATTACATGCTGCTGGAATCCACCTACGGCGACCGGTTGCACCCTAAGGAGGACATTGGCGCGCGCTTGGCTTCGATTGTTGAGGGCACCGCCGGCCATGGGGGGACGGTGGTGATTCCCTCCTTCGCCGTGGGACGCACGCAGGAGCTGCTCTTCCTGTTCCGCGAATTGATCGAAGAGAAGAAGATGCACTCGCTGCCGATCCACGTGGACAGCCCTATGGCGATCGACGTCACCCATCTTTACGAAAAGCACCAAGAGGACCACAGCCTGGAATTGGATGCGCTGGAAGCACAGGGAGTCAAGCCGTTCTCCCCGCCCAATTTGCACTTCGACAAGACCGTGGGCGATTCCAAGCAGCTCAACGATGCGCGCTACCCGATTGTGATCATCTCGGCAAGCGGCATGGCGACCGGCGGCCGCGTAGTTCATCACCTGGAACGCTGCCTGCCAGACCATCGCAACACCATACTGTTTGTAGGTTTTCAGGCGGCGGGAACACGCGGGCGGGCAATTCAATCCGGCGCCCAGGCCGTGAAAATGTACGGCCACGATGTGCATGTGCGCGCGCGCATTGAGACCATCGAGAACTTGAGCGCGCATGCGGACTATGGCGAAATCCTCGCCTGGCTCAAGCGCTTCAGCAAGGCGCCGGGCCGGACCTTTATGGTGCACGGTGAGCCGAAGGCCAGCGAAGCCCTGCGGCAGCGCATTGCGCAGCAACTCCATTGGGATGTTTCGGTACCGACTTATCTTCAGCAGGTAAAGTTGTAAGCCCGCCGGCAATCCTTCGGGTGGTGCCGAACGGGAAGGCGGAGGGAGCATGAAGCTCAAGGACCGCGTTGCGGTCATCACGGGTTCCGGCGCAGGAATTGGCCGGGCGTCGGCGCAGGAGTTCGCCAAGGAAGGCGCGCGGGTGGTGATTGCGGATATTAATTTCCCGGGAGCGCAGGAAACGGCGCGGGAAATTGCCGCCGCGGGCGGCGTGGCGAGGGCAGTGGAAGTGGATGTGGCGGACGCCGATTCCGTGCAGCGGCTGGTTCGCGAAACCGTGCACGCTTTCAGCGCGGTTCACGTCCTTTACAATAACGCTGCCGTGCAGGTCAGCAAGACTTTGGAAGAGACGACCGTGGAAGAGTGGAACCGCCAGATGGCCGTGAATCTGGGCGGCATGTTCCTGTGTTCGAAGTTCTTTCTGCCTCACCTGCGCAAGACCCGTGGAAACATCATCAACATGGCCTCGGTGAACGGATTCTTCGTTGAGCCGATGTGCGCGGGCTATTGCGCCACGAAGGGCGCGATCATCGCCCTGACCAAGGCGATGGCGATTGACCACGGGAAGGATGGCATTCGCGTCAACTGCATTTGCCCGGGTTACATCGATGCCGGCATGGCGTGGGGGTACTTCGAAGGGCAGCCCGACCCGGCCGCAGCTCGCGCCACGGCGGCCAAGCTTCAGGCCTTGAAGAGAATCGGCCGGCCGGAGGAAGTGGCGCGCGTGGCCGCGTTTCTGGCCAGCGACGAAGCGGCTTACATGACCGGGGCATCCGTGATTGTTGACGGTGGGTTCAGTTCAGGCCTTCCGCCTGCGCCCTGAGACGGACGCGCATCCTTACGGCGTGGCCTGTCCAGCAGGGGCGGCGCCGGCGGGCGCCAGGCCTAGTTGATCGGCGATCTCGCGCATGGCGGCAATGCAGAAGGTGATTTGCTCGTCCAGCGGGACGCCCAACTCTTCCGCGCCTTTGGTAATGTCCTCACGACTGACGGAGCGGGCAAAGGCTTTATCCTTCATTCTCTTTCTCACCGATTTTGCTTCCAGGCTGGCGATTCGGTCCGGTCGGACCAAAGAGCACGCTGTAACAAATCCCGCGAGTTCGTCACAGGCAAAAAGCACTTTGGCCAAAAGCGTGTCGCGTGGAACGCCTGTGTAATCGGCATGGCCGAGAATGGCGCGGCGAACCTCTTCGGACACTCCTTTTTCCTTGAGAATCTCGTTGCCCTTCAGCGGATGGTCGGGAGCGTTCGGATAAATCTCGTAATCGAAATCATGGATCAATCCGACCACTCTCCACTGCTCCTCATCTTCGCCGAACTTGCGGGCGTGGGCGCGCATGCAGGCTTCCACCGCCAGCGCGTGCTTCCGCAAATTCTCGTTTTGGGTGTACTCGCAAAGGAGTTCCCACGCCATTTGGCGATCCATGACTCCCCCCTTTCAACAGGCTGCTGATTATACGATGCCCCGTGACACATCCCAAGCCGTGAAGTGTCATGCGCGTGCCATGCGCGTGCCATGCGCGTGCCATGCGCGTGTTCTTAGCTTGTCAAGTTGTCCGGTT
>Ga0315282_10008230_pt1 | contig 16915 bp, 17 predicted proteins | sample YL17G07_20_MG_FD_203693 | JGI IMG/M metagenome (GOLD analysis project Ga0315282, IMG submission 203693) | Sediment microbial communities from Yellowstone Lake, YNP, Wyoming, USA - YL17G07_20 | ecosystem: Environmental > Aquatic > Freshwater > Lake > Sediment | place: USA: Wyoming | collected...
ATTCACTAGTGGCAGCAATGAGGTTTCAATCAAAGCGCGAGGGCGAGCCATATCAGCAGCCGTTGATGTCGTCGAAGTGTGCAGAAGACGATTCTTCGAAGGCAAGCTTCACGTTAAGAACATCACCATCGCAACCGAGCAGCTGGGCGAGGAAGGACAAGTACGAAACGTCTCAACGATCGAGATCACGGTGACAAAACTAACCTAGCGACGACAGTAGACCACCGCGCATAACAGAGACACCCCCCCGTTTCTTCTATAAGCGCAGGGCATTGAGGAGCAACTGCAACCCCCTCCACCCAAGGCGGAAGATTGTCTCACTTGGACTCCGGGATCGCATAGACAAGATTCCCGGTCAAGTCCCACCGGGGTTCGCCATGAACGACTTCAGACACTGCCGAAGCGCTAAGAGCCGTCAAGGGTGCATGGTTTATCAAGCGGTCAGCCTATCCAGTTGGCGGTATTGATTGGATTGTCTGAAGGAACAATGCCGATTTACATTCTCCGGGAAGGATCGACACGAAACAGAGGTCACGATGCCCAACGAAGCAACATCATGGCCGCAAAAATTGTTACTGAAACTATTCGAACGACGCTTGGTCCGCTTGGAATGGATAAGATGCTTGTGAGCGGCACGGGGGACGTCGTCATCACTAGCGACGGTGCCACGATCATGAAAGAATTCGACATTCAGCATCCGGCCGCAAAGATGCTCGTGGAAGTTGCTAAAAGCCAAGACAATGAGGTCGGTGATGGCACAACCACGGCGGTTGTGCTGGCCGGCGAGCTTCTCTCGAAAGCTCAAGAACTCATGGATCAGGATGTCCACCCAACGGTCCTCATAGACGGTTACAAGAGAGCTTCAGTTGAAGCTCTCCAGATTCTGGATTCCTTGGCTATCACGGTAGACCCGACCGACACCAAAACCTTGCGTCAGATAGCAAGCACGTCAATGGGAACCAAGACAGTAGCAACCAGCAAGGACTACCTTGCCCAACTCGCCACTTCCGCCGTAACACAAGTAATGGACAACTCGAGCGGAAAGACCAAAGCAGACATCGAGAGGATAAAGGTGCTCAAAAAGCACGGCGGAGGAATAGAGCAAACAGAGCTGGTTCAAGGTATCGTCCTCGACAAGGAGATTGCTCACTCCGAGATGCCAAAGCGAGTAGAGAAAGCCAGAATCGCCCTTCTCAATTCTAAGCTAGAGATTGAAAAGACAGAGTTCGACGCAAAGATCACCATCGAAAGCCCAGATCAAATGAAAACGTTCCTAGATGAGGAGGAAACCATGATGAGGAAAATGGTGGAGAAGATCGCCGAATCAAAGGCGAACGTGGTGCTATCTGAGAAAGGTATTGACGACATGGTCCTCCATTTCCTTGCCAAGCGAAGAATCTTGGCCGTGAAGAATCTGAGCAGCGGCGACATGGAAAAACTCGGAAGAGCAACCGGTGGGAAAATCGTGGCGACCCTGAAGGATCTAAGCGCTGAATCCTTAGGCGAAGCCAAACTGGTAGAGGAGGTCAAGATCGGTGACGACAAGCTACTCTACATCAGGGAATGCAAAGACCCGAAAGCGGTAACTATTGTGATACGCGGCGGTTCCGAACACGTTATCGAGGAAGCTGAACGATCCCTTCACGACGCCCTTTGCGTAGTCCGAAACGTCGTTGAGGATGGCAAGATCGTTGCGGGCGGAGGCTCTATTGAGGCAGAACTAGCGAAACAGCTCCGCGAGTTCGCAGTCAAAGTTGGAGGAAGAGAACAGTTGGCTGTACTATGTTTCGCAGAAGCTGTCGAAGCGATACCAATGACGCTCGCACAGAATGCGGGACTCGACCCTATCGACATCATGGTTGAACTTAGAATGAAGCACCAGGACAGCGCAAACAAATGGTTTGGAGTCAGCGTGCACGACGGAAAGGTAGCTGACATGCTCAAAGAGAGAGTGGTTGAACCTCTTCGCGTCAAGCAGCAAGCCATCAAATCATCAACAGAAGTAGCATGCATGATTCTCCGTATCGACGACGTGGTTTCGTCTAAAGGAGGAAAGGGACCTGCTGGCGGACCGCCAGGGGGAGGCATGCCCCCCGGAATGGGCATGATGTGATAAGATAGCTATCACGGATTCGCCGCAGTCGTCTTCGGTCCCGTTGCAAACGTGACGATAGCTGAGACGCATCGCCAGGTGTGGCTTCAACCAAAGTGCTCTAGTCTTTGTTTCTTCCTTTGCTAAGTTAATGGGGTCCTCTTTTCTTCTCCGCATCCAATTTTCGGACGAGTTTGATGACTTTGCGTGAAATAATTGGCGTCAATCGAAACTCTCCGTGATGTGGGCAGTATGAATCAGGAACCACCTCTCCCGTGTCTTCATGGAAAACGGCCGGATACAGCCGACAACCCTCAGGCCGATAATTATAGATGGTACATCCTTGACCGTTATGAAAGACACATCTCCCCGACAGATTCTTGAGCTGTCGGTTCCCATTCTTCTTGAGGATGAAGAAATCCCCAGAGAAGCCAAGGCCCTTTATCCGGACGATATCTGAACTGCTCAATGGCATCTCGGTATCCAAGCAGCACTTGATGCATCCGCACTGCAGGCACAGATCTTTCATCTTGCTCATCTCCGCACTCGGCTAGATCCGATACGGGCCGTAGCCTCTACCTGTAGTGGAAGGAGGAGTGGACTGGCATAAGAACAGGAGAGTCGAGGCCACGAACTCGCGGATCCAAGGGAAGAGAGAAGGCAAGAAAGGGAAAGTTCCGACTACGGGGGATGGGAAGAGGAGCAAGGAGCCGAAGTCGATGGAAGCCACGACAAAACAGACAAAGGAGGACGAGTCACCAAAGGTGAGCTGTTGCGTTCTTAGTCCAAGTGAATGAGAACGCCTCAAGCCAGCCAAACCTAAGAAAGATGTTATGCTGCTTGAAGATGTGGGGACCCTAGAGGCTGAGCATTTTGAGTCTCGAAGCAGACCTCAAACGAACCGTGAGAAGGTTAAACCTGCTCCTGATAGTGCTGGCAATTGAACTGATCCCAATCACCTTGCTAGCAATCTACTTTCTAGTGATGCTCCTGTCGCATCCCCTTGCTCCTTCAGGAGACTAACACAGATTCCCTTGGGTTAGATGTGATCCGTTTCTTGATTGGTTTAACTCTCAAATGAATGACTCAGGATTCAGCGTCTGGATCCCCTGTCTCGTCTGGATCCGGCGCGCTGAGATACGTGAGATGTGAACTGCTGGAAATTGTAACGACGCACGTGAGGCTAGTACCTTTCCGTACGCAGACGCCTTCTTCTCCTTTCTCTCTCAGGTCGGCCCCTTGCTCGTCTGCTCTTCTGCTGTTCTCTTCTAGCTCGTATTCTTCTCCTTCTTCTTGCTCTCCTTTTTGACATAACATATCAACGACGCGAGCCCCCAAATGTCAATACCGGATCGAGCCACATTGTAGTCTGGATCTTGGTGAGGAGGGCGCATTTTCGTCGTCGCGGTCACTTGGTGCGGGCGTCCAGATTCGAACCGGGCAATCGGCTTCGACAGCAACAACACTAAAAGCCCGTGGTGGGTACGTTCGAAACCTTCGCGATCCGGACCCCGCCGAATTTTGAAACCTCTTTCAGCAACGAAATTGTTGCGGGCCCCACCGGGCCCGCCATCTCTTTTCGGCTACCTTCGGGTGCCTTGAGCAATCTATTGTAATCGTTCCTTGGGCATGTCGAACCTTCAATCTCGTACGCGCGGTCGGTCGTCTCCAGGGTGGCCCCCACCCAGCGAGGCGTCTCACCTTGAACTCTCCGCGGCTTGCGCCTTTCTTGGTCCGTGATCAATCAGCCACTGGCGAGTATACGACTGCGTTTGCTTACAGGCCGGTGCGACGTGGCCTCGTACCGTGGCAGAATTCCATGGGGTTCACTGTGTCTCTGTAACTCTCTACAGATGTTTTGCGGACCTTTGGCGTGGTTCTTGTCCGCTCCGGATTTCGTTGGTTCGAAACGTGAAATGTCACCCAACCGGGCCCGCCACCTTGCAGTTCAAATCCAGCCGCCCGCACTATAAGGCGCACACAAACAAAATGGGGGTCCAAATTCAAGCGTCCTAAGCGCGGCCCTTGTCTGATGGAACAAAGACAAGAGAAATCGAATTCACACAGTGTCGAACGCCCTTCTTGGTGAAGCCTTCTCCAAGGAAGACGTGACCCAGATGCACTTCACAACTGGCACAGGCTATCTCCGTGCGGACTCCGTCAGGGTCCGGAATCCTCTTCACTGCACCAGGGATCTCGTCGTCGAAACTAGGCCACCCACAGCCAGCATTGAATTTGTCTTCCGAACGGTACAGCGCCACATTGCAGCGTCTGCAGACATACGTGCCTTTTCCCCAAAAGTCGTCGTACTTGCCGCTGAAAGGTGGCTCTGTGCCTTTGCGGATGATGACCTCTTCCTCTTCTTTGGTTAACTCGTTGTGTTTCATCTGATCCGCACCTCCTAGATAGCTTTCGTTCCCGGCTAGCTGACGCAGACTGCGCTTATACGGGGAGATTAGGCTAGCTGCATTCGGGCGCTCAGAAAAGGAATCTTCTTGCTTGAAGAAATACGAGAACTGCGACGGCCTTGCATTTCTACTAGGAACAACCTCGAGTGCCCAAAGCAACCTCAAAGCATCGAGTCAACCCGGCGTGTGAATAACTGTTCGAGGTGTTTCGCCCTTGTGTGCGCTCGCGCCAGTCACCTGTAAACGCTCCGGCCTTCGCCCGCCCTATGTCTCTCAGCGTCTGCTATGCAAGCGGATGCGGCGGCTCGGATGACGGCCTGTGATGAAGCTTTTGTGCGATGTGCAAGACCATGTGCGAAGCCAACAGTGATGATGCTGCCACGCCGGCGAGGACAAACGTCGACGTTGAGATCATCATGACAATGGCTGGAGTGTCGACTAGTCTGGCGAGAGTCACGCTGACAAGCGCGCCGAGGAGAACCGCTATTGCAGGCGCTTGAAGCTTCCTGCGTGTCTGACGCGCCTTCGATGAGTAGGCGAGCAGCCCTGCCAGTGGAAACGCGAAGTAGACTACGCCGATGAGGGAGCTCACAACGAGGCCTGATAGAATCGCTCCTGCCTCCAGGTTTGTCGGAAAAAGGCCGAATGCTGCAGCGCCGATCCGCAGGATCCCGATGAGTGGATATAGCGAGAACTTCGCCATGGTTCTCAAGGGTGGATGTTCGCTTATGAGGTGTGCAACGCTTGGACTGAAGGAGTAGTACCAAGCGTTGAAGGCGATCATGAAGTTCGATCCTGCGTTTGTCTTCAGGATGGAATTGTCGCGGAAGTTCCTCAAGAACTGGACTTCGTTGGAGAGTTCGGAGCCGTAAGTGGCGGTGGCAATTAGACACGGTGCTGCTGTACCGGGAACCTGCACTGTGAGTGTCGTGCTACGAGTCAGCGATCCGCTGGTTCCTATGATTGTGACCATGTGAGTTCTCACGGGTGCCCCTAACACCGTGACAGTGACGGCTGACGATGTCGTTCCTCCTATGGGTGACGTCACTGGATTAGTTCCAAACGTCAATATCATGCCGTCTGGTGCACCAGAGCTGCTCAGGTTCACTGGCGAAAAGAACACTCCAAGGGACTGGACCGTGATAGTCGAAGTGGCAGATGCTCCAGGAGGAATGGACAGATACGACGGAGAGGCCGTAATCGCGAAGTCAGCTACCCCGGCAGCAACCGTGACCTCAAGATCCACGCTGTGGGTCAGTATGCCACTCGTTCCGGTTACTCGAAACGTGAAGGTCCCGGTAGACGCCGTGGGACCCGCGGAAATGATCAGGGTTGATGCCACTCCTCTATCAGGGGGAGGAGTTATGGGAGTCGGAAGCGTGAAAGCGACGCCTTCCGGTTGTGCTCCTGACCAGGAGCCTGCAAGCTCGACGGCCGAAGTAAAGCCATCGATCGAGGTCACTGTACATGTGCTCGTCCCGTTGGCGCTTTGCACCACAATCAATGATGATGGATCGCACTCGATGACGTAGTCCGACCTCAGTGAAATTCTTGCGACCTTGTTAGCTGAAGATTCCAGTACCCACGCGTCGCCTGACGCGTCAACGACTAGGTCATGAGGCCGACTTCCAGCAGGTAGCATCCACTCGGTAAACTGTTCCGTACTCGATGTCGCAGGAGTGCTCGATGTTGGAGTGACGGTGACGGTTGAGGGGAGCATGGGGCCAGCCACGTGAGTGAAGATCCCCCCCAATACGAGATCAGATCGCGTGGTGGTTGGACGCGAATTTGTGATGATTCCCCCGCTGGACGGGTCAAGCTTTGCGATCTTGTCTGCTCCTTCTTCTGCAATCCAGGGGTTCTGCGTCACCGGATTCATGCTAATGACTTGGGCATCAGCACCAGCCGTTGGGACTTGCCACTCCGTGTAGGTGTTGTCGCTCCGCAAGACCCCAACATAGTTGCCGATGCCGGTCCCCCCGGGACTTGTTGAAGTGTACCAGACTTGGCCTAGCTCATCGACATCGACGAAGGCAGCCTGAGTTGAAGGATGAGACGGGATAGGCCAAGTCGTAAACCGACTAGCAGCTCCGTCCCAGTTGACGATGGCGCTGACACCCGCTAGCCAGATGAGCCCTGAACCTGCGTGGACACCTTTGGCTCCGCCGCCCGCACCCGCAGGGAGTGTCAGTTCGTACAGCCTCGCATAACCTGAATCAAGATCGTACACGATCTCGCCTATCGAATTCCCCTTGAGGTTAGTGAACCATGCTCTGATCTGTTTCTCCGCAGGCTCGATCGAAATGTACTGGGGACGTGGATCTTCGGGCAATGTGTACTCTTTGAATATGCCCGTGCTTGGGAAGAAGACAAACACATTGTTCTTGGCAGACTCGGTTCCGAGAACAGCCGGCGATCCTGATATCATTGCTAACGCCAAGCTTGTCGGACCTGCGCTAGGTGTGGGGATTGCCCATTCTCGGAAGGTATCAGTTGACGGATCTAGGTGAGCTACTTTGTTGCCAGATGATTCCACGAACCAGCAGCATTTCCCGGATGGATCCAATGCCAAGCCGGCCGGCAGGCTGTCTGGGGTCGGAATCGTCCATTCCGTCAGCGCAGATGTGGCATCATCAAGAGCGTAAGCTGGTCGAGCAAGCGGAACTCCAACCATCAGAGGCGTTAACATCAGCACGAGCAAGAAGGCAGTAGATCTCCACGCCCAAAATGTACGACCCGTCAAGAGCTCACCCTTCCTGTCGCCGATTAAACTCTGAATCAGGAGCACTTGCAGGATGCTTATGACCGGGCTCTCTTATGTCTTCTTCGTCTGCGGAACGCCACATCTATGCGGCTTTGTTGTGGCGTTGCATACCCGTTGAAGCTGCTTGGAATAGCCGCCGCTCTGGACGCTGGCATAATCGAGGAGATCAGTTTTAGGGGCTTCATCATGACGAGACTTCAAGCAATCGGGGTTCCAGCCATGTTTCAGGTTTTGCATTCGGGCATCGTTTTCGGTCTAGCTCATCTCTACACGTTCTCGACGGGGGGTTTCATCGTAACGACGGTCCTAGGACTCCTTTTCGCGGGAATCTACATCATCGGCAAACGCAGCCTTACCCCAACCGTGACAAGTCACTCACTTATCGATCTAATCACCGAGCCATGGCTACTTATGGCTGCGCTAGCCGGTTTCTGAACGCTAGCTGATTATGCCGTTTTGTGTGCACACAAGGCGCGCCACCGCTTTCAGCAAGAAGAGCCTAGAATGGAGAGGGATTTGTGAGGTTCAAGCGGCTGTCCCCACGATCGAGCAATTGTTGACTCGTATGACTTGCGATGTTCAATCTCCGAGTCGGAACTCTTCATGAAGGGCGTGGACTGATTTCAGAACGTCATCTTCTCGAACCACGAAGGAGACGTTCAGTTCAGACGATCCTTGGGCAATCATCTTGACGTTTACACCTTCGTCTGCCACGGCTCGAAATAGTCTCGCAGCAATACCTGGCGTGCCTCTCATCCCCGTCCCGACAGCTGCCACAATGCTAACATCAGCCTCAGAAGTGATCTCCTTGAACAAGCTCTCCTTCAGTGACAATTCTCTCAGGGCGCTGATTGCCCTTTCAAGGTTCGACCGGGCTATTACTAGTGAGATGTTGGCTTCAGATGAGCTCTGGGAGATCATGAGAACATTTACGTCATCCTTTCCTAGTGCATCCAAGACCTTTGCTGCTGTTCCCGGTGCACCGTGCATTCCCTCGCCGCTCACTGTGACCATCGACGCTTCTCTGACGGAAGCGACGGCCTTGACAATGTTCACAGACTTGATGCGTTGATCCTGAAGGATCAGAGTATCAGGGCCATTCGGATTGAAGGCGTTCTTCACGCGAACCGGAAGCCCAATCTTCGCAGCCGGCTCCAAGGCTCTCGGGTGCATGGCTTTCGCTCCAAAGTGAGACATCTCCATGGCTTCCATGAAGGAGATTTCTCTGATTGTCTGCGCGGTGTGCTCGATCCTTGGGTCCGCCGTCATTATTCCGTCCACATCTGTCCATATCCACACCTCATCTGCGTCTAGCGCTGACCCAATTATCGTCGCCGTGTAGTCAGATCCTCCTCTCCCAAGAGTTGTCGGAACCCCATCCTCCGTGGCCGCGATAAACCCGGTGACGACCGGCATCTTTCGGTTCTCGATGAGTGGACAAAGCTTCTCCTTTACCTTCTGCTGCGTGATGTGCATCAATGGTGTTGCCTCACCGAACGACGCGTCAGTCACTATCCCGGCTTCTTCACCTGTCAGGCGTTGTACGCGCACTCCGGAATCATGAAGGGCTCCAGCCAGAATCAACGTTGAGAGTTTCTCGCCGAATGAGAGCACGTAGTCTCGTGACCTAGGCGTCAACTCGCCAAGGTAGCTAATCCCGGTAAGAGCTTTCTTAAGTTCTCTCAACTCCAGATCCAGTCGCACCATCGTTTGCTTCTTGAACTCGTCTGTCTTTGTGATGAGTTGTTCACACACGTTCTCATGTATGGTGCGAAGGTGCTCGGTGACTTCGGTAACATGTTTCTCGTCTCGTTGACTGGCGCGAGTCGCAGCCTGGATAAGGCTGTTTGTGACCCCGTTCATTGCTGACGCGACCACCACAACATCGTTTGCACTCGCACAGTTGCTGGTCAGTGCTACAACATTCCTGAGTGGTTCAACCCCTCCGACGGAACTTCCACCGAACTTCATCACAATTAGCAAGAATAACTCTCTCTGTCATCTGAACAGCAACAATCTAAAGCGCGACTCCATGGAGCTCACTGAGTTATTATGTAGCCTGACTTGACTAGGTGTTCCGTAACCAAGACAGCGCCTTTAGCAGCGCCTAGCCTGGTGTTGTGGCTAACCAAGACGTACTTGACACCGTATTCTCGGACCGGGTCTTGGCGAATTCGACCAACAGTTACGGCCATCCCGCCATAGAGATCGCGGTCCATCCTCGGTTGCGGTCTGAACGGGTCATCATTTACCACTAACAGTTCCTTTGGAGCTGAAGGCAGATCGAGCGTACGCCTTCCGAACCTCCTCATCGAATCGGAGACTTCACCCGGGTCGCATCGTCTACGGGTTGAGACATAGACAGCTTCAGTGTGGCCCTCGAGGACATCGACCCTTGTGCAGGTGCAGCTCACTTTGAAATCTGCTGGCGAGATACGTCCGTCGGTCTCAGAGCCCAGAATCTTCAGGGTCTCTTTTTGCACTTTCTCTTCCTCGCCTGGGATAAAGGGGATCACGTTGTCGGTAACATCAAGCGAGAGAACACCCGGAGATCTGCCAGCGCCGGACACGGCCTGCAGGGAGGTCATCGTCACGCTTTCTATTCCAAAGTCGGAGTGTATCGGCTTCAGCGAGACGACTAGGCCCATTGTCGTGCAGTTGGGAATCGGCGTGATGAACCCGTTCCATTGTCGTTTCTTCCTTTGCGTGCGAATGAGTTGAGCGTGCTCTAGGTTGACTCCTGGCACTAGGATGGGGATATCAGCATCGTATCGAAACGCGGACGCAGTACTGACAACCGGCTTGGTTCTGGCATATCTGGGTTCGAGCGTGCGTGCGATACTGGAATCCAGAGCTGTGAAAACTATGTCAACTTCAGAGAGATCCAACGCAGACGCGTCCTGCATGGTCATATGGAGGACCGAATCCGGGCGGTTTTCGCTGCAGTACCATCGCAGCGCGCCCGTGTCTGGATCTCTCAGAGCTTCCTCGTACGTCTTGCCCATGGATTTCTCGGAAGCTGCAAGACAGGAGATCCTGAACCATGGATGCCGGTCTAGGGCTGCGACGAACTGCTGGCCGACTATGCCAGTTGCACCTACTATTGCTACGTCAAGCATCGAACCGTTCATCATGCGCGCCTCCGCGAGTGGAACACCCGTCCCGTGATGTAGATGCTATCAAGTCTTGGCATCCGAGCATGGGGGAACATCCGAGTGTGTTTGCTCTTCATCGTTGACGCTTCGCATTCATCGATTTGCACCAATCTGAAGTCTGAGGGCAATGAAACATCTCTCCGGTACTAGGACTCCTCGTCATTCAAGATTCGATTGAGGGCAAGCAAGTCACTCAGCAGTGCGTATCCGGCCGAATCTCCGCCCGCCCCAGGCCCTACTATCGCGACTTCAGGTTGCACGTCAGTTGACAGGATCATGGCGTTGAGCACGCCTGAGACGTGTGAGAGTAGATCGCTTTCCTCCAGCCTCTCAGGGATCACCTGTGCCCTAATGCGGCTTTCATCCCTGTACGCCTTTGCGACGAGCTTGATCCTTTTCCCCTTGGCTTGAGCGTCGCTGATATCTTCGGGTGTGATTCCTGTGATTCCCTGCCTTCTCACGTCGGCGGGCCTGATCCTGCCTCTCATTACCACGTTCGCAAGGATGGTGATTTTTGCTGCGGAATCCCAAGCTTCTACGTCACTGCTTGGATCAGCTTCCGCGTAGCCCAGTTCTTGAGCCGTTTTCAGAGCTTGCGCGAAGGTTCTGCCGGCTGCCATCTCATCGAGTACGTAGTTTGTGGTTCCATTCAATATGCCTCGGATTGAGTTTATTGTCGAACCGGCCAAGGTTTCCGTTGCCAAACTAATCGCAGGGGTTCCGCTCAGCACAGTTCCCTCGAATCTAAGATGACATCCTCTTCGACGAGCCAAGGCGGCAAGTTCATGATAAGCCAGCGCGATAGGGCCTTTGTTAGTAGTTACAACATTCAGGCCTTTCCTGAGGGCCTTCCTGATGTGACTTAACCCCGGTTCTCCATCTTGGAGGTTAGTCCAAGTTGCTTCCACCAGGACGTTTGCGTCTGCTCTTGCGATCGTCTCAATGGCCGAAAGGCCCTTTGTTCCTTCTTTGTAGTCTTTGATGGAACCCTTCTCTTGTACAAGTGAGAGTAATCTCTCAAGACGAAGACCTCTCTGATTCATCACGGAGCCCTTGATGGTATCCGCGACAGCCACGACCTTGTAGTCAAAGTCAAACTGGCGCTTCAAGTGTGCGCGTTTTTCGACCAAGGTCTTCGCAAGGCTCTGTGCAACTCTGCCGAAGCCGACTAGGGCGAGTCGGAATTTCATGGACAAGGCCTCATAGTCATTCACCTTAGATCGAGCAACTCTGCGCAAGCACCGCCATTACCGATTCCCGAGTCGGTTTCGCCTTGGTCGTCCGCTCCGTCGAGAAGGCTACTGCTTCCTGATCCTTCAAGCCGTTGCCGGTCGTGATGCAGACAGTTTCCTCATCTGGGTCAATGAGGTCTTCGTCCACAAGCTTTCTGACGCCGGCGATGGTAGAAGCGCTCGCAGGCTCGACGAAGATGCCTTCTTGGCTGGCGAGCATCTTTTGGGCCTGAAGTATCTCTGTGTCAGCGACGGTTTCAATCAAGCCGCCTGAGTCTCTGGCTGCTGCGAGGGCTCTCTTCCAGTTTACGGGTGAACCTATTCTGATGGCAGTGGCGATGGTCTCCGGCTTTGCAGCCGGTTCGATATGATCGAGTCCCTGTTTGAATGCGTTCGCAATCGGCGATGCTCTTTCTGCTTGGATACCTATCAGGCGTGGGAGTTCATTCGCCAATCCTAACGCTCTTAGCTCGAGGAGGCCCTTCCAGACTGCAGTGATATTGCCTGCATTGCCGACCGGTAGGACTATCACCCGCGGGAGTCGGCGGAGCTGATCATTGATCTCGAACGTGACTGTCTTCTGGCCTTCGATTCTAAATGGGTTGACAGAGTTCAGGAGATACGGGCTTCCATCCCTCCGAGCTGCATCGACGACGAGGCGCATGGCATCATCGAAGTTGCCATCAATCTCGATTATCTGCGCGCCATGAACAACAGCCTGAGCGAGCTTCCCGGCCGCGATCTTGCCGGCGGGAATCATGACGAAACATCTCAAACCAGCTCTTGCCGAGTACGCGGCAAGGGACGCCGAAGTGTTGCCCGTTGACGCACACATCACCGAGCCTGCGCCGAGTCGCAGCGCTTTCGTCACGCCGACAGTCATACCTCTATCCTTGAACGAGCCAGTGGGGTTCTCGCTCTCGTTCTTCACATGAAGACGCTTCAAGCCAAGAACGCTCGCAAGACGTCGGCATTCATGAAGTCCAGTCCCGCCTTCTCCAAGGGAGATGATATTGGCACCCGCTTCAATTGGCAAGAGCTCGCGGTATCGCCACACACCGAGCGGTCTAGCGCTCCAATCGCTGATGTCGAGATCTACCATGTCACTGAGCTTGATTTCAAGCAGGCCGCCGCACTTCTCGCAGACGTATGCTCGTTCGCCCAGATTGTGACAGGTTCCACATTCGATGCATTCAAGGGTGTACCGCATTGACCACCTACTCCTTGATGATGACGGCTCCACGAGCCGGCTTGGACGTGATGGCGCGGGATTCGACACCGGCCGACTTGAAAGCGTTCCTCATGGCTTCGGCTACAGAAGAAGCTCGCACCTTTGCGTTGTCGACGATCGCGATCATGCTTGGACCGGCTCCACTGATAGCCACGCCTTCGGCCCCGGCCTCCAAGGCTGCCTCTCTTACCTCAGCGTAGCCCGGTACCAAGTGTGCTCGTGCAGGTTCGACAATCGCGTCAATCATTCCCTTACCGATTAGGCCGATATCGCCGGTAACTATTCCTGCTACGATGCTGGCTGCGCCTCCCACATTCTGAGCAACCTTCCCAAGTGGAACCGTATCGGGAAGAAGGGCGCGGGCGACTCCGGTCTTGTTGGATGGAGTGGGTACTTCAGGGATGGCAATCGCGATCTCTAGCCCCAGTGGAGGAGATAACCCGACAGCCGAAAACGGGGAGCAGGACCGGACGAAAGTGAATCCGCCCAAAATGGCGGCTGCCACATTGTCAGCGTGTGGAACACCTGAAGACGCTATTTCACCCTGTGCTGCGACTTGGACGATCTCATTTGTCGTCAACTGCAGTCCTAGCATGTGGTTCAATGCAACCGCGGTCGCAGCTGCACTAGCGGCGCTGCTTCCTAGGCCCTTACCGACCGGAATCCCTTTCTCGATTCGAATCTTGACTCCGATACCCACCGCCCGCCGGTTGAGTAGTTCTTTTGCCACGAGTCCTGCGCTGTTCAATTCCGGGTCGGCTGGCACACCAGCTGAATCTGGTCCAGTAATCTCCAGCGTTACGGCTCCGGGCGAAGCCTCCACGTACGCTGTGTCGTGGAAAGCTTCCAGAGCCAACGCAAACACGTCAAAGCCAGGCCCTAGGTTCGCCGTTGTGCAAGGCGCCGTCACAGTGACGGAGTCGATCCTTGCTACTTTTGAATCCTGAACAGGGCGCGTCGGCCGCGCGTTCAAGAAACTGTCGTCGACGCACAGGCGGACTTTCGTTGGATATTGGGGGTGATTAAAGTACATGTTCAGTCACAAACCAATTCACGCAGAAGCCGACCAGCGAGCGAGGAACTCCGAGAAGTTCAGGAGCACCGTGCTGTTCGGCTCAGCTAGTGCTGTGCGTTGTCGTTTCGGAAGTGGCTGTTCTTGATGTGCGGTAAGCAGGAGTGGACAACGCTGCACCTCGGCCGAGCAAGTGCCTGCTGACAGATAATAAGACTTGCTTAGAGAATCGAGGCATTCCATGATAGTTTGTCAGTCACAGTTCAGCGGAGCAAGTCCTCGACACGTTTCTGTTACAGGAGATGCAACCTGTTCAAGATCACGGATGTCGTAGCCGCTCTCAACGGCACCAGGACCTCATAGATAGCGGCAAGCCCTTCAACGAACTCGGCAGCGTCTTTTTCCGTTCTGTCAACATGCTTGCTTCTGTCGTAGAATCGCCGCCACTTCTTAGCAGTAGTCACAGGGATCCCAGAGGTTCCAGCGATCTCTCTATCCAAGAAGTTGCAGCTTCGGTCGACGCCGTTCCAATTCGTTGATAGCTCAAGTGAATTGAAGAGGTGTTTAAAGATCATCAACTCAGGGAAAACTGTCATGGCGTTCTCAAATTCCGTCAGGGCTTTCGACAGGCTCGACACTTGAGGCTCGATATTTCGAGGCAAACCATGCCTATTGAGCTCCTTGATTAGTCGAAAAACCTCTATCGCCTGTGTCTCGTCAATTTCTTCCGAGGTCACATCTGTTATGTGAATAGACTCTCTTGGGACCATATGTTCTGTTACAGTGATCTCAAGCCCTTGCGGAGTGCACTCAACCCTAACAGGGCCTTCGGATGGCTTGACCTGCACTTCAGGTCGAGGCAACTCACCCTTTAGGACGGACACACACGTTTCATGTTAAGGTTGAGTGCCAACACTAGGTCTCTGATCGCCTGCTCATTCTCTCTCTGGTCGAGGCTAGTCAAACCTATCGAGCTGGCCAAGGGCACTCTCAACAGGTACTCTGTTTGCAGATCTGCATCTCGTTTTGTCAGTACCATTCTGCCTTTGGAACCGGCAATGATGAGGTCAATGTTGCAGCTTCTATCTTCCGCGGGAGGGTTCGTGAGATCGTGAACGAATACAGAGGCTTCTATCAAGAATTGGTATCCCAAGGCACCGGTAGCCACAAACGACATATTCGCCCACCTTGTCTAAGAAATCTTTGGCAACGGACTTGTTGTTGTTTGAAACATCTTGGTTTGCCCTTCGTGATTGTTGGACTTGGCGAGCTCAAATATCCGAAGGACGACTGCTCAAAGAGCGATCGTTTTGAACATAGCATACTCGTCTCATGCCAGGCAGAAACTACTCATCCGAGGGATAAGTCGAGAAGGCGTTGAAAGCGTGATTGCACACCCGTCGGAACTGTTCGAGGACACCGAGCATCGCTGCGAAGTTGCACTTGGAACGACAGGCGACAAGTTGCTCGTCGCAGTCTATCGCAGGGTTGACAATGACATCAAAGTTATAACTGTCTACCATACTCGGAAGCTTGACAAGTTGGTCTTGGCAAAGCTTCAACGAGGTGCCTGGAGGAGAATTCGATGAAGGTTCACTACGACAAGGAGCATGACATCCTATACTTGGCCTTCAAAGATGGACCAAGTCACGAGATCATCGAGTCCGCTCGCAACGTCATACTGGAGCTCGATGAGAAGAAAGAGATCATGGGCTTAGAGATCTGGGATGCCAAGAAGATAGGCTTGCTTGAGCAGGTTGCTAAGATTGCTGCAGGCTCCTAGCCTACTTTTCCCGCATAATTCATTGGTCTTCTGAGTGACGCTTGATCCGAGCTCTTGCACAAGTGCTTGAGATTCGGGTGAAGTCTTTCCGCAGCGGTCATCGTGAAACGATCAGAATACCTCAGATTTTGTGCATGGATGCGAATCTCTGCAAGAAGACGTAATATCTGGAATACTGGCCCTATGGGCTCTCTCAGGCTATTGGAATGAAGCACGAATCGATCGCCTTGGGCTTGCTTGTACTGGGCGTGATGATGGGTGGGATCGACACCACAATCGTAGTCTTGGCTATGCCTACGATGATGGCAGGGCTCAACACTGACTTATCGGCCGTTGTTTGGGCTATCCTGATCTACATTCTTGTCGTCACAATCCTCGCCACTCAGGTGGGCAGGCTCGGAGACATTAGAGGGAGGACGAAGATGTTCAATTTGGGAATGCTAACTTTCGCGACAAGCTCGGCGCTGGCCAGCGTTGCAAAACTGGCTCTTTCTATGCCCGTGTAGCGCGTTCTGGTTTGCTCTTCGCTACGGGCGGTCTTCCAAGCGAAGAGTCGCTAAGAGATTTCTTACAGTACAATACCGCGCAAACCACAGTCAAGATAGCGGGTAGTGTGAGTTCAGCTACTGATAGCTCTGGAATTGTACCACCCGGGGGTTTCAGGTCAAAGTCTGCCGACATTTCCCACGCCATGGACACATGGATTTCGGCTCCTTGAGTCTCGTATCCAGGAGATGCTGCTGCCAGCATGTAGGTTCCGTTCACTACCCACATCTCATAGAAGCCATCCAAGGAGGTCGTTGCTGTCAGTATGGGGCCATACGCAGTTGCGTTGGCCCAAGAGAGCGGGATCAGATCTTCGTACATGTTGAGTCCACGAATATTGCCGTATATGTGGGCGAGTCTGTCTAGCCAGAGATTTATGCCCACGACACCTCCCAGACCTATCGAAACGGTCGTCGTCGTGTCGGATTGGATGTAACCAGGCACCCACACCCGTACTAGGTATTCGCCTGGAGGAAGCCCGTAGTCATCCTGCTTTAAACCATCTGTAGTGTCGTAGTAGTTTACCCACCTCACGCAGGGATCCCCTGCATAATTCCTGAAACCGACTACTACCAAGGGTTCACGAGGACTAGACTCGTTAGCCGGAATGTAGGTAGTATTTGCTCCTACAAATAATCCATGGGTGTCGTAGACCTCGATTCTTACGGGCACTTTTTCGTGATTGTAGGGAT
>Ga0315282_10008231_pt1 | contig 16915 bp, 13 predicted proteins | sample YL17G07_20_MG_FD_203693 | JGI IMG/M metagenome (GOLD analysis project Ga0315282, IMG submission 203693) | Sediment microbial communities from Yellowstone Lake, YNP, Wyoming, USA - YL17G07_20 | ecosystem: Environmental > Aquatic > Freshwater > Lake > Sediment | place: USA: Wyoming | collected...
AAAAAATTACCTGATTTTATCTACACGTTACCAAAAAATCAATTTTTAATATTTTTTAAATATTACATCGCAGGGGATGGCTACATCCATAAATCAGGGAAACTGGAAGTTAGTACAGTCTCAAAAAACTTAGCAGTTCAATTGAACTGGCTCCTAAATCTCCACAATATAAAAAGCACCATTTTTGAAAAAACTACAAAAGAAAGTCACGCACCACAAGGTCACATATTACGTCGTACTAAAGTATACACCATCAAAATTGGGGCGTCTAGCAGTCCATTCTTAAAAAAAGGTCGAAAAAGAAAAAATAATTTCTATTTGAGGCGGGTAATAAAAATTTCAAAAGAACCATATTCAGGTTTTGTTTATGATTTATGTGGATGCGACAACGAAGCATTTTTTGGAGGTAATAGCCCCATATTACTTCATAATAGCAATGCAGGACATACCATTAAAGTAGGAGATGAAGTGTACAAGCTTCATTTAACGCCTTCAGGAGTAATACAAGGAAAAACAGGGATTATTGCAAATGGAGTAGTCGTAGATCCCGAGATTTTATTTGATGAGATAAATGAACTTACAAAGCGTGGAATAAAACCGAAACTCCTTATTAGCGACCGCGCCAACATCATCATGCCGTACCATAAAATCCTTGATGGTGCCGAAGAACAGTACCTCGGCGACAAAAAGATCGGGACGACCAAACGAGGCATCGGCCCTTGTTATGCCGACAAGGTCGCACGCAATGGTATCAGAGCAATCGACCTTACGAAAAAGGATGCGCTCCAACGGCTCCTCAGCCGCGTTCTTCCCATGAAACAAAAACTCCTAGACATCTACGACATCAAAACCAAACTTGATGCAAAGGAAATCCTTGAGACGTATAGTGCGTACGGAGCCAGGTTAAAAGAGTACATCACCACCACCCATATTGAACTAAACAGTGCAATACAGAAAAAGAAAAACATCCTCTTAGAGGGTGCACAGGGAACCATGCTTGACGTCGACTTCGGCACCTACCCGTACACGACCTCATCCAGTACTATCGCAGGTGGGTCTCCTATTGGTGCGGGCATAGGACCAAAATGCATTGATGAAATCATCGGGATCGTCAAGGCATACACGACCCGTGTTGGTGAGGGGCCGTTCCCGACTGAACTTTTGGACAAAACCGGCCAGCATCTCCAGCAGGTTGGTCAAGAGTTCGGCACCACCACGAGCAGGCCCCGCCGGTGCGGCTGGCTTGATCTTGTCGTCGTCAAACACGCAGCGATGATCTCCGGGCTTACGAAACTCGCGATCACCAAACTCGATGTTCTTTCCGGTCTTTCGCAGGTCTACATCTGCACCCAATATACCTTTGACGGAAAACGAATCGATTATTTCCCTGCGAACATCGAAGACGTCGCAGCCTGCAAACCCGTCTACAAAGAGTTCAAAGGCTGGGAGACGATCGACCCGAAAACCACAACGTTCTCAGAGTTGCCAAAAGACGCACAGCTGTACCTGAAATTCATTGAAAAAGAAGTAGGCGTTCCAATCCAACTCGTCTCAATCGGCCCCGGAAGAACCGAGACCATAGAGATGACCCCTAAACAAGTTCTTTCACCGCAAGCGCAGTCTGAACCCAACGCAGGTACGAGTTAGACGCAGCACGAAGGGAGCTGACATCATCGGTTTCGATCGTAAGGGTGAGTTTTTTGTCATCGACAGAAAAAGAGACCATGGATTTCGGTATCTTATGGGTGATCTCCGGTGAAAGCGCAGCAACGACGATCGAGGCATCCTTGGAAGAAGGAAAATGAAAGATGAACTGCGCGCGGTTCATCATACGCCTTTGATGCGTTTCGCCACGGTCGGCCGCTCTTTATAGAATACCTTGCTTCCGCAGTACGGGCATTGCATCCCGATGTTTTTCACATCGAACTGCACCGCTTTCTTGCACAGCCCGCACTTGTACCTGGTCACTTGGATTCCTCCTCAGCGGGTATCTCGACAGGGAGCCCCTTGAGGATTCGAACTGCAACTGACCCGGCAGGCGTGGTCGGCATGTACGCGCCACCGGCAAAGACGGTCCCGCATTTTTTACATTCCCATATGCTGGTGCTCGTACGATGCACTGCTTTCTGACCGCATCGGGGGCATGCATGACGGAGCTTCTGTTGACTTTCGACCTCTCGGACCATGGTTCGTGATTTTACTCCGTATCGTTCTGCGAATCGACCGGATGACCCAACTTTCTTCGTTCTTTTTGACATCGTTATTTCCCTGTTTTCTCGTATAATAGCTTGCGTATTTCTTGCCCGTTAACGAGAGCACCTTTTATAACTTTTTGTATCTCTTCCTTGGAAAAGCTCCCTGAAAGCCCTTTTTGCATCGCCCGCAGGTCACCCTTGTGGTCGGTTGCGACCGTCAGACGCGCGTCCGCGATCAGCTCCTCGTCAAGGCTTGCATCAAACATGACATAGTCGTTTATTTTGATAGCGGTACATGAAATCGGCGGCTCTATCATGGGTAGAGGAATATCTTTTAAGCTTCCCCTGTTTTTGCTTGCGATCAGTTCATCGATTCCTGGGCTAGAATAGAATTCCTTAATCTCTTCTATCGAGGTCCTATTGTACCAGGCTTCAAGATCCTTTTTTTCCAATGCTCCGGACTCCATAAACCGGATGACTGGTATTTTTGTCGTCGACAACGCAGCAAGGGCCCCAAGCGATGCTGCATCAAACAAGTTCCCGTCATAATCAAGGATATGAATGTCAATAAAGACGATCCAGACCTTCTCTCCAGCGGTGATAACCAGTTTTTTGATGTCTACGACCTCTGACTCACGCACCCCACGGTCCACGACCCTCGCAAGCTCGATTGCATTCTCCCGTGGAGGACCTGACTCGAAATCAGGGGATGCGAGCGGTACGAACTCCGCAGCGGTACTGAGCACTCCGCAATCAGGGGTATCGGGAAACGGCTCCCCAAGATCCATTTTAATACCGACAAGTACCTGGGTGTTCCCGATCTTGACCCGTGCGCTGCCTTCGGCCTTGTTCACAACCTTGGTCTCAATTTCAATGGTCCGGTATTGATCAAACGTTCGGCCATCGATGCGCTTCCCTTGCTCAGCAATCTTCGTGATGTAATCCTTTTTAATCGCTGGAATTATCGTCATTCTTGCACCTCCGCGGCAACCACAGACTGATACTTATGCATGATCGCCGTCTTCTGCAGATCTGAGACGATATGGCACCCTTTCACCGCAAGATCAAACGCTTTGTTAAACTCTTCTGCAGTGAGATGGCCGTCCATCTGGAGGAGGAGTACTTCACCGGTTCGTGGCGAAATCGCGACCGGTAAGTCAGCCTCACCGAGATTATCCTCTTCTTTCCCAAGGTCAAGGACAACTTGACCGTTGATCTTCCCAGCGGCGCAGGCGACCGGGATATCCCGCATCGGGATCCCTGCATCAACCAAGGCGACACCAGCAGCGGTAAGACCCGCACACCGAGTTCCAGCCTCAGCATCAAGGACCTCGATGTTCACATCGACCGTCGCCCGTGGGAATTGTTCTGTCAGGATTACTCGTTCCAGCGCCTCAGAAATCACCTTTGAGATCTCGACGCTGCGCCGGTCAGGTCCTGGTCGTTTCCGATCCTCGACGCTAAACGCGGCCATGTTGTACCGCGCCTGAACGATCGCACGCAGCGGGTTCTGGCAATGCCGGGGGACCGCCTCGCGAGGACCATAGACCGCAACCAACACTTTGTTGCCACCCCATTCCAAGTAACATGATCCGTCAGCCCGATGAAGCACCCCTGACTCAATCTTGATTTTCCGCAGGTCTTCTGGGCCACGGCCGTCCAATCGCTTTCCTTCACTATTAATGAGTTTAATATCTGATTTCATTATCTTACATCCTTTGCATCTTTTTTCAAGAGTTCCTCGATTCTATCGGTGAGGCCAAACGTGATGGCCTCATTTTCGATCTTATTGATCGCCTGTAACACCTTTTCGATGCCCTCGGCATCACCATCGATCCAGATACGTCCGTTTTGACCGACAAAGATGCGACAGCGGGTGTACTTCTTTATCAATTCGATCATGGATCCTTTTTTCCCAATGATCCGAGGAACTACTGAAGACTCAACTTCAATAATATGACCGCCCTTGATCTTGAACAAGTTACGATCATTGAGTGTTATCTGTAATTTCTTCGATTCATCAACTGAAAGGACCTTGGCCAGTATGGCATCACCAGTGTTTAAATATTTTTCTGTGTCAGCGAAATCTATCTCCCATGGCACTTCGTTCACATGCAGGAGTGCGGGGTAAGGGGCATTGATGTCGACCATCCAGTTCGATGTGGACGCCTCTTCAACAACACCGATCACAAAATCACCGACCACAGGATCATACCGACCCTTCAGCGGAATCACATGAATGAAATTTCCTTGAATGCTTACAATCCCAAGTCGCTCCGCATAGATTTTCCCGTTTTCCACAAATGTGCCACGACCAGCTTTCATCGCTGGGGTCTCGCCAATCACCTGACTTGGAATAACGATTCGACGTCCTTCGTTCGCCATAAAACAATCATCTCTCCCAATGTTATTTTAAAACCCGTGTCTCGATATTTCCTTTTGTAAGGGTATTTAGCCGGTCATAAAAATCTGCTTGCATCCCTGCTGGGAGCTTCACGATCCCAATCCAAGAGCCGTCTGACTGCCATTCCTCACGTTCAAGCGTCCCGAAACTGCGAACCGCACCATAAGCTTTCCCGACATATTCAGGCGGGATCTTCACAGACACCCGCGTTTGTTCCATAGAGATCGGGATGATCGGCCGCAATACCTCGATAATCGTTTTCATCTGCTGGTTCACTGATTTGAACGGGTCAATATGAACCTTGGCCTCCGCCATTGCTAGTTCAATGCGGGTTCGCGGATGCGGCATCTTTGTCTTCGGATCCATCGCGTTTCGAACAATCAAATCAACAATCCGCTTCTTCTTCTGCTCCTGCATCTCATGACGCTGTTCTGTCGTCAACTGTATCTCGCCCTTCTGGATGATCTCCTTTGCAATTAGTGTGATATCGGTTGTTTTGAAATGCTTCTGCAGCGACTCCACCGACGCATGTGTCCCCTTCTTTGAATCGCTAAACACGGCGTCAATGGCAAGCGCAGAGAGAATATTCTCAGTTTTACCCTCCATGATATGCTCTGCCTCATGAGGATCCACCAGGACCTCGAAGTGATCTGCCCCTTTATGTAATCGTGCAACAACCGCGTCTTCTAAACTAACCAACCTTATTTACCTCCAAGAGCTTTTGTCACAAACGACTTTGTCTCCGCGGGAGACAAGATATGGAAATTCACGCCTTTCTTCACAACGCCAATTTCGATCGCCTCAGGGTTCAATTTTCCCTCAGTTCCTTTATGTAAGGCTTTCACCCCCATATCGATCGCTTCTTCAAGCGTCATCCCTTCTTTGTAATGCTCCTCGAAATATGCCATGGCACCGGTACGCCCCGCTCCCTCGCTTGCAGCCTTATATTCCATGAGAGCGCCGGAGGGATCCGTGGAAAACAACCGAGCACCGGTCTCGTCAACACCTGCGATTAATAACGCAGTGCCGAATGGCCGTACCCCACCATATTGGGTGTACGTCTGTTTGAAATCACATATCCGTTTCACGAGTGTCTGTACTTGGATTTTTTCGTTATAGGTGATCTCGTTAATCTGCGCGTCGAGTCGAGCCTTGTCAATCAAGGAACGAGCATCGGCGACAAGACCAGAGGTCGCACATCCGATATGATCATCGATTACGAAGATCTTCTCAATAGAATCCGGCTCAATTAAACGGGATGTGATGCGTTTATCAACAATTAATATCACACCGTCCTTACATTTCACACCGACGGTCGTCGTCCCACGTTTTACTGCCTCTCGTGCATACTCCACTTGAAACAATCGCCCATCAGGAGAAAACACGGTTATCGCTCTATCATACGCCATATTCGATGGTTGCATTTTCTATTTCACCTCAGCTATTTTCTGTTATTAATCTGGTTCTCCCTTAATTTTAAGCATGAATACACTTTTGATGTAAATAGTTTGTGTTCGCGTTATTTTTCCAGAGAAAAATGGGCCATGAAAATAACGATCAGACGCCTTTTTTTTCTCCCCAAACTATTTTATGGAGCTGCACACCAAGTCGTACTGGTAACCCATCATGAAGAATCCATGAGGCAAGACGCCTCGGGTCTGTCCCCCAGACCGGTTGGAGAAACACCATGCATCGTGGTTTATACGTGTTGATTATTTTCTTCGCGTACTCGTAATCCTCTTTTCGTTTAATGATAAACTTTATTTGATCATTTTTTGAAAGGAGTGCAATGTTGGTGAAGATCATGTGCTGCTGCATGCGAGATGAGGGACATTTTATGTCAAGGGAGATTATCACGGATTTTTTCCTAACGATTTTTTTCACAGACTTGCTTCCATTCGTCTCAACACAAATTTTATAGTGTTTGCGAACAAGGGCCCCAAGGATATCCATGAGGTCTTTTTGCAGAAGTGGCTCCCCGCCAGTAATACACACAAAAGGGCATTTGTAGGATTGAATACTGTGAAGAATTTCATCAACGTTCATGTCCTTGCCGTCATCGTATGCGTATGTGGTGTCACAATACGTGCATCGGAGATTGCAACCTGCAGTCCTGATAAAAACAGTGGGGAGACCCACCCATGCTCCTTCTCCTTGCAATGAGTAAAAGATTTCATTTATTTTCATTTGCGTGATGTATTTGGCGTACCAATTAAAAACTTTGCTCAATTCTAAACGAAACGTTATATGATATACTGTATGTAAAAATATTTATAGGGGAAGTGATATTACGGGTAAGCCGTTCCAACGTTACTAGAGATAGAGTATAGTATATAAAATGAGTGGTAGAGCGACCCATCATTGGGCCCGTAGCTCAGCTAGGTAGAGCATCTGGCTTTTAACCAGGTGGCCAAGGGTTCGAATCCCTTCAGGCCCGCCTTTCCTTGAAAGGAACGTAGGAGGAATGCAGTATCGTAGTCCCGCCAAAAAAATATTACGACATCTTAGGTCATAAGCTGGTTCCTGACCATACGATTTTATCTGATAAAGAGAAAAAGGATCTGTTGGAGAAGTACGATATCAGACCAGATCAACTGCCGCGGATTTTAGCGACCGACCCTGCAGCGTTGTCTGCTGGGGCAAAACCTGGGCAGATCATAAAAATCATCAGAAAGAGCCCGACAGCAAAATATTCAACTGCCTATCGGTTAGTTATTGAGAGTGACACCGTTGAGAGTTTTTCCTTCACTGAACCCTCCGAGGAGTTCAGTATCTCAAGTGAAGAGATGTAAAAAGGGGTAAATGAGGAGTATTTATGAGAGAGTTAGTTGATGCATTTTATCGAGAACGAAGTATCGTGAACCATCAAATTGCCTCGTATGATGATTTTTTGACACATCGACTACAACGCATCGTTGATAGCACAATCATCGGCCAAGAAGAAGAAGGCATGAAGAAAGGGTTCATCTACCCGGAAATAGAGGGGTACAAGATTAAGTTCGGGAAGATCAAGGTCGGGCTTCCGCAGGTCAAAGAGGCAGACGGAACAGAGCGGCCGCTCACGCCCATGGAGGCACGGTTACGTGACCTTACGTATGAGGCGCCGATCGAGCTTGAATTCATCCCCGTGAAAAACGAAGTTGAGTACGAACCTGAGACTGTCCGCGTTGGTGAGCTTCCTATAATGGTTAAATCCATGCGGTGTAACATTTCAAGAAATGTTCTGGAGGAGAAAATGGACCGCCCGCTTGCTGACGATGATTACCGGCGAGAGCTTCAGCAGATGCAGGAGGATCCGCTTGACCCCGGAGGGTATTTTATTAGTAATGGAACGGAACGGGTGCTGATCACGGTTGAGGATCTCGCCCCAAACCGGGTTCTTGTTGAGCGGTCCAGCAGGTACGGTACCGATGTAGAGGTCGCAAAAGTGTTTTCTCAACGGGAAGGATACCGTGCATTAACCGTTGTGGAGAAACGAAAAGACGGGATGCTCATGGTGAGTCTGCCAACCACCTACGGGCAAATCCCATTAATCGTGCTTCTGCGAGCGCTTGGCATGGAGAACGACAAGGAAATCGTCGATGATATCTGTGTCGACCCCAAGATGGAGCCGTATGTACTTGCCAACATCGAGGAATGCGCGAAAGAGTATTCGATTACCACGAAGGAAGAAGCAGTGGCATACCTCGGGAAAAAATTTGCTGGTGGACAAGCGAAGGAGTATCGGGTGAAACGAGTCGAAACGATCATGGATCGTCATTTGCTTGCGCACCTGGGAAATGATCCTGAGGACCGGCTCACGAAGGCTATTTTCATGGCGCGTATGGGCATGGCGGTCCTTGAGCTTGCCCTTGGAAAACGTGAGCAGGACGATAAGGACCATTATGCGAATAAACGGTTGAAACTTGCGGGGGACCTCATGGAGGATCTCTTCAGAGTCGCGTTCACTGCACTCTGCAAAGACCTCAAATATCAGATTGAACGAATCAATGCGAAAGGAAAAGAAATCAAAATCGCGTCCTCGCTTCGCTCTGACGTGCTCAGTCAGCGCATCCACCATGCACTCGCAACTGGGAACTGGGTGGGCGGACGGGCTGGTGTCTCCCAGCTTCTTGATCGGACCAGTAACCTTGCAGTACTTAGTCATCTTCGACGTGTCACCTCACCGTTAACCCGATCACAGCCGCATTTCGAGGCACGAGATCTTCATTCCACGCAATGGGGACGACTCTGCCCGAATGAAACACCCGAAGGACCAAACTGCGGTCTGGTCAAAAACCTTGCATTAACCGTGGAAATTTCAGAGGGGTTTGAAGAGAAAGAAGTTGAGGCCACTCTTCGTGAACTCGGCATCAAGGAGCTCACCAAACACGTGACTGGCGCCAGGGTGTACCTGAACGGGGACCTTATCGGGATGCATCAGAACGGTGCCGATCTCGTGAAAAAACTACGGGAGCGACGACGAAAGGGACTCCTAAGTAACGAAATCAATGTGACGTACGATATCGAGGGGAACGATGTGATCGTGAACTGCGACTGCGGTAGATTACGACGACCGCTTCTTGTCATTGAGAGCGGGAAACCCTTGTTAAACCAGAAATACCTTGCTGATCTGAAGGAAGGAAAGAAGAAATGGACAGATCTTATCAATGACGGGATCGTCGAATACATCGACGCGGAAGAAGAGGAAAACGCACTCATCGCACTACGGGAAGAGAATCTCACCTCGGATCACACCCACATGGAGCTGGATCCGATGTGCATTCTTGGTATCGGGGCATCACTGGTTCCGTACCCGGAGCATAACTCGTCACCAAGGATTACCATGGGAGCAGGGATGGGCAAACAATCACTCGGGTTCGGTGCATCAAACTACCGGATACGACCAGACACCCGGGGCCACCTTTTACATTATCCACAGATGCCACTTGTTCAAACACATCCGATTCATTACATTAATTTCAGGGAGCGCCCTGCCGGCCAGAACTTCATAGTCGCGGTCGCCTCGTTCCAAGGCTACAACATGGAAGATGCGTTGATCATGAGTAAGTCAGCGATCGAGCGAGGGTTAGGACGAAGCACGTTCATCCGGACCTACAGCAGTGAGGAGAAACGATATCCTGGTGGTCAAGAGGATCATTTTGAGATCCCAAATCCGGATTGTCGCGGCGTACGAAGTGAAGACGCCTACAATAACCTTGGCGAAGACGGCCTTATTTCACCAGAGTGTGGCGTGAACGGCGGGGAGGTGCTCATCGGAAAGACGTCACCACCCCGGTTCCTTGAGGAACCTACTGATTTTCTCACCCCGCAAAAACGACGAGAAACATCAGTCACGGTGCAACATGGAGAAGGCGGCATTGTTGACAAGGTCATGCTGTCTGAATCAGTCAACGGCTCACGGATGGTGAAAATCAAAGTCCGGGAACAACGGATTCCGGAGCTTGGGGACAAGTTCGCTTCAAAACACGGCCAGAAAGGTGTCATCGGCTACGTAGTACCACTTGAAAGTATGCCGTTCACCGAGGATGGCATCTCCCCTGATCTTATCATTAACCCGCATGCTATCCCGTCGCGTATGACCGTTGCGCATGTGCTTGAGATGATTGGTGGGAAAGTCGGATCTCTTGAGGGCAGGACCGTTGACGGCACTGCGTTTAGCGGGGAAGTTGAAGATCAATTGCGTAGCGCACTTGTGAAGAATGGATTCAAACACAATGGGAAAGAAATCTTCTATGACGGTCTCACCGGCAGGCCATTGGAGTGCGACATTTTCGTTGGGTGTATTTACTATCAGAAGTTGCATCATATGGTTGCAGGAAAAATCCACGCGCGTTCCCGAGGACCCGTTCAGATCCTCACCCGGCAACCGACGGAAGGTCGGGCACGAGAAGGGGGTCTTCGGTTTGGTGAAATGGAGCGTGATTGTCTCATCGGCCATGGCGCGTCCATGGTCATTAAAGATCGTCTGCTAGATGAATCAGATATCACGATGAAGTATGTATGTAATACGTGCGGTCATATCGCGATGATTGACCGGCATGGACGGCTTCATTGCCCTATCTGTGGCGACAAGGCTGATATTCATCCAGTCGAGATGAGCTACGCATTCAAACTGTTAATTGATGAACTGAAATCACTGGTGGTCGTACCACGGATTAAACTGGAGTCGTTGGTGTAGGAGGTAAAAAGACCATGTCAGGACCACGAAGTATCACGAAAAAGATTGGGTCGTTAGAATTCGCAGTACTTTCGCCCAACGAAATACGCAAGATGAGTGCCACGAAAGTCATCACCGCGGATACCTACGATGATGACGGGTTCCCAATCACTATGGGGCTTATGGATCAGCGTCTGAGTGTCATTGAGCCAGGGTTGCGTTGTAAAACCTGCGGGTTAAAGGTTGGGAAAGATAAATGCCCTGGTCATTTTGGTCATATTGATCTTGCGATGCCGGTTATCCATGTCGGGTTTGTGAAGACTATTCGGAACAGCCTGCGAGCAACCTGTCGGAGATGCGGTCGTATCTTGCGTCCTGATAAGGAACTTGAGGAGTATCGAAAAGCCATAGAGAAAAATAACGCGGAAGGAAGGGATAACGCCTACGTCTTTAAAAGTATCATTTCTGAGTCGGTGAAAACAGATGCATGCCCCCGCTGCGGGAATATCACCGGAAAAATCGATCTTGATAAGCCAACCTCATTTCGGGAGAACGGGAAGAAACTGACTCCAACGGAAATACGGGAATGGCTCGAGAAAATCCCTGACGAGGATCTTCCTCTTTTGGATATTAATGTACATTCGGCACGACCAGAATGGATGGTGCTTACCGTGCTTCCTGTTCCACCGGTGACGGTCCGACCGTCTGTCACCCTGGAATCCGGGGAGCGATCAGAAGATGATCTGACCCATAAACTTGTCGATGTCATCCGGATTAACCAGCGGTTACAGGAAAACCGGGATGCGGGCGCACCCCAGTTGATCGTTGAGGACCTCTGGGAGCTGCTCCAGTATCATGTGACCACCTATCTTGATAATCAAACCTCGGGGATTCCGCCGGCACGGCACAGGTCCGGTAGACCGCTCAAAACCCTTGCGCAGCGATTGAAGGGGAAAGAAGGCAGATTCCGGAGTAATCTTTCGGGGAAACGAGTGAATTTCTCAGCGAGAACCGTCATTTCACCGGATCCAAATCTAAGCATCAATGAAATCGGGGTTCCTATTGAGATCGCACGGGAGTTGACGCTCCCTGTTCATGTGACCATTCAAAACATTGAGTGGTGCAAGCAGTTGACTAAGCAAACCTCAAAGGGGGAAAAACCAGGGGATGAGTACGTCCCGCATGTGAATTATGTGAAGCGATTCCGAGAAGGTATCGAGCAACGCATTAAGGTTACGGAGAAAAACGCGGATGATATCGCCGAGAAACTCGAGGTCGGTTTCATCATTGAGCGGCAGCTCATGGACAATGATATCGCGTTGTTTAACCGGCAGCCGTCGCTCCACCGGATGTCTATGATGGCGCATCGGGTGAAGGTGGTTCCGTTTCGATCGTTCCGGTTTAACCTGTCTGATTGCCCGCCATATAACGCTGATTTCGATGGCGACGAAATGAACCTACACCTCCTGCAAGGCGAGGAGGCAAAAGCTGAGGCGGAAATACTCATGAAGGTCCAAGAGAACATCCTCTCGCCGCGGTTTGGTGGAATCATCATCGGTGGGCTACATGATCATATCTCAGGATGTTTCCTGTTAACCTATGAAGATAAAACGTTTTCTAAAGAGAAGACATCAGAGATTTTGTCCGCGTTTAAATACAAGGGGAAGTTCCCTGAGGTCCATGAGGAAAATGGGGAAAGTTTTGTCTACGGCAGGGACATCTTCAGTGTACTGCTCCCGAAAGACCTCAGTCTTGAGTACAAGGCAAAAGCCTGTTTCCATTGTGAAACGTGCCAGGGGGCCGATTGTCCCCATGGTGCATATGTCATGATTAAAAACGGGAGGCTGAAACAAGGAATCGTTGATGAAAATAGTATCGGCTCGTTTAAAGGACGTATCATTGAGCGCATTATCCGTGATCACGGGACGACCGTGGGAAGACAATTTATTGATGATGTCACCCGCCTTGGGATAGCGGTGGTGACGATCGTTGGATTTACCACAAGTATCGATGATGAAGACATCCCTGTCGAGGCGAAACGTCAAATCGATGAGGGTTTACAGAAAGCGCAGCATAAGATTAACACTCTGGTCACGGCGTATGAACACGGGGAGCTTGAATCGTTGCCTGGGAGAAGCCTTGAGGAGACACTGGAGATGGAGATCATGCGTGTCACTGGTCGGGCTCGAGATATGGCCGGTGAGATCGCGAGTAAATATCTTGGGTTGAACAATAGCGCGGTCATTATGGCAAAATCGGGAGCGCGAGGATCCATGCTGAACCTTTCGCAGATGTCAGGGTGCGTCGGTCAACAGGCAGTCCGAGGAGAACGCATCTCCCGTGGGTACAAGTATCGGACGCTTCCGCATTTCAAGAAAGGGGATCTTGGCGCGAGCGCCAAGGGGTTCGTCGCGAACAGTTATAAAAGCGGGTTGAACCCCACAGAGTATTTCTTCCACTCTATGGGAGGCCGTGAGGGTCTTGTTGATACCGCGGTTCGTACCTCGCGTTCCGGGTACATGCAGCGACGTCTGGTGAACGCCCTGGAGGATCTGAAAGTTGAGACGGACGGGACCGTGCGTCATACCGGTGGTGAAATCATCCAGTTCATTTACGGTGAGGATGGGGTCGACCCCGCGCGTAGCACAAATGGAAAAGCAGTGGACATTGATCGCATCATATATGATATAAAACAGGAAGGATAGCATCATGGCGAAACAGATTTCAAAAAAGAAACCCGCGGTCAAAAAAGGGAAACCGATAGTAAAAAAACCAATAAAAACCGCAAAGCCAAAGGTGCCGCCCGCAAAAAAGAAACAACCTATAAAAACAATCGTGTCGAAAATAAGAACCCCGCCAAAAAAACAACTCCCAGAGAAAAAAACAGAAAAAATCGTTAAGGAAAAAAAAACCGCTGGTAAAAAAATAAAAGTACTCGAGGCAGCAAAAAAAGCCGAGAAACCGAAAGAACCGGAGCGGACGTTTCTTCCACCCCCAAAAAAAATGGTGGAAGAATCAAAAGAAAACAAAGCGATCAGATCCGAAATTACCAAATGCTTAAAAAACCGATTTCTCCCTGTTTCTATTGTCGATGGGATCATCGAACGGGTTGCACAGGATAAAAAACTTGGGACAAAGGTAAAACAAATTATCGAAAAAGCTATGGAAGAATATTCGAAAAATCAGATTGACCCGACGGAGGCCTGCGGCATGGTAGGTGCGCAAAGCATCGGGGAACCTGGTACGCAGATGACCATGAGAACCTTCCACTATGCTGGTGTCGCAGAGATCAACGTCACCTTAGGGTTGCCACGTCTTATTGAGATCGTGGATGCTCGGTCGACCCCCTCGACGCCGATGATGAACATTTATCTTCGAGATGAGTACCGTATCAACCCAGATCTTGCAAAAGAAATCGCAAATAAAATTGAGATCACGCGGCTCACCGATGTTGCTGACATTGAGATGGATCTGGTAAACATCAATATTCTCATTAAACCAAATAAGAAAACTATGGAGAAAAAAGGAATCACCATTGAGGATCTCCTTGATCGTGTGCAGACGGTGCGAAAACTCAGCGCGAAAATAGAAAAGGACGCAGTGAAAATTACCTTGGATGAGCCAGGGTATAAGGTGCTTCAAAACATGAATGAGACGCTCAAAAACCTGAAAATCAAAGGTATCGACGGGATCAAACGGGTCATCATCAGAAGAGAGCCAAATGAAGGATACGTTATTTACAGTGAAGGCAGCAACCTCAAAGAGGTCCTTGATATCGAAGGGGTTGACCCCTATCGTGCGACCACGAACGATATCCACGCGATCGCCCGGGAACTCGGCATCGAGGCAGCGCGTAACATGATCATCCAAGAAGCGTTTTCTACCCTCTCAGAGCAGGGGCTGAACGTAGACATGCGCCATATCATGCTTGTCGCGGATGTGATGACCGCGGACGGAACCGTTCGAGCAATCGGACGGCATGGGGTGAGCGGTGAAAAAAGCTCGGTACTCTCTCGGGCCGCGTTTGAAATAACCGTCAACCATCTTCTTCTTGCAAGCCAGCGTGGAGAATCAGATAAACTCAACGGCGTCGCGGAAAACATCATCGTTGGACAGCCGGTAAACCTCGGCACGGGCGCTATCGAACTCGTCATGAATCCGAAAAAATCAAAACAGAGGGGTAAGTAAATGGTAGATGTAAACAAAGCGTTAAAAGATGTCTCTAAAAAAGGAACCATTATCATCGGGGAAAAACAAACGAAAGCAGCGGTTCAGAAAGGAAACGCAAAACTCATTGTCGTGGCGAACAACTGTCCATACACCGAAACAATTCTCTCCTTAGCAAAGGAACATAAGGTCCCGGTGTATAACTACACTGCCACCGGGGTAGACCTCGGATATACATGCGGGAAAAACTTCCCGATCTCTGCATTTGCAGTGCTTGAGGAAGGGGGATCTAACATCCTAGAACTGGTTAAGAAAAGGAAATAACGCCAATGGGAGAGATCACACTTTCAAACGAAACCGTTCAGTACATTAACCTCGCATCGAAGTACTCCGGCGCAAGCATCAAAGACTGCGTGGTGGAAGACGACCGTGTTGTCTTTGTTGTCGAAAAAGGACATCTTGGGATTGCGATCGGCAGCAAAGCAAAAAACCTGGAGAAACTCCGTTCTCTTTTTAAGAAAAGCGTTAAGTTCGTCGAATTCGACACGGATAAAAGCAGGTTTGTAAAAAACCTCTGTAAACCATATGAAGTGACAAAGATAACCGTGGAAGGAGATGAAAATGCGAGCGTCATAAAAGTTGAGGTTAACCCGCGCGATAAATCAAAACTCATCGGGAAAGGCGGTCGTAATATTAACATGATTCGTAAACTTGCTCAGCGCCATCATACCATAAAAGATGTTCAGATTAGTTAAGGCATCTCTCCTGTAAGTAATGCTTTTATAGGGGTGCGTATTCCAGGATTTGAGGGCAGCACGTGCGCGTACGAGACCATCCCATTATCGATTTTAAAAAACGAAGGAAACTTCGGTTCTGCTATAATAAAAAGGAGCTCGCTGGTGAAGAAGGTGACACGATTGCTTCCGCCCTGCATGCCGCCGGTGTGAAAACTCTGACAAAAAGCGTAAAATATGAGAGCCCTCGAGGTTTTTTTTGTGGGATTGGCAAGTGTTCTTCTTGTTTGATGCGGGTTAACGGGATTCCGAATGTGCGAACCTGCATTGCACCGCTGAAAGAAGGCATCTTTGTTGAAATGCAGGATAAACTTGCCGATTTGCCTGATGCGAAGTTCTATGGGAAACCAAAAAAAACACTGACGGTAAACGTTCTTGTTGTTGGCGCTGGACCTGCTGGGCTATGCGCAGCAATAGAAAGCGCGACCCACGGGGCGAAAGTCCTTATCGTTGATGAAAACCAAGTCGTTGGCGGGCAACTTGTGAAGCAAACCCATAAGTTTTTTGGCTCCAAACAAGAACGCGCAGGAACGAGGGGTATTGACATTGCCAAAGAGTTAGAGAAGGAATTGCATAAACTTCAGAGTGAAGGAAAAATCACGGTCATGACAGATTCTACGGTAATCGGATGTTATGAAAGTAAGAAGAAACATCGATTTGGTGTTGTTGAACGGTGTGAGTATAGAAGCAGGTTGTATGAGGTGCTGTGCGATACGGTGATTTTGGCTTGTGGCGCCATGGAAAATATGCTCCTGTTCCCGGGAAACGATTTGCCAGGCGTGTACGGTGCAGGCGCTGTGCAAACACTGATGAACGTCTATGGGGTAAAACCAGGGGATCGAGTACTAATGGTGGGGGCAGGTAACGTCGGTCTTATTGTGGCTTATCAGTTGCTGCAAGCAGGAATCGAGGTTGATCGTGTTGTCGAGGCGGCGCCGACAATCGGCGGGTATCATGTCCATGCTGCGAAACTGAGGCGATGCGGCGTTCCTATTCAAACATCGCATTCTATCAAGGAAGTGTATGGCGACGAGGAAGTCGAGGGTGCAGTTATCGTTCGACTTGATGAGCACTGGAAACCAATTCCTAATACCGAGGAAGATATCAAATGTGATACGATCTGCCTCGCAGTTGGTCTCACACCATCAACGCGACTGCTATCACAAATCGGTGTACAGCTTCAATTTATCCCAGA
>Ga0315282_10008232_pt1 | contig 16914 bp, 15 predicted proteins | sample YL17G07_20_MG_FD_203693 | JGI IMG/M metagenome (GOLD analysis project Ga0315282, IMG submission 203693) | Sediment microbial communities from Yellowstone Lake, YNP, Wyoming, USA - YL17G07_20 | ecosystem: Environmental > Aquatic > Freshwater > Lake > Sediment | place: USA: Wyoming | collected...
CATCGTCATTGTTGGATGTGGTGGTGCTGGGGGAAACACAATTACCCGGCTTCACAAACTCGGTGTGAAAGGCGCAGAAACCATTGCGATAAACACCGATAAAATAGCACTCGATCTTGTTGATGCTGATAAAAAACTTCTCATCGGAAAGAACCTTACCCGAGGCCTTGGCGCTGGTGGATTTCCTGAGATGGGCGAACGCGCTGCCCGAGAATCAAGCAGGGAAATCGAGGAGTTGCTACAAGGTGCCGACCTTGTGTTTATTTGCGCGGGAATGGGCGGTGGAACAGGGACCGGTTCTATCCCTGTTGTCGCGGAGATCGCAAAGAAAAACGGCGCGATCGTTACCTGCATGGTCTCCACCCCGTTCAACGTGGAGCGTGCACGACTTGTAAAGGCAGATGAAGGCCTTGACAAGCTACGAGTCACCGCGGACAGCACGGTGGTCCTCGATAACAACCGATTGCTCGAATTTGTACCAAACCTCCCGATTAACCAGGCGTTCTCCGTGATGGATCAACTGGTCGCAGAGACCGTAAAAGGCATCTCTGAAACCATCTCGGTGCCTTCACTGATTAACCTTGACTTTGCTGACATGAAAGCGGTCATGGACTCAGGTGGCCTCTCCGTGATGCTCTGGGGAGAAGCCGACGAGGATGCAGGGGTAGACACGATCGTAAAAGAGGCGTTAAACCACCCGTTATTGAATGTCGATTACCGAGGCGCGCACAGCGCATTGGTTCACATCACCGGTGGTCCGAACATGAGCCTGAAGTACGTTCAGGATGTCGCAAAGGCACTCACTGAGGATATGGATTGCTACTCAAACGTGATTCTTGGTGCTCGTGTTGATCCTGCCTTTGAGGGAAAATGCCGTGTCATGGCGATTATGACCGGTGTTCAATCACCGAACCTGCTTGGGTCAAAACCAGACCGACGTGCACAGCAAGGTCCACCAGTGATTCCTGCACGAAAACCCATGATCAACCCCAAAATCGGAAACATCGACTTCGTACGGTAAAAATCAGAAAGCTACGCCCGTAGCTTCTCATTCCTTTTTTTTTAATTTAATTTTTCAATGGCGTGAATCATTTCTTGTACTTCGAATGGTTTTGCGATGTAATCAAGGATGTACGGCTCGAGTCCTTTCATTTTTTTATGACGTTTTGTGCTACCGATTGCCGTAATGACGACGATGCTAATGTTTTTTTCAAGGCCTCTGTGGACGATTTCTTTTATGGTCGCCCACCCGTCCATGTATGGCATTACGATATCGATGAGGAGGATCCCTGTAAATCCTTTTTCGAGAACTTTAAGACAATCCATTCCGTTGTCCGTGGTTATGACGGCGTCTCCTTCGTGTTCAAAAATGTCTTTTATGCATTTCAGAACATCAGCGTCATCATCGACGACTAAAATGTTTCTCTTCATAGTTTAACTCCGTTGTATTGATAATTGATAACATGTTATATTTTCACAAAATTGCTATTTATACGTACTGTGACAAAATACCATTCTGAAAACTTGAAAAAATATTGTTCAACAAAAAAAAAAATTATTAGGTATAGACCATTCTAAGTTTTATAGTAGATGAACAATTCCAGTGTGCATCATGGGCCTATGAGGTAGTCTGGATATCCTTCCGGCCTTCGGAGCCGGATACTGGGGTTCAAATCCCCATAGGTCCGTCTTTTCTCCTTAGACGCCGAACACTTATGATACTCTATGAAAATGTGTTGAGATAAAGCGCAAAGCGAAGAGAAGATTATTTTGATCGGAAATCCTTTCCACAGTACGGACACACATTTGCGTCGATGGGAATCTCCCTTCCGCATTTTGTACAATACCGTTTATTTCTGAATGCCTCAGAAGGATGAGGGTGATAAGTAACTCCCGTTCTATCATCGGGAGGCAGAACAGCGCCGATGAGCAGGATGATAAGTCCGACAACTACTAGCGGCCATGCACAAATGAAACCAATACCAAAAGTGACAAAGGTTAAAACGACGCCAACAACGATGAAAATCACACCAAGCATGTAGAGAGGTTCTCTCATTTATTCACCGTTTTTATTTACTAAATATTGTCAGTGTACATAAACCCTCTGATTAAAAAACATTTTTTTATCGCTTGTAGGATTGCGTTCTTTTTTTTCGTCGTCAAACATAAATGGATGAACACCATTCACCTGTTCTAAGGTTTGAATACCCATGGTTGATGCAAAACCCCTTCGAAGTGTTTCATTCGATACATCGTTTCTCCTCAAAGAGGACTATCGTGTGGATGAAGTAATTCACATGCTCGCCCGGGATAAAATACCATGTTTTATTACCACGACCGTTGTCTCCGAACTCGAGCAACTCAAAGTCTGGGGACGAATCCCTTCGTCCGTGTATAAGACCGCAATGAAACGCTGGACCCATGTGCATGCGACCGTGATCAATTTTAAGAACCGACTGCTTGCAGATGCCTTCGGAAGAGCCTGCGTTCATTCAATGCAGACCCATCACGGAGTCTCCTCCTCTGATATCGTCAATGATTGTTCTATCATTGTCTCGGCATTGAAAAACGGGGTCGATTTGTTTCTTTCCGAAGATTTTCATTTCACCTCCCAAATCACCCGAGAGGTGATCGATGAAGTGACGAACGCGGCATGCACCGAGTACCATCAGATGTGCGGCACGATGATGTATAGTATCGACACGAGAACATTTCTAGAGGCATATCAAAATGCGATGATCGATCTCGATGTTGTTCGAGCACGAATGCAATCGATACGGAAGAAAGAGAAGCGACTCGGTCAAAACTGAACGACGAAAAAATCGCTTATAAAAAAATCCAACCAAAACAGGTAAGGAAGGAAGGGAGAACGAGGCGCACGAAAACCGCGCCGCACCGGCGCAACACCGGCGTCACCGGAAGACAGGAGCGCAAATCGGGAAGAAAAGTCCACCGAACGTCGCACTTCCTCACCACACCTACATTCTGTCCTTAAAGATATTTAAATGCATCGTGTCAAAATCTCATAATGAAACATTATCCTTTACCGAATAGCAAAATAAAAAACCATTCTTCTCGGTATTATTAAAATAACACATACCTCATGTAGGTGGTGATGCCAAACAGGATTGGGTTTCTCGTTAACCCCATAGCAGGCATGGGCGGTAGAGTAGGACTTAAAGGAACCGATAACGTTCTTCAGCAAGCAAAAAAACTTGGAGCGAAACCTGTCGCGTCACAAAAAGCAGGGGAAATGCTTAAAGAATTTCTCACCATCGGACAACCACACGACATTTACTGGTTCACGTGTGCAGGAGACATGGGAAACACCGAGCTGGAGAACCATGGGATCAAAGCCAAGGAAATCATCTACAAACCTCAGGTGAAAACAACATCTGCAGAGGACACGACAAAAGCCTGCCAGAAATTCATGGAGCGTCAGATCGACATCCTTGTGTTTTGTGGTGGGGATGGTACCGCCCGAGATATCTTTAGCATTATTGATAAAAAAGTCCCGTTACTTGGAATCCCTTCTGGAGTAAAAATGCATTCAGGTATCTTTGGGATTAACACGAGCGCGACCGCAAAAATGCTGCATGAATTCATTGACGGAAGGCTTACGATCGGAGATGCGGAAATCATGGATCTCGATGAAGACCTATATAGGAAAGGCGAATGGAAAGTCCGCCTCTTTGGCATCGCAAAAGGCATCGTTGAACCGACCTATATTCAGGTAGGGAAAGCAAGCTATGAATCAGTGACTGATGATGCGGTGAAAGACGAACTTGCGGACCATATCAATGACGAGCTAGAAAAATACAGCGATTCGTTATTTCTGTTTGGTCCTGGTGGAACCATTGACTATATCGCGAAAAAACTTGGTCTGAGTCATACCTTACTTGGCATCGACGCAATTTACAAGAAACAGGTTGTCGGAACAGACCTCAATGAACAACAAATCCTTGCTCTTCTCAAAGACTACCGGAAAGGAAAGATTCTCCTTAGCCCTATCGGAGCGCAAGGATTCATCCTGGGACGCGGTAATCTTCAACTAAGCCCGCCGATCATCAGGAAGATAGGAATAGAGAACATCATCGTCGTCTCCACCCCCTCAAAGCTAACGCATACCCCAATCCTACGAGTCGATACGGGCGATAAGGCAGTGGACCATCTCTTCCAGCAACAAGGGTATCTCATGGTGGTTATTGGGTACCGGCTCAGTAGGGTTGTGAAGATACAGACCAACAGCTTTTAATATTGTAATCTTATTCCAGGCCTCTTGAAAAGACAGTTATTATAGGAGGCAATAGTATGACGCAAATCACCAAACGGAATCCAAATAGTTTTTTAAAAGAAGAATATGAAGATCTCGTAAAGAAAAATCTTGAATGGAACATTCACGTCCTTGAAAGCGGGTCAAAACCCCATTCCATTGTTGACGGTAAAGAAGTCGTCATGCTGTGTTCCAACAACTACCTGAACCTGAGCAACCATCCTCGATTAGTCAAAGGAGCGATTGCTGCAGCGAAGAAATACGGTGCCGGATCCGGGTCAGTCCGCGCTATCGCTGGAACACTGAAAATCCACATTGAGGTAGAAAAACGCCTCGCGAATTTCAAACGAACTGAGTCTGCGTTGATCTATCAAACTGGTTTTGCAGCAAATTCTGGGCTGATCCCACAGCTTGTCGGCGAGGGAGATATTGTGATCAGCGATGAGCTTAACCATGGGAGTATCATCGATGGTGTTCGGCTGACCAAGGCAGATCGGGCGATCTTCAAACATCGTGATGTCGGGGACCTGGAGAAGGTCTTAAAAGAAGCTGACAAGAAATACCGGAGGATCCTTATCATTTCTGATGGCGTTTTCAGCATGGACGGAGACATCGCTCCGATGGATAAGATAGTGAAAGTCGCAAACGAGTACGGCGCAATGACCTATGTAGATGACGCGCATGGTGAAGGAGTCATCGGAGAGGATGGGCGAGGGATTGGCGCGCATTTCCACATCGAGGGAAAAATCGATGTTGAGATGGGAACCTTCAGTAAAGCCTATGGCGTCGTCGGTGGTTTGATTGCAGGAAGCCAGGACTTGGTGAACTTCGCGTATAACAAATCGCGTACATGGCTTCTCAGTGGCTCACATCCGCCAGCGGTCTCCGGGGCGCAACTCGCTGCTATCGATGTTTTGGAAACGGAGCCGGAGCACGTGCAACGGCTTTGGGACAATACGAAATACTTCAAAAAAGAGCTTAATTCTATGGGGTTTAACACAGGGAACAGTGAGACACCAATCACCCCTGTTATTGTCGGTGATTCCGGGAAAGCGAAAGAGCTGAGCAATGGATTGTTCAACGAAGGAGTTTTTGCACTACCGATTGTCTTTCCCATGGTTGCAAAAGACAAAGCACGGATTCGCACGATCATGAATGCGGGACTCACCAGAAAAGACCTTGATTTTGCATTAGGTAAATTTGAGGCACTTGGCAAACAACTCGCAATCATCTAGTCGTGTCAATTCTTTTGAGAAGACTTGCGTCTTTTCTCTTTTTTTCTTTTGTTATTTTTCCTTTTCAGTACAAATGGAATTTGTCCCTCTTTGGGTCTCTCCTGATTTGTATCTCCTGCATCGTCAGAGAGGCAAATTTTCGCGTTGACTGCTGCGCATCAATGATCTTTTCCACAGCGCAGGTTTCCTCATTGACAAGCAGTAAGCCAATTCCTTCTTTTCGAAGCACATATTCCTTTTTCCGCAGGAGCGAAAAGGACTTCATTAAAGGGATCGCCAGGTACACAAAATCTGCGCCGAGCTGATAATTCTTTACCTGGATCAGCGCTTTGGTGCTGTATTGTAATTTTATTTCGACCGCAACAACTATTCCTTCCTTAAACGCTACCAGATCAGCGCGACAATACCCGATCGGTACTTCCTCTACCACCCTATACCCCTGTGTTTTAAAATAATCAGAAACAGGTTTGATCAACTCGAACTCCCGATAGAATGGGTCCATAGGAATCATTCGAATGAATCGATGTGTAATAAATCTTTGTTAGTAATCTGCATCTTTACCCGGTTTTTCCCTGAAATAAGCGATGAATTCTTTATTGCATAAAGTATAAATAAAAGATGTGTTATTCATAACTCAGTGTTTTTCTGGTGTTTACTGGAGAGTAATTTATGACAGAAGATTTGAAGAAGTCAGGTACCACCATTCTTGGAATGGTCTGTAAAGATGGCGTCGTCATCGCGACAGAACGACGAGCAACCATGGGCACGCTTATAGCCCATAAAGCAACAAAAAAGCTGTACCAAATCGATGAACATCTTGCGCTTGCGACCGCTGGCCTTGTCGGAGACCTGCAGGTGTTATCCCGGTATCTTAATGCAGAAACGAAACTCTACCGGTTTAAACGAGACGCGAAAATGCCGGTGCAAAGCGCAGCAACCTTAATGTCAAACATCCTGAACCAACGAAAATTTGCTCCCTATTATGTTCAATTAATCCTCGGCGGCTGGGATTCCTCGGGCGGCCATATCTTTTCCCTTGATGCGGCTGGCGGCTCAATCCCTGACAAGTATACCGCAGGTGGCTCTGGGTCACCGTACGCGTTTGGTGTATTGGAGGATTCATTTAGGGATGACATGACGGTAAATGAAGGAATCGATCTCGCATTACGAGCAGTGACCGCTGCCATGGGACGAGATTCCGCCTCCGGAAACGGGGCTGACGTCGCAGTGATCACCGAGAAGGAGGAATTTAAAATGATTCCGGATGATGAAGTAAAGAAACGCCTGCAGAAAATGGGGAAGTAGTTGTATTGTAATTATGGAACGCATGATTCGTTTTACACGCTTTATAAAAGGTTAGAAAAATGACCGTTGATGATGTTTTAGCAGAAATTAGAGGAAAAATACGCGGATCAATACCAGCAAGTGTCGACATCTCAGATGTCGAGTTCGAGGGAGCGCTTCTCGTTATTTACACGAAGACTCCTGATAAATTCGCAAATAACAAGGATCTTGTAAAAAACATGGCAAAGAACCTACAAAAACGTATCGTCGTACGCCCTGATCCGACGGTTCTAACCGATATTGATGTCGCTGAGAAGAAGATCCGCCAGATTATTCCAAAAGAAGCGGAGATCACTAATATCTATTTCCAACCGGATGTTGGCGAAGTCACCATTGAGGCGCTTAAACCCGGGGCAGCTATTGGGAAGGAGGGGCAACTCCTTAACGAAGTTCGAAGGAAAATCAACTGGGCACCAAGCATCGTCCGTGCCCCCCCGATTCAATCAAAAACCGTGCAAGAAATCCGCGGATACCTGCGATCCATGAGCGACGAACGCAAAGATATCCTGCGAAAGATCGGACGAAAAATTCACCGTGGTGCCTCAACCGGTGAAAAATATGTGCGAATTGTCGCCTTGGGTGGGTTTCGCGAGGTGGGACGATCATGCTCTATGCTGCATACACAGGATAGCAAGGTCCTCATTGATTGCGGTATTGATGTATCTTCAGAGAACAACGGGTCACCATATATCCATTTACCTGAGGTGCTTCCCCTAGAGAAACTCGATGCAGTAGTGATCACGCACGCACACCTTGATCACTGCGGTCTGGTTCCATTATTATTCAAATACGGGTACGACGGCCCTATCTATTGCACCCCTCCAACGAGGGATCTCATGACACTCCTGCAGATGGATTACATAAAGGTAGCGGCAGCGGACGCAAAAAAAGTACCGTACTCATCTGATAATATAAGGAATGTGATCAAACATTGTATCACCATGGGATATGGGGACACGACCGATATCACACCTGATATTCGATTGACATTTCATAACGCAGGGCATATCCTCGGATCCTCGATCTGCCATTTCCATATAGGGGAGGGACTCTACAATATCGCGTTTTCTGGGGACATCAAGTTTGAGCGCACCTGGCTGTTTAACCCTGCGGTGAACCATTTCCCCCGAGCGGAAGCACTGATTATTGAATCGACGTACGGCGGCCGTGATGACTTTCAGCCCAGTAGAAAAGAGGCGACCGACCGCCTGAAGGACATCATCCGTCAATCCCTGAAAAAGAAAGGAAAGGTACTTGTCCCGGTGTTTGCAGTCGGAAGAAGCCAGGAAGTGATGATTGTACTGGAAAATCTTGTGCGATCCAAGGAGATCCCTGAGATTCCGGTGTATCTTGACGGGATGATCTGGGAGGCGACCGCGATTCACACTGCGTACCCTGAATACCTCAACAATAAACTACGGACCCAGATATTCCAACAGGGCGATAACCCCTTGCTTTCTGAGATATTCAAGCGGGTTGATAGTGGTGAGATGCGGGAGAAGATCCTCGCGGACCATGACCCGTGTGTTGTTCTTGCCACCAGTGGTATGATGAACGGTGGTCCGGTCATGGAGTATTTCAAGGCCTGGGCTGGGGAAAGCAAAAACACGCTTGTGTTCGTCGGGTATCAAGCCGAGGGAACTATAGGGCGGCGGATTCAGCGCGGCGCGAAAGAAGTCCCGATGAACATCGGTGGCAATATCGTCAGTCTGTCCGTGGATATAAATGTTGAAACCTGTGACGGGTTTTCGGGTCATAGTGACCGCAGGCAGCTGGTCGGGTTTATCAACAACATGTCACCCCGTCCGGAGCGTGTGATCTTCGGCCACGGCGAGGAGTCCAAATGCCTGGATTTATCCTCGACGATCCATAAACGGATGAACTTGACCACCAATGCACCGATGAACCTGGAAACGCTTCGATTCGTCTAAAAACCACAGGAAGAAAATCCTTTTTTTTTTTTATCCTTTTTCTGTGAGCGTGCGTGCTCGTTGGCACACGTACAGGTTTATTTTCGTATGTTCTACGCTCATCTGATGTAGCACCGCTGGGTCGTTCGGCGCATAACTTTTTCCTAACTCAATGGTATACGCAAGAATATGATGCGTGGCATACATCCAATCACAGATGTCACCGAGTGTCGGGTACAAAACAATTGATTGTTCCAGCGTATAATTGTCCAGTTGTGAGATGTTCTCCCCTATGGAGTTAAACACTCGCCAATCCCTCGGCGGGATTACGGTATATCCCCATGGGTAGAGGATCAGTTCACCATAGGTGTGGTAGTCAATGGAAATGGTGATATTGTGGGTGTCAACGAACTGCCGAACTGCTTGGGTTTCATTTTCGCTGAACGGCCGTGGTCCGCGATAGACTTCACTTTCGTCAAAAAAACTCGTGGACGATCGATAGAACCGTGGACGCAGAAACAAGAGGAACCACTTACCTTCGTAGTTTCTGTTCAGGTCGACGCCGACCGATGTCACGACCCTTCTGTACCCGAACCACCCGTGGTTCGGCTCTTGGTTTTTCCGCGTGCCAGCCTCAACGCCATCGGGATTGACCATGGGGATGATGTAGATCTGTGTGGTGTCGATTGCCTCGCGCACCGTGCTCAAATTATGATAATTGTTCGCCATGTACTGGATAAAATAAATAAGGATTTCGTATCCGGGGCGTTCGTTTCCATGGTGCGCACCTGTGAATAGAACCTCGGGTTCATTCTCCTGCTGACTGACGTTATCAGACAGTTTCACAAGCCAGAGGTCTCGTCCTTCATATGTTTTTCCAATAGAGGTGACAGACATGATATCAGAATGGTTCGCGGCAAGATTAAACAATAGACTCGTCATTTCAGGGTATGAGTGGTAAATGCCAAGCGGGGTTGGTTCCGGCATTATTTTTTGGAAATCGAGGAGCCGTTGCGCTCGTATCGCAGCGATGTCTTGGGGTGCTTGCTTTGGAGAGAAATGGAGGATATCTGATGGAATACCAATGGCCAATATGCTTGGTGATAACAGGAGAAATAAAGTAAATATGCTGAGGAGAGTTACAATGTTCTTCATCTTATTCATACCTATATCTTCCAATGTTTATAAATATATTGTCTATTCTATATTTATAGTGTCGCTTCTTTCCGCCCGATGAGAAAAACAGCAAGATACATCGGTATCTCCTGGACCCCTTCGATGAGGTTGTACGTCTCATCCTTCATGGTAATCGTTACAGGTTTTAGAAGGGTCACCTTGATGGCATCCTCGGGAAGGACAATAGAGTCCCTGAGGGGATCAAAATCGTCAAGCTCATCCACAGCTATCTTCACTACTTTGAATCCTGTTTTACCATGGAGCGAAGAAGGCAGGCGAATGAGTCGTTTCACATCGCAGGTGACCGGTTCATCGGTCTCCCCTGCACTTAACGATACAGCGGTTTTGCGTAACGCCCGATTCAAAAAGAACTTGCGGATGGTCTTGGATTGGTCAAGCAGTCCGTCTTTTATCCGCCTCATCCGCTCCTCCGAAAGGTCTTGAACGAGGCGCTCCGCCTCTTTTTCGCTTACCCCATATTCCTGGAGTTTTTTCTCAGGATCATCGCTTCTTTTGATTTCATCGACAAGATCGATAATGCCACGGCTGATTCGGCCTTTCCATCCAGCCTGGTCAGGTTTTGGCATCTTCAGGCTTTTTCCACTGGCGAACGAGTACTGCCCGTAGCTTCTCCTCCCGGTGGCCTGCTCATGGAAAATAATGGTGTCCTGCAGGTCCCGGCCCGTGATGTAGTCGACGATTTCCCGCCGTTCATTACTATCCAGATCAAGGATAATCGGGTCTTTCACATGACAATGATATCCCCGTCCCCCGCTGAAATACAACTCGAGGTATTTTTCATTAAACCCGAAATCACCCAGCAAAAACTCCACGACAAGTTTCTTGAATTCCTTCTTCACTTCCATGAGGGATTCCACATAACTCATCTTATCAGCATTGGGGAGATGATCCGAGTCGAGGTCAAAAATAAGCTCCGCGCCCATCCAGGTCTTCTCCTGCATTTTCGCGGCATTCGGCTGGTGATAGTACGCAGAGGAATAGTACGCGTGCTGCGGTGCTCGTTCCTCAAGGAAACCCCATACCGCCTCTCGTTTTTCGAAGGCAAGATGCCGTACCATGCCTTTCCCGCCGAAGAAAAGAAACGCAAACTCCCGTCGACCGAAACGGTCAGGAAGCTCTATCTTATTGGATGCGTAATACTGCTGAAATGTGCGTTTCAGAAATTCCAACGTTGTGAGAACTGACTGCTCGTCTCCCATGATGGCGAGTCAACATAGCATCCATGCGTATAATCTTTATCCTCCTTTAAACACAGATATTTTCTATATTTATTCTTTTTTTTGATTAAATCCAGAAGATAACATTATATGAACAATCATCATTACCCTCGTGTATGGGTAGTATTATCGAGGATGAACTGTTCTCTTCGTCGGTGATCAAGGATCTTCGCATCCTTGATTTCGATTACGTACCAGAGGAGCTTCCGCATAGGACAGAGCAGCTGAAAAAGCTTGCCCAGATGTTCAAACCGCTTCTCTCTGGGCTCGCACAACATGCGTTCATCAAAGGGCCGGTCGGAACCGGGAAAACCGCGATGGCGAAACATTTCTGCCAATCCCTCATCAGTATCGCGCGAAAACAAGGGAACATCATCGAATATGTTCATATCAATTGTCGGAAACGGTCCACCGACAACATGGTGCTTCTGGGGATTCTGACGCATTTTGATCAGCGGTTTCCAGACCGAGGATTCTCGGTACAGGAGATGCTGCAAATTCTCCGAGCGCACCTGCAACGAAAAGAAGCGCAACTCTTGCTTGTCCTTGATGAGGTGGACGCGCTCCTGAAGAAACGAGGGTCAAACCTGATCTATGATCTCACTCGGTTCAATGATGAATCCATGAAAACAGGAAACCCTGTTTCCGTGATTATGATCTCGCAGAAAGACGCCTTTGCTATGATCGACATTGCGACCCTGAGCACCTTCAAACGAGGCAATACCATTGTGCTCGAGAAATACACACGGGATGAATTGTACGATATTGTGAAACAGCGTGTTGACCAAGCGTTTCACCAGCGTACGGTTCCGGGGGAAAGCATGGAGCTTATTGCTGATATCGTAAGTGAGAGTGGTGACGCACGATTCGCGATTGAACTGCTCTGGAAGGCTGGGTTGTACGCAGATGAGAAACATCAAAAGCAGGTTTCCCCTGAACATGTGCGTGCTGCGAAAGCGGAGACATATTCTGTGGTGACTGAGACGAAGTTACAGAGCCTTGGGAAACAACCACTGCTGACGTTACTCGCTGTTGCGAAGCGACTACAGAAGGACGGGACCGCGTACGCGAACACCGGCGAGGTGGAAAAAACCTATGCGATTACCTGCGAGGAGTACCATGAGGAGCCTCGGGCGCATACCCAGTTTTGGCAGTATCTGAAGGAAGTGGAGCAGGCTGGGTTTATTATTGTGAAACCTTCGGGGAAAGGGCAGTCTGGGGTCACCCAACTAATTTCGCTTCCTGACATTCCTGCGGGAGTGCTCCGTGAGAAATTAGAGGATCTTTTGGCATAATCTCATGAGTGGGCACCGATCGCACAGCGGTGTCGTTTTACAATAGTTTTTCGCGAGCTCCACAAGGAGCGCATGGAGTTCTTTAAATGCTAGAACGAGGTGGTCCCCAGGATAGTCCTTTTGGAGCGTTTGTTCGAAGAACCGTTGGAGCTCGTCATAGGTGTTTCCATGGACCGGAAGTGGTAGCCGCTTGGAGATTCGTTTCGTGTAAGCATCGATGACAAAAATCGGGTGATTCCCCGCGTATAACAGGATGGAGTCTGCCGTCTCAGGGCCGATCCCGTTGAGTGCGAGTAACTCCTTGCGAATTACCTGTGTGTCACGTGAGAAAAACGCAGTGAGATTGGCCTTATACTTCTGTTGGATATAGGTAGTGAAGGTTTTAAGTCGGAGTGCTTTTTGGTTGAAAAAACCTGATGGCAGGATTATGGCTTTCAGGGTTTCTTCATCCATATGAATGATCGATTCAATGGTGAGTACATGGTGTTGCTTCAAGTTCTCCAGCGCTTTTATTACATTCGCCCAGGCTGTGTTTTGTGTCAGGATTGCTCCGACGATAATCTCGAACCGTGGGTCAGTACGATGATTGCTATGGTAATTGTGGTCGACCGGCCACCAGTCTTGGTGCCCAAAATGATCAAGCAGCAGGTCGTACAATTTCTTTAGATTCACTATCTTCGAAATCTCCTGAAAAAGGGTGTTATAGGGATCTTTCGATAATATCCAATATTTTTGCGGTTTTATCCTTGGTTTGTTGTTGTAGTATTTTGACCTCCGAGGTGATTTTTTGAACAAACTCCGTATCTTTTAGTGATCCCAAGTTAATCCTGACGTTCAGGAGCGCGGTTTCGATCCCCGCTTGGGTAAGAATCGCTGATGCTGCCGCATCGGTAATGGAGCGTTTGTTTCCCTTTTCCGCTACAACAAGCGCGATGTCAAGGACTTGGTCGCAGATCCGCGCAGTCTGCAGAGGAACACTTGTCGCATTTTTGTACGCGGTCTGGAGGGCATGCCTGCGTTTTTCTTTCTGCTCGTCGGTCTCTTTTGGCATTTTTACCGCGGTCATGACGTTGTTAAACGCCTCGGTGTCCTTATCGATGAGTTCAGTCAATTGTTTTCGGAGGTGTTCGCTTTGTTTCAGGGTGTCTTTAATCTCTGTTTGGACTGCCTCATACTGCTCCTTTCCAACCGTTAAATTGCAGACCATGGATGACAGCGCAGCCCCAAGCGCCCCAGCGAGTGCAGCCGCGCTGCCACCGCCGGGGGCCGGACTATTTGACGCGAGTTCATCTAAAAACGCCTGTACCTTCATATCAACGAGTTTTCCCATATGGCTCACTTTTTTGTTTCCATGAGTCGTTTTTCCAGCATCTGGTCGATTGTGAATTTCTCAAGTTGAAGATAATGATCAGCGACATCAACGAGTGCTTCCATGGGGACCAAGCCCACGATTTCACTACCGACTACAGGCACTCCGTAGCGTTTTGCCTCATTTTTTATAGTTTCAAACACACGGAAGATCGGTGTTTTCTGATAATTGGTCAGATTCATGGACACTTGGACGAGCCCTCGTTCTTTGATTTCGAAGCCCATTGCCTTGACGTACCGGTACCCCCCGCTGCTCTGCCGCACTGCTTTCGCGATGTTTTTCGCTATCTCGATGTTGGTCGTCCCGAGGTTCACATTGAACGCGATCAGAAAGAATCGTGCGCCGACCGCGGTCGCGCCTGCTGTCAGGTGGATCGCATTGGGGCCATAGTCCGGGACTTTCTCAGGGTTTTTCCCGATTTCTTCTTTGAGTCCTTCGTATTCACCGCGACGGACGTCCGCGAGGTTTCGCCGGTCCTCCCGTTTCGCCGCATCTTCATACAAATAGCAGGGAACGCGAGTTTTCTCGGAAAACTCCCGTGCAAAGTCATTGGCAAGTTGCACGCATTCCTCCATGGTGACCTCTGATATGGGGATGAACGGAACAACATCGATTGCGCCCATGCGCGGGTGCTCCCCTTTGTGTTTGTTCATGTCGATGAGCTCCACGCATTTCAACGCGATATCGAGTGCTGCCGCTTTGACCGCTTCTGGAGAACCCACAATGGTCACATCAGTCCGATTATGATCGACATCAGAGGTGAAATCAAGGAGTTTGACCTCCTTGTGTTTCTTGATGAGGGTATGGATTGTCTCGATGGTCTCTTTATTTCTTCCCTCGCTGAAATTCGGGACGCATTCGACGATTTTCACCATTTCGTATCACCGTAAACCTTAATCAACGGACCTTCATTTAACTATTTGGGAACACCAATGGAAACCGTTGATCTTCTCGTACACAATGCAAGCGAACTCCTCACCTTACAGGGACCGAACGCTCCTAGGGTAAAAAAACAGATGAATAAACTTTCAATCATCACTAAAGGCTCTGTCGCGGTGAAAAACGGGTCTATCATTGCGGTGGGAAGAGCTCTTCGTTACAAGGCAAAAAAAACCGTCGATGCAACCGGGAAGCTGGTTATGCCCGGGTTTGTGGATCCTCATACGCATGTGGTGTTCGCCGGCTCCAGGGAATTTGAGCTTGATATGAAGCTTGCCGGCCTCTCGTATATGGAGATATTGAAGCGAGGTGGCGGTATCTTTTATACCGTCAGGGAAACCAGGAAAGCATCGTTTGGTACCTTGATGAATCAGAGTAAAAAACGTCTTGATACGATGTTGTCGTACGGGACGACGACCTGTGAGGCGAAAACCGGGTATGGGCTGGATGTAAAAACCGAACTTAAATTGCTGAAGGTGCAACAGAAACTGAAGGAGACGCATCCGATGGATATCGTCTCGACGTTTTTAGGTGCGCATGCCGTGCCGAGGGGTCAGAACTCCGAGGAGTATGTTCACACTGTCATCGAAGAGATGCTCCCAGGGGTACACGGGCTTGCAATGTTCTGTGACGTGTTCTGCGAGCAAGGGGTGTTTACGGTATCACAGGCGAAACGGATTTTGGAGGCGGGAAAACTACATGGCCTTACCCCCAAGATCCATGCCGACGAAATCGTCGATACGGGTGGCGCGCAGTGTGCCGCGGATGTCGGTGCGATTAGCGCAGATCACCTCCTGCGGTCATCTGAAAAAGGGTTGCGTGCGATGGCAGACAAAAAGGTGGTGGGGGTGCTTCTCCCAGGGACGCCGTTTAGCCTCATGCAGCAGCAGTACGCACCTGCCCGAAAAATCATTGACCTGGGTGTGCCGGTCGCGCTTGCCACAGATTTGAATCCGAACTGCTGGACTGAATCCATGCAAGGTATCATTCAGTTAGCGTGTCTGAACATGCAGATGACTCCCGCGGAGGCGATTACGGCTGCGACAATGAACGCTGCGTGCGCGCTTGGACTTCAACAGAAGGTGGGAAGCATAGAGCCAGGGAAGCAAGCGGATCTCATAATCCTTGATTGTCCGAATCATCGATTCCTCCCGTATCATTTCGGGGTGAACCTGGTGGACACCGTGATCAAGAAAGGGCGAGTTCTATAGCGTTTTTACGAGAGTTTCAACGGAACAATAATATAAGAAAACAATCATTCTATATTTATCATCATATAAAAATAACCTTGGGGGTTTGCAAGCAAAATGGCATCGAAATCAACTGTACTCTTATTCCTTGTACCGTTGATCCTTATCTCCTTACTCCCACACCCAGTTGGAGCAGAAAACAGCCACTGGTGGAAAAACACCTGGGCGTACCGCCAGGAACTTCACGTTCCTATTGATACAACTGCTGATCTCGCGAGGTTTCAACCTGTTGATACCACAGTTGTGTTTGAGCACCAGTGCTGGGCACCTGATGAACAGCATCGTTCTGTTCGCGTGGTCGCTCAAACCAAGGATACCGCACAGGAGCTAGAGTCGCAAATTTACGATCTGAACCATACCGATGCAAGCCACATCTCATCCTGCAGCCTCGTCTTTCTGATCCCAAAAAACGTCACCGGAGACGAACAGTATTTTATGTACTATGATGGATCCGAAACTGCATCTCCAAACTATCCGGATCACGTCTCAATTGAGGACTCCTCCTACTCCTATGAGCCGCTTCCTGGGTACCCGTTACAGTCCCATTTCTATAAAATCTCGCAGGACGGCTTCGTCGTCTATGCAGTATCACAGGAAGGCGAGTATCTGTGGTACAGCACCTCACAATATGTCACGAAACTCGTAGAAGGTGCAACAGAGATGATCCCAAAGAACGGGGAAGTCATCGCGTCGTTTGACTTTGCATACTACTACGGGGGTAGGGTGTCTGAGTTCAATTCAACGAGCCAACACCTGGTCTCAAAGGAAATACTCACCGACGGGAACCTTATGGTTTCCTGTCGAATCATGAGCCGATCCAATGGAGACGACCTCGAAACCACAGCGGTGTACAAATATTACTACTGTCCGACACCGCAGAAACGG
>Ga0315282_10008233_pt1 | contig 16911 bp, 12 predicted proteins | sample YL17G07_20_MG_FD_203693 | JGI IMG/M metagenome (GOLD analysis project Ga0315282, IMG submission 203693) | Sediment microbial communities from Yellowstone Lake, YNP, Wyoming, USA - YL17G07_20 | ecosystem: Environmental > Aquatic > Freshwater > Lake > Sediment | place: USA: Wyoming | collected...
AGGTTGGCTAAAATACTGCTCTAACATAGTTTTTTGTTTTATTTTGATTTCGAACTGTTTTCTCATTATACTATAAATTATCCCCCCTGTCAATCCCCCGCCCTGAGCTCTTGGGGCGGGACCCTTGCGCTCCCCTCGCAAAGATGATAGTTTGTCAGGGTATAAGGTAAGGGAAATGAAAAAAGATATCCACCCCACTTACTACCCTAAGACCAAGATCCAGTGCGCCTGTGGTAACGTTATCGAGGTAGGTTCGACGGTCGAAGGGCTTAAAGTAGAGGTCTGTTCGGCCTGCCATCCTTTGTATACGGGCAAGCACAAACTGATCGATAAGGCCGGCCGAGTAGAGAAGTTCCGGGAGCGAGTAGCCAAGACCACCGCCAAACAGACGGCCAAGAAAAAAGCCAAGTCAGGCAAGTAACCTAATTTTCTTTATAATGAGGACAGGCCGATGGTTGCCTGTTTTCCAAATATGGATAGCCGCATCAAGACATTAAAGGAAGAGTTGAACGGGATCGAGCGGAGATTGGCCCAGATCCAGTCTCTGCATCCTACAGAGATCAAGCTGCTTTCGCGCCGCAAATCCCAGATCGATAAAGTGATGACCGTGGCAGCCAAGCTGGCTGACACGGAAAAGAAGATCGCCGATAATCGGGAACTGGAGGCCGGCACGGATAGCGGGATAGCTGCTTTGGCCAGTTCAGAATTAAAGACACTGGAAGCGGATAAAACTAAACAGGAACAGGAACTGAACTATCTGCTGAATCCAGATAGCGCCGACTTTGCCAAGGATGTTATTTTGGAGGTCCGGGCCGGCACCGGCGGAGACGAAGCTGCTATCTTTGCCTCGGACTTACTTCGGATGTATACGCGCTACGCCACTGACCAGGGCTGGAAGATTATTCCGATCAGCACCAGCGAGATCTCCGGCGGTAACGGCTACAAAGAGGCATTAGTGCAGATCGAAGGTGAGGGGGCTTTCTCCAAACTACGCTGGGAGCGAGGCGTACACCGGGTGCAACGCGTGCCGGAGACAGAGGCTAAGGGCAGGATTCATACCTCCACTGCCACCGTGGCGGTGATGCCGGTGGCCGAATCTATAGATGTTGAGATACGTCAGGAGGATTTAAGAATTGATGTCTTCCATTCCGGGGGCCATGGCGGACAGTCGGTGAACACCACCGACTCGGCAGTGCGCATTACTCATCTGCCCACCGGCACGGTGGCCACCTGCCAAACCGAACGATCGCAAACTCAGAATAAAGAGAAGGCGCTGGCGGTACTGCGCACGCGCATCTTGGACGCCCAGCGGGAGAAACAACAACAAGAACGCACCGAGAGCCGAAGAGCGCAGATCGGAGGGGCGGAACGCAGTGAAAAGATTCGGACCTACAACTTCCCCCAGGATCGCATCACTGATCATCGCATCAACGAAAGCTGGCACCACATCCAAGCCATCCTGGATGGCGACCTAACTCCGGTGATCGCAGCGTTAGAAGCAGCCGAACTGAAACTTGGCTAAAGCCCCAGGTAGCGCCTAACGATCTGCTTTACCGTGCGGACGGTATCGGCTAATTGTCCGTCGCGGTTAATAATGCTGTAGGCAAAAACGGGTTCCCGCTCCATCGCCTCTTTGGCCAACCGCAACCTTCTCTCAATATGCTCAAGACTATCACCACGCTCCATCAGGCGCTTTTTGATTATCTGCAACGATTCCGGTTTAATAAAAATTACCAGCGCCTCCGGGTGCTGCCGTTGGATCCTTAAGGCCGCTAACGGATCAATCCGCAGCAATGGCACCAGCCCTTCCCTCACCGCCCGGCGGAGATCCTTCGCTAAAGTGCCATAGTACTGGCCATCAAATTCGTTGTACTCCAACAACAGATCGTTTTTGATCAACTCCTTAAACCTTTCCCGGCTGACAAAATGATAGTCCACTCCCCGTCTCTCTCCCGGGCGGGGCGGCCGATCGGTAGTGTGAATCACCCGCTTCAGCGGTAGCCATTTAATTAGCTCATTGGCTACGGCGTCCTTGCCGGATACAGAGGGGCCGGTAATCACCACTAATTTGTTCCTAAATTTATCGGGAGCGTAGATCATCCAAAAAATGTTTAAGATCGGGAGGCAGTGGAGCGGTGAAGCTGCGCTGTCTGCCATGACGATCCACAAATTCTATTTTAAACGCATGCAGGAACTGGCGGGAGAGCCCCGGGATCTTTTTGCCGTACACCGCATCGCCGGCCACTGGGTGATGGCGGGCAGCCAAGTGTACTCTAATCTGATGAGTCCGGCCGCTCTCCGGGGACACCTCCGCTAAACTGTAGCCCGGCAGTTGTTCTACTACTTGATAGAGACTGACGGCGCTCCGCCCCCCGCGACCCACCTCGAATTTGCCTGTTCTGCCGCGTCTAATTGGCAGATTCAGATAAGCCCGCGGAGGGGTAACCCTTCCCACCAATAACGCCAAGTAGGTTTTGTGAACCAATCGCTTGGCGAATAGATCCGCTAAATAATCTTTGGTAGCTAAATTGCACGCTACCACCATTACGCCGGAGGTGTCTCTGTCCAGGCGGTGCACCAAATAGACCTCGGGGAACGTGGCCTCCAATATATTAAGCAGGGTACCGGACCGATGCCGACCCGCTGGGTGCATCACTAACCCGGCGGGTTTGTTAATCACCAATAAGTCCTTATCCTCGTAGATGATGGGTAACTTAGCAGTGACAGGCGCGGCGAGCATTTCGGGAAACAGTTCGCCCATTACTCGCTGGCCGCGTTTCAGTAGATGGCGAGGCTTAGCTAACTTGCCGTCCACGCGCACCTGCCCGGCGCGAATCAGCGCTGCCCATTGCGTGCGCGAGCGGGCGGGGCGGCGTCTGACCAAAAAGGCGTCCAGCCGACTGCCAGAATCCTTAGTTAGCACCATAAACTTGAACTTACGCGCGCCCACGGCGATACATTCCCAAAAGGACTAATAAAACCCCACCAACCACAAAGATGTCAGCAATGTTAAAGATGGGGAGCCAGGGGGCCAGCGCGACAAAGTCGCGCACAAACCCCAGGCTGGCCCGGTCGATCAGATTGCTTACCCCCCCGGCAATGCTGAGGGTCAGCCCCGCTACCATTAATGGATGGTAAGTGCCGCGCTGGAACAACAGCCAGAGTAGTATCAACAAAAAGACTACCATCAATCCGATCGATAGCGCGTAGGGCAACTCGATACCGAACGAGATGCCGTGGTTGGCATGCCAGGTCAGCCACCAGTACTGGCCGGATGCCCGCAGGGGCAACTGCAGTGTCCAGATCAGATTTTTAATAAATTGATCAAGCGCCACCAACAAACCGGCGCCCAGGACTAACCAGAGCAACTTGTGCGCAATTTTTGGCATACGGAAGTTTATCCTTCGTGTTCAACGCAAGTAGCCGCCGCCGGGTAGGCCCTAAGACGATCCTGCGGGATCCACTCTCCGCCAGCTTCGCACATCCCGTACTCTCCTTTAGCGACTCGCTGCAGCGCCGCATTTACCTCGTTCAGCGACCTCACCGTTTCATTCACCCGGGCCGACCTCTCCTCGTAGGTCACCACTTCGTCCACGGCCTCGTCCTCATCCTCCGCCTCACCCGGGCTAAACTCTTCGAACTTAGCCGTGTAGTGGTCATCCTCGGCATCGTAGATGGCTACCTCGCTTAAGACCTTCTCCAGCCGGGCCTTCTCTTCCAGTAAGGCCTGGCGCTGGCTCTCAATAAATCCGGGACGATAGGGTGCTTGGCTCATAGGTCTAACTAACGATTAACTAATTTCTCGATCGTCTGTAGACTGGGACGGTTGCCCATCACAATTAGGCGGTCCCCCTCTTCGATCTCTGTATCGCCCAATGGATTGATAATAGCACGTCCGTCGCTTCTGTGAATGACCAGCACCGTCACACCGGCCTGGCGGTTGCTTAGATATTTCTCGATGGGGCTGCCCACCAGCAATGATCGCGAACTCACTGTTACATCCGCGATCTGCACCTCGCTGCTGGCCGGATCCAGTACGCTGTCCACAAAATCGGCTACGCCGGAACGCAGGGCAAAGGTAGCCATTCGGAAAGCGCTGATCTGATAGGGCGATACCGCTCGGTTCGCCCCGACCCGCAGCAACTTAGCCACCGCCGTATCAGTGTTGGCCCGCGCCACAATAAACAGGTCGTTGTTCATCGTGCGGGCGGTGATCACCAGTAGCACGTTATCGCTGTCACGGCCAAGCGCGGAGATGAGCCCGCGAGCGGACATTACTCCGGCTTCCAACAGCACATCTTCGTTGGTAGCGTCACCAACGATGCAGAGGTGCCCCCGCAGCCGACAACTCTCCGCCACCTCGGGGTCAATTTCAACGATAACAAAAGAAGCCGCTTCCTTGGTCAGCTCCTCCACCACCTTCTCTCCCACGCGACCGAAGCCACATATCAAATAGTGCCCCTTTAGATTTTGAATTTTATTCTGCATCTGCCGATTTTGATAATCACTATCCAGCCGGGTAGCCAAAATATATTCGCCAAATACCCTGATTACATAGTATAGGGTAACAATGCCGAAGACAATTAGTAGGATAGTAAAGACCGTGCCGGCAGAACTTAAGGGGTGGACTTCCTTGAAACCCACCGTAGCCAGGGTGATAACTACCATATATAGAGCATCCAAAAAGCTCCACCCTTCGATCACCATATAGCCCACCACGCCAATGGTGATCAAACCGATGACCACCGCAAACAGGGTAACAAAGGTGGTTCTGTTGATAATTTGATCTTTTTTACTCATCTCGTTTGCCCGCCACTAACTCGGGGTGTTTGTCGGCCTCGGCCAAGTAAGTCATCCGGCCGCGAATCTTGCCGACCAACTTTTTATACTCGCTGTAGGCATTGGTGATCATCGTGTTGCCCCGCGCTACCTGATTCTCCAGCACCGCCTCCATTTCATTCAAGATCCGATCCAGATCTTCGAGGAATCCCGTAACTTGCTGCTCGTCATAGTTCGCCAGGGTGCGACTGTGTAGATTACGGAACGCTAAGATGTACGGCAGCGCCATACTATAAGGAAGGAGAATAACCGCCCGACTATAGGCCTGCTGATGCGCATCCACCAACACCGAATAGAGCGCGTCCGGGATCAGCATCAGCGCCTGGTCGTAGGTAACCGGCGGATGGATGTAGCTGGCCACCTCCCTAACTTTTTTGGTCACCTCCAGTTCCGCCTTTTTAATTAACCTCTGGCGGACATCTTCGTCGGTTTCTGTCTCTAGCCGGGTGAGCTCATCCAGCGCCACGATCTTAGAATCCATCGGCATGATCCGGCCGTCAGCCAGTTTCAGGCCGAACTCCACCGGCTTACCCTCGATCCGATAGTCAAACACGATCCACTCCGGAGGAAAGTTCTTAAAGATCTCCCTCAACAGATTTTCCCCTGCTATCCCCTTCGACTTCGAACCACGGAATAAACTTTCGATATTCTTGATCGATCCCTGCACGGCCGCATTGTACTCGTTCTCCGCCCGCTGCCGTTCCTCCTGCCGAGTTTTAAGTTGAGCGATGGTATCAGCCAGGGTCCGCATCTCAGAGCGCAGCGTCTGATCGATCTCTTTGGATATCTTTTGATCGACTTGTAAGCTTTGGGTATTCTTCATCAACAGATCGAGCGTTTTGCTGATCACCGAGAGATCAGAGTTAACCGGGGCAGATGGACGGGACAGCAACCACACCACCATACCAATGGCGATAAGGGCGATTAATCCAACAACTATGAGAGCGGCTGTCATGTCTTTTTTATAGTTCTACCTCTCCATATTAAACTAATTACCAGGGCAATCATAATGGCTCCAATGCTTGCCCACTGCGCCCATGTCAGAGCGCCCAACTTAGCGCTATCCACCCGAAACCACTCGATCACGAATCGTTCAACGCCATAGGCGATGACATAGGCCAGCAGGACCGCGCCGGGGTGCTTTACCTTCCGTTCCACCGCCATTAGGATGGCCAGCACGATGGCCAAACCCACCATAGAATATAGAAAGGTAGGGTGAAAAAACTGTTGGTCGGAAAACTGGGCCGGTCGGAAAGGGGGAGCAACGAACATCTTCCACGGGAGAGTGGTCGGGCCACCAAACGCCTCCTGATTAAAAAAGTTGCCCAGCCGGCCGATGATCTGCCCTACGACCACCGGCGGAGCTAATAGATCGAATAGCCGAAGAATGGGTAGCTGATAGCGCCGGGCGTACAGCCAGGCGGCCGCCATCCCAAACAGCAGCGCTCCATGGATGCTTAGGCCCCCGCTATGCAGATTAAGAATCGCCCACCAGGGCTGGGTAGAAAACTCCGGCCATTTCAGTATCACGAATGTAAGCCGGGCCCCGACGATGCCGCTCCCGACTAGCCAGATCGCCAGGTTAATGACGTGGCTCTCCCCAAGAAAAGAGGCGGCCCGCCGGCGGAACCAGTAAAAGGCAGCCAAGACCGCCCCGGCCATCGTCAGCCCGTACCAGTAGACGGGAAAACCGCCGATCCAAACAAGGACTGGATTGACAAGGCGATTTCCTTTAAAATACGGGGTCAGGAGCAGGGCGGCCAAAACCGCCAGGCCTACCCCGGCGCCCACCCGCTCTAATATCCTTCTAGCACCTCCACCCACGCTCTTAAGATATATCAGCCCCGCCGTTAGCGAAAGGTGGAAAATCGCGAAAGTTGATGGATTAAAGAATTGTAGTCTATAATGACCTTGTTAACTAAGCGGCTATGACAGAGGTAACCCCGGGCAATCCCGTTGCTACCAAAGCAAAATTTGCCACCCGCGTCGGAAAAGTGCTCTCCAAAAGTGTCGGAGCGACCGGTTTTTCTACTGCCCTGGTTTACAAACCGGATACTGCCGAGGAGCTGAAACACGGCAGTCTCTACTTTGTGATAGATATTAGCAGCGACTCTCCTCTCACCGCCGACATCGCTTACAATCTGATCGATATCGTTAAAGAAGAGTACTACCGCGATCTGCTGCGCGACCCCGCCCAGAGTTTCGAAGCAGCCTTAAAGAGCGCCAACGAAGAGTTTGCCGCCATCGCCAAGGAAGGTGAGAAGAGCTGGGTGGGCAAGATCAACGTGATAATTGCTGCCGTTAGCAGCAATCGGCTGCTGGCGGTCCATCGGGGCACCGGCGAGATGCATCTATGGAGAGGCGGCAAGATGATGAACCTATCCGAGGGGATGTACACTCCTGGAGAAACCCCCCGGCCAGAAGAGACACTGACCAATATCATTGAGGGAGAGCTATCCGTCGGCGATAAGATCGTTATGAGCACCGCCGAACTGTTTTACTACCTGTCAGTCGAGAAGCTCAAGCGGATAATTGAGGGTCACTCCCCCGCCGGCGCCGCCCAAAAGATCGCTACCCAGTTAGGCCAGGAGGATGACGTCCGCAAGACCAACGTCATCGTTGCTGAGTTCTCCATGCCGGAGTTAATCGAGGCTGAAGAGGAAGCCGCGCCAGAGGATAACTGGATCGGTGTGACCAAGGAAGCCCCTGCCGCCCGGGAAACTAAACCCCGCTTCGGTGGTTTCAGTGTTAAACCAGCTGCCACTACTACCTCGCCGGTGGCTGAGGAGATCGAGGCCAAAGTCCATGAATATCAGCCCAAGCCCGTCCGCGGTACTGGCGAGATGGCCCAAGAGTTGGATATAAGCGAGGAGTTAGAGGAAGAGGGGGCACCGACAGCGGTGCCGGCCGGTAAGCCAACCACCCGGTTAGCCCTTCCCAGGATCAACTACGGCGAGGGGTTCAAGGCAGCAGGCGGGGCGATGAAATCGCTCTCTGCTATCGCCAAGGGTCCCAGCCTCAAAAAAACCGGCAACGTGGCGTGGCGTTATCTAAAATACGCCGGGTTAGTGGCATTGGCAGTCGTGGACTTAGTGTTCAACTTTATCAGCAATTGGGTGGACAACATCCGGAAACGCCCGAACGGCACTCGGGTGTTGATGATCACTGTCGGCGTGTTAGCGGTGATCGTGGTGGGCTCCACTTTGACGTTAGCTCGCAGCCACTCGGTCAGCGTTAGCAAGAAAACCGCCGTCGAGGCATTGGGCTCGGCCATTCAAAAACGGGACGCGGCCAAGGCCGCCATCATCTATCAGGACAATAACAAGGCCAGCACTTTATTATATGAAGCTTACCAGTTGGCCGAGACCGCTAGCAAAAATGATGCGACCAAGGCCCAAGCCCTGCCCGTATTAACCGAGATCAAGGGGCAGCTGGATGAGGTAGGCCGGGTAAAGCGGATCGACACTCCCAAGTTGGTAGCGGACTTTGCTTCACTGGCCTCGCAGATCGAAACCGCCGGCAAGGGTGCTGCCAAGGTCACTATTAACCATCTCCTGGGCGTGGGCAACGATGTATACACCTATGACACCGTGTACAACAAGATCTATAAATACAACGACAGCCGGAACGAGGTTGGTATCGTTAATTCATTGGTCAGCAACGAGAAAAAACTGAAGGCCGGCACCGTTCAGGACAATAAGCTGACTTTCTACACTAATCCGGCTGGGGTCTACACTCTAGACCTCGCCGATAACTCAATGAAGGCAACAGGGTTAGATGCCGGCAACTGGAATAATGCCGTCGATATTGTCGCCTACACCGATAAGCTCTATCTGCTGGACCCGGATAACAATAACATCTGGAAATACAAACGGCTGACCGACGGATACACTAAGATCGCGCCTTACTTCGAGGACACTACCAATATCGACCTGAAGGGCGTCACCGATTTCGAGATCGATGGCGACGTCTACACATTGAAGGACGGCGCCGTTAACAAATACGCCTCCGGTCAATCGGTAGAGTACTCTCTCAAAGATGTTCCCCAGTACACCGGCTCCTTAAGCAAGATCACCGATATCTTTGCCGATATCAGCACATCCGGGTTGTATGTGTTAGATGCGGCTAACAACCGGGTATTAGTCTTTAATAAGGACGGCTCATACCTGCGCCAGTACATCTTCTCCGGCATCTCTAATCCCACCAATATCTACGCTGATGAGGCCGCCAAGAACTTGTGGGTCCTCTCTGGCACCCAAGTATTCCGCCTCGAACTGTAGCCTGCGGCTGGCTGATGACTGATTTGTCATTCTGAGCGCAGTCGAAGAATCTAGGCCGCCTTCAGCGGCCGTGTTGTTTCGCTACCACTTTGCTCGTCCAAAGCGGTAGCACCGAAAGGACGGCCAGTCGCCCTCGCTCCTCATCAGATAAAATTAGCTTTCCGCCTTACGCTGAACTCCTCCCTGCGGTCGTCAAACAACAGCTTCGGCAGTGCTAATTTTATCGATTCGGGACACTCGGGCTCCGATGGCGAATAAGGCAATATTAGGTATAGTTAGGCTATGACGGTGTTGGCAACAAACGTAAACGCGCGCAACTATCAGATCGGCGACCGGTTAGAGGCCGGCGTGGCGCTATTAGGATGCGAGGTGAAATCGGTGCGTAATGGGCAGATTAGTTTAAAGGAGAGCTTTGCCAAGTTGAAAAACAGCGAGATCTGGCTGATGAATGCGCATATCGCTCCCTATCCCCACGGCACGCCTAAAAACTACAACCCCATCCGCGACCGCAAACTATTGCTGCACAGCAAAGAAATAAAAAGCCTGATCGGCAAATTGCAGGAGCAGGGCCTTAGCTTAATCCCGCTAAACGTCCACCTCAAACACAATCACATCAAGATCGAGTTGGGCGTGGGTAAAGGATTAAAGAAGTATGATAAGCGCGCTGCCATCAAGGCCAAAGAATTTCGCCGTCTCCAACAAAAAATTGTTAAACACAGCCCGCGCTGACCACCAAGGGAACTAGCGGAGCTTGCTGCGACGTGGTGGAGCTGGGGGGCTTCCGCTTCGCTAGCACCTGTCGGCGTTCGGGCCGCCTCACGCCTCCTCGACACCTTGCGGTTTCGATTCTTCCACTGCGGGAGAACTCCCGTTCTCCCGACCCCTTTCCCACGGTGCGAATCAGCCCTCTCAACTCATACACGAAACACCACCCGCATAAGCGGGTGCTGATTCCGTGGTGGAGCTGGGGGGATTCGCACCCCCGTCCAGAGAACAATTTCCTAAGCCATCTACATACGTAGTCCGTTTGAATAGATCCCCTCATCACCCACAAGCGGACAAAGCGATGAAAAGGTTAAGCCACATAGGTCTTAGCGCTGTCAGTGACCAGCCAGCGAGCATCCCAAAGAATATTACACCGCCATAGGGTAAGCTTTGGGCCCCCTACCCGGCGATGGCACTAACAGTTAGGCTAGTGCTGGTGCAAATGCACGATTGGCATTTGTGATTTGGTTCGCGTTAACGTGTAGAACCATTCACGGTATGCCGACCTAAGAAATTAAGGTTCCTGTCGAAGCTAAACAGCCCCACGCGCTGCTTATTCTACTGTAGCTGCTGGCTGCTGTAAAGCAGGGCTACGCTCGACGGCGGCGGTAGGCCAGAGCATAGATAAGAGGCATCCCCAGCAACAGGATGGTGAGCTGGAGATATAAGAAATACCGCAGCGCCGGCCGCCAGTCCCAGTTCCAACCCTTTAGTATGTTAGCGGCTGCCAGTGGCAGCACTCGCGGGCCCTTGGTAGCAGGGGTGTATGCCTCAATGCTAGTGGGGCTAAGTATTACTGTGGTTACTCGATTGGTGGCATCCCGGATGGTATCCGCCTCCCCGCCGGTCGAGATCAGCCGACCATCAGACAACCGCACCGTGTTGGAGTATTCCCCCAAGCCCCTCAAGGCGGGTTGGCCAGTAGGATAGCTGATGCCATTCTGCCAGTCCAGGACCTCAGCATTGGAATAGAGCCCTGTATCGCCTAAATAGACATAGCCATTGGGCATCGCGAACGCCCAGAATGCTTTATCGCGCCGGAACATTAGTACATTTTCGTGCAGTTCCGACTGGCCGGTGCACAGATCAAAGATCTCATAGGTGGGGCCGCTGTTGGCGCTACCCGGGGTAAACGTATCCTGCCCTGTTTTTTCACTGCGGCTGGCGTTCTTAGCGCCAATTTCCTGCTCGCTTCCTCCAACGATGAGCAACTTGTTATTGGGCAACACAACGGCTTGGTGGCCGCTGCGGCCGATCTTGAGTTTGCCTATCTCTTTGCTCTGGCGAGTTTTGGGATTATAGATCTCTACGCTGCGACTCAAACCAAACTTAGTACCTGTAATATTACCAAGAGTGATCTGGGTACCGGGCAAGGTGATGGTGCCCAAAATATAGTTACTAAGGATCCTGCCCTTATCGTCAAACGGCTCTACCGCTGGCAGGTCGGACAGGTCAGCCATCCCCCCAGCCACTACAATTCGCCCATCCGGTAGGGTGGTCACCGAGTGGCCAGCCCGAGCCTTAAGCAGTCTTCCACCTATCTTTGCTTTATCTATCACTATCGCCTTTGGATTTTTGGGTTTATCAGCTGCTTTCTTTTGGGCATCTTCGATCACTTTTTTCTCAAGCGCCGATATCGCATCAGAATCCCAACTGCTGACATCTCTCGCCCTGCCCTGCCTCTCGTAGCGCTTGACCAATTCTTGATAGATCTCTTCGTTGACATCTATCCACTGTTTCGTCTTGGCATCGTATCGTTCGATCATCCGCTGAGGAATTTGGCTAAGTCGTTGACCAAGAAGAATACTGGGAGGTGTCAAGGTCGGTGAGCCAGTAACCGGTTTCGCTACCCGAAAAGTACCGGCACTAGTATGAACGATATATCGCCGATCTAACTGTTCGGCCAACAGCTCGTCATATTTAGATTGGTTCGATTTAGTATTATCAACGAAATTGATCTGCTTGGTAGCAGGATGGAACAACTGGCCATAGATCTTAGCTTTATCATCAATCCATTTCACCAGCAGATCGCCGCCCACGGCCGCAATCCCCTGAATAAAAGTATTTAAATTGTAGGCACTGGTGGGGTCCACCCCGATGGTATCTTTTAGATTACCGGCCAACTGCCAAACACCCTGGGAGCGGAAGTCAGTGCTGGGCCAGTCCGGCAGCTCCTTGCGTTGCCCCTGGATCGCTTCTTGTTCGGGAGTTCGCTGGGAAGCGGGAGTGTAGATAACGTTCTGCAGGCCCAAGTAAAGCACCCGCCCATCATTAAGAGTAATGTCCGCATCGAAGACAGCCGATTGGGGGTTAAGGATGGAAGAGTTGCGAAGATCGATCGCCTCGGCCGATGGTGCCGCGTTCTCAATTAGCCGATAGTTATTAAGATCGATCAGATAGGGATGCTTATTGATATCCTGCAGATTATTGGGGACGGCCAACAAGGTACCATCTAACAGAGCCGATAGACGGTAGGGCATCCGCGTAGACAGCTTGAGAGCGTCGGCGATCGATTCTTCGGTGAACTCGCTGATCCCCTGCCACGCTAGTTGCCTGATAGGCAACCCAGTGGTCAACTCTAATGGCACTGATTGATAGTTAATTGGGTTGACCAGGAAACCGGACAGATTACTAGTGTTTATCGTGGCATGATTGTGGATTAGTATTAGACCGTTCGGCAACACCTCAATTTTATCTCCGTAGATGCGACTATTGGTGATCGGCGTGAGAGTCAAAGAACTCTTATCTAAGACATCCAGCCGTTGAGATAGAAAGATAAGAATCTTATCCCCCGTGTCGTAAGTAAAATCGGCGGAACTCGTCGCCCCACCCAGAGAGTAGCTGGTGATCAGCTGGGGGGTTACTTCGCTACTGCGCACTTCTTGTCCCTGCAAGCTATATACCCGCAGGTGATCCGGCGGAGCAGCCTGGTCAGAAGACGCTTCCGATGAGTATTGGGAGGCTGCTTGCGGCTCCCCTATCACAAACTCACCATCGCTTAGGCGCAGGAGCAGGGGATAATAGCCAAAACTTTTCTCCGCGCCGAAAGGCGTGATCGTCCCCGCCAGCAGATCGATCACCGCCCCACCGTCAATCCCGTTTATGCTATTGTCAGCAGAACGATAGGCGGTGCCGCCCGCCATCACCAACGTATGATCGTTAAGTAGGAGCCAACTGGAAGCCCCCTGTTGGACACCAGAGCCATTGATGGAGATCGGATCGTGCAGTTGGTGGAATGAGGAGGTTTGGGGGTCAAACATTACTGGGATGATACCAGCCGAGCTGCGATAAACTATCAGCGCTCTGCCGTCAGTTAGTTTGATGGCGGTGAGCAATATACTATCAACCGGCTGAGAGTTAGCCAGTAGTTTAAACTCCCCGTAGTATCCGGGCACCGTTCGGCTAAAAGTAGCCGCGGGAGATATGGAGAGACACTTAGACAGTACCCGGCAACCAGCCAGCAACAATAACAGCGCGACGATCAGGGCAACCAATATCAGCCAGGGAAGCAGCGGCCACGCCACCAATCGGCGCAACGGGGCAGTCAGCTGCAGCACCGGCGCTGGCAGACGTAAAAAGGGGGCCGGTAGAGTCGAAGCTGGCTTGGATAAAATCACTCGCTGGCGGGCTGGCTTTTTATTTTTAGCTGGTTTCCCCTGCATCATCTGTCTTCATTACACCATAAACTATCGGCTGGTAGCAACGTTTTGGCGGGGGACAACAGCGGCGGCAGCCATCTAAGATATGTTGACAAAAAGGCATTTTAATAGTATAATAAGAAAACGTCCAACGATAGGTGAAGGGCTAAAATAAACACCAAAACCAATGCTCAAATTGGCTCCCGCCAAAATTAAGAGGTTAGTAAGCTATATCGCCACGGTGGCGCTGGTTCTAGAGACCTTGCTGCCCGGCGGTATTTTTAACTGGCCAGCGGAGAGAGCGGCGGCCGGCACCAATGCTTGGGATTTCACCAGCGCTGGTGACTACACTGCTAGGACATATGCCAGCGTGATCGACCACTACGCCGTTAACGATCTGGTCTTCTGGACCTCTTCCGACAATATGGACACCGCATACGGCGGGGTGACAGACCTGGTGGAGACAGACACCAATGGTCGGATCATCGCGGCCGTGAACACCATTGATGCCTCCCCCTACTCCACTGACTATGGCGCCTACTGGTCGCCCGCGATCATGACCACCAGTGACAACTTGCACATCCGCCTGACTAAGGCGAATACGGGGCCTTACACTGGCCGGATCATCGCCGGCGGACGAAATACTTTGAGCGATGTGGCCATCACCCGGTACAGCACTGACGAGGGTGCTACTTGGACAGCCGCCAATACCGTGGCAGCCAACACCACCCAGGTCACGGCGCTAAAATTCGTGAACGGCCGATTATACGCTGGCACCGGCGGTGGCACTCGGACAAACGACGGTCTCATATTTCAAAGTATACTGTGCGGCGAAGGGGACTGGGTGGCAAAGGCCCCCGCTCCTCAATACACTGTCGCCTCCATCGATGACTTCGCCAGCGCCAACGGCGGCAACCGGATATTAGCTGCCGTTACCGTTAGCAGCGGTCAGGACACGACTGAAGCCCCCATCGTCTATTCGGATGATGGCGGCGCCACCTGGCAGGCGGCTACCACCACCGATAACGGCGGCATCGCTGCCGCTGTGCGGCTTACCGTTTCTGCGGACGGTATGACCATCTATGCCACTAGCAGTGGCGCCCACGCCTATTGGAAATCCACCGATGGCGGGAGTACCTTTGCCTGGGTCGGTACTATCGAGGGTGTATCGAGCATTTACAAACCCATTTATTTGGACGCAGCCGGCGGAGTGATCGCCATTAATGGGTACATGGTGTACCGAAGTTTGGATGGTGGCACCGACTGGAACCAACAGAGCACAGACGTGTTTGGCAACGTCTTGCACTCCGGCGTACTGATCCGGATGAGCGATCACCGTTATCTGTTGGGGGTCACCACCGCAGGTGGGGTGTTGGGCGACGTCTACACCGGTTCCTATTTTGCAATGGTTAGCATTGTTGTTGCTGACTATACGGTCAGCAACAACACGGGGGTAGCTTTTACCAGTCTAAGCGGTTTTTCTGATACCTATGCTAGCACCAGTGAGGGGAGCGCTATTAAATATCAAATCCGGGCAGCCAGCTCGGGCGACTGGTACTACTGGAATGGCAGCCAGTGGGCCCCCAACGTCTCGGGCTTGGGGAACACAGCCACAGATATCAACACCCATATCGGACAGTTTGCCTCCGACTTGGGTCTCGGCGATAGTGGCGGAAGTTTTTATTTCCGGGCGCTACTAAGTACAGCCACCGTTACCACGTACGGCAGCGGGAAAGATTCGGTGGTATTGGATACCGTTACCCTGACCTACGAAAACACTACCGGCGGAGGCCCCCCGCCACCCGACACCGAAAGAAAGAGCGACAAGACGCCACCCACTTCCAAGGTAGTGGGGATATTGGAAAATGGCGAGCGTGTCTCGATGCCCCCCGTCATCTACGAATCCGCTTTTACCATCGTGGCCGAAGCATCCGATAACTTGGCGCTGAACAATGTGGAGTTGTTCTTCGCTTTGAACAAACCGACCGGGTTTGTCAGCTGGGGCAAGGGCACTCCCGATCCCGGCAATGGTCCGTCATCCGGTTACTGGTCATGGAATTTTAATACTGGAGGAAAGGACGGCACCTACTACTTCTATTCGCTAGCAACCGACATGGCTCTGCCCCCCAACATCGAGGTGCTGCCCAAACGCCCCGGCTGGAAATATGACGCCTTCACTACCGTCAACACCCAGCGCCCCTACATCGAGCAGACCTCGCCAGCTGAAGGGGGCACTAAGATCGGTATAGATTCTTCTATCATCGTGTGGTTCAGCTGGGATATGGACCCCCAGTCAGTAGAGGCAGCCTTTATGCTGACACGCGGCAGCGGGCAAGGGGGAAGTGGGGGGGGTGGCGGAAGCGGCGGCGAAGACTTGAATTGGTCTTTTAACTGGCACTGGAAGAGGGGCTTAAACGGCTACACCAGCGTGCGGATCAATCACACAATTCCGTTTGAGTGCAGCACTCAATACACGGCCTTGATCATTCCCTTCATCGCGAAGGACGTAAACGGACTGCCCCTGGATGACAGCGGCACTAAGGGGGTAGCCAACCCGTGGCATTTCACTACCGATATGCCGCAGAAGCCGGACTTGAGCAACTCGGAAAAGAACGTGGTTATCTACGACCGGGACACCTCCCTGCCCAAGGATGAAGCCAATCCAGGCGACTACTTGCACTACACCATAACGATCACTAACTCCGACCCCACCGTAGCGGATAAGACCACTCTACTGGACTGGATCCCCGCGCACACCACTTTTGACGATACCTATGGTGTGCATGTGCGTTACTGGGGAGGGATGTGGATCGCGATGCAGCCGCCTCCCCAGCGGGAGAGTTACTTTGAGGCCTGGTATGAAGCCGGCGCAGTACGCGGCCAGGGAACGATCGTCCAGGGTAAGCCGGTGTATGTCGATTTTATGGTGAAGATCAACCAACCGCTGGCCAATGGCACCGTGATCACTAATACCGCCGAGATCAGCGATGGGGTTAATCCCACTCACTATAAGTTAGCCACTGTCATCGTTAAATCTGCCTCCAATTGGGAGCATTCATACAAAGAGGCAGATAAGGGTACCGCTAAAGTAAATGACCGGGTCACCTACACGATCTACATAGAGAATAGCGGCGACATGGATGCTACTAATGTGGTGGTAACCGATCAGGTGCCGGCTTACACCTCCCACGCTGGCACCCCCACCGGCGGCCTAGTCTACGACCCTGATACTAATCGTCTAAGTTGGGAGGGCGCTATCGGCGTGGGCCAAAACAAGACATTTACCTTCCAAGTGGATGTCGATGAACAGCCCCCCAGCGGCAGGATAATTAATACCACATCGATCGTCGATGAGGCGGGAAACTTCACTATGGTAAAAGAGATCATTA
>Ga0315282_10008234_pt1 | contig 16911 bp, 15 predicted proteins | sample YL17G07_20_MG_FD_203693 | JGI IMG/M metagenome (GOLD analysis project Ga0315282, IMG submission 203693) | Sediment microbial communities from Yellowstone Lake, YNP, Wyoming, USA - YL17G07_20 | ecosystem: Environmental > Aquatic > Freshwater > Lake > Sediment | place: USA: Wyoming | collected...
TGGAATGGTGGGTATGATGGTGGCGTCTTCGTTGATTTGAGTAACGATGGGTATGCTGATTGGGTTTTCATGAATTCTGGGCCTACTTGGAGTAATAGGCATGTGTACATTAATACTCATACTGGTTGGATGCAGACAGATGGCTGGCTTCCCCCGTTTGGAAATATTGTCTGGAATGGTAAGGAGGATGGAGCCAGATTCGCCGACTTAAACGGTGACGGATGTCCAGATTACGTATTCATGAATTCTGGTCCGACTTGGAGTAACAGGCGCGCATATACAAATACATATGATTAAGTGTTTGTTTGAGAGATGATTTCTGGTTGGCCATGCGCGGACGTAACAGAAAAGTGGGGTTACTCTTTCTGGTAACTGGACTTGTTCTTCTGGTGCTCTACGGCTTGGTCAAGTTCGGGAACCTGCCGCTGTCTCAAACATTGCTGTTGAACGGGGAAATGTATGAGTTTCAATCTGTTACGCCAGAGGTCGGGAAACCATATTCTTTCCAAGGAGTAACGTTCACGTATCAAGGAGCGCCGGGGCTTGCTTCGCCGGAGAAAATACTGTCGGAACCGATGAGATACGATGGCCGTAAGGTTCTAATAAAAGGAAGAATCTCCGCCGACTCTATTCAATCAGAGACAGATTCAACTAAATCGTTGCGGATCACTGACACAAACAAAGTAATGAGAAGCGAAATGGAAGGAAGAACACTGTATTTGCGAGTGACAGTTCAAGTAAGTGAGCGACCGGCTGGAGTTTACGAAGTATCCGTTGTTCCTTCTGAGGTTAGCGCAGATGCTTTACCTCCTATTGAGGCCGGTGCTCCGCCGAGGGTTGATTGGAAGATTGAATATGCATCAAAAACCGTCTATCTTCAATTACAGACAGGGAAGGGACCAGTATCTCCAGAGTACCAAACAGGCAATGATTCATACTACGCGTTATCATCTGACAAGCAGTTTGGAGTCTACTATGGAGAACCGAAGAACAAGTATCCAGGATTCTACTTGCTCGTGAAAACCACTTCAGTCACGCCCGCTCTTACGAATTGGCTACCCTATATCAGTGGAATTCTAATTCTGTTAGGATTTCTCATCTACAGAAGGAATGTCTGAGATTTCTCTCTCGGATACAAGTTGTCTAGAACAAAACTATTCAGCATCACGCTATTCTTCGCGGCTTATGCTCTGCCGAGTGGATAGCTTAATCTCCCTCCTTCGGGAATCCAAAGGTTTCACGTGCATGCGCTGTTTTTCAGAACATGATTGTGGCAAACTGGTTCTGCGTGCCATTCACTTGATCTATACGCGGCATAGTCCGGGTGAAGCATTGACGATACGCTTGTTGGTGCATGGTGCCTTGAGGAATCTGTGTTTCTCGTGAAGCTGGCGAAAACTGAATGTAATGACCGTATACACATCGCTTATATGCATTCATACCAAAATCTTCTCGATGACTTGGCGAAGCAAGCGCATGCTTTTTTCAGTTGTTTTCAGTCTTATCGCCGGGATTTGGCAGTTGGCTTACTGGGCGAGAGCTGTCTCAGTTGCGAAGAACGCCACAAGTGTCAATGGCGTAGTCTACTGGACTAGTGGAGGACCGGGAACTTTTCTACCATGGCCTATGGATCCCGGGCATTTGACCGTGATGACTAGAATGGACAGTGCCCTCGACGAGTTTATTTTTCACCTCATAACCTCGTATGCGTACGTTCTCGTAGCGATATTTGTCATCTGCCTGTGTGGAGTATGGGGTTGGCAGATCGGCAGATACGTAAATGGATGATCAGGCACGATGAATCTCGAACACGGAGTGCCCTATCACATTCTACCGATACATGCGGCGTGTTGCGGTGAGAGCAGTTTCGCAATCACTTGCACTGCAGAGGATTTCGAGCTACGCACATTGTGCGCCAGACCGCAGTTGGCTGTCTTCTAATCGACGTTGCTAATGACTTAAAACGATTTTCAAGCTGCATCGAATCAAGACCGTTCGCCTGTTTTCGTTGATGTTACTTATCTCAATGCATAGAATTCTTGGCTGGAACCGTTTCCACTCTATCTTTTCCACATCGACTACAAAGTATTAAACTACATTTCCTCCAAATATGGCTTGGCACGCGCTGCTGAATTGGACGACTTATCAGCACCCCTACACACTGATCAAGCCATCAGAAGACATTGCGCTGACCATAAACCACCAGAATCCTACGCTAAGACCATGCCAAACAACCGAGAGTTCATCGTAGGAGCGTGGAGTTAAGCAACTGTGGTAACATCACGTCGATCCAGAAAACCACTTCTAGCAATACTGGAAGAGCAGAGTCATCTCTCTACGTGACAAATCTTGGCATTGACTCGGCCGAGTGCGTATCGAAGTCCCTTTGTCTGACACAGATGCAGGAATTCCGCGGCAGCATCAAAAGACCTCCCAAAAATTCCATGGCCGCAGAGCTCTCGGTACGCTTTTTCAACTGCTCTCTCAAGGTCTCTAGGCTCCAAGTCATTCATTCTGATCGCGGAGAAGCGTGAGCCATCGTAGGCTCTCCAGTCACTGGTGATCAACCAATCATTTGCTCTTGCCATCTCAAAGAAGCTCGTCCCAGGAAAGGGAACTGCGATGCTGAATTGAGCAGTATCAGGTCTTAGTTCCTTGACGAATCTGATCGTTTGTAGAATGGTTTTCTTGGTTTCGCCTGGCAGGCCGAACACGAACGTCGCATGGGTTCTTATTCCGACTTCGTTTGCCATTTTGACGGCCTTCTTCGCTATGAGTGGCGTCATGCCTTTGGATGCAGCCTGCAGTATCCCTTGGTTTGCGGTTTCAATTCCGAATTTTATGGCTCTGCAACCAGCTTTGCTCATTGCTCTAAGCATTTCTCTATCTACCGTAGAGACATGACCCATGCATCCCCATTCTACTCCGAGCGGATGATCATTCAAGAGAGCGCACAATCTGAGAATCTTGTTCTTTTCCATTGACGTGAAGCAATCGTCATCAAAGTAAATGGATCTCGGTCGGTATCTGTGAACGATATACGACATCTCGTCGAGTACTGATTCGGGTGCTCTGGATCTCAATCTCTCTTCATACAGAACTTGATTCCAAAGACAGAAGATGCACCGGAAGGGGCATCCTCTTGACGCTAGCATTTGGACCTGCGGCCTTGGCACGAGTGGGTCATAGTATGAATCTAAGTTGTATAGATCTCGATCCGGCCACGGAAGCGCATCAAGATCCTTAAGCAAGGGCCGTTTCTCAGTCAGTATGGCTTTGCCGTTTTTCTTTAAACCAATTCCTTCCACCTGTGTAAGGTCTTTTCCATCCAGTATGGATGTTATTGTTTCAAGTGCCGAATACTCGTACTCCCCTCTAAGAACAACATCCACATTCGGATCACTCAATGCAGCCTCTGGATATGTAGAAACATGGGTGCCAGCTAGTATCACAATTGGCCGATTGCTTGCCTTAGCTTGCTTTGCAAACTGTAAATCAGCATGATATGACGGTGTAGACGTTTCCGTCAGAACGATTGAAGGGCCGACCAGGTCGTACTTGGACCAGAACTCTTCAGTTGTCAATCGGTCAGCGAGCGCGTCAATGACTTGGACCGTGACGCCTGATCTTTTCAGTAATGCTGTCGCATACGCCTGGAAAAAGGGGAAGGGAGCGTACTGAGATTCCAATCCCTGTGTGTGGGGCCATCTGCTGCCCGCTCTAATCGAATGGTATCTCTGATCCCAAGGTGGATTGCATATCAAGACTTGCGACGGCACTCTAAGTCACTCTCTATGCCGCAGTTCGGTTTGGAAGGTAAAGAAGCTTCGGAGCAGCGCGGTTAAGGTCACTGCTATGCAGGGAATCGTGACGACCGCGAATCTGATCCCTTTCCTGTAATCTATCGCCAACCATGTCTGGAAATTCCCGATGGCTATCTCTAGACAAGTCTTGACAGCAGTTGCATCATTCTTCAGTACTGCAAGGAACCCCCAGTAATCCCACTTGTAAACCATCTTGAACAAAGTCAGTAATCTATCCTGTCTTTGGTGGTGGACTATGGCCTGAGGATTGTATCCCAATTTGTATCCATGCTTCCTTATTCGATACCCCATCTCAACATCTTCGCCGCCTTCTCTAAAGTACGCATCAAAATAGCCAACCTTCTTAAACGCAATTCGTTTGTAGCATGAGCAAATCCCCCACAAGAAGGGAACGTCTTCTCGCACATTTTCTCCCCATGTCTGTCTTCGATGAATCGCTCTCCATCTGTTTACGAGATCCTCTTGCCGTAGGTCAAATGCGCAGCCACCAACACCGACTATCTCTTCGTTAAGGCAGCTTAACATATTTTCGATGCAATTCTTATCGACAATTGTATCCGCATCAAAGAAAATGACGACATCTCCGGTGGTGTTATGTATTCCAGAATTTCTCGTCTCTCCAATCCCTCTACTATTCAGATGTTTCAGTAGCTTTGTGTTCTGGAACTGCAGGACGATTTGGGAGATGTCATCGGGGGATCCGTCATCTACAACTATTACCTCCGAGGGCTTCACAGTTTGTGAGGCGATCGACTCAAGGCATTTCTTCAAGTAACTACCGCTGTTATAGCATGGTATTACAACTGAAATAGTGGCGTCTGATAACATTGCTTTGTTACCGAGGGCTACATCAGTGTTCAATTTAACATTTATCCTATTGATCGATTTGCACAGCCAGCGCGCTACGTGATCCTTGTGGCCAGCGACTGAGAGCCCAATAGTGAACTACCAATGTGTTAACCTGACGCTCTGGAACTAGGTTCAATACTCCTCTTCCTCAAATGGCCTATTCACGGTTGACGCCCCTTTCCGGTATTCACCACTATTCTTTTAGATCACGCGCCTGCAAGTTATAGGTTCGAAAGAGATGGATCGAATGAAGACCGTCGTGGTCGCGGGAGGCACGGGTTTTATAGGATCCGCAGTGGTGGAGAAACTGTTGAAGACAGGAAAGTACAGGGTCAAAGTTGTGGCCCGAAGGCCCCTAGAACGAGCAGCGCGCGCGCCTCCCTATGACTTCAAGGCTTTAGATGTGAAGAACCTTGCCGAGACTATTGAGTGCTTCAAAGGAACGGATATATGCATCGCATTGGCGGCGAGCATAGGCGGTATACGGTTCTTTCACAAATACCCGGCCGATATAATCAGGGACAACATGCAGATCGCTGCGTCCACGTTTGAGGCTTGTCGGATAGCCTCTCTAGAGAGCATCGTTTACGTATCTTCATCGATGGTATACGAAAATGCAACCCGATGGCCTTGCACAGAGGAAGATCTGACAGTCATTCCTCCTCCAACTACGGCCTACGGTATAAGCAAGCTGGCTGGCGAGCGTTTCTGTCAGGCATATTCTGAGCAGTATGGCCTAAAATACACTATCATAAGGCCTTTCAATACGTATGGTGTCAACGAGTTTCCCCGAACGGAAGTGGGCGATGCCCATGTGATTCCTGATCTTGTAAAGAAGGTTTTGAGCAATCAAAGGCCGTTAGAGATCTTTGGCGACGGAGAGCAGAAGCGTTGCTTCACACATGTTAGTGACGTTGCTGACGGCATCACTAGAGCCCTAGAAAACCCAAGAGCTACAAACGAAGACTTCAATCTCAGTACAGACGAGGAGGTTAAGATCTTAGATCTAGCGGAAATGATATTCAACATGTGCAGGCCTAACGAGGAGTTTTCCGTAAAGCATCTGCCAGCGTATTCAGTGGACAGTAGACGTCGTTGGCCAAACACTACCAAAGCGAGAAGAATTCTCGACTGGAGGCCTACAAAAGATTTCAGAGAGGGGCTGAGAGAAGTGATCGAGTGGCAGGCGTCGCTGATGAATAGCAAACTTCCTCCTGTGAAGAGCTGATCTATTCATCTAGGCAAAGTAAGATTTCCCTGAATTGTATCGAGTCATGGACGTATCTGATATGAGGAATCCGATCGAGAATCAAGAACACGACGTCTCGCCGCATCACAATCTGTCAGATCCTTTCCCTCTTCTTTATGAGAGATGCTCTGAGATAGCGGAATCCCTCAAAGGCATTTGTGGTGTCAGATACAGAGGGCCTGACGGGAGACTTACACTTTCGGATCAATCGATATTCATGATTGAAATGGTTCCGACCGCTCTTACAAAAGGCGTCGGCCTCATATTCGTCAGACCATATCTAGACTATGACAAAACCAAGGCTCTTGCGGAATCAGAGTTCAAAAGGGAATATGCTCTTGGATTGTCCAATGGTGTTCTTGCCAGACTGCGTGATGAACTGGCAGATGTGACGAAGTGCTGGGATAAAGGACTCGAGATTGTAGACAAAACGATGGCGAGTTCCGCAATAAATGCAGATAACTCACTGAGTGTCATCACAGCGAGCGATTTCTGGCCGACACATGACGATGCAGGAAAAGGGTGGATCAAATCGCGATTCATAGTAGACAATCTCAATTTAGACATCGTATCTGAATTTCACCTCACTACATATGCTCCCTCTTCAACTTTCGCCACGTTGAACTTGAAACGTAAGGGGAAGCACAGAGTTTTCTTGAGAGTCCTTTTGGCAGAAGATCGTGGACGCCTTCAGATCAAACTCGGTGATTACCTTTATACGATTAGGCCTTCTCGGCACGGTGTCCTGAAGTGGGCACTCAAAGACTTGGAAACCGTAGTTTTGAAACGGGGTGATAGTGCCAACTTAACCCTGAGGAACGATGGAACTGGCTTCAACGATGTTGATTTTGTCCTTCTTGCCAGAGATGATCTTGAACTGAGTGAGAATGATGCTGTGTTCTACAAGATGGTCACCGGCCCCGTAGCAAACTCACTTTGATTGGAGTCAGATTCACCTTGGGGCGTAATGACTTCGAAAAGAGCATTGTTCGAGGGCAACAGTAGACTAATAGCTCGCGCAGTAAATCCTAGTAAGTGGCTCATAGCCTTCTTCTAGCTGATATACGACACTTGATATGCTGGGATGGCGAATCAACAATTGCGCGAGCTACTCTCGTCAGGGACTTAGAAATTCGATCTGACATGGGTGGGAAGGTTAGCCTGAGTTTGTCACTCAAAACGGACAGTTCAGAAACATCGTATTGCCGTGATCCTCTAGTAAGCGTTATTGTTCCGACATTCAACCGTAAGCACCTAATTGAAGTGGCACTACAATCTCTGTTGAATCAAACATATTCACGAGATCGGTATGAAATTATCGTGATAGATGATGGATCCACTGATGGAACGGAGTCAACAATAAGAACAATAGTGGATAGAGATCCTGATAGGATCAGATATCTTGAGGAAAACCACCGAGGCCCAGCAAGCGCAAGAAACCTGGGCCTGAGAGAGGCCAAGGGAGAGATAGTCATCTTCACTGGGGACGACTGCATTGCTGACAAAGAATTGCTAGCAGAGCACGCCACCTATCACAAAAAGCTTGGAAACATAGCGGTTCTTGGGATCGTGAAGAATCACCCCAACATCCCCAGAACCTCTCTCGTAGAGTATCTGGAGAATAGCTTCGAACAGTTTCACTATTCAGCTATCGCGAGCTCAAATATGAAAGAAGTATCGTTCCATTTCTTCTTTACATCGAACGTGTCAGTGAGGAAGGAAGTTCTGTCATCTGTCGGATTGTTCAATGAATTGTACAAGTATCCCGCTTGGGAGGACATCGATCTCGGACACAGGATACAAAAGCGATTGAGGATTCCAATAGTATTCAATGAGAACGCTGTCGTGTATCATTGTCATCCAACCAGCTTGATAAGAGCTATGAAGCGAGAGTTAATGCGAGGACGTGAATATGTGTTGTACAGGAAGCTGAACTCTGATGACAGAATGCATGCCTCTGAATTGCTTTCGCACTCTTTTCTTTCCGTGATAGCACGCTATGATAGGCCTGTTTTTCTGTTGTTCCGTTTGGTGTTGTCTTTGGCCAGATTCGTTGGGTACATTGTTGGAAGTGTCAAATATCGTAATGTGAATATAGAATCATGCACGTGCTGACTAGTGACTTGCTGATTAGCGAGAGTATCTCTGCAGTTACTTCGATATGAGTCTCTTCTCTCTCAGCTCTTGTAGGGCTTGGTTGAATAAGTCCGTTCTTCCCCAATCTTTGAGTCTGGCCCACTTGGCTAGCTCCGATAGTCCTTCTTCTAGGTTAATGGATGCCTCAAAACCCATCACATTCCTGGCCCTGCTGGTCTCTGCGTAGCAGTGTCTTATGTCTCCCTTTCGATACTCGCCACTGATCTGAGGTTTTATTTCAGAACTGCAAAGTCGTGTAAGAGTCTGTGCGAGCTCTAGTATCGAAGTGGGCTTGCCAGTACCGATGTTTATGGCCTGGTAGTTCGCCTCATTCCTTTCCAAGGCAAGCAGATTCGCCCATGCCACATCTTTCACGTGCACAAAATCTCTTACTTGGTGTCCGTCCTCGAATATGTATGGCGGGTTTCCACTCAGAATCCTGCTCGAAAAAATCGCACAGGCTCCAGTATAGGGATTCATCAATGATTGCCTTGAGCCGTAGACATTGAAGTACCTCAGTGCAACTGTTGGCAGTCCATATGTCTCCCCCATCAGAAGGCTCATCTCTTCTTGATGTCTCTTCGAGAGGGCGTATATCGACATAGGCCGTGGATCTGTATCTTCGCTCGTCGGTAATGACTCCAGAGGTGAACTGCAACTTGGACATAAGTGATCCCACTTTCTTGCCTTAAGTGCCTTCTCATCTCTAACACCTGGATGTACGTGCCGTCCGCAACTCCTACACTCGTATTTCCCCTCTCCATAGATACTCATTGATGAGGCAACAACCACCTTCTCGACGTTATGGCCATAAGTGATCATTTGCTCAAGTAGCTCTGCTGTTCCACCAGTATTAGTATCGATATACCTTGTCGGCTCATACATTGACTGGCCAACGCCAACCAAGGCCGCCAAGTGAAGGACTGCATCGCATTCTCCAAGCAGCTTCTTGAGAAGTTCTTTGTCTCGAATAGTATTGATGACGACTTTTGCCTTCGGGTTAAGGTATTCAGGGATATTGTTGTGAAACGAACCATGAACTTGAGGTTCTAGATTATCTATTATGGTGACGTCGTACCCATGACTCAACAACAAATCCGCAGTATGCGATCCAATGAAGCCAGCGCCTCCAGTGATGAGAATTCTAGATAGCTTCTTCACACTCTCCCACCGTTTCATTCGTCCTTTCGCTTACGCAGATTTAAGCTCCTATATTTCTTATGATAATCATAATCTCATCAATGGTTGAATGGTATGTGCTGTCTTGAATGGGCTCCCAATCGTCACCCGTGCTGCAGTGTGTGGATCTATTTAAGGGAATATGGCACTCTAATTGTGCCTAGCATCACTAAACGAGTCCGTATCTTCACATTGATCACTACTTCGTTCGACTATTCATGAGTTCTAATCGCATAGATGAAAGCATAATGGCACGCAACATTCTTCCAGTTTCTCAGCGTATACCCTTGCATCCGGCCTTTTTCAGGCCATAACGCAAACACCAATATTCTTGGACGAGATAAATGCGCCTGAGGCACTCAAAACTGTGAAATCGGAAGAGAAACGTCCTCGCTCCGCTCAGTTGCTCTCAGATTGGTACATCAGTTCGGAATGCTGGAAGCAAATCATTCGAAAGATGCCAGTTCCATGCGTCGACACAATAATCCACAAAGACGACCATGTTCTCCTAGGGTGGAGAATCATAATCCCATACAGAAATGTATGGGCTCTAATAGGAGGAAGAATGCACTGGGGAGAATCCTTCTCAGACACATCCATTCGCAACTGTCAAGATTGTGGACTAGTCGTTCAGAATCCTCAATACTTAGGCATATTTCCAACCAAGTTTCCAAAAGGGAGACACGATCTCGTAATCTGCATGGCAGCCAGATACATCGGAGGAGAACCCGAACCTACAGAAGAGTTCTCAAAATACGCTTGGATAATGAAGAGCGACCTAGATGAGATCCACCCAATCGGCTCAAACTACATGAAGATGCTAACAACATGGTGGAAGAGAAAGACTGAGCAAAGACACCGAAGGCATGCTTCGCTCGATCGCCGCAGCTAGCAGAATGTCAACCAACAGCCAGTGCCGTGTTAGGCCTGGCGGAATCCTGTCTTTCAATCATCAAAGCACTGAATAACAAGAAGAAACATTCCAGACATCTCAGGCACGCGTGACGGCTACCTAGACTACACATTCATGAGTTCAGCCCCAGGTTGGAGCAGTAGATGAGTGTACTTTAGCACTGTTACTGCATGATATCGCGGTGTGGCAGAGTGATGGTCAGCCAGTGTATTCGTTCTTTCGCATCTGTTGCATCTTATACCAATCTATGGTCCGCCTGAGTCCCTGTTGGAGAGAAACTCTCGGTTCCCATCCAAGCAACGATCTCGCGTTGACTATATCTGGGCATCTGCGTTTTGGATCATCAGGTGGCAACGCTCTGAAAACAATGCTCGATTTCGCTCCAGTAAGCCGGATTATTTCCTCAGCAAGATGAAAAATGTCTGTCTCCATAGGATTACCGACGTTTATTGGTGTGCTAGCATCCTTCAGAGTCAGCATTTTCAGAAGTGCCCCGATTGTGTCCGTCACATAGCAAAAAGACCGTGTTTGAGAACCGTCTCCATACACAGTCACAGGTTCTCCAGCAAGGGATTGAGCGATGAATCTAGAGATGACACGTGCATATGACCCATCTGATCTTAGTCTTGGACCGTACGTGTTGAAGATTCTCGCGATTTTGATGTTCAAACCGTATTCCTGATGATAACTCATGAATAGTGTTTCGCCAAATCTCTTGCTCTCGTCATAGCATCCTCGAGGGCCAAGGGCGTTAACTTTGCCGCAGTAGTCTTCAGGAGTCGGTATTACTTCGGCTTGGCCGTAGACCTCGCTGGAGGATGCGAAAAGAACTGCAGCATCGCATCTTCTAGCCATTTCGAGAATTCGGTAGCTACCGAGAGAATTCGGCAGAGCAGTCTCCACGGGATGTCTTTGGTAATCATCAGGTGCCGGACGACTGGCAAAATGCAGAACGTAGTCATATACTTCTTCTCCAGATCCGAGATCCTCAGCTTTCGTCCTCTGAAATCTAAAGTTAGACTTTTTCACGAGGTGGTCGATGTTGGCTATGTCACCAGTTGAGAGGTCATCGACCACTGTGACAGTCATTTCCTTCCTGAGAAACGCATCACAGAGCCAGCTGCCGATAAAACCAGCCCCTCCCGTGATGAGCACATATCTGCCGTCGAAATGATCTGGGAAATCCATTTCTATTCTGTTAAGATCTTCACTGATTATTCCATCTATCATGCCTTTCGCACCTTATTCTCTGGTAGAAGTCTTGGATAGCTTACTGGACACATGTTCATGAGAAAGTGAGAGTGCCTCCCAGTAGCTTTCCGGGGTTCCTATGTCCAAACGTAGATGATTCTGAGGTAGGGGCCATGCAATCACTTTCTTTCCCCAACTGATGATCTTTTGGATTGCGTCTGTCAACTGAATCTCACTCTTCTTGCCAGGAGGGGTTCTCTCTATAGCTTCAAAGATGCTGTGTCGAAACACGTAAACGGGTTCGATTGCAAGATTCGAAGTTGGATGTTCTGGTTTCTCTATGACTTCATCCACCACGTAAGATCCATCAGAAGTTTCACGCCCCAGCATAATTCCTCGTTGCCTCACGTCTGACATCTGTTTAACAACAAAAAGTGCCTCCGGCCTCTGGGCCGCAAAGATGCCGAGCAAGCTACGAAGGTACTCGTTCCCATCGGAGACTATGTAAGTATCTCCTGCGTGAACCAAGAAGTCATTATCCCCAATAGCTTTCTTAGCCTTCAGAACAGCGTCTCCGAAGCCCAAAGGTTTCGGCTGATTGATCCATACGACATTCGAATCATCGAGCTTTCTGTAAAAAAGAGACATGTCGACGATGTTATGGTTCTGTCCCTTCCTCTCAAGATGTGCCAGATAATCCGAATCTTGCGTAAAATGATCTTCGATTATTCTCTTTCCCCGGCCAATAACAAAGCAGAACTCGCGAATTCCCTCATCGTAGAGCTGCTCGAAGACAAGTTGAAGAAGAGGTTTTACGCTTAGATTGCCTGTCTCCGAGGGAGCGAATACTGGAAGCATCTCCTTGGGCTGTTCCTTGGTTGCGGGCAGAAGCCTGGTTCCCATGCCAGCAGCAGGAATTACGGCCTTTGTAATCGTCAACTACTTAACCGAGGTTGCGCATCCTCACTACGTCCTTAAAAAGAGCACGCGCTGCCTCTTGAACACGTGCTTCATATACATGTTCCCGAATGTAAGAGAAACACGAAAATCGCAGTTGTTCGTGGGCAAAATGGTAGTCTTCAGATGGCGCGGATCTCAATCTTTGGTCTAGGTCGGGTCGGTCTCGTAACCGCCGTGTGTCTGGCAAGGAAAGGTTACCGGGTGGTAGGGATTGATCCAGATTCGAAGAAAGTCAATGTTCTGCAAAAAGGAGAAGCACCTTTCTTTGAGCCATGTCTCGAAACTTATCTGAAAAAAGCAATCCTGCACAAGACGTTTACAGCAACGACTGATTTTCAGGTGAACTCAGAGTCAGACTTCGCATACATAACAGTTGGCACCCCGAGTAATCCCGATGGTAGCATCAACCTCAACAATCTGAAGACCGCAGCTGTGAACATCGGAACATCACTTCGCAATTCCTCTGGTTATCAACTGGTAATAGTGAAAAGCACGATAATCCCAGGAACAACTCGAAATCATGTCAAACCTCTGATTGAGAAACAGTCAGAAAAGCACTGCGGCAAGGAATTCGGACTCTGCACAAATCCCGAGTTCTTGAGGGAAGGGTGCGCAATCAAAGATAATGAAAATCCCAATCGCATAATAATAGGATGTGACGATAAATACGCCGCTGAAAGACTTGCAGCCTTTTATCGTGGTATTATGCCGCATGTCCCACCTGAGCGATTGATTATCACAAGTCCAGAAAACGCGGAGTTTATCAAATACGTCAGCAACGCGTTCTTAGCCACCAAGATTAGCTTCATCAATATGATTGCGAGCCTTGCTGAACGCGTTCCATATTCAGATATTGCGATCATAGCTAATGGAATAGGTCTGGATGCTAGGATCGGATCCCAATTTCTCAAGGCCGGGCTGGGTTGGGGTGGTTCATGTTTTTCAAAAGATCTCAGAGCGCTGACAGCATTCTGCAAGAAGCGTGGATGCGACCCTAGACTTATCAAAGCGACCATTGAAGTCAATAAGAAACAGCCGTTGAAAGCCTTGGAACTCGCGAGACTTGCATTGGGATCTGTGAAACACAAACGCATCGCAATATTAGGATTGGCCTTCAAGCCAAACACGGATGACATGCGTGAAGCCGTCTCGATACCGATCATAAACAGATTTCTAAGTGAAGATGCTCGAATAGTTGCATACGATCCGTTAGCCCTTCATAATGCCAGAGAACTATTCAAAAATAGAATTGAATACGCAACAAGTGTGGAAGCGTGTCTGAAACAGGCAGACTTGGCACTTGTCGTAACAGAATGGGAAGAATTCAAGAAACTCACGCCTCAGGATTTCATTACGTTGATGAAAACGCCAATAGTGCTTGATGGGCGAAGAATCTACAACCCAGATCAGATGCAGAGTTCCAGAATCTTCTTCGCTGCAATAGGGTTAGGGAAACGACGATGATTGATGTCTCCGATAGCGCGCGCTTTGCGCATGCAGAATCTCAATCTGACTTTTCCTGTCCTTTTCATCGGAGAAATCTCCGGAATTTAGAGCCAGTACTTGTACTCAACTGTAGTAGTGGCAGACCGTTGGGTAGCGCGCGTATTGAGACTTGACGGTAGGGGGATCTGAAAACTGTTCCAGTATGGTGGACTCTTGAAGAGCTTAACTATCAAAGAATTCAAACTGAGATACCGAAATTCTGCTCTAGGTTTCTTTTGGTCTTTACTCAACCCTCTCGCGATGATGGGCATCCTGACCCTCGTCTTCTCCGCCTTGGTGAGGGTCGGAATCGAGAATTTTCCTCTCTTCCTACTTCCAGCCCTGCTCGCCTGGCGTTTCTTTTCAATAGGGACGTCGATGTCTCTCTGGTCAATAGTTGGAAATTCTTCACTTGTAACCAAGGTCTACTTTCCGCGGTGGCTGCTCGTTCTCTCAAGCAACCTGGCAAATCTGATGGGGTCCACATTAGAGTTCCTCGTGTTACTCCCTCTGCTCCTCGCCTTAGGCATGAAAGTGTCTTGGCTTGTCTTACTTCTTCCCGTGGTCCTGGCCATAGAGTTCGTATTGATTGCAGGCGCATCGCTACCCTTAGCGGCTCTAAACGTCTACTACAGGGACGTCAACCAAGTTTGGGACATAGCTCTTCAAGCCGGCTTCTTCGTATGCCCGATCATCTACAGCGCCAGCCTGGTCCCTGGCGGGTACGCACTTCTCTACTCGCTTAATCCCATGACTAGGATAATCGAGTCGATAAGGAAAATCTTCTACCATGGCGCTCTCCCGACCGCTTGGGACCTGCTCATTCCCCTCGTCGGTGGCCTGATCCTTCTTATGCTAGGCTACGCTGTCTTCGTCAAGCTTGAACCCAAATTCGCTGAGGAGATTTGACAGGTGAGTCTATCATGGAAGTAGTCTGTGTAGCGGATCTGTGGAAGAAGTTCAAGATTCCTCATGAGCGGCGAACGACAATCCTTGAAAACATAGCCGGAGCACTCCAGATGCTGGCGGGCAAGACGTTCACCTACGAGGAGTTCTGGGCACTGAAAGAGGTAAGCTTCCACATAACTTCCGGCGAGTCGCTTGGCGTGATAGGGGAAAATGGAAGTGGAAAAAGCACTCTTCTGAAGATCCTAGCCAAAATACTTCGCCCGGACAAGGGCAAGGTCGAGACGAACGGCAGGATCGCCCCTATCCTCGAGCTTGGAGTAGGCTTTCACCCAGAGCTGACCGCGAAAGAGAACATCTTTGTCTATGGAACGATCATGGGTTTGAAGAACAGCGAGCTGAAGAAACGATTGGATCCGATTCTCCAATTCGCCGGCCTTGAGCGATTCCGCGACGCCAAGCTGAAGAACCTCTCATCAGGGATGCAGATGAGGCTCGGCTTCTCAGTAGCAATCGAAACTGATCCAGACATATTCCTCATAGATGAGGCGTTAGCAGTGGGAGACTTTGAATTCCAACAGAAATGCCTCAGTAAGTTCAAGGAATTCAAAAACGAGGGAAAAACCATAATCCTTGTCTCCCACGGACTAAGTCTAATCAAAGAGTTCTGCGAGAAGACCCTACTCCTATCAAGAGGAGAGATGATAAGCTTCGGAGAGACAGAGAAGGTAGTCAACGAGTACCTAAAACGCGTTCAGGCTACGTAACCGGTACATCCAAATCCGCCCTGTCGGAGGTTCACGCGTCTGCAACTTCCAAGAGTGTCCGTCCTTGTACTAAATTACAACGGCTTGAGGTGGCTTCCTCAATGCCTATCCAGCGTCGCTACAACCGACTATCCCAACTTGGACATCTACCTAGTCGATAACGGAAGCACCGATGGCTCCGTCGACTATGTTCAAGAAGGTTTTCCATCAGTCAAGATCATACTCAACGAGGAAAACCTAGGCTTCGCCGAAGCCTACAACAGAGCGATAAAAGAAATCAAATCGGAATACGTTGTGCTACTCAACAACGATACGAAAGTTCTAAACCCGAAATGGGTTCAGCATCTAATTGATGAAGCCGCAAGTGATCCTGATATAGCAGCCGTCGCCTGCAAGATGTTCTCCCTCGAAGATCGATCGCGCTTGGACTCTGTCGGCGGAATGGGCATACCTTTCTGGCGTGGCTTCGTCGACATAGGCAGAGATGAGCCCGATCAAGGACAATACGATCGAGAAAGCTTCGAACCCTTCGCCTTCTGCGGAGGCGCAGCTCTAATTAGGCGAAAGACATTCCTAGATCTAGGCGGCTTCGATGAAGAATTCTTCCTATACATGGAGGATGCCGACTTATCTTGGAGGCTCAGACTTCTCGGCTACCGGATAGGATTCGCGCCAGACGCCAAGGTGGCTCACTACTTCTCCGGCTCCACCAAAACCAGAGATATTGACGCTCAGAAGCTATATTTTTGTCACAGAAATTTCCTCAGAGCAATACTCAAGAACTGCGGCTCGTCGCTTGGCTGGGCTCTCAGAAACTACCTCCTCTTCACTCTGATGATGGCTGCAGGCTTCAGCGTCCTGGAACCAAGAAAGGCAGTGGCCGCTGCCAGAGCGGTCCTGTGGAATCTACTGAGACTTAAGGACACATGGACATGGCGGTTGAGGATCCAAGCAAGCCGAGAAGCGAGCGAAGCAGAAGTTCTGAAGAGCATGTATCCCAATATCCGAAGGTATCAGCCTGCTGAACGACCTCGACTAAGGAGAACACTTAACGTTCTATTTGAGTATGGTCAGCAACACTATCTTCGTTAGCTGGGTTTCGCTTGATTCGGTGACGACCGGTGTTCGCAAGGCCTATTGTAGGTGACTGCTGGTCACTTTGTTCGCACAGAATCGTCCGGATCAGCTTAAATATCTGTATACGCCATTCAATTGTGTAAACGGTGACCTTGTTGGCTAGGCGAAAAGGTCAACGGATGAGAGTGATCGCTGCAAGGCTTCGCCCCGACATTGCAGACGAAGTTGACAGGATTGCATCTGAAGAGAGAGTTGACAGGTCAACGGTCATTGTGCGTGCAGCCGATCTTTACGTTAAGCGCTGGAAGCTGGAGAAAGCGTTGAGGTCCTACCTTGAGGGATCAGCTACCGTGTGGAAGGCAGCCGACATCGCGG
>Ga0315282_10008235_pt1 | contig 16909 bp, 14 predicted proteins | sample YL17G07_20_MG_FD_203693 | JGI IMG/M metagenome (GOLD analysis project Ga0315282, IMG submission 203693) | Sediment microbial communities from Yellowstone Lake, YNP, Wyoming, USA - YL17G07_20 | ecosystem: Environmental > Aquatic > Freshwater > Lake > Sediment | place: USA: Wyoming | collected...
CTGCGCACGCCCCGCCCCTCTGACGTTGCCCCGCCGCCGCCGGCGCGACCCCACACAGGCGCGCCGCCCGTGTACCATCTGACACCGTGAGCGACGAGAGGCCCGAGACGACGGCAGGCGACGAGACCCGCGGACTGCGGCGGCGGATCCCCTGGACGCGTCTCGTCTTCCTCGGCGCCGCGGCGGTGGGGCTGTACGTCGTGTGGCCGCGGCTCGTCGACCTGTTCGCCGCCGCGCCCGGCCTGCGCGACATCTCGCCGTGGTGGTTCCTCATCCTCGTGGTCCTCGAGCTGGCGAGCTTCGCCTGCTACTGGGCGCTAATGCGCATAACGCTGCACGAACGTCGCTGGCTGGTCGTGGCCACGACGCAGCTTGCCAGCAATGCGTTCAGCCGCCTGGTGCCCGGCGGGGTCGTCTCGGGCGGTCCGGCGAGCTACGGGATGCTCGTCGCCGCCGGCGCCCCGCGGGCCCGCACGGTCACCGGCCTGACCGCGACGACGCTCCTGTCGACGGCCATGCTCCTGGCGCTGCCAGTCCTAGCGCTGCCGGCCATGCTGGGCGGAGCCCAGGTCGACCGCAGCTTGCTCAACGCCCTGCGGCTGGGCGCCGTGCTGTTCGCGGCGATCATCTGCGTGGGGGCCGTCGGGCTCTTCACCGACAGCCCGCACGTCATCGTCGGGCGAGCAGCGCAGCGCGTCCACAACCGCTTGCGCCCGCGACGCCCGCCGCTCCACGACCTGCCGCAGCACATCATCGACGAGCGCGACCTCATCCGCAGCGTCCTCGGCAACAAGTGGTGGGAGGCACTCCCGCTGGCAGCCGGCAACTGGCTGTTCGACTTCTCCGCCTTGCTGGCCGCCCTCGCGGCCGTGGGCGCGCGGCCGCGCCCGTCTCTCGTTCTACTCGCCTACGTCGTGGCGGCCCTGCTCGGCATGGTGCCCATCACGCCGGGGGGCCTCGGGTTCGTGGAAGTCGGCCTCGTCGCGATGCTCGGCCTGGCCGGCGTGGGAGCCGCCGAAGCGACCCTCGCGACCCTCGCCTACCGCCTGGTCTCCTTCTGGCTGCCGATCCCCCTCGGCGGACTCGCGCTGCTGCTGGCGCGACGCTACGTCGCGAACGGCGGGCCATGACGGCGGGGGCGGGAGTGCTTCAGCACTCCCGCCCCCGCCGTCAGCGCAGCGCTCTGTCGAGCGCCTCGATACGGCGCTCGACGCGCATGCCCATCCGCTCATACACCCGCAGCGCACCGGTGGCATTCTGCGCGTCAACGAAGAGACGGGCAATCCTCTCGCCACGGTCGCCCAGCAGACGGAAGGCTTCGACCAGCAGCGCCGACCCCAGGCCACGGCCACGCCACGGCTTGCGCACCGAGAGGTCCTCGACATAGGCATTCACCTCGCCGATCACGGCCCAGGCCTGACCGGCCACCTCCTCGCCGTCCCACGCGACCAGCCACAGCGACGGATCGCAGTCGTCGCGGGCCACGGTGCCGGCGTGCCACTCGTCGAAGGGCGTGGGCCCGAACAGGTAGTGCTCGGCGAACGCCTCTTCAGAGGCGGCGTGAACGAGGCGGCCGTCCGGCTCCGGCCGGATCGTCCGGACCTCGATCCCGCAAGGCCACTCGGGCGCTGGACGTCCCTTCTCAAGATCGATCCGCATGCCGTAGAAGCCACGCACGTGCGCGTAGCCCCGAGTGAGCAGCGGGCGGTGGCGGCGGACGTTCGACTCCTCGCAGAAGAAGACGAGACGGGTCGCGGCCGGCGCATCAGCGAGGATCGCCGATGCTCGCTCTTCGATCCGGTCGATGAGCAGGTCGTCGGCCGGCCCCTCGCGGTACGCCGGATGCACATAGTGGTCGGCGGCCAGCTCGGTATCGCCGGCGCGCGGCACCCATAACCACCCGGCGCCCGCCAGGACGCCGTCGGGAGCGACGACCAGCCAGGCACCGTCCGTCAGGTCGAGGCGCGACGTGGCCGCCACGACGGCGATCTGCATGTCGTGCCGACAGGGTTCGCCGAGGTCGGCGCTCTCGGCGGCATCGAGCAACGCCTGGACATCGGGCAGGTCGTCGGGCGTGGGGTGACGCAGGATGTAGCCGTCCGGAAGCATGGTCACGGGCGCCCCCCGCGCCGGTCGGGGGGCGCCGGGAGCCTCAGTCCCCGTCGATCTTGCGCCGCAGCGGTTCCCAGTTGCGCGGCACCAGCGGGCCGGGGTCGGGCCGCACCGGCCGGCCACTGGCCTCGCGGACCCGAAGGATGCCGTCGCGCCGCAGAGCCTCGAGCGCGTCGCGGTCCACGGCGAAGAACAGCGACACCAGGCCGACGGCGTCGTGGCCACCGCCGAGCTCGTCGACCGTGAGGGAGTGGTTCTCCTGCAGTCGCGACCAGGTGTCGTGCATGCGGTCCCACGTGTAGTCGGCCCGCTTCCCGCGCACCAGCAGGGCGAGGCGCGACTCGTCGGCCGCCACGACGCGCCCCTTGCCCTCCCAGAACACGAGGTCGAAGTCGCCCACCTTCTCCATCAGCAGGCGCCACTTCATGGTCTCGGCAGTGATCATGCGGTCCTCCTCCGGGCGACGTTCGGCGACACTGCCCTCACGTGCGCGCCAGTTAGTCTACGTCGTTCGCCGACGCCCGACGACCGCCGACGGACCCCCTCCTTCTCAGCGCCGCTGGAGAAGCCCGACGCCGTCGCCCACCGGCAGCACCACATAGGAGAACTCGGGGTCGGCGGCCAGGCGGCGGCTGAGCGCCGAAGCCGCGTCGACCGCCGCCTGGGACCAGTGGTCATCGCCCTCGCCGCGGGCGACGCAGCCGCCCATCAGCATGTTGTCGAGGACGATCACACCCGCGTGACGCACGTGCGCCAGGCAGAGGTCCACGTATTGCGAGTACGACTCCTTGTCGGCGTCGACGAAGACGAGGTCAAACTGCTCTCTCAGCCCGGGCAGCGTCTCACGCGCGTCTCCGAGCAGCACCTCGACGCGCGCGCCGGCCGCGTCACGCGCCAGAAAGGCCTTGGCGACCGCCGCCAGGTGCATGTCGACCTCCAGCGAGACCACCTTGGCGTAGTCGGGCACCGCCCGGGCGACCTGCAAGGCCGTGTAGCCGAGCGCCAGTCCGATCTCGAGGACGTAGCGGGCGCCAGATGCGCGGGCCAGCATCGCGACCAGCGCGGCGGTGTCGGGCGCCGCGATGGGGACGCCGTGCTCGTCAGCGTAGGCCTCGATCTCGGCAAGAAGGGCGTCGCGCGGCGGGCGCAGCTCGCCGAGGTAGCGCTCCACGTGCCCGTGCAGGATCATGGGCGACCGCGGCGGCCTACGGCCGCGGCACCATCCCCAGGCGCTCGCGCACCTTCTCCATGGTGCGCGACGCGATGGATTCGGCGCGCTCGGCGCCGTCTTTGAGGACCTGCAGCGTATAGGCCTCGTCGGCGGCCAGCTCCCGCATGCGCGTCTGGAACGGCGCCAGCGCCGCGACCACGACCTCGGCGAGGTCGTTCTTGAAGTCGGCGTATCCCCGACCCGCATAGCGCTCGACGATCACCTCGACCGGCTCGTCGGCCATGAGGCCGTAGATGGCAAGCAGGTTGGTGAGCGCCGGTTTGTCGTCGCCCGGACGGACCTCGGTCCCCGAGTCGGTCACCGCGCGCCTGATCTTGCGGCGGATGTCGTCCGCTGAGTCGAGCAGCGTGATGTAGTTGTAGGTCGAACCTGAGCTCTTGCTCATCTTCGCCAGGGGGTCGTCGAGACCCATGATGCGGGCACCTTCGGCGCGGATGGTGGGCTCGGGCACGACGAAGGTCTTCCCGAAGGCGTTGTTGAAGCGCTCGGCCAGGTCTCGGGTGAGCTCGACGTGCTGCTTCTGGTCTTCACCGACCGGCACCTCGTCGGTGCGATAGAGGAGGATGTCGGCGGCCATCAGCACGGGGTAGTCGAAGAGGCCCACGCCCACGCTCTCTCCCTCGCCGCCCCCCGTCTTGTCCTTGAACTGCGTCATGCGCCGCAGCTCGCCCATGTAGGCCACCGTGTTGAGGATCCAGGCCAGCTCGCTGTGCTGCGGCACGTGAGACTGGACGATGACGATCGTGCGGTCCGGATCGATGCCGGCCGCGAGGAAGGAGTCCACCAGGGCGAGCGTGTTCGCGCGCAACTCCTCGCGCTCCTGACGCACCGTGATGGCGTGCAGGTCGACGGCGCAGTAGATGCAGTCGTGGGTCTCCTGCATGGCCACGAAGTTGCGCAGGGCGCCCAGGTAGTTGCCCAGGTGCAGGGCGCCCGTCGGCTGGACGCCGGAGAAGACCCGCGGCTTGCGGGCGTCCTGCGGCTTGTCCGCAGACGCTGAAGAGGAGCTGGTGTCCGTCCGGTCGCTCATCGCCCGCAGAAGTCTAGCGCATGGGCGTATGCCGGCTGAACCGCGGCGCGCTGGATGTGGTCGACCGGCGGTAGGATAGGGTTGATCGGGCGGTGTGCCTCCAGCGCCGTCCGGACGGAAGGAGACCGACATGAAGTGCCTGATCGTGGGCGCCGGCACCCAGGGCGCGGCGGCGGCGGCGATCCTCGCGCGGGCCGCCGACGTGACCGGGTGCGTCCTCGCCGACTACGACCCCGAGCTCGCCGGCTCGGTCAAGGCGAAGGTGACGGCCGCAGCCGGGGCGGATGCCGGCAAGATCACCGCCGCCCGTGTCGACGCCCGTGATGTCGCCGCTGTCTCCGCACTGGCCACCGGCTGCGACGTGATCCTCAACTTCGTCCACATGGACTTCTCGAGCGCCGTCCGCGCCGCCGCACTGGCCGCCGGCGCGCACTACGTCGACACGGCCTCCGACCTGCAGTGGCAGCACGACATCGCCTTCGAGCGGCGCGTGAACGACGACGAGGCGTTCAAGGCCGCCGGCCTGGTCGGTATCTCGGGCTCAGGCGACACGCCGGGAGTGGCCAACGCGCTGGCGCGCCATGCAGCCGACCAGCTCGACGAGGTCGACGAGCTCATCCTGCGGCTCGGCTTCGCCTTCGTCGGCGGCGATCCCGACATCGTCCACCTCGGGTTCGACCCCGGCTGGTCGCCCGAGGTCGCCCTGCAGGATTTCAACGACAAGGCGTGCGTCTTCACCGGCGGCAAGCCGACGATGCAGGGGCCGTTCGCCAACCCCGAGACGTACCGTTTCCCCGAGCCCATCGGCGACCTGCAGATCTGCTCTCACAGCCACGACGAGAGCTACACGCTGCCGTTCTTCATCGGCAAGGGGATCAAGGAGTGCGACTTCAAGTACGGCATCGACCAGGCCGCCGGCACGCTGGTGGCGATGGGGTTCGGCGACCCCCAGCGGGTCATCGAGCTGAAGAACGGCACCCGGGTGCGCCCGTTCGAAGTGGCGATAGCGCTGACGCCGCGACCGGCCCAGAGCGTCCTCGCCGACGAGGCCGACCTCGCCGCCCTGGCGGTCTGGCGGGCCTCGCTGGTGGTCACCGCCAGCGGCCGCGGCGGCGGCCTGCCCAAGCGGGTGCTCGTGAAGCGTTCCTACAGCGTCGATGCCGACGTGCGGCGCCGTCTTCTGGCGACCCTCGGCACGGTAGACCCCTTCGTCGCCGCGCCCGCCGTCGCTGCGGCCAGGCTGGCGACGCGCGGCGAGACGCCGAAGGGCGTGATCGCCGTCGAGGCGCTCGACCCGCTTGTCTACCTGCGCGAGGTCCAGGCACTGATCCCGCTGACCATCGACGTAGAGGTCGCGGCGCCGCTGGCTCTCTGAGGCGCGATGTGGGCGGGGGCGGGCGCCGCAGGCGCCCGCCCCCGCCCGATGCTAGGATGGCCCCCATGCGCATCCTGTACGGCGTCGGCGGCGAAGGCATGGGCCACGCGACCCGCTCGCGCGTGTACCTCGACGACCTGTCCCGCGACAACGAGATCCTGATCGTCGCCTCGGGCCGCGCCTTCGGCTATCTGTCCGAGCGGTTCTGTCCCTCTTGTTCGCACGCCGCACGGGTCAAGTCGATCCTCGGCTTCACGCTCTCCTACGAGGACAACGCCATCCGCCGCTGGAACACGGTCGTCCACAACCTCGGCGGCGCCGTGACCGGCTGGCCGAAGCAGCTCCGGACCTGGTACGAGATCGTGCGCGAGTTCGACCCCGACGTCGTGGTCAGCGACTTCGAGTCGTTCGTCCTCGTGTTCGCGCGCCGCGCCCGGGTCCCGGTCATCACGGTAGACAACATCATGATGCTCGACCGCTGCCGGCACGACGACGGCATCATTGGCCATGAGACGCTCGACTTCGAGCTCGCGCGACAGATCGCCCGCGTGAAGGCTCCGCAGGCGTTCCACTACGTGATCCCGACGTTCTTCTACCCCGAGGTGCGCAAGCCGCGGACCACGCTCGTGCCTCCGGTGCTGCGTGAGGAGGTGCTGGCCGCGCGCCGGGCGCGTGGCCAGCACCTCCTCGTCTATCAGACCGCGACCGGCTACGAGACCCTGGTCCAGACGCTCAGACAGACCGGACTGCCCTGCCGCATCTACGGCCTGCGACGCGACATCGACGGCGACGTGACCGATGGCGACCTCGTCTACCGGCCGTTCGACGAGCCGACTTTCCTCGACGACCTGCGCACGGCTCGCGGCGTGATCGCCGGCGGCGGCTTCTCACTGCTCGCGGAGTGCGTCCACCTGGGCAAGCCGGCCCTCTCGATCCCCGTCGCCGGCCAGTTCGAGCAGACCCTCAACGCCCGCTACCTCGAGCGCCTCGGCTACGGCATGTACGCGCCCGCAGCGACGCCCGAGGCGGTCGCGGGGTTCCTCGAGGGCCTTCCCGACTGCGAGCGGGCGCTGGCCTCGTACGAGCAGGACGGCAACCGCGAGGCGCTCCGCGTGCTGCACGGCGAGCTCGACCTGGCCGTCGCTGTCTGCCACGAACGGAGACGTCACCAGTGAACGGGGTCGTCGCCGTCGTCCTGCTCTGCGCCTACGGCGCGCTTGTCGCCTGCGTCGAGATCGAGATCGAGGGAGCTCACGGCTGGGCCGAACTGCTGCCCACCTGGTACCGCGTCTCGGGGCCCATCTCCCGCCTCTACGGGCTCCTCTCCGGAGGACGACCGCTCACCGGGTACCACCTCTTCATGGTCCCGGCGCTCTTCGCCAGCTTCCACTTGCCGATCGCCTTCGGCGTCCCCTGGTCGTTCGCCTGGGAGCTGACCATCATCGCGGTGTGGGCAGCCTGGGTACCCTACTGGGACGTCCTCTGGTTCATCCTGAACCCGGCCTACGGCCTGCGCGGCTTCCGTCCCGGACGTGTCTGGTGGCACCGCAACTGGCTGGGCCCGCTGCCGACGGACTACATCGTCGGCGTGGTCCTCTCGGTCGTCCTGGCCGGCATCGCCAGCGTCATGGCCGACTCGGCCGACGCGCTCCTCGACCAGCTCATGCTTCTGGGGAGCTTCGCCGTCTGCGTCGTGTTGGCGATCCTCCTGGCGCCGGCGTATCACCACTGGTACCGGCACACGCATCAGCCGGATTTCGACGAGCGGGAAGGAGTCGACCGGCGGGCGGCGCCCGGCGAGTGAGGGTCCTCCCGCCCGCCGACATTTGCCGCGGCGGCGAAGCCGGTGGTACGCTCGGCCCGATCGAGGAAGCCCGGCAGAACGCCGCGTGAGAGCTCGCCGCGCCGGCTCGCGGACGAGCGCCGAAGGGGCAAGGCAGGCACCAGACGTGCGGCCGAAACTCTCAGGCGAACGGAGCGCGGCCGGACGGGCCCCTGGAAGGCGCGCCAGCCACCACGACGCGACGGACAGGGTGATGGGCTCATCACCCTGTCCTTCGACGTCGAGGAGGAGTCATGACCTTCGGACGCACCGGCGATCTCGCGGACCGCGTGCGGCGGCTGGGTACCGAGACCGCGTTCGCGGTCTCGGCAGAGGCCGCCGCCTGGCGCGAGCAGGGCCACACCGTCTACCCCTTCCACCTGGGCGACATGGACCTTTCCACGCCGCCCAACATCGTCGTCGCGACCGAGAAGGCGATCCGCGACGGCAAGACCGGCTACTGCCCCAACGCCGGCATCCTGCCGCTGCGCGCGGCCCTCGCCGCCGACGTCGGCGCCTCGCACGACCTGCCCTACGGCGCCGAGAACGTGGCTGTGCAGCCCGGCGGCAAGCCGGTGATCGGCAAGTTCATCCTCGCCCTCATGGACCCCGGCGACGAGGTCCTCTACCCCAACCCCGGCTACCCCATCTACGAGAGCCAGATCGAGTTCCACGGCGGGGTCGCCAAGCCCTACGGCTACGTCGAAGGGGCGCACGACTTCGAGCTCGACTTCGACGCGCTCGAGGCGCAGGTCACGCCGCACACCAAGCTGCTCGTGTTCAACAACCTCCAGAACCCGACCGGGGCCGAGAGCTCGGCGGCCGAGCTCGAGCGGGTCGCCGAGTTCGTCCTGCGACACGACCTCCTGGTGCTCTGCGACGAGGCCTACTGGGACATCCGCTACTCCGGCTCGAGCCGCTCGCTGGCGTCGCTGCCGGACATGGCCGAGCGTTGCGTCATCCTCTACACGTTCAGCAAGAAGTTCGCCATGACCGGCTGGCGGCTGGGCGCCGCCATCGGCCCGACGCTCATCACCGACGTCATCGCCCTGCTCAACGTCAACGACGAATCGTGCTCCAACCACTTCGTCCAGTGGGGTGCGCTCGAGGGCCTGACCGGCGACCAGTCGGGGCCGCGGGCGATCGTCGCCGAGCTGCGGCGCCGGCGTGACACCGCCGTCGAGTTGCTCAACGAGGTGCCGGGCATGACCTGCTTCAAGCCCGAGGCGACCTTCTACCTGTATCCCAACGTCTCGGGACTCATGGAGCGCAAGCGGTTCACCGACTACGACCAGCTGCGCCGCGTCGCCCTGGAGCAGACCGGGGTGAGCTTCTGCACGCGGCTGCACTTCGGCCGCGCGCTCCCCGGCGAGACCCAGCGCTACGTGCGCTTCGCCTACTCGGGGATAGGCGTCGACCTCATCCGCGAGGGCCTGGGCAAGCTCAGGGATTGGGCGGCCGCGTGAGCGCCGTGACTGGCGCGGGCGGCGGCGGTCCGGAGCGTGCGGGCGGCGGCGGCGAAGCCGCCGCTGCCCTGCGGCGCACGCCGTTCTTCGACCGCCACGTGGCGCTGAGCGCCCGCCTGGTCGACTTCGGCGGCTGGGAGATGCCGGTCCAGTACGCGGGCGGGATCGTCGCCGAGCACCTGGCGACGCGCAAGGGGGCCGGGCTCTTCGACGTCTCGCACATGGGCCGCTTCACGCTTCGCGGGCCGGGGGCGCTGCCGTTCCTGCAGCACGTGCTGACCAACAACGCCGCGGCGCTCGACCGGCTGCAGGCGCAGTACACGATCGTGCCCACGCCCGGCGGTGGAGCGGTCGACGACGCCTATCTCTACCGTTTCTTCGAGGATGAGTTTCTCCTGGTCGTGAACGCCGCCAACCGCGAGAAGGACTGGGAGCACTTCCACGAGCATGTGGGTGACTTCGACGCGGTCGACCTCGTGGATGGGAGCGAAGACCTTGCGATGCTCTCGCTGCAGGGACCGCGGTCACGCGACCTACTCGCCGGGTTGCTCGACGAGGGCGGCACCGGGCTGCCGGAGCCGCTGCGCAACGAGCTCTCGGTCGCGCACGTCGACGGCGCCGAGGTGTGGATCGGACGCACCGGCTACACCGGCGAGCCGCTCTGCTTCGAGCTGTTCACGGCCCGGGGGCAAGGGCTCGCGCTCTGGGACGCGCTGGCGGGGGCGGGCGCCGAGCCCGTCGGGCTCGGCGCCCGCGACACCCTGCGGCTCGAGGCCGGCCTGCCCCTCTACGGCCACGAGCTCGGCGACGACCCCGCCGGCGACGAGATCCCGATCTACGCCATCGCCCTGGCGCCGTTCGCAGTCAGCTTCTCGGCCCTCAAGGGCGATTTCGTCGGTCGTGAGGTGCTCGCGCGCCAGCAGGCGGCCTACGGCCGCATCCTGGCGCGCGACTTCTCCGACATCGAGGCACTGCCCAAGCGGGTGCAGCCGGTCGCGGTCGTCGGCCGTGGCGTGACCCGCCAGGGCGACGTCGTCGTCTTCGAGGGCACCGACGGCCGCCCCTCGGGCCCCGTCGGCTGGGTGACCAGCGGCACCGCCGTCCCCTACTGGGGCGTCGACGGTGAGGGCCTCTGCTCGACGCAGACCGACGAGCACGAGCTGCGCTCCATCTCGCTCGCCTACCTCGACAGCCACCTCATCGAGGACGACGAGCTCGAGATCGAGGTGCGCGGGCGGCGCATCCCCGGCCTCGTCGTCCCCTACCACCTGCGCAGCGACGCGCCCCCCTGTGCGCGAGCGATCGTCTGGGACTACGTGCCGCAGCTCACCGAGCTGCAGGGTGGAGAGAGCGGCGAGAAGGCCCTGCGCCTGCTCGCCGGCGCGGCCGACAACCACGCGTGGCGCCAGCGGCGCTGCATCGACCTCATCCCCTCCGAGATGACCACCTCACCGGCGGTGCGCCTGCTGAGCGTGCTCGACCCGGCGTTCCGCTACGCCGAGCACAAGAAGGCCGAGGCCTTCTACGACATCGAGGTCTTCTACTACCAGGGCACCGGCTTCATCCACGAGGTCGAACGCCTGCTCGCCCAGGAGCTCCGTGCCTACCTCGGCTGCCCCGAGGTCGAGACCCGTGTCGTCAGCGGACAGATGGCCAACACGGCGGTGTTCAGCGCCCTCGTCGACTTCATCAACCGCGCCGACCGCAAGGCCGAGCCGCACCGCATCCGCAAGGTGGTCAACCACCACATCGCCAAGGGCGGCCACCTGAGCGCCCAGCCGATGGGCGCCCTGCGCGACTACGTGGCCCGCGACCCGCGCACCGAGCTGCCGGCCGTGGTCGACATCCCGGTGCTGCCGGAGAACCCGTACAAGCCCGACGTGCCGGCGCTCCTGCAGCTCATCGAGGAGGAGCGCCCCGAGCTGATCATCCTCGGCAAGAGCATGGTGCTGCACCCCGAACCGGTGCGCGAGGTGCGCGCGCTGCTCGACGAAATCGGGCTCGACTGCGTCCTCATGTACGACATGGCGCACGTCCTCGGCCTCGTCGGGCCTCACTTCCAGCGGCCGTTCGCCGAGGGCGCCGACATCGTCACCGGCTCCACCCACAAGACGTTCTTCGGCACCCAGCGCGGCGTGATCGGCGGCCGCTGGCAGGAGCCCGAGGAGAAGTGGGAGCTCTGGGAGGCGATCGAGCGCCGCGCCTTCCCCGGGTCGGTGAGCAACCACCACCTGGGGACGCTGCTCGGCCTGCTCATGGCGACTTACGAGATGAATCACTTCAAGGACGCCTGGCAGCGGGCCGTGATCGCCAACGCCAAGGCGTTCGCCCGCGCCCTGGCCGCGGCCGGCCTCAACGTCGCCGGCGACCCGGCGGTCGACTTCACCGAGACCCATCAGGTCGTGGTGCGCGTCGGCTACGGCCGCGGTCCGGACGTCGCCGCGCGGCTGGAACTCAACAACATCATCTGCAACTACCAGGCGGCCCCCGACGAGGAGGGCTTCACCGCCGCCGGCGCGCTGCGCCTCGGCGTCGCCGAGATGACCCGCTTCGGCATGGGCCCCGACGACTTCACCGACGTCGCGGCGCTCATGACTGCGGCGATCGGCGGCGCGAACGTCGCCGCCGACGTGACTCGCCTCCGCCAGCGTTTCGTCGCGCCCGGCTTCTGCTTCGCCGGTCCCCAGTTCGACCCACTCATCGAGCGCCTGCACGAGTTGATCTGACCCACCCGTGAGCGCTGACCACGAAAGGAGCGACATCATGCCAGTCGCCTTCGCGCCGCGCCGCGCGACCTACCTCGACATCACGTCCGCGGGGACCACGGCGCCGTTGTCAGCCGACGAGGCCGGGAGCTTCGAGACGTTCGACCTCCTCTATCGCTCGCTCTGTGCTCTTCTTTACAACTACGTGCCGACCTCCGGTCACCCCGGCGGATCGATCTCGTCGGGACGCTTCGTGGCCGGCGTACTGTTCGATGCGCTGGAATACGACCTCGGCGACCCCGATCGCGAGGATGCCGACATCATCTCGTACGCGGCCGGTCACAAGGCTATGGGTCTGTACGCGATGTGGGCGCTGCGCGACGAGATGGCGCGGGTCGGCGACTCAGCTTTGCTGCCCGCCGACCCGCGCCACCGCCTGCGCCTCGAGGACCTGCTGGGCTTCCGTCGCAACCCGATCACGGCCACGCCGCTCTTCCGTAGCTTCGGCGCCAAGGCGCTCGACGGTCACCCCACCCCGGCCACGCCGTTCGTGCGCCTGGCGACCGGCGCCTCGGGAGTCGGCGTCGCCAGCTCGATCGGCCTGGCGTTGAGCGTCCGCGACCGCTACGGCCCCCACGCTCCGCGCGTGCACGTCGTCGAGGGCGAGGGCGGGCTCACACCGGGTCGCGTCGCCGAAGCCCTGGCGGCAGCCGGCACAGCCTCGCTGAGCACCCTCGTGATACACATCGATTGGAACCAGGCGTCAATCGACTCTGACCACGTCTGCCGCGACGAAAGCGGGCCCGGCGACTACGTGCAGTGGGACCCGCGCGAACTGTTCTACCTGCACGACTGGAACGTCATCGACGTGCCCGAGGGTCATGACTGGCAGCAGATCGTCGCCGCGCAGCGCCTGGCGCTCACGCTCGAGACCGGTCAGCCGACGGCGATCGTCTACCACACCCACAAGGGCTGGCGCTACGGCGTGGAGGGCAAGGCGTCGCACGGCGCCGGCCACAAGCTCTGCGCCGACGGCTTCTACGCCGCCGTCGCAGAGCTCACCGACGGCGCCCCCGTCCTGCCGACCTGCGAGCCAGGCGGCCAACGGTGCGCTGGCGAGAACGGCGCCGACGTGCGCGAGAAGTGCTTCTGGGCGGCGCTCGGCATCGTGCGCGAGTACCTGGAACGCCACGCGAACGTCGCGGAGGCGCTCGCGGGCCGCCTGCGGGCGGCCCGCGAGCGCCTCGATCGACGCGCCCGCACGGTACGGGACGGCGCCCCTCGCATCGAGGCCGTGTACGAGACCGCGGGTCGCGAAGCCCCCGGCATCCCCGACGAACTGCGCCTCGAGCCGGGGAGTTCGACCACCCTGCGCCAGGAGCTCGCACGCGCCCTCAATTACCTCAACCGCGCTTCAGGCGGCGCCTTCCTGGCCGCGGCGGCCGACTTGCTCGGTTCCACCAGCGTCAGCACTGTGGCCAACGGGTTCCCGGCGGGCTACTGGAACGCCGCCACCAACCCGGGAGCGCGCCTGCTCTCCACCGGCGGGATCTGCGAGGACGGCATGTCCGGCATCCTCTCGGGCATCTCCGCCTTCGGCCACAACATCGGCGTCGGCTCGTCCTACGGGGCCTTCATCGCCCCCCTGGGCCACATCGCGGCGCGCCTGCACGCCATCGGCGCCCAGGCGCGCGCTGCGACCTCGGACGATTCCTACAAGCCGATGGTCCTGGTCTGCGGTCACGCCGGCCTGAAGACCGGCGAGGACGGGCCGACGCACGCCGATCCCCAGGCGCTGCAACTCCTCCAGGAGAACTTCCCGCGGGGGACGGCGATCTCGCTCACGCCCTGGGATCCCCACGAGATCTGGACGCTGGTAGCGACGGCGCTGGCGCGGCGACCAGCCGTCATCTCGGCCTTCGTCACGCGGCCCAACGAACCGGTGCTGGACCGCGTGACGATTGGCCTGGCACCACCAGAGGCGGCGGCCGGCGGCCTGTACGTGCTGCGACGGCCGCGGGGCGAGCCCGACGTGGTCGTGGTCCTGCAGGAAAGCGCCGTGGCCTATGCGTTCGTCCAGAAGGCGCTGCCCCTGCTCGAGCAGGCGGGGATCGACCCGCTCGTCTACTACGTCGCCAGCGCCGAGCTGTTCGACCTGCTGCCGGTCGACGAGCAGCGCCGGCTGTTCCCCGAGGAACACGCCCGCAGGGCGATCGCGATCACTGGCTTCACGCTGCCGACGATGTATCGCTGGGTGCACTCCGCCGAAGGGCTGGAGGCTTCCCTGCACCCGTACCGCAACGGCCACTACCTGGGCAGCGGTCCGGGTGAAGTCGTTCTACGCGAGGCTGGCCTCGACGGCGCGGGCCAGTTCCGCGCGATCAGGAAGTATGTGGATACGCTGACGCGGTCCGGCACCGCGCGCGACTGAGACGCCGCGCTGGTGGCTGGAACAGCCGAGCCGAAGGGAGCCCGTGGCCGCCGACGAGACAGGGGGTCCCGCGTGAGCGTGCAGGTGCGGTGTGAGGGCATGACGACGAGCAGCGCGGCTGCGCTTCGCCTCGGCATCGTCCTCGTCTGCATCGCCACAGCGGCCCTGGGGCTCTGCGCCTGCAACGGCGGCGGGGGTCCCTCTCCAGCGGGGTCATCCTCGGCCAACGCCGCCCAGGAGCACTCTTACCCCGAGCAGGGGTTCTCGCTGCGCTATGGACCGCGCTGGAGGCAGGAGATACAACCCGCCAGCCAGGGCTGGAAGTGGACGCTGACCATCAGCGACATGTCTGGTGCGTCCGCGGGCGGGATCGGGGGCCGCGGCAGGATCGCTGTCACGGCCGAGCCGAACCGCGGACAGGCGAACCCCACCCAGTATCGCAAAGGAGCCCGCGCGTTGCTGGACCGGATCCTCGATAGGAAGATGGGGATCGCCGGCGATGCCGTCGACGACGGCAGCGGCAGCATCATCCACCATCTCTTCCGGCCCCTGACCGTCAACGGCACACCAGCGCTCATGGCGGCGGTCCGCCAGGGCGACGCCCGCAACGGAACCGAGACTGAGTGGTACGTCATCGGCACGCGACGGCATATCTACGCGATCATCGCCTCCGGTCCGGCGGCGACCTGGGACGACGAGGCGCCCACCCTGCGCAGCGTCGTCGAGACGTTCACCGTCCTTGAGGAGTGAGGGCGCAGGCTGAGCGGTCCCGCAGATGTGCGGCGGGGGGCGGCGGCGCATGTGCGCCGCCGCCCCCCGCCGCATCACCCGTTCGCCCGCCCTAGCGTTTCTGGCTCACGACGACGTCCCACGAGCAGCCGGCGGAGAACACCTGCACGGAGTAGTCCCCCGCCGTGCGAGTGACGATCGACGTGCGGGTCATCTGGTCCGAGACCGCCGCGCCGGCCAACGTCCCGTTGCCGACCGCGAACCGCTGTTCGGCCCCGGCCGGCGTGCCCGCCGGCACCAGGCACACCGTGATGCGGGCGTCGCCGGCACCCTCGCTCCGGCTGGCCGACCAGGCGACCTTCGTCTCGCCGCTCGTCAGGGTGAATCCCGCGCTCGTCAGCGTCGAGGCGCCTTTGGCTTCCGCCAGCGTCGTCCAACTCCTGACGACCGGCACGCCGCCGGTCGCCGGCTCCTTCGGGCTGCGTGTGCCGTAGGCGAGGATCAGCGCGACGGCGATCGCCCCGACCACCGCGTACGCGATGATGCGCTTCTGCTCGCCGCTCAGGCCGGCGCCGCGCGGCGCGGCCGCAGGCGCCGCCAGTTCGGGGGATGCCGTTTCGGGGACGTCGAGAGCCCAGTCCCGAAGGCGTTCGTCGGTCCACTCGAGCTCGCCGCTGGCCTCGAGGTCGGCGAGCTGCGGGAACGTGAGGATCCCCTCGCCTTCGATGCGAAAGGCGCCGTGTTCGTACAACACGGCCGTGCCGGCGCGATCGGTCCCCTTGCGGAACCTGGCGATGACCATGCTCCACACCCCCTCCTGGCCCGCCGGCGGCGGGCCGGCCTACTTGGCCTGCGGCTGTTCCCAGACCGCCGCGGTCCAGGTGCAGTTGGCCGCGAACACCTTGATCACGTACATGCCCGGAGGCCGCTGGAAGACGATCGTGCCCTCGTCGGGCACGCCCCCGCTGGCGGACGTGAGGGTGTTGCTGACCACCGAGTAGTCGGTCTCCTTGTCCGCCGGCGTCCCGACGGGGACGACGCAGATGTTGTAGCTCGCGTCGCCCGCCGTCTGCGTCCGCTGCGTCGTGTAGTCGAGCTTGTGTTGGCCCTCGACCAGCTCGAACGACTCCGAGGTCAGCGTCGCCGACCCGCTCGAACTCGCTACCTTCGCCCACTCACCGCTTGTCCCCGACGCGCCCCGCGACACGACGACGATCAGGACGATCACGCCCGCGGCTGCGGCGGCCGCCAGGACGACCGCCCGCCAGCCACCGAGCCAGCCCCGGTGCCAGCTCGGGGGCGGTCCCTCCTCGGCCGGCACCCTCTCATCCGGATGCTGGACCGGCGCGCGCTTCGGCCGCGGTGGCTTCTTCGGTCCGGGGGCCCCGGCGAATGCGGGCTCGGCGGGCGCCTTCGCCGCAGGCATCGGGGCTGCCGGCAGCCCCCGTTCGGCAACGTGGGCCTCGGCGTCTACCGCCAGCGGTGCGTCCGCTTCCGGCGCCTCTTCACCGATGTGCGGCGCGAGGATGACCACCGACGGCGGCTCGGATACATCGCCGCGGTCTTCCGGCGCCACCGGCCCGGCGGGCGCTTCGGCGTCGGGGGCGACCGCCGCGGACGGCGCCGCTTTCGCACCGCCCGCCGGTACCCTGAGGACGACCTCGCGGATCCACGTGCGGACCTCATCGCTGGCCCAGTCGAGCTCACCCTTGTCGTCGAGCTCAAGGACATACTCGGGGGTCACCTGGCCTGCGCCCGTGACCCAGAAGCCCTTGTCCTCTTCGTAGCTGACGGCCTTGCCCGCCAATGCGGTCCCCAGCCGAAATGCCGCTATGAGCATCTACCCTCCCGCCGATCGCCGCCGTGTTGCCGACGCGGTCTGCGCCACCGTACCACCCGTCGCCGCCGCACCGCGCCCGTCGGCCTTCTTCGGTGATCTCCGCTTTCCTACATAGTACGCCAAGCGAGGCCCCCGTCGGCCTGCGATGACCACGTCACGGCGGACCCC
>Ga0315282_10008236_pt1 | contig 16909 bp, 15 predicted proteins | sample YL17G07_20_MG_FD_203693 | JGI IMG/M metagenome (GOLD analysis project Ga0315282, IMG submission 203693) | Sediment microbial communities from Yellowstone Lake, YNP, Wyoming, USA - YL17G07_20 | ecosystem: Environmental > Aquatic > Freshwater > Lake > Sediment | place: USA: Wyoming | collected...
GTTTAACGGTTATGTAGTACCTTGACCTGTCCATCCCTCTTGGAACATTCCAACGGCCTGGTTCTATGATTCGACTCATACGACTAGGTCGTTGGAACGTTCCCTAAATTTTGATCTACTGTTTAGCTGTGGGAGAATGTCACGCGATCACTCGACAATTCCTAGATGGTGGGTAGATGTGAAGAAGCGTGTAATGGAAGTTCAGTGGGCTGCTGACGATTCAGGCCTGATTGAATATCGCATTCGCCATATGAAGAAGAATGTTCCAGTGGTTGCCGGTAAGCTGGGAGTAGAGAGCGCACCTGAGGAGACTGCGGCTATGATGGCGGCTTTAGCTACGAAGTATGGAGTTGGCGCGATAGGTGTTCGGCCTCCACAGGGCCCTCATGGTGAAGACTCGAGGGTTGAGAAGGTGCTTTCAGTAATGGAGAAGGCAGTGATCGGTAGTCGTATAGGTTTCGTCATTGGGCCACGGATTAGCGAAGAGGACGGGAAGCGTTTTGAGTCCTTTGATACCGTTCTTGGAAACTTCAAACACCTTTCTGGGCTCAATGCTGAGTTTGAGAATGATGCGATACTGTTTTCTAAGGAGCAGCTGAGATACGCGGCTCAAATATACGGCCTCTACATCTCAAGATGCATCACCCTCCAGCAGTCCCCGGTAGAGAAGAACGACCCCAATTTTCCCGCCAAGATAACTCGGAGCGCAGAGGGCTACATGCTATGTCTAATGACGACGGAGAAGCCAGAGAGCAAGTGGGTCGAGTTGCCTCTGGAGCAGAGTGGAACCTTGAAAGAAGGAAACCTTGAAGAAATAGTGAAACTGCCGCACCTGATATATCACCTGAGACAAGCAGCAGGAGGAGGATATGACTTCTTTCTTGCCGGTGGAGACACGGCAAAGGAAGCGGAACGCGGCCTAGAAGATCACCTCATGCAGGAACTCACCGAATGGGTCAACCAGACCAGAGGCATCGGTTTCATCGTCGACGCAATCAACGCTGACCCAGATGAAGCAGAACAAGTCGCCGCCAAACACCAAACGCCAACCGTCGAGTTTGACTGAGGAGAAGAGCTCCAGAAATGTCATCATCTGAAAGCGAATCAGCACGCATACTTCACGAAAGAGACGAAAAGACGTTCAAAGAGCGGCAAGAACGACTGCAAGTCTTGCTTTCTCAGAAGTCTCCTAAGGACAAATGTTTCGAGCCTTTGCTTGTTATGGAGTATTCTGATGACGCGGGATTATGCTGGATTGAAGGCGCCTTTGCTGCTGCAGTCATAATGACCCGGCTGGCCTTCGAGGCTCTGCTGGCTTACCATTACAGGTGCACGAAAAGGTATGCGGACAAACGAGCCAAGATGAATGATTTGAGCTTCTCCAATCTTATTGAACAAGCAGAGACAGATGGATTGATTACGAAAAGGGAGGCCTTGGTACTCCATGAACTCCGCGAGGCCTGTATCAGCTGCGTGCAGGTTCACGATCCTAACACTGCGCTTAGACTTGCAAATGACGGTAAGGGAGTCAAGATTTGTGGAGAGGGTGCTGCCGATATTGCAAAGAAGAGTATCAAATTACTCATCACACTGCTTCCCAAAATGGTGCAGCAACTAGGCATCATCCCTCGCGGTCATTAGCAGCTCGAATGGTCTAGTAACCACGCATGAACGGGCCGGCTCTGCTATGTAGTGTTTTTAGCCGATCAGCGACAGAAATTGGAGTCAAGGAGACTGAGTCTGAGTGAATCGAGTGCAAGCAGATCTGGAGTATGCCGCTACTCTACACGATTTCGCGGGTTGTGTTTCATTCGCTCAAAGCCTAGATTAATCGTGAAGTACCGACCGCAAGCCATACACTTGAATTTCTGAATGCTACCGCATTTGTTGCGACGTATCCCGTCCTTCACGATCTGAGGAGACTGACAGTAGAGACAAGAGCAAATATCTACCGGCTCAATGACTGTGGGCTGAACTACTTGCCTAATCTTGCGGCTATACTCGACAGCCCACAATATCCCAAACTGATTCGAATGCTCTCAGTGGCCAACATTCCTTTCAGCGTGGTAATAGCAGATGCCGGTTACGACGCACGAGAGAACTATATTGTTACACTAAGTCGTCACGCGAGCCCGATCATCGCCTCTATCCGTCTAACACCCGTTATTTTCCATTGGACACCTTGACCAGTCACTCGCGACTGGTGTGCGACTCACAGACCATAGTTCTGTTGCGCCCAGAGGATGTACTCCGTGGCTAACTTCAATGCAAACTCAGCATCATCTGATGTAACTACGGGCTTCGATTCATCCTCTCCAATTCCCAATTTCGCGTATACGGTCCTCGCCACGATCCTTTCGTCTCCAGTCCTATGAAACCTCGCCCCTGTCATTTCCTTGAGCCGTTTCAGGTCGTACGCGAAAGGTGCCGAAAGAGCTACGTCGAGAGTGTCATGAAGTTCGTCCCTTATCTCGTTGACCGATTCAACAAGGTCTTTCAAATAACGCTTCGTGGAGAGACTTACAGAATATCTGTGTCTCCGAGGGAGAATTCTGTCCTGGACTACACATTTGGCTTTCTCAATCGCAAGATGTGCAGTCATGATTGCGTCCTCATAGCTCCCTTTCTTGCGAGCATCAAGAGCTTCTTGTAGCGTCATTCTGATGCTGTCATTGCTAATGATATCTAGCATCGACAGTGCTCCATAATCCACATTGAAACTTTGAGCACAGAATTCTCTCATGAAGTTCTCCGAAGTCGCCACCAAACGGTATGCCTCTCTCTCATCTGGGACCTGACCGTAGTGTTGTATTAGCACTCTCGTCCTGTTGAGTTCGTCTAATTCTCTTTCGTATGGGATAGGCACACCGTGTTTCTTCAGCGCTTTGATAGCCGTCGGAATATCGTACGGATTCACTTGTTTCTCTTTGGCTTTCTGCCTCAACACAAGTTCCACAGCATGGTGAGCATGATGAACTGCCAAGAGTCTATCAAGTCGCGAAGTCTTCCCACGACTCAGATGCAGCTTACCGTGATTCATCAACGCTTTGGCATCTGTCAGCACGTTTGCTACATCAGAATCCATTGCTCGAACATCCAATGCTATGCCTGATCGACAGAACATCTGGAACATCTATTCGATGAGATATAATGGTTCTCAGACGAAGCGGACGTTGATCTTTGAGTACCTTGAAGAGTCCTGTGGCTTCTCACAGGTGCCTCCCTTCCACAGCTCTAATCGGACATCGTCGAATGTCAATTCACGTTATATAACTATCGTCGGCAATTATGTGAACTGGGTATGTGCGGACTCTTGCAAGAGTGGTCGGGCGGTTGACTGCCGAAGACCTACGATTTGCTGGCAAGGAAACTGAGGACACAAGGACTGCTGATGTGCTGGCTATCGAACTTAGAAAACTTCGATTGGGTGTAAGGACGCTCCCCAAATTTACCATAAGAGCTGGCGGAACGCAACGACTATCAAAGCCCGATGTTGAGATCACGGATGGCGGCGTCCACATTCTAAGCGCGAAATTTGGTGAAGACAAGACTTTCGACGCATACCGTACTGCCACCGAATACAAGACTGAGCTGCCGCTTGCTGTTGAAATGGAAGGAAAGCAACTAGTGTCCTGTAACTAACAGACGTAGGATTATGATTTGAACCACTTGCGCGTGCCCATGCCTGAAATCTGGTATGAAGAGAGATCTTCGCGCCCAGCTGAACATGAATCATAACTATAGGGATTTGTGATACGGGACACTAGGCGAAGTGTTTGCTGTAACATACCCAGTCAAGAGGAATGAACCGTTTCACCTCTACATTCTCCCGCGTGAAGGAAGACACCGCGAAATCGCGTTGGCACCTCAAACCGCAAGAGAAGCAGCCGGAGCAATTCAGGATGCGATTGCGGGCAAATTTGATGATCTTGCCACGAAATCGGAACCAGTCGTAGATGTCGCTACCCGCATCCTGTACTACGGTGCGTTGGAGATGGCTGCTGCGATTCGTGGCGCAAAGGAGGAGGAACTTGAGGCGGTCTTTGGAGGACATGACTTCTTCAAATCTGTCCTCTCGGCCAAATTGAAGGGGAAGAAGCGAAACGAAGCTCTGCGGACAGGGCCAGCCTTTCTTTTTGTAAACCAGCTCCTCTTCTATGTCCTGCTGTCAGAAGCTGACAAAGAAACTGGAAACACCAATTACCCAATAATCAAGGATGAGGACGTATCGGCGCCTCTTGTTCTGCAAAAGGAATATTTTGACAAGGTACGTTCGAAAAACTACGAGCCAATCTATGGGGTTGATGTCGCCCATCTCTTCACTGGAAAGCATGCGGAGGCTGCCTGTCGAGGTATAGTCAAGGTCATCCAAGACTTCGCTCCGTCCTTAGAGACTCCAGATCTGGCGGGGCAAGTTTTCCAGACTTTGATCCCATTCGACATTCGCAAACCATTGGGCGCCCATTATACGAATCCCAAGGCAGCAGCACTATTGGCTGGGTTGGCAATCGATGACCCAGCCGTCAAGGTGATCGACCCTGCCTGTGGGTCTGGAACTCTCCTAGTCGCCGCCTATCGCCGGAAACTTCAGTTGCTATCCAAATCGGTAACTGGGTATCACAAGCGGTTTGTTGAGGATGAAATCACTGGACTCGATGCAATGGCATTCTCAGCACATTTGGCAGCAGTGAACTTGGCTCTTCAATCCCCTTTGCAGGATACGGACCACGTGAGAGTTGGAACCTGCGACTCGACCCACAAGCGACCTGGAGACGACGTCAGTCCAACGGAGGAAACTCTTGCTTGGGAACTTAAGCAGACAACGCTCCTTGACAAGTTCGACAAGAAAACACCTAGGAAACGCAGAGTTGCCGGTCCAGTCAAGATCGCAAAACATCAACCGGCCCGCCCGTTCAAATTGCACCATGTTGGTCTCGTGATTATGAACCCGCCGTTCACATCTTGGGACAACATGGCTTCCGCTTATCGAGATGGCCTTGTCAAGATGTTCTCTCGCGAGAAGAATGCATTCGCGGAAGCACTCTACTGGAAAACAAGCCAGCAGACTTTCTTCTTGCTTCTTGCAGATAGCTTTCTCCATACAGGAGGCCGCGTTGCAGCGGTGCTCCCGTTCACAACATTCACTGGCAAGGCGTTCGACCCGCTGCTACGATTCCTGCTTGAAAACTACACGATCAGGTATATCGTAGTCGGCCTTGGCCGCGCGTCCTTCAGCGAACAAACAAGCCTAACAGAGTGCTTGCTTGTGGCAGACAAGATCAAGCCTAACGACTCCGAATTTCATCTTGTTGGCACATTACGATCCCCCGAAGATTGGACTGATGTAGATGTCCAGACAATGATAATGAACTGCCGAAAGGGAGCAGCATCAGAACAAGACTATGTGGCTATGACTTGCAGGCAAACAATGCTCCTTCCCGAGAATGAGACGCTTTCTGGTCTTCTGTTTCGTCTTGTGCCTGGCTTCACTTCAGCTTTGGAAAGTGCTAACGGGGTTCGTAAGCGTACCGGAGTTCCATTCGTCACACTCGGCACTCTAGTGAAAGACAGAGGTTTGGAAACAAAACGATGGATATTAGGCGGCGGCTATCTAGCGAGTTACGCACCCAAAGCACTATTCTTGTACAAGTCGCTCGACCGAGCAATTCGCACAGTGGATCGGCTCATCATCCAGTCAGGCGATGCAGACACTATTGTTGTCAAAGATAAGGAGGGCGGACCAACTGCGGAGATTCACATTCGCAACCTCGTGCCATGCCTAAGAAGATTGACACATCTCCCAATGATCGATGTGTCCCAGTTCACGGACTACTGCTACTACAAGCCGGATGCTGAACTCAGGAAATTGACAGAGTTGTACTACGGCAAGACCGATGGTGATCAAAGATGGAAACGAATTACGAGTGGCGGAGAGGGGACGCTCGGGCCTTGGGAGAACGTCATACCCAAGGGACTCTGCAACATCGCTCTGGCCGGTAGACTTGATCTGGCAGGTCCTGGAACTCACTTTGTCTGCTGCCGTTCAACCAAACAATTCTTCTTGGCTGCATATGCATTTATGGTGCGTGGATTCAAATCTACGGTTGAGGAGAAACTATTCACGCTCTGGATCAACTCAAGCTACGGTCTCTTCCGTCTGTTGGAGAAAATCACCATCACGAGAGGAACTTGGGTGAGGCTCGAACAATTCCGATATAGAGAGATCGAAATACCAGACTGCGGAAAACTCACTGAAGAACAGAAAAAGGCAATTGAAGATATCTACGAGGAGTTTTCCAAGATGAAACTGAACCAATTGACAGAGGAATTGCCCAAGCCGGATGGAGCACGAGCAAGACTGGATGAAAGACTACTTACTCTAGTTGGCTTTCCGCAGGAGGATGCTTCACGAATCGGAAGAGACATTCGTCTGGGCCTGATTAATGTCATAGAAACGCTCCATAGGACAATGATCAGCAAGGCCAAAAAGAAGCGAAAGATAGCGGACCGTAGGTTGGCAGAATCGCCATCAGTACGTCTTGACTCATTTGCCTAAAACATGCTTGGAGTCCAAGGTCGGGAACCACTGAGGCACCGTGTCGAACAAGCGCAGTGTCAATCTGGATCTGGGACCTCTTCAAACTGATCAGGACACTGACAAGGTAGACATCGGTTTTAGATCTAAAGCCCTCGTCGTCTTAAGCCCGAAGCCTAAAGCTAGTCGGCGCTCAACATTGGAGTTATTTGCCAGCCTCCGTTAGCGTTAATAGCTTGTCGGGAAATTGAGGATTTACGCAGGAATCTGCTTTTTGCGCGGGGTCTAGGGACATGTGTCATTAGACCCTAGCGACATACACCTTTGAGTCTTATCTAGTGGCACCTGAGTTTTGCCTTGAATCCATTTTGTCTGAAGAGAGCGGTGACGACGAATCGGCTAGGCGGGGCTTCGGCCTCTATCGCGCTGGCAATGTGAAGCGTCTGGGCCCAAACCAATTCTTGGTTAAAACGGGGAATGGGGCTGGTTCGTTCTTTGTTGAGCGTGTAGACGGCGGTTGGAACTGTGATTGCAGCTCTGACCTACTGAATTGTGCGCATCGTCACGCAGCTCGACTATGCGCAGTCGGCTCAACGGTACCATTCAACGATAATGATGCCTCCGAACCGAAATGTCGATACTGCGGCTCAATGGACGTGAGTCGGTGCGGTTTCCGGTACAATGCCTACGGAATCTCCAGACGCTACAAATGCAACGAATGCCTTCGCAAATTTTCTCTCAAGTACTCTGATGCCGAGTTTGCGTCTCGTCTGCCTTCTGAAATGACATGGCTAATGGCTGAAATCGGAATGGTCCTAAACAAACTTGAAGATCTCATGGAAGGATTCGCAAGACTCTGTCCTCCTGAGTACTTACCAGTCCCTAATTCAGCGACCGAGAAAATCAATGAGTGAGCGGTAAGGTACAGTAGCAGTATGAATACGATTTGCGGAGCACGCAAGAAGTTCCTGAACCCCTGATTGAGCGCGATTGACCGCACCATGAATGGCATCGTCGAGGTCTCTTGGTGCGCGATGACAACGACGAAAACTGACGGTTCAATTTCGTGTGTCCGCATCAAGTGACCAAACGACGACGAAAAACGCCTCCTCTCTGGCGGTTCAAATCTTGATGCCCGCACCAAGGGACCGGGGATATATCACAAGGGTTGATTTTTGGTGTCCACGTGGATGTGGTTTGGGGGACGTGGAAGTCCACGTGTAAGCCGTATGAAGCCAATGGTCCTGCAAATAGCCCTAACTTGTTCGCGAGTTCTCCTCTCGGTCTGTGAGTCTGACCTTCCGCGTACTTTGGCGCGCACACAATCAGAGTTGGAGCACCACGCCGGTCAAAGATACGACAAGAGAAGCTAGTTGCTTTGGCTGATTGGCAGACTCCTGTCACAGTTCACCCTTGAAGGCCTTGTCGAATACTGATGGGACCAAACCATTGAGTTCCGCTAGAGTCTCCGTCTGAAGGCGCTTCAACGTGTCAACTCTTGCGTTCAGGTCATCCAAGTAGGATACGACGCGGCGTTGCTCTGGCAGGGGGGGAAGTGGAATCGGAATGGAACGCACGTGATTCTGGTTCAGAGTCGCCATTCCGCATTGCTGTTTGAGTGTTTTACGATAGTATGCACGAGTCTCCCTCGAATTCAATATCCTTGCAGCATATTCTGGCAGGACTTTTGCGGCGTCCACCTTGAGTCGCATGTTCTTGCTTTCAAATACGCACTTTGGGTAGTCTTTGGTGATCAGTCCAGTTTTGCCAACTAGTTCAGCACTGTTCACGCGGTTGAAGATCAAGTCGCCCGGCTCACAGGAGTAGAGGTCCATCTCCTCGGGAGTGACAGCAAGCGTTTGTATACGATTCGTATTCATCCCGGGTCCATCTATGTTGTACATCCGCACGCAGGGAATGCCTGATCCCCAATATTCCGGTGGCTTGTAGATTCCGTTCTTGATTCCAAGCAGGACTCCACCAAATGAACACAAAGGATAGTCCTTGCGATAGCACAGTTCAGATGTGGCCGACGGCAAGAGCGCCTCCGTCTGCTGAATCGCCTCTCGTCGCAATTCTTGCGCTTTTTTGATCTTAGCGGCCAGTTCCTCAATGCGCGCCACGATCCGACGCTGTTCCTCCAACGGAGGCAGGGGAATCCCGTATCCAAGCACATCGCGTGGGCGGACGGCGGCGTAGTTGGTCGATCCTTGGGCAGAAACCTGGTCAAAGAATGCCGGAGTGCGAATGAAGAAATCAAGGAACCGTCGATCTAGCAGCGCTTTGTCTATCTGAAAAAGAAAGTAGTGGCTGCTGACGATGGCGCCTTCCAGATCCTCTGGAACGATGCCGAAACCCCCAACCTTGGCATCGATCTCTGCGACGAGTAACTCGCCGGCGCGACACACTTGTTGTTGTTTGGTCTTAATCTCTGAGCCTAAGATGATATCTCGTAAAACAACGCCCTGGGCATGCAGTTGGACACGGCATCGCCTGTAATGTCTCAGATCGTCGATCTGTACGAACTCCTTTCGGTATCGAATAACATGCGCAAGAGGCACGATCGGCCACACTTTGCTTATTTCTGTACTTTGGTTCCTCGAAGATTCAATCATCGCTTGACTTCCAATGCGTTCTTGATCTCCTTCATTATCTCGCTGATGCGCTGCTCCTTGGCAATTATTTCCTCGGTTAGCTGTTTGGGCGGTACGTGCGCAAGATCCAACTTCCCTCGAGGATTCTTGATGTCAAGGTTGGCAGACACGAGGGTGCCGTTCCCGTATTTCAGCACGTCACTGGCTGAAACCTTCCAAGCTCGCTCGTTCTCCTCGCGCTCTCGCCACCAATCAAAGCATGGCACGAATTCTTCACTCTGTAAGGGCTGAGTCTTTGTGTACTTCTTCCGGCCCTCCGGGAGGGAGTGCTCATAGTACCAGATGTCTTTCGTGGGACCGGAGCGGTCGAAGAAGAGCAAGTTGGTCGGGATATCTGTGTAGGGTGCAAAAACACCATTCGGCAAACGCACAATCGTATGGAGGTTGAATTCCTTAAGCAGTTCCTCCTTGATGCGAGCACAGACGCCATCACCGAATAGCGTTCCGTTTGGCACAACTATGCCTGTCCGACCGGGCTTCGGAGATCGCCTCAGTTTGCGCATGATTAGTTGAAGGAAAAGCAGTGCGGTCTCAGCCGTCTGCTTGTCTTCAGGAAAGTTGCCCAGTATTCCCCTTTCCTCCTCGCCACCGAACGGAGGATTAGTTAGAACCACATCTACTCGGTCCTTCTCACCAATTTCCCCAAGGGGAAAGCGAAGTGCATTGCCTGGGTCAACCTCTGGTGCCTCAATTCCGTGCAGGAGCATGTTCATCTGACACAGAAGGAAAGGCATCGGCTTAGCCTCAAAACCAAACAGTGTGCCCTTCTGCAATCTTTCGAAGTCCTCCGCTTTCTTGCACTGGGCACTTAGGTGCCTGAAAGCTTCAACAAGGAAACCCCCCGTGCCCGCGGCGGGATCCAGAATCGTTTCGCCCAGACGGGGATCAACCACTTGAACCATGAACTTGATGACTGGTCTAGGCGTGTAGAACTCTCCACTGTCCCCAGCGGCATCACGCATCTCTTTCAATAAGGACTCGTAAAGAAAGGCGAGGCCGTGGATTTCCTCCGTTGTATCGAAGTGAATGTCATCGATTTTGTTAATCACGTCGCGAAGAAGGTAACCATTGATCATTCTGTTGACGGTGCCCTTGAAGACGATTGCCACTACGTCACGTCTATCTCTTTCCTCAGTGCCGGATAATGATCTCAGGTATGCAAAAAGCCCGGGGCCTCTTTTTCCATCAGGTCGGACCGCCTCATCTTGATTAATGAAAGCGAGAAGTTCTTGGCCAGTAATTCCTTCGTGTTTTGCAGCCCAGTCACGCCAGCGGTAAGGGGGCTCGATCGTAAGTTGGAACTTCTTGCCTGATACTCTGGCTTCGGCTTCGAGGACTTTCTCTTGGTCGTCCAGGAATTTGAGAAACATTATCCAGGTTATCATTGGGATGCGGTCGAGTTCCCCGCTGAGTCCCTTGTCTTTCCTCATGATGTCGCGTACCGACTTGATCAGCGACCCCAGGCGCTGAGGTGTCGACGCCTCGGGTTTTGCGCTAACCGCCATGAGCTTCTGTTGTTTGAGCTTCGAACGTTTCCGCTTTTTCAAGGTGATACCCTATGAAGCGTAAAGCAGATTCTGCATCTCGCCCAACGTCTCCTTTAGCTCTTCGGGTCCACCAAAGAATTGGGCAATCTCCATTACGTTACCATAGTTCGAGATTGGAGTGATCTTCAGAACGTTTGTGTCATCCAACTGGCTTGTTCCGAACTCCACATACTTGTTTAGGACCTCTGTCAGGATCTGACGAGCTTCAGGTCTGAATTTGGCGAAGAATTCTCTCTCTTCCTTGCGCAAGCGTTCAACTCGTTCAAGTCGGGTTCGTATGGGTGCACTGAAAGCGAGATTGCATAGCAGATCGAATGCGTCAGCCTCAGGAGTTCCACCTGCGCGTAGTAGCTGTTCCAGAGAAATCCCTTTGTCCTCTAGCGCCTCGATGATCACCTCGCGTTCCTGGGCTTGGCTCCACTTTGATCTCAGCTCGGCGGCGGACGTGAACATGGAGGAGACGGTTCGTCCTGTGTATTCGGTGTAGCTTATCGCCCTGATTCTCCTGCCATCTGCATCGAGGTCATAGACTGTGTCCGCCATGATCTCGACGGTTACCCCGTCCACGTAGTACTTTTTCGGTTCTTCTCCTTCGGAATCATCAGTCATTCGCACTTCTGCGTCTTCTTGATCATCGGCGAACGCTTTGATGATTATCTTGACCGGGGTCTCTATTTCGCCTGGTCGCTCCTCTACCTCGCTCACAGGTTCGCCATCAAATTCCCGGTCTGCAAACAGTTTTGTTGCACTTCCAGTGTAATCGAGGATCGTGAAGAACAGTTTTCCGTAGTCATCTCTCACGCGGGTGCCTCGCCCGATAATCTGCTTGAAATCTGTCATTGAGTTGATTATTCGAAAGAGCACGATGTTCTTGCATAATGGAATGTCGACCCCAGTAGTCAGGAGTTGAGAAGTCGTGACCAAGACTGGTGTTTGTGTCTCTATGTCCATGAAACGGCTGAGGTGACCACGGCCGATTTCGCCTTCGTCTGAGACTATCCTTACAACATAATCCGCGCGATCCTTGGCGAGGTCACTGTTCAGGTTGTTCAGTTCCCTACGCATCTCATCTGCATGTTCTTGATCGACGCAGAACACGATCGACTTAGCCCAACGGTCGGTGTTTCTCATGTACTCGGTGAGGTGTTTCGCGACGGCTTCAGTTCGAGCTTTCATCACGACTATTCGCTCAAAGTCTGGCGTTCCGTACAGTTTGTCTGGGATCTCTCGTTTGTAGCGGTCGATCTGCCCCTTTGTGGGTCTCCACCCTTCTGCATCAACAGACGGCACAATCCTCCTGACTCGGTAGGGTGCGAGAAAACCATCCTGAATGCCCTGGCTGAGACTGTACGTGTACACGGGATTACCGGAGTATCGGTATGTGTCAACATTGTCCTTGCGACGCGGTGTGGCGGTCATGCCGAGTTGGAATGCTGGTTTGAAGTACTCGAGAATCTCCCTCCAATTGCTTTCGTCCTTGGCGCTTCCTCTATGGCATTCGTCAACCACGATGAGATCAAAGAAATCGTTCGGGTAGTCTCTGTATAGTCCAGGTCTCCGCTCGTCTCTTGCAATGGATTGGTATGTTGCAAAATAGATCTCTCGGCTTTTGACTGCTTCGCCTTGTATTTTCCATCGCGCATCTCCAAGTGGGACGAATATCTTGTCCTTGGGATCGTCAACCAAGACGTTTCGATCAGCTAGGTACAGGCCCCTGGGACGTCGGTACTCGCCGGTTCTGTTCCAGCGTGCGTTCCAGAGTTTCCATATGATCTGGAACGCGACCAGCGTCTTGCCTGTCCCGGTGGCCATGGTCAGGAGGACTCGTTTCTTGCCTGACAGTATGGCTTTGATGCTGCGATTGATCGCGATCTCTTGGTAGTATCGGGGCGGCTTCCCAGGCACCCGATACCCCGGCGCAAGTATCCTTTCAGCCACTACATCATCGGTGATGCCTTCAGCTTGCCTCAGGTGGGTCCACAGTTCGTCGGGTGATGGAAATCTGTCGATCTCAGTCTCCTTGCCTGTCAGAAAGTTATGTTCGAGGATTGACTTGCCGTTGGTTGCGAATGCGAACTTGACGCCTAGAGTCTGAGCGTACTCTTTCGCTTGTTGAATGCCCTCTGCAGCGCTCTTGAAGGCCGATTTGGCTTCGATTATGCCGATCATGAAGTCGCGTCTGTAGCGTAGGATGTAGTCTGCGCGTTTCTGTTGGCGGCGCCTACATCGATTCTCAAGAACCACGATCCTGCCGTCGGTGAAGGTCTTCTGCTCGCTGATCTGATCGTCGGTCCAGCCTGCCTCGTAGAGTTTGGGCAGAACGTACTTTCGGCAGGTGTCGGCTTCTGTGATTGGCAATGAGCCACCATCACGTACTAGGAACTACACCATTCAGTGACTCTTCCCTAGGCTATTATTCTTTGTCAGCGAAAAACTGCCCATTCCAGTTGGTCAGTTCGCCTGCGAAATCTTCACCATGACCTTGCCGGATATTCTGAATGGCTTGCTCCTACAGGCACGATGCTGAAGGTGCCACAGAGTGTTCTTTCTCATGCCGCGCACTTTTGCCTCGGTTGTTGTCATGGAGAGTATTCGGCTTCTGATGGCCTCGGAATCCGTCCTATGCAGAACCGGCTCCGGTTCGCTGAAGTTCAGATCAGTTCGTCTGCAGATAATGTAGTTTGCGAGCTCTTGGGCTTTCAGCCTAATGAGCGTATCCCAAGTATAGAATCTGCCATTGTATCGGGCAGACGAATTGAACTTCATTCGCAGAGCATCAATGAGCTTCCTCACTGCTTCTGGTTTGAGTCTTAGAACGTAGTTGTCCATTCTGTAGAAGTCCCTTTTGCCAAAATGGCCGCTCTCCAAACAAGAAATCACGGTCGTATAGACGAGCCACCGATAGGGCTCCTGAAAGTCATAGACAAGTGGATACTTCGTCTGCCTTGCTTCGTGTAAGAAGCCGACTGTTGGTTCCAAGCCGACGCTGTTCAGCGCCTTGCGGCATTGCGATTCCAGAATAGCGTATCCGTAGTTGAGGAGAGCATTGAATGGATCTGAGGCGTTCATCTGATGCGTCTCATGCATACGCGACGTGAATCCGAACTTGACGGGGAGAACCTGTTGCAGGTGTCGCCAGACGGCTCGCAGTCCACAGATTCCATGACCCCCCCAATGGGATACATACCATTCATAGCCAATGAGAGAATAGAAGCACAAGGAGAGACCTGAACGAAACTAGCCCCCTAGAAAGGCCGCGATTGCGGTCAGTATTCTGCGGCCGCGCTTGGGCTCTTTTCGGTCATCTTCATCACGACCTCGAAGCAAGTTGTCAATCACTCCAGGTGTAGGACACTCGCTAAGTTGTGTGGACTCTTGGTAGGCACACACAACTTCTCCCTAGCCATGGATTTCCTTGTAGATCTCCCTAATTAGGTTCGTCACAGTCAGGAACGTGTTCTCTGCTTCGTCTTGATCGAAGATCCTATCGGGATGCTCAGCTTCGTTCCTCTTTTCTCTAACATAGTCAAGATGACCTACTAGCGTCTTCCTGACGTCCTCTCGCTTGATTAGCTCGTCAAGTATGTCCTTCCACTTCGCTGATCCAGCCTGTGTTGCTGTCTTGAATTCATAGTACCTCCTCACAGCGTCCTCCGATGCTCTGAGAGACACCATCGCTGCGGCCGTAGGAATACCATGGTAAAGGCATCTAATTGCGTTCTCCAAGTCGTTCCTTGCGACATCGGAGATTTTGGCGGTCCACTCGCCTAAGAACTGCGAAATTCCCGCCTCCAAAGATTCCCGTGCAATGATTCTTGTGCGCGGGCACAGCTTGGCAATCCTTTCTTGCAGTTTGCCCCTCTCCTCCTTAAGTTGCCAAAGGTCCGTCCTGAGCTGGGAGATCTCACGATCTCTTTGCCTAATTTGCTCCTTTAGTTCCGAGATCTTGTTATATGTCCCGAGAATGGCGCTCTGAAGGACTTGCGGTTCCACGGCTACCGGTGCGTGGGCCGTGGGAGCTCTTTTCTCGTCAAGAAGCCCCCGCTTTTGCAGGCTTACGGCCGTTCGTTCGAATACATCGTAATCATTTCGGGAATCGCCTTTCTCCTTGAGGAGGCGCTGGAACTGGAGAGCGACATCGCTGTGCTCTACGCTACCGTTGCGAAGCGCGTGGTTGAGGACTATGGCTTCGAAATCGTCCAGTTGAAGCATTAACAACCGTCATAAAGATTGACGGGACCGACTAATCGGTCTTTACGCACCCGAAGGTCTCATGGGAAAGGGTAGATGTGCTGTCTCAAGTCATCCTTCAGGTTTCAGAAACACGTCAGAAGTAGAAGATGAGCGTCGTTTGTATGTGCCCTTCTTGGTGCAGGCGTCGCTCGTCGTTCTTGGTATTGTGTGTGTGTGGGTCTCGTGGTGCGGGCGTCCAAATTTGAACCTCTTGCATGTGATCGAGCGCTGCAATAATTTGTCACCCATGGGGTAAACGATACTGGTAGATTGGTGCGCGAATCACACCCCCCAGCACCATTGAAAATGCTCTGACTCCTCTGCTCTCATTCTGAAGTGTGAGCGACTGGTTGTCTCATTTTACGCTGAACCCTATGACCTATTCGCAATCGTTGGCTGACATCATATCACACGGATCAATGGAAGCCTCCTCCGTTGCTGTCTTGCCGCCTGGCTTACGATTCTGAATTGATTCTGGAAAAGAGTTTCGCGGTTCTCAGTTTTGTATCCTCTGGTCTGACCATTATGTCACAGGTTGGACTAGCGGGGTGTGAGCCGCTAGTGTGTCGGCAAGCTTTGAGTTGTTTCTTTGGATGGAGTCTATGATGCGGTTGATACTCTCTATCACCTCCGAGCGTGCCTTGTCGACGATCCTGATTATCCCCCTCAGAGGTTCAACCAGCGATAGGTTGCTCGTTAGACATTCCACGAGCTCACGCGACTCTAGCAATGCCCGTAGGGTTTGACCTCTCATCGAGAGCTTGTCTAGGGAGTTGAGGATCTCGTAGAGGACTAACATTATTGTCGGAGCCAGGTCAGGCATGGTGATTATCACGATGCCACCTTTCTCGGAGATGGAGTAACCCCTAGACTTGGCATCTTTAGGCAATGCCGTTGTCACGAGAATTCCGAAGTTTGCTTTTCGCTCGCTCATATCATGCTCTAGTTGGGCTAAGAATGAATTGCTCCATGTCGCCCTGTTCTTGCTTTCGACTAGAACTTTGGCAATTTCGATGCCGCTCTGATCGAAGCGGATTATGATGTCGGTGTCGCCTGAGCCTCCAAGTGGTTCAATAGAAACGTTGGGAATGCCGAGAAACGCTCCTCTCATGCTATCTAAGACGTTTGTTTCTCCGATGTCGCCTTTGATGCTTGGAATTTTGAGAGATGCCAGAAGAGATGCTATGGCAGAAGCGGCGCTATTCATCGATGCTAGACTTTCCTTCATGGCCGGGTTTAGGGCCCCGCTCTCACGAGTTATGACTTCTAGGCGTTGGTGAACCATTCCTAAGTGTCGGTTTAGATCCTCAAGGATGTTCTGTCCGTATTGTTTGTGGGTTGAATCGAATGCCTCTAGGAGCTGATCTCTAATTCTCAGGGCCGTCCCGTTGAAATCCTGCAACGCTTCCTGCATCATTAGTTCATTTGCTGATGTGCTTTGAAGAGTCGCGACCGAGAACCTAGCTATGTCGACTGCAAAGTCCCAGGTTCGTCTCTGAATCTGTTTCTCTACGAATTCGCGGTTTACCGGCTTGAGCTGACTCCAAACCTCCTGTGTCTCAGGAGCCGGGAGCTCTGTGAGAACGGTCAAGGATGCCATCCCCTCAGAAGCAGTTCATGTTGCAGCTTCCAGAGCTCGATACGCTTCCTTCCGTTTGCAGTCTTCTCAATGATGTCCATCAGAAACGGCAGGAAGGACCTCTTACTGCTTGCCACCGCTTTGCCCGTTCCTTTTGAACGGGAATCCTGAAGACCACTCAACACCATCTTACAGCATCCTACACCATCCTACGGCAAGCAACCTTATTAAGTCTTATGGTGAATACAAGCTAAGGATGGTGGAGTATGGTGGCTGAGGTGGAAGTTGCATTCGTGAAGGTTCAACCGCGAGCAAGAGGCAACTATATGGTTACGATCCCCAGCGAAGCCGTCAAGATGCT
>Ga0315282_10008237_pt1 | contig 16908 bp, 15 predicted proteins | sample YL17G07_20_MG_FD_203693 | JGI IMG/M metagenome (GOLD analysis project Ga0315282, IMG submission 203693) | Sediment microbial communities from Yellowstone Lake, YNP, Wyoming, USA - YL17G07_20 | ecosystem: Environmental > Aquatic > Freshwater > Lake > Sediment | place: USA: Wyoming | collected...
CCTCCTGCGTGCCCTATCGGAAAGTGTTACCCATGTGCCCGGTCTAATGTGTTACCTATGTGACCGGTCTGTACCGACCGCCGATGCCCAGGGGATCCTCGGTGGCCCAGTTTTTTCCCTTACAGAGCGCCGCCAGGTCGTCGATTTCCGTATTGAGGTCCAGCCCGGGCGCTTTGGAAAAAACCATGGCCGTGGCCTGAAGCTGGTGATAGGTGATCCACCCATCCAGCGGGTCATGAAGTCCCATGGAGGGGACCAGCGAATGGGAAAGATCGATGCTCATCTTCCAGTACATGCGTTTCGAACCGTCCGGTAAAGCATGGACAAACCCGGCATGGGCCGCCTTGGCCAGCTCCATGGCCCAGAAGTTGAAAATCGGGTTTCCCATGGACCGGCTCACCCGATTAAGAGCATGCATCCATCTGGTCAAATAGTGATAATACTGCCCGTCAGGATCCCATTCCAAACGGTCGTCGTAGGGCTCGCCAGGCCTTCGTTCGTTGATCTGCTTGCCGATCCTCAGGCCGCCGACGGTAGGGTGCCTTCTGCCGTCTTCCTCGGCGCGGCCGCTGATCCACCCGGTTCGAGGGTCGTCCTCGCGATGCCGCCCCAGCGTGGAATGAACCTGATCGACCAGGCGCAAGGCCAGATTCCGCCAGCTTTCATCTCCGGTCTGTCGATCAAGCTCCAGAAAGTTGCAGACGGCAAAAGCATCCGTCCACAAGTACCGCCTTGGAGATTTTTCAGCATTCGAAAGCCCGGTAGATTCGGCGAACTCGATCATGATCTTTTTAACAACGGCTATGTTTGTCTCTTGTTTCATGTCAATAAAATATAACACCCTCTAATTCAAGTACAGTTTTGGGTAATTATGAATTTTACAGCTTTTTCCTTTCGATCTTTGGATAATTATTGTTGAACGCTCCGGTTAGCGGCGCGGTATTCCTCGTCGGCTATACCCGGTTATCAAGCGGTATTTCTCATTTATTGCGAAGCAGCGAGTCGCCTCTTTGTACGAAGCAAGCCTCACAAAACCTTTTCGAATGCAGGCTATGAAGGAACCTGTCCGTAATATATTCGCGATAGTATATATCACCTTTACCGATGGCGGTTCCACACGAATTGCAGACGTGGTCCGCCCGAGCCTTGGTCCTCTTAAGTGACTTCATGGAGTCATACTTCGACATTGTCTACTCCCTTGCCCGACTAGTAAGCAGGGTAGCTCGAACGATTTGTTCGTCCGGGTTCGCCGCAGTCACGCTGCAGTCCGACGCCGGCGGACGGAGACAGGGCTGAGGCGGACAAGAAAGCTTTTGCAGAGGTGATTACTCAACGCGGTAACTTGTTTTGGACTATAAATTCTATTAGCATCACCTATGGGGCGAATTAGTCCCCGGCTACTGACTCACCCCGCCCGCTAAAGCGCTAGGCTATATTTTTAAATATTTTTAAACCAGTTCTCATCCACTGTAATTTTTTCAACCATTTCTTTCTTTAAGCCAAGGCCTAATTCTTTTAGTTTATCAGCGAATTGATCGCCATCCACTAAATCTATTGGCGGGGCACCGTCGCGAGTAGCTTCGCGGACCGCTTCACGGGTAAATGTTCCTGTAGTAATAAATAGTCCTTTATCGGCCCGGCCAATCATAGCACCCCGAAAATCCCTGATATCAGGGGCGGACACAGCCCCTTTATATTTTTTACATTGAAAAACGACATGAAAGCTTAAAAGACCACTTAACCTCATTATACCTTTCCCATCAATCCCACCATCCCCGGTTCTACCAGTTACCTCAACTTGTACAAAGCCCGATTCGCGCAAGAATCTTTTCGTTAATCGCTCGAATGCGTCTGAAGACAATTCGTTAACGAGAATTCGGTGAAGATCCGTTCGCCATAGCTCAGACTCGTCAGATATTTCAACAACAGCATCATCCTCTGCAGTACCGATTTTTGGGGCCTTCTCTTTATGTTTTTTAATTTCAGCACGAACTGTCCTAACAACGGCTGGGGCGTCTACATGGATAATTTCTCTTTTCTCAGGGACGATTGACCATACACCACGCTCAGAATTTTCTAAAATTCCATACTTTTTCAGATAGGTACGCGCCCATGCGAGTCGATACTCAATTTTTGTTTGACTACTTTTTTCGGGGTTATGTGGAATGTTTAGGATATCTTCCGGGAGTTTTATTATCTCAGCAACTTTTTGATCTATTTCTTCAATAGAGCCTGAACCTCCCAATTCACGAAGGGCTTTAAGAAGCGGGTTCAGGAGTTCGTGGTATTGAGGAATTTCGGATATTTTTTTCATAATCATGCCTTTTTCCTCGTCCCAGGGCCGCGCCTTGGAACGGGGAGAAAATAACGACATACATCGCCGGCAAGGCGCAATCCTTATGGCAAATATGGCATGGGACTTGGACCCAACTGGGTCTTCAGTATAGGCTGCGACATTTCCACGAAATCGCAGAGCAGCGGCCGTGTATCCCGCGGGTCGATAATATCTTCGATATTAAACGCCTCAGCCGTGCGGAACGGTGACGCCAGGGCTTGTAATCGTTTCTCGATCTCCTCGCGCTTGGCCTGCGGGTCCGGGGCAGACTCTATTTCCCGGCGGTAGGCCGCCACGGCGCCACCCTCGATGTGCATCGAACCCCAGTTGGCCGATGGCCAGGCATAACGCCTGGACATGCCGCTGTGCCGACTGTGCACCATGGCGGCCACGCCATAGCACTGGCCGATAATGAACGAGATGTACGGAACTTGCGTGTAATAGGTGGCACAGCATATTCTGGCGCCGGCGCGGACGATCCCCTTTTTTTGTTCTTCCAGACCCACCATGAATCCCGGCTCGCTCACGAACCACACCAAAGGCAAATGGAAGGTGTTGCATAACATCAAAAAACGTATCACCTTGTTTCCGGCGTCGGTGTCCATGGAGCCGCCCAGGTGTCGGGGGTTGTTGATCATCACGCCCACCGGATACCCGTTCACCCGGGCCAGGGCGGTAATGCGCGACCTTCCGTAGAACGGACAAATTTCGAAGAGCGAATCGCGGTCCATGATGTAATTAAGGATGGCATAGGCATCATAGGGCTTTCGCTTATTGCGAGGCATGGCGGACAGAAGCTTCTCGTCGCGCCGGTTAGGATCATCCGCGGGTTCTGTTCGCGGCGGAAGCTCCCACACGCTCTGCGGCATATAGCTGAGAAACCGCTTGATCATGCCGAATGCTTCCGTCTCATTGTCGGCCAGGTTTTCAATAACACCGGATTCATACACCTGCGTCCGCTCGTCTCCCAGTTCCTCTTTGGTAATGTCATAACCCAGGGCCGCCTTGACCACGGGAGGACCACCGGGAAAGACCTGGGTGTGGCCTTTGATCATGACATTAAAGTGGGCCAGGCAGGATTCCACGGCAGGCAGCCCGGCCACCGAGCCCAGCACCGCGGAAACAACCGGCACCTTGGAGAGAAGGCGCGCGGCCACGGGCGCATTCAGGTTATCGGAAACATACGTATAGCCGATCTTCTCAAACGTGCGTACGCTGCCGCCGGTGGCATCCAGGAGACGGATGAAGGGCAACCGCCATTCCTCGGCCATCTCCAAGACATATCCCCTCTTGTTGCCGATACTGGCGTCGGATGCTCCGCCTCGCACCGTAAAGTCCCCGCCGTCGATGACAACCTTTCGCCCATTTAAAGTGCACAACCCCCCAACAAGATTCGCCGGTGTGAACGCCGTCATCTTGTTGTCGTCATCATAGGTGGCGGAGCCGGCCAGGCCGCCTATCTCCTGGAAAGAACCGGGATCGGCCAGCGCCGAGATTCGCTCGCGAACGGTCATTTTCCCCCGGGAATGCTGCCGCTCTATGCCTTCCTGGCCCCCCATCCGCTCGGCAAGCTCTTTGCGATGTTTCAGTTCATCTATCTCCGGTTGCCACACCATCGGCGTTCTCCTTCAAAATTCGAGGATGGCCCGTCCCTGAATCTGACCCTTTTCCAGGGCGGTGGTGGCCTCGTTGATCTGATCGATGGCATAGCGCGCGGTCACCAAGGATTCCAAGTCAAGAGCGCCCGTCTTGTGCCATCTAAGAAACAAGGGGAAATCTATTTCCGGGACGCACGATCCGGCGAAGCTGCCCCCAAAGCTTTTTTCATTGATCAAGATGTCAATGGCGCTCAGTTCCACGGGCGTCATGGGAACGCCCACCAGAATGGCCGTTCCTCCTTTGGCGGCGCCGAAATGCCCGGCGCGGCAGGCCGGAACAATCTGCTCCATGGTTTTTTTAACTCCGATGCAATCGAAGGTAAAATCCGCGCCGGAGACAGGCTGGCCGAACATGGTGAATTTACCCTCGACCCGCGTCAGTTCGTGAATGACCTTCACCGGGTCCTCTTTGCCGGCGTTTATCGTGTGGGTGGCGCCGAACTTTTTGGCGAATTCCAGTTTTTTATCGTCGAGGTCCACGGCGATGATGGGATACGCGCTCACCTGCCTGGCTCCCACGACGGCGGACAATCCCACGCCGCCCACGCCGAAGATCGCCACGCTCTGCCCGGGCCGCACGCCGGCCGTATGGATGACGGCGCCCGCGCCGGTCATGACCGCGCAGCCTATGATGGAGGTGACGTCCTTCTTGATGTCAGGATCGGCCTTGACGACGTACTGTTCGTCCGCGAGCGTGTGATCGGCCCAGGTGAATACGCCCTCGCCCGTCCGGGCGGTCCCTTCCGAGGTCTTCACCTCGGGGCGTGTCGGCCGCTCCTTGGCCGTAGCGGAATTTCGCGGCACCCAGGTAACAAGCACGGTGTCGCCTTCCTTGACATAGGTGACGGCGGACCCTTTTTTGAGCACCACGCCGGTTGATTCATGCCCCAAAACAATGGGATTTCTTCTCGGCCGGTGCATTTGATGCAATTGAGAATGACAAATCCCCGAGGCAAACTGTTTCACGATCACCTGGGTTGGTCCCGGGTCCGGCAGGTCGATCTCTTCCACGCGAAGCGGGCCCGGTTCCTGCGGCAATACAACCACGCGAGCTGCTGTTCCCATGTTTTTTCTCCTTTTCCTTATAAAGGCTAGGCGTGCGCCATCAGGCCGCCATCCACATACATCACCTGGCCGGTGGTGAACTCCGTTGCATCCGACGCCAGATAGACCGCCAGCGAGCCGATTTCTTCCGGTTTGCCGTAGCGTTTCTCCGGAATGTAGCGGGCCAGGGTTTCGTCGCTCGGCCGGCCGGGTTCCATGAACCACCCCGTGCCGATGGCATTGACCGTGATACCCTGCAAGGCCCACTCCAAAGCAAGCGCCCTGGTCAACTGGAGCACGCCGCCCATGGCCACGCAGTAGGCGGAACCGTTGGCCATCCCGCGCTCGCCCAGGCCGGACGCGACATTGATGATCCGGCCTTTTTTCCGCTCGAGCATGTGTTTGCCCGCGGCGCGGCAGAAGTTCAGAGCGGACTTGAAATTGTAGTCCATGACCTTGTCCCATTCGGCGCTCTTGATTTCCACAAACGGCTGGAAGAAATGGATGTCCCCGGCGTTGACCAGGATGTCGATGCGCCCGTATGCGGCGATCACTTTCTGGACCGCCTCCTCCACCTGCGCGGCGTTGGTGACATCGGTGGGGATGGCCATGGCTTTTCCACCGGTTTTGCGCGCGGCTTCCGCCGCCTCGGTAAGTCTGGGCGAGCCTTTCGCCGCGATGGCGACATTCGCGCCGGCGCCGGCCAGCGCCTCTGCCACCGGCTTCGACCACGCCTTGCTATCCCCGGCGACCAGGGCCACCTTGTCTCTCAACAGAAATCCTTTCGCCGTCATGCCAACCCCTCCTTCAGTGAGACTACAGGCGCATAGCCCGTGGTGGCAAACCCTCCGGCCAGCCCGCCGCCATCCGAGATGAAGATTCCGGCGGTGACATAATCCGAAGCGTCCGAGCAGAGGAACAAGGCCACGTAACCGATGTCGTCCGGCTTGCCCGTGTGCCCCACCGGGACGAACAAACGTCTGGCGCCCGCCGCGGTCCGGGCCGCCGCCATGACTTTCTGGTATTCCTCGGGCTGGTATTCATAGGTGTCCACGAAGCCAGGCACGATGCAATTGACCCGGATATTGTACTCGGCCAGGGTCAAGGCCATGACACGGGTAAGATTGACCACGCCGGCCTTGGCGGTGTTGTACATGAAGCTGTTGCGCTGTCCGCGGAAACCTTCGCCGGAAGCCACCAGAATGATGTTGCCGCTTTTGCGGTCGGCAAAGTACTTGCTGACCGCGCGACTGCAATAGAAAGCGCCGGAGAGATTCACATCGATGCCGACGCGCCAGTCCTGGTCGGAAATTTCCCACATGGATTTGGGTCGCTCGCCGCGCACAATGCCGGCATTGTTGATGAGCACGTCGATTTTGCCCATTTCCGCCAGTGCTTTCTCGATCAGGCGGTTGACCTGCGCCGTGTCCGTGACGTCCGTGGAGACAGCCAAGGCTTTCCCGCCGCGCTCGCGGACTCCCGCCGCGGTTTCTTCCAGAGGCGAAAGACGTCGGGCCGCGACCACGATATCCGCGCCTTCCTCGGCCAGACGAAAGGCCATGGACCTCCCCAGCCCCGTGCCCCCGCCGGTGATGACAATGACTTTACCCTCCAGGGTCCCCATAAAATGTCCTCCTTGGTGTGTGCCCGCCATCCTCCCCGCCAAATCCAAAACGCTGAATTTTAACAAGGTGAGGCGACGCTAAAAAAATAAAAAGATAGTGGCAAAAAGGGTTTATAAAATCCTTTCTTTGTGGCCGAGTATAGAGAATTTCGCCTTGAGTGTCAATAGGAACTATTGACAGCCCTCATTTTATTATATTGATGAGGTCATTAAATAGATTGCACCGCCTTATTGATTTTTCAGCCAAGGCGGATTTGCATTTCGGGAGCGATCCCACTCCAGGCGGGAGGGTTGCTCTAGGAATCCTGGATTCTGGCTTTAAACACGCCAGAATGACGTTGTTGGGTCTCGGCCTCGGAAAAACCGTCACCCTGGAATGATTTAATCCAGGGTCCAGGATCTCTTCGCTCTCCCTTCCGCTTAGTTATCGGGTGATTTTTCATGCAACTTACTTTACGCTCCGAGTAATAACTGCCGGATGAAATTTTGAAAACTGGGAGACTCAAGATTACCTAAATTCAATTTTCGCTTTTTATCAGATTAAAATTATATTGCTTCTTGCATAAACAACGACTTTTACCAACCATAATTTTATTTAAGCATGCCGCGCGTAGTCGCAATATTTTCAGCCGTTCGTCTTTCAGTCTTTGGATAATTATTGTTGAATCGGCGAAGCTGAGTGGCGCGGCCAAGGACCCCAGCTGGAATACCACCACGGCCAGGATCGCGGGATGGACTTAACGGAAAGTGGAGGCATAAGCTCGAAGCCAACCCAGTCCGGCTTAACAAAATGAGATTGCTGTCCTACAATCTGCCCCACCTGCTCCGTGAGTTCTACTCGGAGGATGAAGAGGTCAATCACTCCATCGCGTGGCTTATCCGCCGGCTGGTCAAGGTCGCGTATCTCCTGCCACCACCGGTATTGGCAAGGTGCATGTGACCCCGGCTTTCCCGCTGCGTCACCACTGCCAGGCGGTATTCGGCCATGGCTGAAGGCTGTTATTCTCCTTGACTGCCAAGCGTTCTATGGATTATTATGCCCAGAAAAGGAAAAACATTCGATTTTCGGCGAAATCGGCAAACAATCGCCTTTTGGCATGGAGTTACAAGCCTCCCGACTCCGCTCAATGCCCGCTTTTCATCCAAAGAGTGGTGTCGGAAGGCTTGAAAAAGGAAATCGCAGCTGATACTGCATGATTCCGATTAGAGTGAAAAAACAGAACCGTCGCTATTTTACAGAGATCTTCATAAATAGGTAGTGTGCACAACCTACTAATTCATGTTTAGGTAATCGTGACCCGGAGGTGTGAATTGAAGATAAAACTTATTGCACCCCATGAACAGAATGAATACAGTATTTCTATCGCTCAGGCATTTAAGATTCAGAAAGTCAATTTGCCACTTCTTGCTGCTCTAACTCCTCTTGAGCATTCGGTGAAAATCGTGGATGAATCCTTCGCTCCTGACGATATCAACGAAGAGGTAGATTTGGTAGGTATCACTGTGATGACTGACCTCGTGCTAAGAGCGTATCAGATAGCTGACACCTATCGGCAGCGTGGCGTAAAGGTTGTAATGGGTGGTATCCATGCAACTGTACTGCCAGGTGAAGCACTGCAGCATACGGATGCGGTTGTCATAGGTGAGGCAGAGGAGGTTTGGCCGAAGCTTTTATCTGATGCCGCTTCTGGAAAGATGCAGAAAATTTATTGTGCGAACAAATTTAATCACCTGAATGGAATGCCCATTCCACGGCGGGACATTTATCCAAAGCCTTTATCGAGAAGCTATACGCCATTGCCTATCGCAATCGAGACAGCCCGCGGATGTCCATACAATTGCGAATTTTGCTCAATTGGTTCAGTGATGGGTCGCCAATATCGCTTCCGGCCTGTTTCAGAAGTCATTGCTGAGATAGAATCCATTAATTCCTCGCACCTCTTTTTCGTGGATGATTCGCTTGCTTTTAATCGGGCAACCGCTAAGAAGCTTTTTTCAGAAATGGTACCACTTCAGCGGAAATGGATCGGGCAGGGACCGGTATCATTGGCTGAAGATTTAGAGCTACTTAAATTAATGAGGCGCTCCGGATGTATAGGCCTTTTGATCGGATTCGAATCGGTCCAGAAGGAAGTATATGCCGGTATGAAGAAGATAAGGAATTTGGGGATCGATTTTTCTGAGGCAATGCGCCGCTTCCATGGTGAAGGTATTGCTATATTGGGGGCATTCATCTTTGGCTTCGATAATGAAAACAAGGATGTCTTCGATCAAACCTTTGAATTCTCAATTAAAAACCGTTTAGATTGTATCGAACTCAGGATTCTGGAGCCTTTTCCAGGGACCCACTTATATTCACGCCTTTTAAATGAAGGCAGGTTGTTCGTACCTGATTGGTGGCTCCTTGGATATCCCCCTGATACACTCCTCTTCCAACCCAAAAACATGACTTCAGAGGAACTCATAGAAGGCTTCAATCGTTTGATCCGGGAAACTTATTCATACGGTTCGATTATAAAAAGATTCTTTGGCATAACCTTATGGAAGAGAAAGGCCTTAGGTTGTTGGGCTTACGCAGGTATAAATTTAGCCATCCGTAAACGTTATCTCAAAGGTTTGAGTATTCCACAACCTTTTATTGGAGATCCTGATTTAAAAAATAACTTGGTAATAGGGTGATTTCTTTTCCGGCGACAAGGTCAGCAAAAAATCTTTAGCTCTCTGCCCATACGGCTGTCTCTTCTCCATTTAATAGAATCGGATATAGCTGAGGGGATTTCCCGGGGTTTGCCAAAATTGCGTCCCAGTCCTCTTACCAAGGCCGTTACTAGTTGGTGCATGTGACCTCAGCTTTCCCTCTGAGCCACCACTACTAGTCGATATTCGGCCATGGCTGAAGGCTGTTATTCTCCTTGACTGCCAAGGATTCTATGGATTATTATGCCCACAAAAGGAAATACATTCCATTTTCGGCGGGATCGGCAAGCAATCACCTTTCGGCATGGAGTTACAAGCCTTCCGACTCCGCTCAATGCCCGCTTTTTATCCAAAGAGTTGCGCAGAAAGGCTTGGAAACAGGAAATCGTGGCTGATGCCGCAAATTCAGGGCACAGCAAGAAAGGACGCTGATGGATAACACTCATATCGTAACCAGAGAAACACTCAGCGATAACAGCACTGAACTGACCAGTTTTTATTTCCGGCCCGGGGCAAATGTCTACGTGTTTACCTACAAGAAGGATGGAGCGAGGAAACACACCTTTATCGACTCCGGCGACGCGGCCTATAAGGACCGCATACTGCCGCTTCTCGATGAATGCCGCATCGATTCCGCGGATATTGAAAGGATTATCATCACCCACCGCCACCGGGACCACCTCGGCCTGGCCAGCCTGTTGGCAGGCAGGTCCGGGGCCAAGATAATGGTTCATGCCAATTTACAGGGGGTTGTGGAAGGCAGCATCAGCTCTGAAGAGCTGCGGTGGATGGGTGGCCTGGACCCGACCGAGCTTCAAAAATGCGACATGGAATACCTGCCGGAGATGGATCAAAGCCATTGGGTGAAAATAAATGGTCTATCGTTTCCAGCTTTAACCGAACCGATCCAATTGGGTGAAGCCGGCCGTCTGCGCCTCCTGGCCCCGCCCCAATGCATGCCCACCCACAGCCCGGACCAGGTCATAGTCCACTTCGTACCGGGTAATGGTTCGCCGAGCGATACCGGTCAGACTGTAACTCGGCCCGCTGATCAAATACTCTTTTCCGGAGACTTGTGGCTCATGAAGGGACCAATGTTCGACAAGGGCCTTCGGCATCTCAAAATGCACGTCAGGTTCGGGCTGATGAGGATGAGACACCGCATGTCAGGAGGAGGAGCTATCAGCAGGGACCCCCGGGAACAGGACGCCGAGGCCAAGGAAGCACTCAAAACCGGTTTCAGCCTGATCAGGGTGAAACCCGGTCATGGCGAGGAGTTTTTGGGCAGCAGGATTATCCCCCTGAGCTTCTTGGCCGACCGCGATCTTTTGATAAAATTGGGGTACCCCATGGATGCGGATAAATCGATATTACGGTCCAAGACCGTGGTCCCGCGGATAGCCGAGATCAGGGAACAGGCGTACGCGGATTTTATGGGCGAGCTTACTCTATGGAAAGAATTCGGGTACAACTCCGGGGAATTGTCCAATTTTCTCGTCCGGATTTACCGGGAGCAGAGCGGCGGCGCAACGTTGGTGCAGCGGGACCGCATGGAGAGGCGGCAAAGGATCAAAGAATCTCTGGCCCGGCTGAAAGAGGATCAGCATCAGCCCGAGGCGTTGCGTGAACTAGCGGGTTCCACCCTGTCGGTGGTGGAGAAGATACGCGTCTAACCGCGCTTCAGGCCCGGTATTCTTTTCCCTCTTCGGGTTGGATTCTTTATTGAACAGACCGATGTTCTGAGGCAGGTAAATCAATGCCGGCAAATAGGCCCAACATTCTTTTCATTTTTCCGGATCAACAGCGAGGAGACAGCCTGGGATATGCTGGACATCCAGTTGTGCGCACGCCCAACCTGGAAAACTTGGCGGCCAAGGGGGTCAATTTTTCGCGTTGTTATACCAACTCCCCCTTGTGCGTCCCGGCCCGAGCATCCTTGCAGACCGGGCAGTATGTCAGTCAACATGGGGCCTGGAACAACCAGATCGTCGCCGACCCCCAAAGCCCCAGCTATGTCCGAAACATCCGCGACGCCGGTTATAGGACCGTGGTCATCGGCAAAACCCATCTCTGGTTGCATAGAATCTGGGGAGGCGCAGACGCGCATACAAACGATATGATCCAGGTCGTCAAGGACTGGGGGTTCGAGGATGTCCATGAACTGACCGGTCCCATGGCCTCCAGCGGTCATAATTCACCCTATACGGATTATCTCAGGGACAAGGGATTGCTGGAAGCCTACCGCAGATATCAGATTGAATACCTCATTCGGAACTATACCCTGAAAATAACAAAAAACATCCCGGAAAGGCTCAAGGCGTACATGGACCGGTATTCGGTTTCCATAAACGTGGATGACGACAGCCTCTGGGATGACCCGCCCCTGCCGCTTCCGGCAAAGGACCACTATGACAGCTATACGGGCCAAAAAAGTATTGACTGGATCGAGGCCTACGATGACGACAAGCCCTTCTTCCTGATGGTGGGGTTCCCAGGCCCACACGATCCCTTTGACTCGCCCGAAGAATACAGGGCCCTCTATAAGCCCGAGGAGATGCCCCTCGGGATCATGGAAGCCCCTGAGGCGCCTGTGCCCGAATACCTCAAAAACCTGCTGGCCATTTCAGGTCTTGATCGGATGACCCCGGCCCACATGCAAAACATGATGGCCGCCTATTACGGCAAGGTCACCCTGATCGATGATTATATCGGCAGGATCGTCCGGGCTCTGGAAGAGAAGGGATTACTTGAGAATACCTGGATCATCTACAGCTCCGACCATGGCGAGCTGCTGGGGGATCACAGGCTGTGCCATAAAATGACCTATTATGAAGGCGCCCTGCATATCCCCGGCCTCATCAGACCGGCCGGCGGAGTCCGGGCCTGGCAGTCCACAGGCCTGGTCGATCACCTTGATCTCACGGCGACCATACTGGATATCGCCGGCGCCGAGCCTTTTATACACTGTGACGGGCGTTCCCTGGTTCCAAAGATCGCGGCAGGCCCTGGTGACAGAGCGGCCCAGCAAGGCAAGGAACAGATTTTCAGCGAACTGGGGGGTATCGCGGCGGTTTTTGACGGTCGGTTCAAGCTGGTCGAAGAAATAAAGACCAGGCAGGCTTTACAGCTCTACGATCTTGAAACCGACCCCCGGGAGCTGCACAATCTGGCCGAAAAGGAATCCTACGCAATCATACGCAAGGACCTCCACGATAAACTGGAAAGTCATTTATCGAACCATTTGAATGAAGAACGATTCAAGAACTTTGAAACCAGGGGCGGGGGGCGGTATTAAAGCTCGAACTCCCATCACTTTCAAACTGTGAGCGAACTTGCAGCCGATAAGAACGAATCCATGATGCAAAAGACTCGGGGAATGATGGGATACTTTCTTGACTAAAATGATGACCATTTAAGGAGATTAACTTTTTAGCCGGCAAGCCAAACTATGGAATGCCTGAGTGATACACCGATTCAAGGGCACGGTTCAAGTGAAGTTTTTCCAAATTAATAAGAGTGGAGTAAGCGATGGGAGCTAGGTCAGCCATAGAGTGGACAGAGGTTACTTGGAATCCTGTGACTGGATGCACGAAAATAAGTCCAGGGTGTGAACATTGTTACGCTGAGAGAATGGCGCTTCGGCTCAAGGCCATGGGGCAGCGTAACTATGCTAACGGTTTTCAGCTTACTCTTCATGAACATGTTTTAGCCCGTCCTCTAAGCTGGAAAACACCACAGATGATCTTTGTGAATTCGATGAGTGATCTATTTCATAATAGCGTTCCCTTAGAGTTTGTGCTGAAGGTTTTTGAAGTAATGAATCGCGCGCATTGGCATACCTATCAGGTTCTGACTAAACGCTCTGATCGTCTGCGCGCACTCGACAGTCAGCTCCCATGGGCACCTCACATTTGGATGGGCGTTAGCGTGGAAAGCGAAAAATACCTTAGTCGCGTTGATGACCTTCGGCAGACAAACGCATGCTTAAAATTTCTATCGCTGGAGCCGCTTCTCGGCCCGGTACCTAAGATCGATTTGGAGGGGATCGACTGGGTGATAGTGGGAGGTGAATCTGGGCCAAAAGCTCGGCCTATGGACCCAGGCTGGGTTAAAGAGATACGAGATAAGTGTATCAGTTCTAATATTCCTTTTTTCTTTAAGCAGTGGGGAGGCGCAAATAAGAAAAAGGCTGGACGATTGCTTGAAGGCCGGGTTTGGGATCAGATGCCACTTAAATAATCTCCATCGTCAGTTATAAGTTACCAGCCAATAAGGCCTTGTCATCTTCCGTCTGACCTGTTTAGCGGGCCTTTCGAGACTTGGCCGGAGCATAGTAAGAAAAAGAAACCATGTTGTTTGGTGGGGAATGCGGTTTGAGCATGGCACCTCTTGACCCAGCGCGCCAAGGCTGTGATTCAGTCCAGGATTCGGCTTGGTTCAAACCGTGGGTGGAAACAAAGAGCAGATATCCCAGCCAGCGTGGTACGATTAGGTAACGCACCAAGGAGGAAACAATTATGGGCAGTATGGTTTTATTGGATCAGAAGACGGGACGAAAGTGCTTTCTCGATGAGCCTGACGACCTGAAAGCGGATGAACAGGTCACCTTTATTCTTAATTTACACGGCGGCGGCTCCCACGGCACGTGGCAGCACCTCTATTTTCCAGCGCACGATTACAAAGATAAGTACCGTCTCGTCATCGCCACACCTTCCGCCGCCACTAAAGAGCCGACGCGCCATTGGGCCGCTGAAGCCGACGACGATCATTTGCGGAATTTAGTAGAACTCGTTTGCGATAAATATGGCCGGCAACGCATCAAATCATTCTGGCTCGCCGGCCATAGCCAGGGCGGAGGGACAAGCAACCGCCTGTTAAGGACTGACTTTTTCGCGGACCGTGTTGACGGATGGCTCAGCCTCTCGGGCGGGCGCATCGGGCCAGTTGAGCATCAGGCCTCCTTTTTTGCCGGACGTGAGCAGAGGCCCCCGTTTCCCATGCCGGCTCCCGGAACACTCACGAGCTTGCATGATTGTGATTTCTCCTTTATTTTTGCCGTCGGCGAACTCGAAATAGTGAAACTTCCCGAAAGTTCGCCCTGGGCCGAAAAATGCGGCGCCGGCCCTCGAGTGCGAATGCCGGATATTGTCGACGCCGAGCCGGGTCAGGTGCACGACACCAGGCCATTCCGCAGTGCAGCCTGGGGCCGGGAGGAGCGACCTGGTACGGCGCAAATCTACGTCTTTCCGAATGCACGTGATGGCCGAGTTATCGCCGACGTGGTCCGCCTTGATAAGGGCCACACCGAGGGACTCGAACCAAAGATAGCTGAGGAATTGATCAAGATGATGGTAGCCGCCCCGGGCGGAAAACTGGCAGCGCTTATAAAATAAAATTCTACCGCGTACCAGGCAGATCCTGAAGGTTAAAATAGCATCGGAGAGCTGATATCAAGGACAATGCGGTGAGTGCCGCAGAATTCAGATCCGTTTCCGAGACGAAAGGAGCAGAGATGGACTTACGACTTAAAGGAAAAAAGGCTATCGTAACCGGCGGAACCAGAGGGATCGGGCGGGCCATCGTTGAAACGCTGGCCGATGAAGGGTGTGCCGTGGCCTTCTGTGCCCGCCATGCTGGGCAGATCGCGCAAGCGGTTAATGACTTAAAATCAAAAGGCATTTCTGCCTATGGCGGCGTTGTGGATATTGCCGACGGGAACGCTCTGAGGGAGTGGATTGTGAAAGCCGGTGAAGAGCTTGGAGGTCTGGACATTCTCATTTCAAGCGCCGGCGCCATGGCCATGGGCGCGGATGAAGCCTCCTGGATGAAAAATCTTCAGATAGATGTTTTCGGGGCCGTCAACTCGGTGCAGGCGGCGCTGCCGATGCTTGAAGAATCGGCCAAACAATCCGGAGATGCAGCCATCGTCGCTATTGGTTCTACATCCGCCGTTAATGCCACAGAACCTTCGTCCTACGGCGCCGTTAAGGGCGCGCTCGTGCACTTCATCAAGGGTGTGGCCAAGCAGAACGCCCCAAAACATGTGCGGGCCAATGTGGTTTCGCCCGGCATGGTGTATTTTAAGGGAGGTGTCTGGAACATGGTCGAGCAGCGAGCGCCCGAGTTCTTTAAGAACAGCCTGGCCCGGAATCCATTGGGACGCATGGCCGCCCCTCAGGACATTGCCAATGCCGCTGTTTTCCTGGCCAGCCCCTGTTCGTCTTTTACCTCTGGGACGAACATGATCGTTGATGGAGCTATTACGGACAGGGTTAATTATTGAGGACTTTGTGTGTAAAGGTCATCGGTACTTAGCGTCGGGATCGGTGAGATCATGGCTAATCTAATCGCAGGCGGACTGCCACTGTTTTTCGCTAAGGCCCTATCAAAGCATTTGGGTCCGACCTGAGTGAAAAGATAAGAGACGAACAGGCTGAAAATCAGAGAGGAGAGGTCCTTGGGCAACACAGTTGAAATCAACACAGGCAAAATCGAGGGATTACAAATAGACGGACTTCATATTTTTATGGGGATACCTTACGCCGCCCCTCCAATCGGCGAGAAACGTTGGTTGCCACCGCAGCCTCTGAAGCCATGGAATGGCCTTCTTGAGGCCAAGACTGCAGGGCCTGTCTGCCCCCAACCTCCGCCTGCTATAGAATTATTAAGAGGCGCAGTTGACCGGGATGACCTGAAAAATCAGAAAGAGGACTGCCTGTATTTAAACGTATGGACTCCAGGCCTGGACAATAAGCGCCGTCCAGCTATGGTTTGGATTCATGGAGGCGCTTTTCGAACCGGCGCTGGATCAGGGCCGGTCTATAACGGCGCTGCCTTAGCGAGGAAAGGCAATGTAGTAGTTGTAACCATCAATTACCGGCTTGCACCGTATGGTTTTTTAAATCTCAACGAGATCACTGATGGAAAAATACCAGCTACCGGCAACGAAGGCTTGCTCGATCAGATTGCAGCCCTCAAATGGGTTCAGGAAAATATTACCGCTTTTGGTGGAAATCCAGGAAATGTAACCATTTTCGGCGAATCTGCCGGAGGCATGAGCATAGGTGCTTCGCTGGCCATGCCTGCAGCCAAGGGTTTGTTTCATAAGGCCATTCCTCAAAGCGGAGCAGCTAACACAGCCCACACCCTGCAAGAGGCTGTACTCACTTCTGAACATTTTCTCGATATCCGGAATGTGTCAATGGAAATGAGACACCGGTTCCAATAAATTAAACTCTCATGTCGTCGTTCGAAGGCCTGTTTATCCAGACGGCCTTTGGAAGTACAGGCGGCTGTGGCAATTTCCCTTTGAAACGCCGCGGATTTCTTTCAAAGGCGGCTTTGAGGACCGCCGCGCGATTCTCGGTCAGCTGATTTGCCAGATGGTAGTGGACCTGTTCCGGGGTCATCAACCCGATGCCTAAATGGCGGTGTTCTTGGTTATACCAGGGGAAGAAGTCCTGGCAGAACGACCTGGAATCCTCGATGGACCCGAAGCGATCAGGAAAAGCCGGAGAATACTTCAGGGTTTTGAACTGGGATTCGGAGTA